>Ga0207695_10003970_pt1 | contig 20433 bp, 15 predicted proteins | sample KBSC54metaG_FD_184354 | JGI IMG/M metagenome (GOLD analysis project Ga0207695, IMG submission 184354) | Corn rhizosphere microbial communities from Kellogg Biological Station, Michigan, USA - KBS C5-4 metaG (SPAdes) (version 2) | ecosystem: Host-associated > Plants > Roots > Rhizosphere > Soil...
AACGCCATGTGCAGCATACGACGGTCATTTGAAAAGTGAACTGGGACCATGCAGAAGTTTTTCAATAGATAAAAAGGAATTGTGCAGCTGCCCACTCCCGCGGGGACAGTCTTGATCACTGGGCAGGACCATTGGCTGGCAAGTGCTGCGGCCACGCTTACATCGCGTGCGTGGCCGAGTTGTTGCAGCCATTCGCCGATGCGGCCGGTGCCATTTTTCTTTTGCAGCTCCAGGGCCTGGTGCAATTGTTCACTCGTCAGTTCTCCTCGTGACAGCATCAGCAAACCCAGCGGCACCCGGCACGAATTCACCTGCTCTCGACGTGGCGCGGTGGATGCATGTTGCAGACGCCGGAGGAGTTCCCGTTCCAGGCAGTCAGGAAAACAAAATGCCGAGCCGTGCAACTGCACATTTGGAGTAAGACGCCAAAGTCTTTGCCGGATGCTTGGATCATGCTCACAGTCAGGGCTGGAGCAAGTCCGCAATCGTTTCGCGCGGCGTTTGAATAACTCTTGAAATTGTTTTCTCAATACGACGGTGAACATTTTCATGCTGGTCCTTGTGCAGGCAGCACTTCCGTAATTCGGATTCCGAAATGTCTTTCGACCACCACCACCTCCCCGCGCGCAACCAGTCGTCCGTCCAGCAGTAGATCGGCCTCATCCTGGATAGTGCGGTCTAGCTCCAACACCGATCCCGGTCCCAGATCGAGAATTTCTTTGAGCAGAATGTTACGTCCTCCAAAACGCAAAACCACATCGAGCTCCACGTCCATGAGCAGTTCGAGTTTCTCCTGCGCCTTGGAGCTGGGTGGCGGTACAGTGGGTCCTGCTGGCCTGGGATCCGGTTCGCGCCAGGTGGAGACCAAGGCAGTCGCAAGCGCCGAACTCAGCTTCCATTCAATTTGCGCTGGACGTGGCGCGGTTGGCCCGCTGAAAATCCATCCACTCGCCGCTGGCGGCCACGTTGGAGCTTCCCCGATAATTACGGTGAGTTGTATTTCCAGGCCCTTCGGTCTCGCGGAAGTTACCACATGGCCTGCGATCTGACGAAACAACTCCTCAAGCGCGGAACGATCATCGGCAGTCAACTCTGTTCGTGCGGCGTCAGTGTCGGAGACGAAAATCTTGGCCAAGTCGACGGCCGTTCCAGACGCGAGCCTAAGGTTCATTTCCCCGCGAGCTGTGCCCGCAGCCGTGATTGTAAGCTGCACGTCTTCGGGAGCAGCTACGGGCATATTCTCACCCCCGCCCCCCTGCATGGGAAATGACGCCGAGGCAACTTGCGACATCACTGTGGAGATGGCCTCGGTCCACAGTTGCGCAAAGGCGTTGACAGGACCGCCTGACAGGATACCCGGATTGCTCATACCGGCTTCCTTTCTGTTGGCGCCTCAATGGCTGAAACAATTTGTGCAGCGCGCATTTGCCCGACCCGCGCGACGCTCGCCGTGAAAATCGGCCGGTCCCGGGCAAACAATGTTCCGAGCGCGCTTGCTGTCCGATTGAGAGCGATGACTTTTCCGGGATGGATCTCGGCCAGCTTCGACGACAAGGCGCGAGCCGACAGCCCGAGATCCAGGCGGAAGGGACAGTTGAGCAGCAGTTTCCGCAGTAACTGGTAAAAATTCGCCGCGTCGGGACGAGTGTGGAAGCGCGAGCGCACGGCTGAGAGTTTTCGCAACAGGGCACTCGATATCACGGTCGGTATGGCAATGGTCATGCCCCCGCGACGCCCTTTCAGCGCTACTTCGAATCCCATGCAGAGCATCCGTTCCTCGAGAGCCATGAGCTGTTGCGCTTCCCCTAGCTGTTTCCGTTGCTCGAACTGAAACTCCACCGCCAATGCCTGCCATGTGATTTGCAGCTCGCGAAACACTATTTGCATAGCGATTTCGGCCACTTGCTCTTCAATCTCAGTGATGTCCCGAGAGGGTGGCGGGTCCAACCCCTCGCCACCCAGGAGCATGTCAATCAAAGCAAAGGCGATGCCGAGATCCAACTGGATCAGCGCGGTTGCGTTAGATGGCGACAGCTTGCAGGAGGCAAGGTAATTCACATAGACATCAATGACGTTGGTTCCAGTGTCGAAGGATAAGTTCCAGACATGTTCGATGATCATTGTCCGGGAGACTCGCCGCCCGGCATTCAGCATTAAGTATTCGAGTAGTCCGAACTCTTTGGATGTAAGCTCGATCCGCTTGCTGGCACGTTCCACTTTGCGTTCCACGCGATCAAGTTTTAGGTCCGCCACCGTCAGCACTGATGCTGCCGGCAAATGGCTTCTTCGCAGCAACGCGCGGATCCTTGCCGAGAGCTCAATAAATGAGAAAGGCTTTCCCATGTAATCGTCGGCGCCAAGATCGAGGCATTGCACTCGGTCTTCGACCCGATTTCTGCTAGTTAAAACAAGAATGGGCATGCTCGGCTTCCGCGGCCGCAAATGCCGCAGAATAGAGATTCCATCCATGCGCGGCAGGTTCAAATCCAGCATAAACAAGTCATAATCCAGTTCGGTCGCCATGGCTTTCGCCTGCTCCCCATCATGGGTCACGTCCACGGCGTAATGTTCTGCTTCGAGGCCCTTTTGTACGAAGGTCGCAAGGGCAGGATCGTCTTCGGCAATTAATACACGCATGGGAATAATTAAGGTCGATTCATTCTTAGATCTGAGAAGGTTGCGAGGCAAGGCACGAAGGACGGAGCATGCGACCGTAACCGATGGAACTTTCTTCCACAGGCGTTTCTGCGGAACAATCATCGACTGAGATTGCCAGCGGAACCTCGCCTGCCACTCGCTATTTACCACGCTTTCGCCAGAGGATAAGGAATTAACCCATGGAGCCTTGGACTAAACGATTTTTACAAGCGGTCTTCCTTCCCGGCGGCGCGATTCTGCTTGGTGCGTGGCTGCTGCTTAACCCGGGATGGATTAATCCTTCCGTTTACGGGGTTAAGTTTTTCTATTACGCGGTCTTCATTGCCGCTCTGGTGCTGTCCTGGAGGTTCCACACCACCCGCATTTTTTTGTCCGCGATCGTGCTACTGCTCGCCCATCGGGCGCTCGATTTTTTTACTCAAGGCCACGTTGCCGCTGCCGGGCCCGGTCGGGTGGCATTTGAGGCAATCGCGCTGCTGCTTCCGCTGAACTTCATTTTGCTGACTTTCTTTCCTGAGCGTGGATATCCCGGACGCAGTCTGTTCTGGTTTTTACTCCTGCTGTTCTTCGAGTCGGTTTTCGTCGCTGCGGTCGCCCGCCCAAGCCAACCTGCCCCAGTATTCCTGCATGCCTCACCGATGGCATCAGTTCATTGGAAACTTCCACAACCTGCGCTGCTCTTCTTTGTGATCGCTCTTGGTTATTTGCTGTATCGCCTTTTGCGTTTTCAAAAACCAACCATCATCGGGATGTTCTGGTCCTTGATCGCAATTTGGCTTGCCCTGAATGCCGGAGGAATAGGAAAGCTCAGCAGCGCATATTTTGGCGTGTCTGCGCTGATTCTTGCCAGCTCTATCGTGGAGAATTCTTATGCCCTGGCCTATCGTGACGAACTCACGGGATTACACTCTCGCCGCGCCTTCAACGACGCACTGCTTCGCCTGAAACCGCCTTATGCGGTTGCCGCCGTCGATATCGACCACTTTAAAAATATTAACGACACTTACGGTCACGACATCGGCGATCAGGTGCTTCGCATGGTGGCGTCGAAACTCGCTCGCGTTGGCGGAGGCGGCGATCCATTCCGCGTGGGAGGAGAAGAGTTCACCATTCTTTTTCCCGGCAGGACAGGCAAAGAGATCGTCGACATATTAGAGCTGTTGCGACTCAACATCGAGAGTTCCACTTTTCGTGTTCGCAGCGGCGAGGAGCGCCGCAAAGTGCAGCGCTCGCCAGAGCGCAGGGCAGATAAAAAAAAGCGCGAAGTCCCTCACCTGACCGCCACCAGTTCTTCGGTGTCGTTGTCGGTGACCGTGAGCATTGGAATTGGCGAGTCGCAGCCGAAGTTGAGTTCCGACGAAATCATCAGTCAGGCGGACAAAGCCCTTTACCGCGCCAAACGCGGTGGCAGAAACCGGATTGAAACCGGAATTCCTGAAAAGAAAGTGTTGGGATTCCGCAGGAAAAAACCGAAAGAAAGCTAAGACCCGGAGCTGGTGGTGCCACGAGTTCGCTCTAACGCCATATCCACGATCTCGCCAATGAGTTGCGTGTAGGAACGCCCCGACTTCTTCGCCGCCATGGCAAATTCGTGCCTGCTGGAGAGCCAGGGGTTCGGGTTGGCCTCGATCACGTAAACTTCGCCCTCGGAAGTGAGCCGCATATCGATACGCCCGTAATCACGTAGCTTGACTGCGCGGTATGCCGCCAGCGCAGTTTCGGACAACTTTTGCACTGTGGCTTCGTCCAGATCTTCCGCAATTGTCGATTTCGTCAGCTTGTATGCTTTTGAATCGGTTTCGAATTTCACGTCGCGGCTGGCGATCTTCGGCATTCCTTCCGGTAACTTCGAAAGATCCAGTTCGACCAGCGGCAAGACTTCGGTTTTTTCGTAGCTGCCAAGAATCGAGGCATAAATCTCGCGACCCTCTATGTACTCCTCGATCAGCGCTGGCGAGTCGAACTCGTTCTGCACGTACTCCACTCGCTCCATTAATTCTTTTACCCCGGTTACGACTGCCGCAGCATCGATTCCAATCGATCCGTCTTCCGACTGCGGCTTCACAATCAGAGGAAACTTCACGTCATGCGCATGATCAATGTTTCCCCGATAAGCGGTAGCGAAGAAGGGCGTCCGAATTTCGTGAAAATGGAACATCTTTTTCGCCGTAGCCTTATCCTGCGCGAGAAAATGAGCGTGCGGACCTGCGCCGGTGTAGTGAAGTCCCAGCAGGTCCATGTAAGCGGCCACGTTCATTTCTTTGGTGTCGTCGCCGGCGTAGGATTCGGTCAGGTTGAACACGAGGTCGGCGCCACATTTCCCCAACCCATAAAGCGACTGCGGCCGCCCGTCCAGAACGTAATAAGAAGGTTCGTGCCCCAGCTTGCCGAGGGCATCGAAAATTTCTTCCCGGTCTTCTTTCACTTTGCGCTTGCGTCCAGCCTGGGTCGCCTCCGGTTCCGAGGTGTCTTCCTCGCCCCAGACGTCGTACAGCACTGCGACTTTTAATGGGTCGCCCATCCACCCGCTCCTAAGCTTGAAATGCCTTGCACCGCGCCAGGTGAGTCATCACCAGCGTGGTCGCGAAGACGGTAATTTCCGAAAGATATTCGGCTTCCTTTTTCTTGTCGATCATCAACCGCAATTCACCGCTGCGTTTCTCGATGGATTCCATCAATTTCTTCACCGCTGGTCTTTGCAATGCAGTCCACCGTGTGATGTGGTCCACAATGGTCTTTCTATACTCGCGCAAAAAAACCTCAGCCGGCTGCGCGCTCTTGCTCTTCTTAGACGCATTAAACATAGCCGCGAGATCGCCATCTTGGGTCACATCCAGCAACGGGATCTGATCGGTCGAGTTGCGATAAAACTCGCCGACGGTCATTTCCATTTCCGCTGCGGTGACGTCCGGCGTTCCGCGCTTGCGCAACGGATCAACATTCCCCAGGTCGCGACCGATCCGGTCCATATACTGCAGTTTCGCCAATGCGCCCCATCCGCGGTACTTCTTACGCCAATTCGAGCGCGGGGTCATCCAAACCGCAAAGGTTTCCGCAAAATCTTCATCCGGATGCTTTTGCGCATACCATCCGGGCAGATAGCGCACGTAATCTTTCGAGAAAAGCACCGGCCGGTAGTTCTCGCGATACGGCCTGCGGTATGGTCCAAACAACAGCTTCCACTCCGGCGTGCGATGCAATTTGTAAGCGTAGTTGAACGCGTGCCCGGCCTCATGCCGCAAGTACATCATGATCTCGCGAGTGTTCTCGATATCATTATTCTCTTTTTCAACCTGCGCGACATCACCCCGCGCCAGGTAAAACGGAATTCCAATCACCGGCTCTCCCGACGGGCATCCCCATTCATCCGTCAAATAACAAGCGGGGCGGAACTTGAAGATTTTCTTCTGCTCCAGTTCGCGATAGAGCTGTTGCACAAATTTTTCAAGCGTCGATCCCGCGATCGCCAAGCCCAGGTCGCAAATCCTGGTGCTCAACAGCGATTGCCCGTTCTCGGGATCACCATCCGCCTTCGATTCGTTTGGCGCCGGAGTTTCATCAACAGCCGCCTGTTGGTCCAAGTCGGTCACGTGTAATCAGTGTATTAGAAGGCTCGCGTCCGCAATAGTAAGGAGGGAAGTGCGGCCTGCCCATCATTAGATTAAGGGAGGCGCACTGCGGGCAAAAGGTAACCATGGTTCGAGAACGCGCGTCATGTATTTTGATCTGCGGCGGACAATGAGAAAACTGGGTGGGTAAAAACTAAGGCGGACCGGTTAATTCTGCTGGCCTCGAATGCCGTCGGCGTCTTGCTGCTCTATTCTGCGTTGCCCCAGACCGTCTAGCAGCCAACCCTGCTGTATGTGCCGGCTGTGCGCTGTGACCACCGTGTACGACAAGCCCAGGAAATGTTTGGCGGTTATGCCTGTGACTTCAAGACAGTTGAAGTTTTGCTCGCTCTTTCGCGCCACGATCCGCATGAGCGCCTTGCGAACATCGTTCGCAGACACGGCCCCGAAGAATTTTGTGCGTAATTCTCCGGCTATGAAAAACGAGTTCCACCCTCTGGCCCGAACCGTGTTGTCGAGATCGCGCCCGTTGCGAAAGAGAACTAAATTCCAATTGCCGGAGTAGGGTTCGCTCTCGATGCCGAGAGTTCGCGTCATACCCGGTCGGTTCTCGATAAGAATACTGCCGACTTCCACTTGTGATTTCATGTTTCCCCGCAGTCGATTCAGAGGAGAAGCGACGGCCTGCGCCGCCGCCTTTTCAGTCAACAGTTAAGCCGCAACTGCTTGGTGGATCGTCGAGCTGATTACATCGCATGATTGAACCTTAGGTGTGCCGTCGAGCACTCTGGTTAAGCTCTTGAGCAACTCGGGATATCCTGTCGTGTTGTATGCCTCTGCGTCTTCTTTGCTGTCCCAAACACTGATCGCGGTCACATCCAACCCAGCTTGCGGGCTTGAGAAACTGATTTCATTCTGGAAACCCTTCTGCTTCCGCAGCATGGGAAGCGCTTCGTTATCGAAGAGCCGGGTAAATTCGCCCAAAGAATTGGGTTTCAAGCGGAGTGATACATTGCGTACAAACATAGTCAACCTCCTACAGTTGGTGGTTAAATCTAAGGAAGGAAACGTCAGATAGGCTGACTTAGATCAGAAAACCTGAATGAGAGAAAAGGGGATATTCCCTCTATATCGACCCTAGTCTTATCCACCCAGATTGTCAACGTTGCTACTTATTCGGCGGGGTTCTAATTTGCCAAAATTAGGACACGACCACTTATCCGAATCGAACTGTAGAAGCTTTGTGCATTGAAATATGTTCAATTCTGAACAGGCCCTCGACTCCGGGCCGAGGTTCCACGACGACCCGAGCAGCCAAAATTCCGGGCGGGTGCTATTCGGCGTCCAGCAACACGCGCAGTTCGCTCGATCGCGATGGGTGCCGCAGTTTGCGCAAGGCTTTCGCTTCGATCTGGCGGATGCGTTCGCGAGTGACGGCAAAACAACGTCCGACTTCTTCTAGCGTATGTTCTGAGCCATCGTCCATGCCGAAGCGCATCCTCAGCACGCGCTCTTCACGCGGGCTTAGAGTGCGCAGCACTCGTTCCGCGCGTTCCTTCAGATTGACTCCGATCACCGCTTCCGCAGGAGATACCGCAGTGCGATCTTCAATCAGGTCGCCAAGATGAGAATCGCCCTCTTCGCCGATCGGAGTTTCAAGTGAGACCGGTGCGCGCATAATCTTCAGCGCCTTACGCACTTTCCACTCCGGAATATCCATCTGCTTGGCAATCTCTGCCGATGACGGTTCGCGTCCCAAGGTTTGCGCCAGCCGCCGGGAGGTACGGATCATCTTGTTGACAATCTCGGTCATGTGCACCGGCAGCCGGATGGTGCGTCCCTGGTCGGCAATGGCGCGGCTGATGGCCTGCCGGATCCACCATGTCGCATACGTCGAAAACTTGTAGCCTCGGCGGTATTCAAACTTATCCACGGCTTTCATCAGGCCGACGTTGCCTTCCTGGATCAAGTCCAAGAAGTGAAGACCACGATTCGCGTATTTCTTGGCGATCGAAACCACCAGCCGGAGGTTGGCCTCAATCATCTCGTGCTTTGCCGCATCGGCATTCATTTGCCCCTGGACAATGGCACGTTGCGCATTGCGAAGTTCGGCGAAGGTCATTCCGGCGTCGCTTTCCAGCTTCTTGATCTCGGCACGATGCTGCCGTTGCATGGCGAGATGATTTTTCTTGACGGCTTCGCTGGAGGTCTTCGTGACCTTCTTTTCCATCTGCGCAAGCTGGCGTTCCAGCGAACGCATGGCATCCGCGGTACGGGTTACGCGTTCAATCAAGCGCTTGTGTTCAGCGGGTGCGAGCCCAAGAGTGCGCACGATAAGCGAAATTCGCACGATCTCCCGGGCGAGCTGCAATTGGCAGCGGCGATATTGCTTCGCCTTCTTTTTCGCCGGTATCGTTCCCAGTCGTTCCAAAAGCCGGCAGGCAGTGTGGTAATGCTTTCGCAGCTGATCGATGCGGCGCACGATGTCGTCGGTGCGCTTGCGCAATTTTTCCTCGGTGAGTTCTTCCTCTTCGAAAGTGACTATTTCCTGGATCGAGCGTCGTCCAGATTTCAGGTCTTCGCCAATAGTTAGAATCTGCCGGATCGCGATCGGCGAGCGCGAAAGCGCTTTTAAAACGCGACGTTGGCCGTGCTCGATCCGCCTCGCGATCTCCACTTCGCCTTCGCGAGTCAGCAACGGCGAAATGCTCATTTCGTGCAGATACAACCGGACCGGATCGCTCGAAGTATCAGGCGCGCCCGTACTCAGATCAAGCTCGACCTCTTCCTCTTCTTCTTCGCTTGCGAGCTTTTGCTCCATGCTCAACCAGGGAAGCGCCATGTCTCCGGCGATCACATCCAGACCCTGCTCGCGCACCGCGCTGAACAGGTCTTCGGCGTCTTGCTCGGGTGACACGTGGCTCGGGCCCAATTCGTCCATCTCTTGTTCGGCGACATATTCTTTTCTTGCTGGCATAGTTGGTCTCTTCCTTCGACAAAGGTGCGGAAGTCAAATAACCACAAATCAGAACCGGGTTGGTTCCTCCGCGAAAATCTAATTTTTTAAGAGCGCACGCCTGACTCAGTGTGCTCGCGACTACTCTTCACCGGAAACCAATACCGTGGCGAACTCCAACCCCTCCGTCACGTCGAGTGCGGCGGATTCCCCATAGATTTGGTTGATAGTGTGGCGCAAGGCAATGAGATTGCTGCGCGCGGATTCCGTCGCCCGGCTGGCAGGCTCTTTCGCCATTTCCAGCTCGTAGATCCTCAATAGCAAACCACGCTGCTCCTCGAGGCGTTCCACGGTCTCCGGATTGAGTTGCGCTTCAGAGTGCATATCCTAGTGTACGCGATTCTGGCGCTCAATGTTTGCCTTCTGGCGGCTGCCGGTATTATGCCCTCCATGTGAGCAATTTGGCACAGAATTGGCCCTCTTTACCTGTCATTATTAGTTTGCGGGAGTGTGGGTGGTTTGGCGCCCTCGGCTTCGGTACGTCCATGTCGTGAAAGCAGAGTATGCCGTCATTTCGTCCATCGTTCCTGTCGCGTCTTCGCAGCCTACGGGCTTTTTTGCCGGCATGGATGAGAAAAATGTCAGGTACGAAACCGCAGGCCGGTGATTTCGCGTCGCAGAGGATGTGTCCGTTTTGCGGCCTTATCACGCCTCGCTACGAGACTTGTTGCCTGGAGTGCGGCAGAGTGTTCAGCACAGCCTGATCGGGTAACCTCCACGAAGACTGTGACATAAAACGCGCCATCCCCCCGGAACAAAAATCAAAATACAATACCTTAATCTTTGTTGGTCGTTGCCATTAGGATGTGTTTCTCGCAGAAGGGAATTGTTGCCATGAGGAAGATCTCACGTCGTGAGTTCATCGTCACCGGAGTAGGAGCACTCGCCGCCGGCGGGGCAGCTTTTGGATCCGCCTCTCAGAAACCATCTGCCTCCGAATCCGCGCGCCTTGCGAAATCACCATTCAAGATCGCCGTTATTACCGACGAGATTTCGCAGGACTTCGGCCATGCCTGTGAGGTCGCATCACAACAATTTGGAATGGGCTGGGTGGAGATTCGCGGGGCATGGAACAAGAACATTATGAATTTCGACGCTCAGGAAATTTCCGAAATCCTGAGCGTGCTCAAGAGAAATAATCTCCACGTGACCGACATTGCCAGCCCGCTATTCAAGGTTGATTGGCCGGACGCGCCCAAGTCCAAGTTCTCCGAAAAAGACCAGTTCAATGCGACCTTCTCCTACGCGCAGCAGGACGAGGTTCTCGATCGCTGTATTGAACTGGCAAAAAAGTTGTCCACCGATCGCATACGTGGCTTCGATTTCTGGCGATTGGATGATCAGGCGCCGCATCGCAACGCGATCAACGAAGTACTTCAGAAGGCCGCCGAGAAAACCGGAAGAGCCGGGTTGGTGCTGCTGCTGGAGAACGAATTTGCCTGTAACACCGCGACTGGAGAGGAAGCTGCCAAAACGCTGGCCGGCGTGCCGTCGCGTCACTTCATGCTCAACTGGGATCCGGGCAATGCGGCCAAGCGCGGGGAAGTCCCCTACCCTGGCGCCTACAATCTTCTGCCGAAAGATCGAATCGGCCATTGCCACGTTAAAGATGTTGTCCGAACTGATAAAGATTACGAGTGGGCTGCTATGGGCAAGGGCATCATCGATTGCTCCGGACAATTCGCCGCGCTCAAGCGCGATGGGTATCATCACGTGGTCAGCCTCGAAACTCATTGGCGCGGCGCAGGAACTCCCGAAGCATCTTCCATCGAATGCTGGCAAGGAATGCGATCCGCGCTTGAGAAAGCCGAAGCTATCTAAGGGCAGTTGATTGTGTGGGGACAGCCGCGCTCAGCTGTCCTTGGAGCGACGTTTTACAAGAAGGGTGCCCCACCCTTCCCCGTTTTTGGGCAGGGTGGGGATTTTGACTTTAGCTTGAAGATAGCGGCGTTCGCGGACATTCACCGCAGAATCAACTCGCAGAAAATCCGTGGCCAATCCATTTTTCAAAGTTCGACCGTAACAGTTTGTCGACATCACGTTGAATGTCTTGCCGCGTGACGTCGCGCCCGTCTTCTACCAGCAAACGGTAGCTTCCTGCCAGAATCGGCGCCAGTGTCCTCCGCGTGTTCTGCCACTTGTAAATAAGTTGTTCCAGCACCCGGGCATCTGAATGTTGGGGGATAAAACTGGTCCCGAGCATTTCAATCCGCTCTCGCGTGATCTCCTCCACGATAGATGGATTATTCAGGAACCACCAGCAACCAAAGGGCATGAGGTTGTTGAATTTTCGCGCGTATACGCAGAGTTCGTGCTGGTTCTCACGGCTCAGCACGCTCACCAGAAAGCGGTTCTCGGGATATTGATGGCACAACGTTTCAAGCGATTGCAGATCGGCGCGTCCCACCGCGTCTCCGGCCAGCCGAATTCTCGGGTTCACCTGCCGGCGCACGCCAATCATCAGCGACAACGGCAAATCGAATTCGCGGCACGAGGGAAGAACTGCTTCCCGTAACAAGATTCCCTGTGGTGTATCTGCTGGAAATTGGAATGTGTCCGGCAACGAGACCGCCATATAAATTGGCCGCATGCGACGGCACCAATCCGACAAAAATCTGCGAATTTCGCTGATACATACCGCCGAAGCGCGGTTATCCACGTCATATCCGTGGCTGACCAATTGCTCCCAGGGATCCGACCACTCACACAAAATTCGATCCAGGCGCAAAACAGGTTGAAATCGAGGATCACTCTTTACGTCTTTCATCCAAACCGGCATTTCTTCGGGATCAAGCGGATCGTTGGTCATTACCACGGTTGAAACTCCCGCCATTCGCAATACGTTATTAATGTGCGCTTCGGCGGATTGTTCAGCGAAAAATGCCCGCGCTTCACTGAGATCAGGAGCTTCGGTCGGCAGACCGAAAGCCTTGAGCACCGCAATGACTCCGCGCGTCGCCTCTGACAGAGGCGTGTTCTCGACGAACAAAGTTTTCCAGATCGCCTCGGCCTGAGCGCGTTTCGAAACCCTCCAGTAATCCTCCGGCGTCATGCTCGAGTGACGGAAGAATTCTGCTTCCAGGTAGTGGTAGGTAAGCAGTTCATCAATGCCCCACAAACCTATTTTCCCGAATGCCGCCGGATAAAGGTGGGTGTGCATATCCACGCATTGTGTTCGTGCCAATGCGTCCTGAACCGCTCCCTCAATCTCGTGACCTGAGAGCCTCTCTGGCCGGTCGACACTCAAATTTGATTTTTCGAAGGATGCTGCTTCCACGATCCGCCCCCGCCGGTAAATAGAAACAATCAATTTAACTCTTATCCCAACCAGATACCAAGCTTGTGTCTGCAGCAATCCTCTTGTAGCGTTGACGGACGACGGCTTGCAATTTGAAAGCAGGAGCGACTACGTGGACCGCATCGCGATAAGAAGAAATTTCCTGAAACTCGGGGCAGTGGGTGCCGCCGGCTCGGTTTTAGCTGCGAGGATATCCGCGTCCCCTGCGGCGCAGGAAGTGAGCTCAAACTTTGATGTAGTCTCATTCGGCGCGAAGGGCGATGGCAAAACGCTCGACACTCCCGCTGTTAACAAAGCGATCGAAGCCGTAGCCGCGGCCGGTGGTGGCATGCTTCGATTTCCGGGTGGTTCTTACGCCTGCTATTCCATTCACCTCAAAAGCAACGTCAGCTTATATCTCGGACCCGGCGCGACCATCGTCGCGGCGGATTCGCCTCCTCCCGGCAGCGGCAATGGTTATGATCCGCCTGAGTCAAATCAATGGGACAAGTATCAGGACTTCGGCCACAGTCACTGGCATAACAGCCTGATCTGGGGTGAAGGCGTTTCGAACATTTCCATACTGGGCCCAGGACGAATCTGGGGCAAAGGCCTGAGTCGCGGCAGCGGCGACACCGCTCTCGTTCCCGGCGTGGGAAATAAGGCTATCAGCCTAAAAAATTGCCACAATGTCACCCTGCGCGATATCTCAATTCTGCACGGCGGACATTTCGCAATTCTCGCCACTGGGGTGAATAACCTGACCATCGACAATCTAATGATTGACACTAACCGCGACGGCATCGATGTGGATTGCTGCCGCAACGTGCGCATCTCAAATTGCAGCGTCAACTCCCCGTGGGATGATGGCATTTGTCTGAAGAGTTCATTCGGCCTGGGTTACGCCGCGCCAACCGATCACGTCACCATCACCAACTGCTACGTCACTGGTGGCTATGAAGAGGGCACGCTGCTCGATGGCAGCTACAAACGTTTCAGCACTGACTCCGACGTGCCGCGCAATGGGCGGATAAAGTTCGGCACTGAAAGCAATGGTGGCTTCCGCAATATCACTGTTAGCAATTGCGTAATAGACAATTGTCGCGGGATTGCTCTTGAAACCGTTGACGGCGGGCTGCTGGAAGACGTCACCATCAGCAATATCGCGATGCGCGATATTGTCGACGTGCCGTTTTTTCTCCGCCTTGGGAGCCGCATGCGTGGTCCAGCGGGTGTTCCGGTTGGGCAGCTACGCCGCGTACTGATCAGCAACGTAGTTGTTTCCAATGGAGACTCGCGGCAGGCCGCCATCATCAGCGGCATCCCCGGCCATTACATTAAAGATGTGCGCTTCGACAATATTTATATCCAGCACCGTGGCGGCGGATCCAAAGAATCGGCTGCCATTGATCCGCCTGAAATCGAAAACTCGTATCCGGAGCCGAACCGCTTCGGTCCGATGCCTGCGCAGGGATTTTTTATTCGCCACGTCAAAGATATCGTCATGCGTGACGTGACAATTAAATCGATTCAGGAAGATCTTCGGCCCGCTTTCGTCCTGGACGACGTAGATGGAGCGGATTTCACGCACATAAAAGCACCGCGCACCCCGGAAGGTTCATTTGCATTAAAGAATGTGAAGGATTTCAGCGTGGTGCAGAGCCGCCCGGTTCCGGACACTTACCTTGAGGTGGTGACGCAAAAGTCGATATAGTTTGCGTCGGCTATGACTGAATTCGCGCCGGCTCTAACCTTGGCGAGAGAAGATGAATGCAGACGAGAGCCATCATATATGCAGATCCCGCAATGAAGAACGGAACCATGTAACTGCCCGTCCACTGCAGGGTGTGTCCAACAATTGTGGCGATCAGCATCCCGCCAATCGCGCCCGCCATACCTCCGATACCCACGACCGACCCGACAGCTTGCGATGGAAACGTATCTGAAGGAACTGCCAACAAATTTGCCGAAAATCCCTGGTGTCCCCCGGCGGCTAATCCAATAATCAGCACCGCGCCCCACAGGCTTTCGACACGGTAGGCGAACATGATCGGCAAAACACAGAAAGCACAAATCAGCATCGTAATCTTGCGCGCGAAATTGACACTTTTGCCGCGTTTGATCAGCGAAGAGGCAAACCATCCGCCGGCCACGCTGCCGATGTCAGAGATCACATAGATCACCATGATCGGCACGCCAATCTGCATTAGCTTCAGCCCGTGGTTCCTTTGCAGAAAATCCGGCACCCAATAAAGATAGAACCACCAGATGGGATCGATCAGGAATTTGCCGGCTATGAAAGCCCACGTCTGGCGATGCGATGCCAGGCCGAGCCACTTTACCCGGGTTGTCGGCACGGCGGGATCACTGCGAATATAGGCCAACTCGGCCTTCGACACACGCCCGTGTTCTTCCGGTTTGCGATAAAGCGACAGCCAAAGCGCAAGCCAAAGAAAACCAATACCGCCGGTGATGATGAAAGCCCACCGCCATCCCCAATGTACAACTACCCACGGAACCAGCAATGGCGTCAGGATCGCGCCAACATTCGCGCCGGCATTGAAAACTCCTATTGCAAACGAGCGCTGTTTATTAGGAAACCATTCAGCGACAGCTTTTATACTGCAAGGAAAAACTCCGGCCTCGGCAAAGCCTAACGATGCCCGTGCCACAATGAAGCCGGTCAAGGACGAGGCCAGCGCGTGACCCATCGATGCCAGACTCCAGAAAATCATCGTCACCGCGTACCCCAGCCTCACTCCCAGTCGATCCACAAGTCGTCCAACCAGAAGCATCCCTGCCGCATATGCCGCTTGAAACGCGAACACCAGGTTGCCGAAGTCAATCTCGTTCCATCCGAAATTGTGTTGCAGCGTAGTCTTCAGGACGCCGAGGACCTGGCGGTCCATGTAATTTTTGGTGACGCCCAATAAAAGAAGGGTGCAGATGATCCAGCGAACATAACCGGCAGCAGAGGGCACGTATGGTGGCGAGGGCGCATCTGCCGCCAGGTTGCCCGGACTGTCGGAAGACGATTGATATTCCATGAAATTCTTTGTAATCCGGCTAGCGGTTCCGGTCAGTATTGTTATAAACCAGTCGTATAGCCGGTTTGTTGCGATACTGGCCAAAGGGGACCTATGCGGGAAGAACGGATTGATTCACACCATCACCTCTGGAAGTACTCGTACGCCGAGTATCCCTGGATGTCGGAAGGTATGGAATCGATTCGGCAAGATTTTCTTGTCCCAGACATTGCACAGGCGATGGAAGCCGCGAAGATCGATGGGGCAGTGACCGTGCAGGCCAGGCAAAGCTTGATTGAAACTGACTGGCTGCTGGATCTCGCATCCCAGAACGATTGTATGCGTGGAGTCGTGGGCTGGGTTCCTTTGGCCGATCCAGCTGTAGCCTCGCATCTCGAAAAGTATTGGCACAACCCAAAGCTCAAAGCTGTGCGTCACGTTCTCCAGGATGAGCCCGACGATTTCTACATGTTGCGCGAGGACTTCAATCGAGGAGTGTCGCAGCTCGAAGATGTCGGGTTGCGCTATGACATTTTGATCTTTGAGCGCCACCTACCGCAAACGATTGAATTCGTGGACCGGCATCCAACGCAGATATTTGTTCTGGATCACATCGCCAAGCCAAAGATCAAAAGCCAAGTGCTTTCGCCATGGCGGGAACGCATGCGGGAGCTAGCTCGCCGGCAGAACGTTTATTGCAAATTGTCAGGAATGGTGACCGAGGCCGAATGGAATACCTGGACGGACAAGGACCTTCGCCCCTTCATCGATGCCGTTCTTGATTGCTTTGGCCCCAAGCGCCTGATGTTCGGATCCGATTGGCCGGTGTCGTTGGTTGCCTGTTCTTATGAAAAGTGGATTGAGGTCGTTGAGCGATCGACAGCCTCTCTTTCGGTTTCGGAACGCGATCGCTTATTTGGTGGAACCGCCAAAGAGGCTTATCGGCTGTAAAGATCAGGGAGGCGCGTCAGCTTTCAAACCATTCAAGATGGTGCAGACGCGCCAGTCGCCAAAGAATGCGTACCCTAACCGTGGTGACGACTGCGAGTAACGCAGATCAAAATGTAATTCGCAAGCGCAGACGCGTTGTGCGACGACTATCAATTCCTTCCTGCGAAAAAGTTGAGAATGCCCGGCCGAAGTCAGAGTTTCGATTGATATTGAAGCCCGTTGGGTTGGTTGGATCTGGTTGCAGTTCCGGACGAAGCGTAGTTTGATTTATTTGGATGTTAAACCCGCCCAGATAAGAAAAACTGCTGTCTGCAAAATCCAAGTTCGGCATTTTGATTGGGTGGTTGAAGATGTTATCGAAGTCCGCGCCCAAGGACGCAGTTAGCCGCTCGCCAAGTTTGAAGTCTTTATGGAGACCGAAATTCACTCCCCAGGCTCCCGGCCCCCACAGAAGGTTCTTCCTGGCGATTCCGGGATTGGTAAATACGTCTGTACCCATGGGAGGAGTTGCAAACGCATCAGGGTTAAAGAGTTGATCCGCTACGTGCTGCTTGTAGTTCCCGACGACCATGGGCCGATATCCGATGAAGTCATCGAAATCCCCGAGCGCGTCAATTGACTCAGACGCGATATTTCCGGGGCCGACCATGCGATTTCCGTTTCCACAGTTGTCGCAGGTCCAGTAGGGCGTGAATGCCGTGCCGCTCTTTGCGAACATCTGAAACGTCGTTTGCCATCCGCCGATTACGGCGTCGGCCCAGCGAGAGAGTCCGCTTCCGAAGGCTTTGTCATGGCCAACCGGCAAATCATAGAGGCCGTAGAAGACGAACCGATGGCGAGAGATCCAGGCGTCCTGTGTGTAATCGCGTTCGGGATTAAACGGGTCGTAGGGAACTCCACCCAGGCTCGAATTGCCACCATCGATACCGGTCGATTTCTGGTCTGCGTACGTGTACGTAGCATTGAACATCAGCCCATGCGTATAGCGCCGCTCGAACTGAACTTGGTAAGAATTCGACTGGCTGTGGCCATAGTTGCCGTACGCTAGAGCAAAGTCTCCGAGGTTGGGATAACGAAGCCGGGCAAGGTCCGCAAGGGTCGGAGCGCAGTCTCCATCGTCCGGCGAGCAAGGAGTCACTCCGTCACCGATCCCTGTGCCATTGTCAGTGGTAGTACCCCATGGAGTGTTACTCGGCGCTATTTCATTTAAATCAATGCCACCGACCAGCCCGTGGGCGGTGATGCCGAGGTAGGAGAACCGAACAGATGTGTCAAGCCCTAACTGTTGTTCGTACGTCGCATTGTACTGCTGCACCGTGGGAGCCTGAAGTCCAACCGGCACGGAATTGCTGGAGAATGCGAAAGCACCGACCAAAGATTGCTCGTCTCCACCAGTCATGGGAAAAGGCCAGGGCTGCAAAGGAGTGCCGTTGTCCTGTTTTGTATGTGCAAAATTGAAGGAATTGGTCGCCAGTGGATCGCGAATTCCCTGGGCAGCGCTGGTTGGGAAGTAGAGCCCATATCCGCCGCGCAACACCGATCTATCGGTAAGTCTAAAGGCGGCACCGACGCGCGGCGCGAAGTTGTTCTTGTCGGTTCGAACCAGTCCGCGACCGATCCCTAATCCAGATTGCGCGGCAGTCACGACCGGCAGCGTAGCCGGAATAATTGGATCCAAATACTTGAGCGTCTGATCGGATGGAATGATGAACCTTCCGGTGTTGTTGTTGAACGTGGGATCGAAGTTCAGCATGATGTCGTGCTTGTCGATCCAGGGTGTCACGAGTTCATAGCGCAGTCCGAGATTCAATGTCAGCCGCGAGTTGAACTTCCAATCGTCTTGGAAAAAATATCCTTGCTCCCAGTCGTGGGCGTCCATGATCGGGCGTGCACTGGGAATGAAAGTAACTCGAGTAGCAGGTTCTCCCAGCAATAGGTTTGCGAATGGAGTAACACCGCTGCCCCTGTACACGATTGAGCCGCGAGGGTTGCCGCGCCCGGCCACGAATCCATCCTGACCCACGTTGCGGACAAAGTCCGCGCCCATCTTAAGATTGTGCTTGTTGACGACCCACGTTAGGGTATCCCCGAACGTCGCCAGATACTGGCTGGTCTGGCGATCGGTGTTGCGGTCTGCGTTGCGGCCAAAAGTTACAAAATTGGATCCAAGATTGATAAAGGGATATCCGTGTGTCGAGAGCTGGGATGTGCCCACGACGGCCGCATAAGCATCAATCGCGTTCTGATCAAATCCGATGCTTGAAAGAAACCCCTGCAGGGTCGTAGGGCTCTCCGTAAAGCTGTTTTCGCGATTGAACCCGCCGCGAGCTTCGTTAATTATCGTATTGCTGAACATGTGGACGTAAGAGCCCGACAAAGTATTGTCACGAATGTCTCTCTGCTGGAGACCAAGTCCGGTCATTGGCTGGAACACTGGCGCCGTACCAAGGACATAAGCTTGGGCGTCGTAAACGCCATAGACGTGGTCCTTGTCTGAAAGGTCGTGATCGATTCGTAGGGTCCCCAAGTCTTTCGTGGAGCCGCCAGGAACGAGGGTTTGGAACAGGTCGGCGATCCGGCCGGTTCCGGGATCAATCGAAACCTGGGGACTGATTTTCGGGAAGTAAGTATTAATCAATTGCTGCACGTTCGGGTTCAAGAGGCGCGAAGGGATGATAACGAACTGCGTGCCATTGCCGGCACAATTCGGCCATCCTGTGCAGTACGTATCGGCGGCTATTTCCTGAGAAGTCAGGGTTGCTCCATTTGGAAGAGTCGCTGGCACCGCGGGAAGTGGCTGTGTCGACTGCGTTGGATCGATCATGCCCGAGAAATTGCCCGTCCACAGAGATGGGTGCGGCAGCTTGTTACTTGAGAAGCTAACCGGCTGGCGTTGGTAATTCCGTTCGTACGCCATGAAGAACCAGGTCTTGTTCAGCTTAGGGATAGGGCCGCCGAAAGAGCCGCCAAGGTCATTGAAATTGAAATAAGGCGTTGGAAATTTACTCTGGAACTGAGTAGGTAGGAACTGTTCCTTCGCGATGATGTCTTGAGTTTGCCATGCAGCAAGAGCGGAGTTTTTGTTGTTATAGAAAGCAGAACCATGAAACTGGTTTTCGCCACGCTTGGTGGTAATGCGGATGTTGGCAATTCCCGCGTATTCCGCGCTGAAATCATTGGATAGAACATTGACTTCGCTCACGGCTTCGAGTGACGGTTCGCTGGTGGTGGGAGAGCCAAAAATTGTATTAGTGGCGCGCTGTCCGTCGATGGTGAAATTCGCGCCGTAACTCTGGAAGCCGAGGAATTTGAATTCGCCCGCATCAACACCTTGCGTGATATTCGGATTTAAATACAGAAACTGGTAAACGTCGCGGCTGTCGCGGGGAAGATCGATTACCTCGCGATTCGTGATCGTAGTGCTGATGGTTTGATCGGCACTGTCGATGATTGGGGCTTCTGCCGTCACCACAACTTGTTCAGTGGTACTGGCAACTTTAAGCACGCCGTTTGCAGTGGCCACATCGCTGCCGTTCAGCACCACCCCTGTAATGTCTTCAGTACTCATGCCCGCCATCGCAAGGGTCACTTTATACGTGCCTGAGGACAAGCCGAACATCTGGTATGCGCCGCTTGAGTTCGTGGTCGTATGGCGAGTCTCACCGGTACGAGTGTCAAGAATGGTGACGCTCGCATTCGCCACTAGGGCTCCGCTGGAATCGGTCACAGTTCCTCGAATGGTTCCAAGATCCGTGCCTTGGCCATAGACAAAGAGACTGCTGCAGACGACCAAGGTGGCTAGCACGGCAAGCTTGGCGAACAGGTAACGCAGCTTCATAGAGACTCCGGTTGCTAAGCAGAATTGGGCAACTCGGGACTTGTATCACGAAAAAGAAACGATTCGCAAGCAAAAAAACAAGCGAAAGCAAAAGAATT
>Ga0207695_10003977_pt1 | contig 20402 bp, 20 predicted proteins | sample KBSC54metaG_FD_184354 | JGI IMG/M metagenome (GOLD analysis project Ga0207695, IMG submission 184354) | Corn rhizosphere microbial communities from Kellogg Biological Station, Michigan, USA - KBS C5-4 metaG (SPAdes) (version 2) | ecosystem: Host-associated > Plants > Roots > Rhizosphere > Soil...
ACCTCCAGCTCGGCCGCCGGGCGCCATAGCCGACGGGCGGCGTCTATGATCTGCGCCGTCCACGCCGGGTCCATCAGCGAGGGCGTGCCGCCGCCGAAGAAGATCGAGACCAGCGTGCGCGGCCCGGCGAGCGCCGCCTGCGCCTCCAGGTCGGCGACGATGGCGCGGGCCAGCGCGGCCGCCTCGGGGCCGCCGCGCGCGCGGACCACGTTGAAATCACAGTAGGGGCAGATCCGCGCGCAGTAGGGCCAGTGGACATAGATCGCGAGCGGCGCGGGCGCGCTCAAATCAGCGCGGCCTTCAGCTTGGCGAACGCCCGCGACCGATGGCTCATCTGCTCCTTCTCGGCCGGGTCCATCTCACCGAAGGTCTCGCGGCGGCCCTCGGGCACGAAGATCGGGTCGTAGCCGAAGCCGCGGCCGCCGCGCGGCGGGAAGGTCAGGCTCCCGTCCACCCGGCCCTCGACGACCACCACCGGTCCGTCCGGCCAGGCGAGCGCCAGCGCGCAGGTGAACCAGGCGGCGAGGTCGTCGCTTTCGGCCGCGCCCAGCCGCTCTTCGACCTTCGCCATGGCGAGCGGGAAGTCACGGCCCGGCCCCGCCCAGCGTGCGGAATAGACGCCCGGCTGGCCGTCCAGCGCCCTGACCGACAGGCCGGAGTCGTCGGCGAGCGCGATCCTCCCGCTGGCGTCGGCCGCCAGGCGCGCCTTCAGCAGCGCATTGCCGGCGAACGTCGATTCGGTCTCCTCCGGCTCGCGGAGGCCCAGCTCGCCGGCCGTGGCGATCTGGAAACCGCCGCCGAGGATCTCCGCCAGCTCGCGCGCCTTGCCCGGATTGTGGGTCGCCACGACCAGCCGCGCACCGGGCTCGAGCTTCAGGGCCATGTGTTCGCGCCTCCTTCGGGCCGCGGACCATAGCGCCGCCGACGACCGTTGCATTGCGAAAGTTTAATATTGTTAATCGATATTCATTTGATCGAGTTTCGATGCGGACCTATCCCTCTGGCCCAGCAGGACGGCATGGCCGTCCAGGAACATCGCTGCGCTGCAGCAACAGACATCGAAGGGGCTATCGCCATGACCAAGTCGCTCACCCGCACGTTCGACCGCGCCGCCCTGGGGCTGGTTTTCGCGCTCGCCGCGCTGCCGATCATCGGCCTGCCGCTGCTCGCCATCGCGGCCGCCGGCGTGATCCAGTAGGGTTCCGCGTCGCATGGGCCTGGTCGGGTCCGTCGGCGGTCGCGGAGGGGCCGGGATCATGATGCGTGCGCTGGGTCCGGGATCGGTCTCGAGCTTCCTCAAGGTGATCCTGGACGTCGTCTACGCGGCCCTGATGATCGGCGTGGCCGCCGTCGGCCTGATGGTGATCAGCGCTCTGGTGTTCAGCTTCAATCCCGGCCTGCTGCAGGGCGTGACGCTTCCGGCCGCCGGCGCCTCGCTCGCCAGCCGTTGGCCGACCGTCACCGGCGGTCTGTTGGCGGCGGGCCTCTACATCGCCGGCGTGCTGGTGATCGTCGGACGCCTGCGGCGCATCTTCGTGACGCTCACCGCGGGCGATCCCTTCCATCCGGACAACGTCAGCCGCCTGCGGCTGATCGGCGCCATGCTGGCGGCCCTCGAGCTCGGCCGCTATGTCGTCTGGGCGGCCGGCGCGTGGCTCGCGCCGGAACTCGCCAAGCAGCGGCCCGGCCTCAGCCTGACCGCCTGGTTCTCCGTGCTGGTGGTGTTCGTGCTCGCCGAGGTGTTCCGCGAGGGCGCGCGGCTCCGGCGCGAGGCGGAGCTGACGATCTAGCCATGCCGATCCGCGTGCAACTCGACCGCGTGCTGTTCGAACGCCGCATGTCGCTCACCGAACTGGCCGATCGGGTCGGCGTGACCATCGCCAACCTCTCCATCCTGAAGACCGGCAAGGCGCGGGCGGTGCGCTTCACGACCTTGGCGGCGCTGTGCCGCGAGTTGGACTGCCAGCCCGGCGACCTCCTCACCTATGAGGCGGGCCCGTCCGAGGCTCCTGACGAGGCGGGCGACTCCTAACCGATGGGTGCGCTGCAGCGCACCGACTGTGGCGTTGCGGCAACAACTCACGGCTAGACAGCCAGAAATCTTGCACTTTCAATCTCTCGATCTTATGTGCGATGCAGCAATAATGCGCTGCACAAAGGAGAGTGAGATGGTCGCTGCTATCGAGCGTTTCCTCGACGCCTTGTTCGCCCCGCTTGCGCGCGAACTCGCCCGTATGCCGGCTTCGGCGTTCCGCCACCTGCTGCCGGGGATCTGACGTCGAACGTCCCTCCCTGCGGGAGGGACAGCTCGCCCGAGCGAGCAGGGCCTTCCGGCTAGGGGAGGGCCGCCGCCGCCCGCTGCAGGATGCAGAGCTCGCCGATGCCCTTGCGCGCGAGCGCGAACAGGGCCTCGAACTCGGCCTCAGAGAAGCCGCGCTTCTCCCCTGTCGCCTGGATTTCGACGATGTCGCCGGTCCCGGTCAGCACGAAGTTGGCGTCGGCCTCGGCGGTGGAGTCCTCCTCGTAGTCGAGGTCCAGCACCGGGATTCCCGAGAACACCCCGCAGCTGATCGCCGCCACCTGGTCGAGGATCGGGTCCCTGGCCATCACCCCCTCCGCGACGAGGTAGCGGGTCGCCTGGCGCAGCGCGACCCAGGCGCCGGTCACCGAGGCGGTGCGCGTGCCGCCGTCCGCCTGGATCACGTCGCAATCGAGGGTGATCTGGCGCTCGCCCAGCGCCTTCAGGTCGACCACCGCGCGCAGCGAGCGGCCGATCAGCCGCTGGATCTCCTGCGTGCGGCCGGACTGCTTGCCCTGGGCGGCCTCGCGCCGGCCGCGCGTGTGGGTGGCGCGCGGCAGCATGCCGTACTCCGCCGTGACCCAGCCTTGCCCCGTGCCGCGCAGGAACCCCGGTACGCCTTCCTCCAGGCTCGCCGTCACCAGCACCCGCGTATGGCCGAAGCTCGCCAGGCACGAGCCCTCCGCATAGCGGTTCACGCCGGTCTCCAGGGTTACAGATCGCAGCGCGTCTGGCGCGCGTTCGGAGGGTCGCATGATGGAAGGAACTCCGAGACCGGATCGGGCGTCTTGCACGTGGTGAGGCGGCGCTTATCCTAGATCGACAAGGTCCAGTCCATGGGCGCGCTCGAAAGACTGCCGCAGGCAGACGTGAACAATTCCCTCCTAGGCCGCGGGCCGTCGCTCGCCGAACTCGACGAACGCGCCCGCGACATCTTCCGGCGGATCGTGGAGAGCTATCTCGAAAGCGGGGAGCCGGTGGGCTCGCGCACGCTGTCCAAGGCCGGCATCGCGCTGTCGCCGGCCTCGATCCGCAACACCATGCAGGACCTGACGCAGCTCGGGCTGCTGGGCGCGCCGCACGTCAGCGCCGGGCGGCTGCCGACCCATGCGGGCCTGCGCCTGTTCGTCGACGGCCTGCTGGAGGTGGGCGACATCGCCGAGGAGGAGCGCCGGTCCATCGAGGCCCGGCTGCGCGCCCACGGCCGCAACTACGAGGACGCGCTCAACGAGGCCTCCTCGATCCTCTCGGGCCTGGCCGGCGCGGCCAGCGTGGTGGTCACCCCGATCCGCGACGCGGGCGTCAAGCACGTCGAGTTCGTGCCGCTCGGCGTCGAGCGGACGCTCGCGATCATGGTGTTCGAGGACGGCACGGTGGAGAACCGGCTGATCCGTCTACCGGCCGGCGTCACGCCCTCGGCCCTGCAGGAGGCCTCGAACTTCCTCAATGCGCGGCTGCGCGGCCGCACCCTGCTGGAGGCCGGCGCGGACCTCAAGGCCGAGCTCGACAATGCCCGGCGCCAGCTCGACGCGAGCGCCGCGCGGCTGGTGGAGGACGGCCTCGCCGCCTGGACCGGCGAGGGCGAGGAGCGCGCGCTGATCGTCCGCGGCCGCGCCAACCTGCTGGAGGACCGCGAGGCGCTGGAGGATCTGGAACGGGTCCGCTCCCTGTTCGCGGACCTCGAAGAGAAGGAGCATCTCATCCAGCTGCTGGACGGCGTCCGCGACGGCCAGGGCGTGCGCATCTTCATCGGAGCGGAGACCCGGCTCTTCTCGCTGTCGGGTTCCGCCGTGATCGCCGCGCCCTATATGACGGGCTCGCAACGGGTGGTCGGCGCGATCGGCGTGATCGGCCCCGCCCGGCTGAACTACGCCCGGGTCATCCCGCTGGTGGACTACACCGCCCGCGTGCTTGGCCAGGTGATGAACGCCTGAGACAACAGAAACCAGGAAAGCCATGTCCGAAGACAAGACCCCGGCCGATCCCGCCGAGGCGCCGGCCAACGACCTCGACGCCGACGAGATCGAGGCGCTGAAGGCCGAGGCCGCGGCCCTGAAGGAGCAGGTGCTCCGCTACGCCGCCGAGGCGGAGAACACTCGTCGGCGCGCCGAGCGCGAGGCCAACGACGCCCGCGCCTACGCGATCCAGAAGTTCGCGCGCGACCTGCTGGGCGTGGCCGACAACCTCGCCCGGGCGTTGTCGCACCTGCCCACCGATCTCGCCGATCCGGCGACCAAGACCTTCGTCGTCGGCGTCGAGATGACCGAGAAGGAGCTGCAGACCGCCTTCGAACGCAACGGCCTGAAGAAGATCCACCCCGCCAAGGGCGAGAAGTTCGATCCGCACAAGCACCAGGCCATGATGGAGCTCGCCGAAGCCGACGCTCCGCCGGGCGCGATCGTCGAGGTCATGCAGTCCGGCTATGAGCTCCTGGGCCGGCTGGTGCGCCCGGCCATGGTGGTGGTGGCCGGCAAGGGCGCCGGCGCGCGCGGCAAGGCCAACAAGGGCGACGGCAATCCCTACGCCGGCGGCGAGGACGACGGCGCCGGCGGGTCGGTGGACACGCGGGCCTGAGCTTCCCGCTGCAGCGCCGCCGCGCCTCGGTCAAGGAGGCGCTTCCGCGGCCCTCAGAATCCGCTAATGTGCGAAGTCCCTTCCAGTCGGGAAGCGCGGCCTTGCGATCGGCTGCGCGGGTGAGGTTCGGGACACACGCATGAAGCTGACGATCGAGCGCGCGGCGCTGCTGAAGGCTCTAGGCCACGTTCAGAGCGCGGTGGAGCGGCGCAACACCATCCCGATCCTCTCCAACGTCCTGCTCTCGGCCGAGCGGAACGGCCTCGCCTTCTCGGCGACCGACCTCGACATGGAGATCGTCGATGGGGCGGCGGCCCACGTCGACCAGCCCGGCCAGATCACCGCGCCCGCCCACACCCTCTATGAAATCGTCCGCAAGCTGCCGGAAGGCGCCGACGTGTCGCTGAGCTTCACCGGCGAGGACCCGAGGCTCGCCGTGCAGGCCGGCCGCTCGCGCTTCAACCTGCCCGTGCTGCCGGCTGGCGACTTTCCCGTGATGTCCTCCGACGGGCTCTCGGGCGCCATGTCGCTGGACGCCGCCGACCTCATCCGCCTGATCGACAAGACGCGCTTCGCCATCTCTGCGGAGGAGACCCGCTATTACCTGAACGGCATGTACCTGCACACGGTGATGGAGGACGGCTCGCCGAAGCTGCGGGCCGTGGCGACGGACGGCTCGCGCCTGGCGCTCGCCGAGATGCCGGCGCCGGAGGGCGCGAGCGGCCTTCCGGGCGTCATCGTACCCCGCAAGACCGTCGGCGAGGCGCGCCGTCTGTTGGAGGACGCCGGCGAGAGCGTCGAGCTGCAGATCAGCCCGCAAAAGGTGCGCTTCGCCTTCGACGGCGCGGCGCTCACCTCGAAGGTCATCGACGGCAATTTCCCCGACTACGGCCGGGTGATCCCGAAGGACAACACCCGCACGGTCAGCGTCGGCGCCAAGCTGTTCGCCCAGGCGATCGACCGGGTGGCGACCATCTCGGCGGAGAAGTCCCGTTCCGTGCGTCTCGCCTTCGAGGCCGGCAAGGTGGTGCTCACCGTGCGCAACATGGAGGCCGGGCAGGCGGTCGAGGAGTTGGAGGTCGACTACGACGGCGACGCCTTCGAGCTCTCGTTCAACGCCCGCTTCCTCATGGACATCACCGACCAGATCGGCGGCGAGACGGCCGAGCTGCGCTTCGGCGGCCCCAACGATCCGGCCCTGGTGCTCGATCCCGGCGATGCGCTCGTCCAGTACATCCTGATGCCGCTCAGGGTGTAGCCCTCCCAGAAGAGGGACCTGCGCCTAGTGCCCGTGCGAGCCTTCGTAGACGCCGGGGGCCAGGCGCTCGTCCTCGGCGCCTTCCGAGCCCTTGGCGAGCACGAAGCGGCGGTCGCAGTAGGGGCACTCGACGAAGTCGGCTTCGCCCATCTCCAGCCAGACGCGCGGGTGGCCCAGGGCGCCGCCGACGCCGTCGCAGGAGATCCGGCCGGAGCGCACCTCGATCACCTCGGGCGCGGGCAGGCCCGGCGTCAGCGCCGGCTGGGCCGGCGCGGGCTCAGGCCGCTTCTGCGCCTTGGCGCCCAGGTCTCGGACTCGACGGGCCATCTCACCATCCTTGCGCCGACCGGGCTGCTTGGCGGCGGCTTGCGGCGCGCCTAGGTATGCGAGGCGGCTTTGCGCCGTCAACGATCCCGGAGACGGCATGCAGCTTCCCGACTACGCCATCGAGGCCCGCGGCCTGGTCAAGACCTATGCGGCGACCAAGACCACGCCGGAGATGCAGGCTCTGCGCGGCGTCGACCTGGCGATCCCGAGGGGCTCGATCTTCGGCCTGCTGGGTCCAAACGGGGCGGGGAAGTCAACCTTCATCAACATCCTGGCGGGGCTTTGCCGCAAGACTTCCGGGACGGTGGCCATCTGGGGCCGCGACATCGACGAGCGGCCGCGTGACGCCCGCGCCGCGATCGGCGTGGTGCCGCAGGAGATCGCGGCCGATCCCTTCTTCACCCCGCGCGAAAGCCTGGAGGTCGCCGCCGGCATGTACGCCGTGCCGCCCGGCCAGCGGCGGACCATGGAGCTCCTGACCGCGCTCGGCCTCGCCGACAAGGCGGAGGCCTATGTGCGCCAGCTCTCCGGCGGCATGAAGCGGCGGCTGATGGTCGCCAAGGCCATGGTGCACAACCCGCCGGTGCTGATCCTCGACGAGCCCACGGCCGGCGTCGACGTCGAGCTGCGCCGGCAGCTGTGGAACTACGTCCTGGAGCTGAACCGCAGGGGCGTGACCATCGTGCTGACCACCCACTACCTCGAGGAGGCCCAGGAGCTCTGCGACCAGATCGCGATCATCAACAAGGGCCAGCTGGTCGCCTGCGAGCCCACCACGACGCTGCTGCGGCGGATCGACACCCGCAAGGTCCTCGTCACGCCGGAGGAGCCGATGACCGCGGCGCCGGCGCTCCCCGGCTTCGAAACCCACCTCCTGAGCTCCGGCGGCTTCTCGGTCGGCTACCGCACCGGCCACTCGAGCGTCGAGCAGGTGCTGGCCGCGATCCGCAAGGCGGGCTTGCACATCAAGGACATCTCCACCGAAGACCCCGACCTCGAGGACGTCTTCGTCTCGCTCACCTACGCGGCCGAGCCGGCGCAGGCCTGACGTCAACCGCATCGTGAAACGATGTTTCCGATTCGGCGTTCAACGGGCCTGACACCCAGAGGAGTTTGGAGATGAAGAAGACCGTTCTGACGGCCGTCGCCGCCCTGAGCCTCGCCGGCGCCGCCGCGCCCGTGCTGGCCCAGCCGGTGACGCCCGGCGGCTGGGACCTCGCGCGCCGCGAGTCCTGGCTGCAGGACCGTATCGACCGCGGCCGCGCCGACGGCTCACTTGCCCGCATGGAGGCTCGCCGGGCCGAGCGCCAGCTCGCCAGCGTCCGTCGCCAGGAGCGGCATCTGCGGCGGATGGACGGCGGCGTGCTGCGCCCCTCCGACGTCACCACCCTGCAGGCCCGGCTCGACAACGTGGCCGACCACATCCGCTGGCTGCGCCACAACGACGTCCGCCGGCCCTGGGCCTAAGCCGGCGTCGGCTCCGCGCCGAACGCCGCGACGTCGTCGATCAGCGCCTGGGCGGCGGCGGCGACCAGCTCGCCGCCTTTCTCGGGCGTGGCCTGGCCCGGATCGGAGCCCATCCGGCCGTCCGGATAGCGGGCCCGGAAGTCGCGCGCCTCGCGGATCGGCCCGGTGGGGGCGATCTGCGGGGCGTAGTTCGCCGCCTTGATGGCGTCGGGATAACCCCACTGGGTGACCGCGATCTCCGAGGGCGTCGCGTGGCTCCCGTGGCCGGTCGGGAACTGCCGCTGGGCGATCGCCATGACGCCCTTCAGGTCCCACCAGTTCTTCAGCTTGCAGGCGAAGCCGCGGTTGGAGTCGCGGAACGTCGCCTCCGCGTAGAGCTCCGAGAACGCCGCCTCGATGGTCGCCACGTTGCCGCCGTGGCCGTTGAGGAAATACATCCGCTCGAACCCGGCCAGGCTCAGCGAGCGGCACCAGTCGCCGATCGCGGCCATGAAGGTCGAGGGGCGCAGCGCGATGGTGCCGGGGAAGCCCAGATGATGCTGCGCCATGCCGATGTTGAAGGTCGGCGCGACCAGGAGCTCGGGGTTCGTCTTCTGCGCCTGGTGGGCGATGATCTCCGGGCACAGCCAGTCGGTGCCCAAGAGCCCGGTCGGGCCGTGCTGCTCGTTGGAGCCGATCGGGATCACCACCGTCTTCGAGCGTTTCAGGTAGTCGTCGATCTCCATCCAGGTGGAGAGATGCAGGAGCATGGCGGGAAGACCCTCATTCGGCCGTGCGGAGCCGCATCCGGCTTACTATCTTTGGCGCTGGGCCGATAAGCGTAAACCAGCCAGGAGATCTCCATGAGCCTCCGTTTGGGCGACACCGCCCCCGATTTCACCCAGGACTCCACCGAGGGCCCGCTGCACTTCTACGAATGGGCCGGGAACAGCTGGGTCGTGCTGTTCTCGCACCCCAAGGACTACACCCCGGTCTGCACGACAGAGCTCGGCCTTGTGGCCAAGATGAAGCCGGAATTCGCCAAGCGCGGCGTCAAGGTCATCGGCCTCTCCGTCGATCCCGCCGACAGCCACCGCGGCTGGTCGAAGGACATCGAGGAGACGCAGGGCGCGAAGCTGAACTTCCCGCTGATCGCGGACCACGACCGCAAGGTCTCCGACCTCTACGGGATGATCCATCCGAACGCCAACGACACGCTCACCGTCCGCTCGGTGTTCGTGATCGACCCCAACAAGAAGGTGCGGCTCACCCTCACCTATCCGGCTTCCACCGGGCGCAACTTCGACGAGCTGCTGCGGGTGATCGACAGCCTGCAGCTGACCGACAAGCACAAGGTGGCGACGCCCGGCAACTGGAGGCATGGCGAGGACGTGATCATCGTCCCCTCGATCTCCAACGAGGAGGCGAAGCAGCTCTTCCCGAAGGGCTTCAAGGAGCAGAAGCCCTACCTGCGCACTACGCCGCATCCGGTGTGACCGCGTTGCTCCGCGTCAGGGGGAGCTGTCCCGAAGGGACTGGAGGGGGCTTCATCCCGACGCTTCGTCGGAAACCCCCTCCGGTCCTCGGGACCACCGTCTCCTGAGGGCGAGGACCAGGGGCTACTTCGCGGGCTCCGGCCCGACCTCGATGCGGCTGCCGGGCTGGGCCGGCATGGCGGTGAGCCGCCAGCCGGGCGTCTCGCGGGCGAAGGTCAGCAGGCAATGCTGCGCCGGATCGCGCACGCAGACGTGGTCGCGATCGATGGGTTTCAGCAGCGCCGCCGTCTGGCCGGGCGAGGGCGCGGCGGCGAGCGGCTGGTCGGTGCCCTGGCGCACCAGCCGAAGCGCCGCGGGGTCGATCCGCCGGTCGAGGGCGGGTTCCGAGGGCCCGCCCTCCACGTCCAGGCCGTTGGCGCGGCCGACGCCGGCGATCTGGGCGCGGAGGTCGGCGCGGAGCGCCGGGCGGTCGAGGCGCGCCTCGAAGGCGCTGGCGTCGCCCGCCTGGACGGCGGCGAGCAGCGCCTGCACGTCCGGCGTCGCCGCCTTGACCGGATCGCGCCGCGCGCAGGCGCAAAGCAGGAGGAGCGCCGCCGCGGCGGCGAGGCGAGCCGGCATTCGAAGCATGGCCGGACCATGGCCGCGCCGCGGCGCGCCCGCAAGCCGCAGCGCAAGGCGAATGTTGCGCTGAATGGCCCATCCGCATACTCGTCGGCGCGTATCTCGCCCAGCGTCCCTGGGCGGCAGCTGGAGTGCGGACCGTGTCGGAAGAGGTTTTCCCCGTCCCCAAGGAATGGGCCGAGAAGGCCCTGATGAACGCCCAGGCCTATGAGGCGGCCTGCAAGCGCGTCGCGGCCGAGCCCCAGGCCTACTGGGCCGATCTCGCCAGACGCCTCGACTGGATCAAGCTCCCCACCGAGATCAAGGACGTCTCCTTCGACCGCGAGGACTTCCGGATCCGCTGGTACTCCGACGGGATCCTCAACGTCTCGGTCAACTGCCTCGACCGGCATCTCGCCACGCGCGGCGACCAGGTGGCGCTGATCTGGGAGAGCGACGGCGGCGACAGCTACGACGCGCTCACCTACAGGCAGCTGCACGTCGAAGTCTGTCGAATGGCCAACGTGCTGAAGGCCAAGGGCGTCAGGAAGGGCGACCGGGTCACCATCTACCTGCCGATGATCCCGGCGGCGGCGGTCGCGATGCTCGCCTGCGCCCGCATCGGCGCGATCCATTCGGTGGTGTTCGGCGGCTTCTCGCCCGACAGCCTGGCGGGACGCATCCAGGACTGCGACTCGAAGATCGTCATCACCGCCGACGAGGGGATGAGGGGCGGCAAGCCCGTGCCGCTGAAGCGCAACGTCGACGAGGCGCTGGCGTCCTGCCCGATGGTCACCGACGTGATCGTCATCCGTCGCACGCGCGCCGACGTGCCGATGACCGCCGGCCGCGACGCCTACTATTCCGATCTTAAGCAGGGCGTCTCCGACAGTTGCGATCCGGAGCCGATGGAGGCCGAGGATCCGCTGTTCATCCTCTACACGTCGGGCTCGACGGGTAAGCCCAAGGGCGTGCTCCACACCACCGGCGGCTATCTCGTCTGGGCCGCCTACACCCATGAGGTCATCTTCGACTACCGGCCGGGCGAAGTGTTCTGGTGCACCGCCGACGTGGGCTGGGTCACCGGCCACTCCTATGTGGTCTACGGGCCGCTCGCCAACGCCGCCACCAGCGTGATGTTCGAAGGCGTCCCCAATTACCCGACCTCCTCACGGTTCTGGGAAGTCTGCGACAAGCACAAGGTGGAGATCTTCTACACCGCGCCCACCGCCATCCGCGCGCTGATGCGCGAGGGCGACGCGCCGGTGAAGCGCACCTCGCGCGCCTCGATCCGGCTCCTCGGCACGGTCGGCGAGCCGATCAATCCGGAAGCCTGGCTCTGGTATCACCGCGTGGTCGGCGAGGAGCGCTGCCCGATCGTCGACACCTGGTGGCAGACCGAGACGGGCGCGGCGCTGATGAGCCCGCTTCCCGGCGCCACACCGCTCAAGCCCGGTTCCTGCACCAGGCCGCTGCCGGGCGTGAAGCCGCAGCTGGTCGACGCCGACGGCAAGGTGCTGGAGGGGGCGGTGACCGGCAACCTCTGCCTGATCGACTCCTGGCCCGGCCAGATGCGCACGGTCTACGGCGACCACCAGCGCTTCATCGAGACCTACTTCTCGACCTACCCCGGCAAGTACTTCACCGGCGACGGCGCGCGACGCGACGAGGACGGCTACTACTGGATCACCGGCCGCGTGGACGACGTGATCAACGTTTCCGGCCACCGCCTGGGGACCGCCGAGATCGAATCCGCCCTGGTCGGCCATCACGACGTCGCCGAGGCCGCGGTGGTCGGCTACCCGCACGAAATCAAGGGCCAGGGCATCTACTGCTTCGTCACGCCGAAGGCCGACGTGCCGCCTTCCGATGCGCTGCTGGCCGACCTGCGCGGCTGGGTGAGGCGCGACATCGGCCCGTTCGCCGCCCCGGACGTGATCCAGTTCGCGCCGGCCCTGCCGAAGACCCGCTCCGGCAAGATCATGCGCCGCATCCTGCGGAAGATCGCCGAGGACGACCTGGGCAATCTCGGTGACACCTCGACGCTGGCGGATCCCTCGGTGGTCGACGACCTGGTGAAGAACCGCGCCGCCCGGGGCGGCGAGGAGCATCTGCAGGTGGCCGGAGAGAAGCTGCAGGCGGCGGACCTCGAGGCCGTGCTCCGCGCCCACGACGCCATCGCCGACGCCGCGGTCGTGGGCGTGCCGGCCGGCTCGTCGGGCGACGAGGCCCTGCACGCCTTCGTCCGCCTCGAGCCGGACGTGGCGCCCACCGATGTGCTGCAGGCCGACATCAAGGGCTGGATGCGCCGCGAGGTCGGTCCCCATGCGGTGCCGGCGGAGGTTCGCTTCGTGCGTGGCCTGCCCCGCGCCCGCTCCGGCGAGGTGGTCCGCTCGATCCTGCGCAAGGTGGCGGCCGGCGACGTCAAGGACCTCGGCGATCTGTCGGCGCTCGCCGATCCGTCGCTCGTGGACGACCTGGTCAACAACCGGGCGCCCGCCGAAGCTTGAGATTGCTAGGCTGGAGGGGATGATCCGTCCCCTCCTGTTCGCCGTTCTCGCCCTCGCCGGCTCCGCCGCCCGCGCCGCCGACCTCGATCCCAGCGTGCAGGCGCAGCTCGCCCGCGGTCGGCCCTACGTGCAGGTGCGCGCCGATGCGGACGGCGAGTCCGGGCTGATCCAGGCGGCCATCGATATCGCCGCCCCGCCGCAGGTGGTCTGGAACGTGGTCACCGACTGCGACCTCGCGCCCAGGATGGTGGCCAGCCTGAAGAGCTGCCGCATCCTGGAGAAGGACCCGGCCGGCGCCTGGGACGTGCGCGAGGACATCTCGAAGATGGGTTTCCTGCCCTCCGTGCGGAACGTCTTCCGCTCCGACTACGACCCGCCGAGGAGCGTCCGCTTCCATCGCGTGGCCGGCGATCTCAAGGTCTACGAAGGCGAGTGGCGGATCGAGCCGCGCGGCGGCGAGACGCGGGTGTTCTACGAAAGCCGGGTCTCCGCGCCCTTCCGGGTGCCCGGGCCGATCGCGCGCATCGCGCTCCGTTACGAGGTGCCGCAAGCGCTCATGGCGCTCCGCCGCGAGTGCCTCGCGCGGGCGAAGTGAGAGCTCGATCTGGCCCACCGCCCACGCCCGCGGAGCACCTGATCCAGCGCGTCCAGGGCGCCAGGATTCATCACCGGCCGGGCGCGCGGCGGCAGGTCGAGATCGAGCATTTGTTCGCTCCTGGCGTCGTACTTCGGCCACGCCGACAGGCCCGGGCCATTAGGATCGCCGGTCTTGGCGAAGTTCACCCAGTAGTCGGCGGTGATGCGGGCCATCAGCCCGTCGGCCGCATCCCACTGCAGGTCGGCGTAGCGCAGGTTGTCGAAGGCGTAGGCGACGTCCGAGCCATGCGGCGCCCCGGCCTGCCGCGTCGCGCGGCCGTCCGGCCCGTAGGCCGGCGGGGCGTGGCTGAAGAGGTAGAGCCAGACCGGCGCCTTTCCCGTCTTCGTCTGCAGGCGCGCCCAGGTGCGGTGTCCGGCGAAGTTCGCATCGCGCAGCAGCGCGTGGTAGCTCGCCTGGGCCTGGGCGTCGCTGGCCGCCGGATAGACCGCGAGCAGCCGCTCGGCGACAGGACCGTAGGCGTCTTTCAGCCACGCGACGTAGTCGGCCGCGGTCTTCGGCGGGCCGCCCGGGTGGGTCCGCCCGCCCGGTTCGTCGGCGGTGCCGCCGGTGATCAGGGCGACGTCGTTCTGCCGGCCCTTCTCGAAGATCGTGCGGATGTCGGCGGGCAGGAAGGCGCCGTCGACGATGGCGGCGTTCATCCCTGGATTGGGCGTTTTCAGATAGGCCGCCATCAGCGCCTCGGCCGGCATGGCGCGCAGCGCTTCCAGGCTCGGCGCGCCGGCCGCGGCGGCGAAGGCGGCGCCGCGCGCCTCGGCCTCCTTCAGGGTCTCCATGCGGTCGAACACCGTGTGCGACTGGGCGATGGCGCCGCGGAACAGCCCGCGCGCCATCGGCGAGGCCATCAGCCAGTTGACGCTGCGGCTGCCGCCCGACTCGCCGAAGATGGTGACCTTGTCCGGATCGCCGCCGAACGCGGCGATGTTGGCCTTCACCCACCTGAGCGCCGCCACCTGGTCGAGCGCGCCGTAATCGCCGGAAGCGTGGTCGGGACTCTCGGCGCTCAGCGCCGGATGCGCCATCCAGCCGAACAGGTTGACCCGGTAGTTGAAGCTCACCACCACCACGCCGCGCTTGGCGAGATTGTCGGGGGCGTAGAGCGCTTCGGCGCCCGAGCCCTCGCGCCCGCCGCCGCCATAGATCCAGACCATCACCGGCAGCCGGTCGCCTGCGGATTTCGCGGGCGTCCAGACGTTCAGGTAGAGGCAGTCTTCGGATATCCCGTTCTCGCCGGTCGCCCAGGGCGCGACGCCCTTCGGCCGGGCTTGCTGCATGCAGGCGGGCGAGAACTTCGTCGCGGCGAGCACGCCGGACCAGGGCGCCGCCGGCTGCGGCGGCCGCCAGCGCAAGGGCCCGATAGGCGGCGCCGCGAACGGGATGCCCTTGAACACGCGGACCCCATGGCCCCAGGCAGGCATGCCGATGACCGGACCGCCGGCGGTGTTCACCGGCTCCGGGATCGCGGCGTGGGCCGTGGCGGCCAGGCTCAGCGCCGCCGCCAAGGCCAAGGTCAGGCCTCGCACCATCATCATCCCCCTTCGCCATGTAGCCGCGCTAACGGTAGTCGCGCGGCGCCCGGATGCAGCGGCACGCCGTCGGCCTTCCACACCATGTGGACGTTGTAGCTCAGGTTGGTGCGGCTCCGCTGGAAAGCACGAACCTGAGCCACCCGGCCATCGCCCGCCCCCATCTGACGCCGGGTCATCGTAGGACCGGATCGCGGCGCGAGCCAAGCGCGCATGAACCAGGCTTGAGCTTCCCACACGCCGCGGCGGTGCTAAGGGTTCTGCGCCCTTCGAGTTTCGGGAACGCGCATGCCCCGCCAAGCCTTCGCCGCCTTCGGTTTTGTCCTCGCCCTCGCCGTCTCCGCGGCCGCCCAGGCGGCCACCGTGCCGCCGATCCCGTTCACCAAGCGGGTGCTGCCGAACGGCCTGACGGTCCTGGAATCCCTCGACAAGGCCACGCCCAACGTATCGGTGCAGGTCTGGTACGGGGTGGGCTCGAAGAACGACCCGTCCGGGCGCTCCGGCTTCGCGCACCTTTTCGAGCACCTGATGTTCAAGGCGACGAAGGACCTGCCGCCGGAGAGCTTCGACCGGCTGACCGAGGACGTCGGCGGCCTGAACAACGCCTCCACCTACGACGACTTCACCAACTATTACGAGGTCGTCCCGGCCAACCACCTGCAGCGGCTCTTGTGGGCCGAGTCCGAGCGCATGGGCTCGCTGGTGGTGGACAAGGCGGACTTCACCTCCGAGCGGCAGGTGGTCGAGGAAGAGCTCCGCCAGCGCGTGCTGGCCGCGCCCTACGGCCGTCTGTTCGCGCTCTACGTGCCGGAGGCCACCTATCGGGTTCACCCGTACCACCGGCCAGGCATCGGCTCGATCGCCGATCTCGACGCCGCCACGCTCGACGACGTCCTGGCTTTCCACCGGACCTATTATCGCCCGGCCGACGCGGTGCTGATCGTCGTCGGCAACTTCGATCCCGCGCAGCTCAACGCGTGGGTCGACAAGTACTTCGCCCCGCTCGACAATCCGAAGGCGCCGATGCCGCGGGTCACCGCGGTCGAGCCGCCCCGCAAGGGACCTGGCGTGTTCAACGGCTATGGGCCGAACGTGCCGCTGCCAGCGGTCGCCATCACCTGGCTCGCCCCCTCGGCCCGCAGTCCCGACGCCCCGGCGCTCACCGTGCTCGACGCGGTGCTCTCGGCCGGCAAGTCGTCGAGGCTCTACGACAGCCTGGTCTACCAGAAGCGGATCGCGACCGAGATCTACTCCAACGCCGATCTGCCGGAGCAGCCGGGCAATTTCATGGTCGGCGCGGTGATGGCCTCGGGCCACTCGATCGACGAGGGCGAGAAGGCGCTGCTGGCCGAAGTCCAGCGCCTGCGCACGGCTCCGCCCTCGGCGGAGGAGCTGGAGGCCGCCAAGAACCAGCTGATCGCAGGCAAGCTGCGCGAGCGCGAGACTCTCGAGGGCCGCGGCTTCGCGCTCGGCTACGCCAAGTGGATCGAGGGCGATCCGGCGAAAGCCAACACCGACCTCAGCGCGATCCAGCAGGTCAGCGCCGCCGACGTCGAGCGGGTCGCGGACAAGTACCTCGATCCGGACAAGCGGATGACCATCCGTTATCGCCCGGAGACCGCGCGCCCGAAGGGCGAGTCCGCGCCGCCCGCGCCGGCCCCGCCGAAGCGCGTGGTGAGGTACGTCGGCCCGGTCTTCACGCTCGCCCCGCCGGCCAAGCGCCAGGCGCCTCCGCCGATCGGCAAGCCGGTGCAGCCGGTGCTGCCGAGGCCGGCCGAGCGCACGCTCGCCAATGGGCTGCGGGTGATCGTCGCGCGCTCGTCCGACCTGCCGCTGGTCACCGGCGACCTCACCTTCAAGACCGGCGCCTGGGCCGATCCGCCGGGCCTCGCAGGCGACGTCGCCATGACCGCCGACATGCTGACCGAGGGCACCACCACTCGCTCGGCCCAGGAGATCGCCCGCCAGGTCGAGCGGCTGGGCGCGACCCTGGAGTCCGGCGGCGGCCTGGAATCGTCCTCCGTCACGCTCAACGTCATGCCGGACAAGCTCTCGGTCGCCATGCCGATCATGGCCGATGTGACGAAGAACCCCGCGTTCGCCGCCGAGGAGCTGGCCCGCCAACGCCAGCTCGCGCTGGATTCCCTCCGGGTCGCCTATCAGGAACCCGGCCAGCTCGCGGCCTACGCCGCGGCCCCGGTGGTGTTCGGCGGCACGCCCTTCGGCCACGTGCCCTCCGGCACGCCGGAAAGCCTGCCGAAGCTGAAGCCCGCCGACCTCGTCGCGGTGCATCAGCAATGGTTCCGGCCCGACAATGCGATCCTGGTGTTCACCGGCGACATCACGCCCGAGCAGGGCTTCGCGCTGGCGGAAAAGGCGTTCGGCGACTGGCCCGCGCCCGCCGCCGCGCTGCCGTCCCCGCCGGTCATTCGGCCGAATCCGACGCCGCGCGCCATCGCCATCGACCTGCCGGGAACGGGCCAGGCGGCGGTCACCGTGGTCAAGCCCGGCATTCCGCGCAGCAGCCCCGACTACTACACCGGCATCGTCGCCAACACCGTGCTCGGCGGCGGCTATTCGGCGAGGCTGAACGAGGAGATCCGCATCAAGCGCGGGCTCTCCTATGGCGCCTCCTCGCGGCTCGCGGCCAACCGCACCACGGGCTCCTTCCGGGCTGCGGCGCAGACCAAGAACGCGTCCGCGCCGCAGGTGCTGGAACTGATCGAGCAGGAGATGGCCAAGCTCGCCGCGGCGCCGGCCGGCGCGGAGGAGCTGAAGGCCCGCAAGTCGGTGCTGGTGGGCAGCTTCGGCCGCGATCTGGCGACCACCGGCGGCCTCGCCGACATCCTGGGCGGTCTCGCCCTCTACGGCGTGCCGCTCGACGAGATCACCCGCTACACCGCCAAGGTCGACGCCGTGACGGCGCCCGAGGTGCAGGCCTTCGCCGCCCGCGTGCTCGACCCCAGGGGCGCCAGCGTCATCGTCGCCGGCGACGCCAAGGCCTTCACCGCCGGCCTGAAGGCCAAGGCTCCTGGCCTGGAGGTGATCCCCGCCGCAGACCTGGACTTCGACAATCCGAGCCTGCGGAAGCGATGACCTCTCCCCATCAAGGCGCGGACATCGTCCACCGTCCGAGCTCCGGCTCGCGGCCGATCAGCGCCAGGCCGGAGGCGATGGATTCCAGCTCCGCGCCGGTCTCGATGCGCTCGGCCGCGAACCGCCGCTGGAAGATGGCGCGCACGGCGGGCGCCAGCGAGGAGCCGCCGGTCAGGAACACGCGGTCGATCTGCGGCGCCGTCAGCCGAGCTTCCGTGAGCGCCCGGTCCACGGCGGTCTCGATCTGGGCGAGTTCGGGGGCGATCCAGGCCTCGAACTCGGCCCGCGCCACCTCGCGCACGATCGCGATCGAACCCGCCTCGAAGCGGAACTCCGCGTGCGACTCGACCGAGAGGGCCTCCTTCAGCCGCGAAACCGCGTGGTAGAGCCGATAGCCGTAGTTCTCGTCCAGGGTCTCCACCAGCCGGGCGATCTTCGCGGGCTCGCTCGCCTCGCGCACCAGCCGGCGGATCTCGCGCATGTCGCGGCTCATCCGCATCAGCGCCAGCTGGTCCCAGCGAGCGAACGCCGCATAGTATCGATTAGGGATCGGCAATACCTTGCCGTAGCTCACATAGCTCGAACCCTTGCCGAGCGCCGGGGCGACCAGCTGGTCGATGATCCGGTAGTCGAAGGCGTCGCCGGCCACGCCCACGCCCGAGCGGCCCAAGGGCGCGGCGCGCAGCTCGCCCGCCTGCGCCTCGAAGCGGATGATCGAGAAGTCGCTCGTGCCGCCGCCGAAGTCGCCGACCAGCACGGTGGCGTCGCCGGTCAGGCCGCGCGCGAAGAAGAACGCGGCGCCCACGGGCTCGTAGGCGTAGAGGATCTCGGCGAAGCCCAGCCTGCGGAACGCCGTCTCGTAGCGCGTCAGCGCCAGCGGCTCCGATGGGGCGGCGCCGGCGAAGGTCACCGGACGACCGACGATGACGCGCTCCGGCAGCGCGGCCATCTCCGCGCCGGCGTAGTCCCGGAGCTTCAGCAGGAAGGTCGACAGCAGGTCCTCGAAGCGGTAGCGGCGGCCGAGGATCTGCGTCTCGGTGAAGCTCTCGGCGGCCGCGAACATCTTGAACGACTGAATGAAGCGGGTCTCGACCGGATCCTCGACATAGGCCTCGATGGCCCAGGGGCCGGCCGCGATGGTGCGCTCGGCCGGCCTCTCCGCAGGCGCGTGGAAGGACAGGCAGCTGCGGAACGCGAACAGCTCCCCCTCAGGCGCCTGAAACCGCGCCAGCTGCGCCGGCCCGGCCTCTTCGGCCAGGGCGACGACGGTGTTCGTGGTGCCGAAGTCGATGCCAAGGCTCGTCGCCATGCCGTCCCCCTCCGGCGAAAGGGGCGGGGCATAGCAAACAACTCGGTGATCGCGGAAGCCCTTAGTTGCTCTCGCCGGGGGGAGCTGTCCTGGAGGGACTGAGAGGGTTTCCGCTCAGAAGGCGCAGCTGCAAGCTGGCGAGTGAAACCCCCTCCGGCGCTCTGCGCCACCTCCGCTGCGGGGGAGGAACTTCGCTACTCCGCCTCCGCCAGCGGGCGCTCGTGGGCGCAGACGGTGGCCATCTGCAGGATCTTGGAGACCGAGGCCGATAGCGGACAGATCTGCACCGGCCGCTCCAGGCCGAGCAGGATCGGGCCGATCACCATCGCCCCGCCCAGCGACTGGATGAGCTGCGTCGAGATCGTCGCCGAATGGATGGCCGGCATGATCAGCACATTGGCGGGGCCGGAGAGCCGCATGAACGGGTAGTTGCCGCGCCGCTCCGGCTCCAGGGCCAGCTCCGGCGGCATCTCGCCCTCGTACTCGAAGTCGACGCCCTCGGCATGGTCGAGGATCGCCACCGCCTCGCGCACCCGCTCCGAGCGATCGCCCATCGGGTTGCCGAACGCCGAGTAGCTCATGAACGCGAGCCGTGGCGTGTAGCCCAGGGTGCGCACAGCGCGCGCCGCTTCGCAGGCGATCTCCACCAGGTCGGAAGCTTCCGGCATCTCGGTGACGTTGGTGTCGGCGATGAAGATGGTCCGCCCGCGCGCCAGCACCACGCTCATCCCGAGCACCCGTCCGCCCGGCGCCGGATCGATGACCCGCAGGACCTCCTCGAGGGCCTGGTCGAAGGCGCGGGTGACGCCGGTCACCATGCCGTCGGCGTGGCCTAGCGCCACCATCGAGGCGCCGAACGAGTTGCGGTCCTGGTTGATCAGCCGCTGCACGTCGCGCTTGAGATATCCCTCCCGCTGCAGGCGCTCGTAGAGGTAGTCCACGAAGGCGGCGTTCCAGGGCGACAGCCGGGCGTTGATGATCTCCAGCCTCACCTCGACGGGATCGAGCCCCACGAGCCGCATGTTCTCGTGCACCAGCTCCTCGCGGCCGACGAGGATGGCGTCTCCCAGCCCGCCCGACTGGAAGGCGTAGGCCGCACGGATCACCGACGGCTCTTCACCCTCGGCGAAGACGATGCGCTTCTTGGGCGCGGCCAGCACCGCGCCCTGCAGCTTCTGCAGGAAGGCCGCGGTCGGATCGAGCCGCTGCGCCAGCGACGCCCGGTAGGCGTCCATGTCCTCGATCGGCTTGCGGGCGACGCCGGTGTCCATCGCCGCCTTCGCGACGTACGGCGGGATGTACCAGA
>Ga0207695_10003978_pt1 | contig 20397 bp, 14 predicted proteins | sample KBSC54metaG_FD_184354 | JGI IMG/M metagenome (GOLD analysis project Ga0207695, IMG submission 184354) | Corn rhizosphere microbial communities from Kellogg Biological Station, Michigan, USA - KBS C5-4 metaG (SPAdes) (version 2) | ecosystem: Host-associated > Plants > Roots > Rhizosphere > Soil...
TTGTTTTGGTGGCCTGGGCCTCCACGGCGCTGGCGCAGACGGACGAAATTCAGGTCTACGACGCGGAGATCGTCGCGCCCGGCCACTTCAACCTGACCTGGCACAACAACTTCACGCCCTCCGGCCGCCGACAGGCGGACCTTCCCGGTGGGGTCGTGCCCGATCACACGCTCAACGGCGTGCCCGAATGGGCCTACGGCGTCACGGACTGGTTCGAGGCGGGAATGTACCTGCCGGTCTACAGCTACACGAACGACGACCGCCTCTTGTTCGACGGATTCAAGCTGCGCGCGTTATTCGTCGTTCCGCATGCGCACGATCGGACGGTGTTCTACGGGTTGAATTTCGAGCTGAGCTACAACAAGCCCTATTGGGAGAGCAGCCGCTATTCGGGGGAGATGCGGCCGATCATCGGCGTGCACCTGGGGCCCTTTGATCTGATCTTCAACCCCATCCTGGACACCGAGCTCAACGGCCTGGGTAAGCTGGACTTCGCGCCGGCCGCCCGCGCCGCGTACAACATCAACAGCAAGATAGCCGTGGCGCTGGAGAACTATTCCGATTTCGGACCCCTCGATCACTTCAGCGCCAGCTCGCAGCAGCAGACCCTGTTCACGGTCTTCGACTACGGGGGTGCCAGTAACGGCATCGAATTCGGCGTCGGTTACGGGCTCACCCGGGCGAGCGACTCAGTCGTCGTGAAGCTGATGCTGATGCACGACTTCTAAGTCCGAATCAGGCGTGCCGCATCATTCTTTGCCCTCGCCTCGCGCTTCGCTCACGTGTCGCGGCGAATCCAGGCCGCGATGGCGATACTTGTGCGCATGCCGTTCGGTCGTGATCCACGCCACCACGTCCCATGCGTTGTGGATACCGACGAGCAGCAGCAATAGCGCGACCCCACCCACGACATAGAGCGAGGGCACAGGGTGCATGGGCAGGGACCACGAGGCTCCCAGAAGAGATAGATACGCCAGCACCGGGAGAATCGCGTTCCAGAGCCAGTCCTCCAGGAACGGCGTGTATTGCGAATCGGTGAAGGTCCGCACCATCCAATAGATCACCCGGCCGCAGTACACAACACCGATCAGGCCAGCCACTGCGAGACACACGCGCAGACTCAGGCCGGTCTGCCCGGGTACGTTCAGTACGGCAGAGATCCACAGCGACGCGGTGAAATGAGCCACCGTCGGAGAGATGAACGCGCGCAGGCCGGTCAAGCGCCGCACGGCCGTGTCGCCACCACGGTCATTGCGATCCGCGGAGATCGTGATGACGATGAAGGTGAGGCCGGTCAGCGCCGCGGCTGAGGAGCCCACGATCACGTAGAAGTCTTCCCACCCGCTCAGCGGGAGGACGGCGCTCAGCTGTGGCGACATGGGGCGGATTGTAGAATGAAGTGCCGAAAATAGCCCGTCAGCCACCCGGCCGCGGGGGGCGCGCGCTCAGATCGGTAACACGAAGGGCGTCCCGCAGACGCTGAAGGACTTCGGTGGCTTGGACGGCCATTGCGGATCCATCATTCCATGCGCCCACTCGTGCACGTGCTTCTCCAGCTCCCGCACCTTCCGCGGGTACCTGTCGGCCAGGTTCGTCGTCTCGTTCAGATCGTCCTTGAGGTTGAACAGCAGCTTGTACTCGCCATACTTCCCCGTCTTGTCGTCCACCGATTCCCACAGCTTCCAATCGCCCTCGCGGATGGAGAACAGGGGCAGCCGGCGCCAGGCCAGCATGTTGTGGGGGTCTCCCGTCTTGTGGCCGGTGAGATAGGGCGCGAGATCGACTCCGTCGTAGATGCGATCCGTGGGCAGCTTGCCGCCCGCGGCGGCCACGGATGTGGGTAGCACGTCCAGCAGGGACACGACGTTGCGGTACACCAGGCCCGGCTTGATCCGCGCGGGCCAGCGCATCATGAAGGGAACGCGCACTCCTCCCTCGTAGTGCGAGAGCTTGCCGCCCCGCAGCGGCGTGCAGCTGCACAACCCTGGCCAGTACATCGCGCAGCCATTGTCGGAAGCGAAGTAGATGAGTGTGTTGCCGGCCTGCCCGCTTGCATCGACCGCATCCAGCACGCGGCCGACTGCGTCGTCGAGGGCCGCGATCATTGCCGCGTACACACGCTGCTGGTGATTCTTGATCTGCGGGAAACGGTCGTAGTACTTTGCCGTGACCATGTGTGGAGAGTGAACGGCGTTGAAAGCGAGGTAGAGGAAGTACGGCTGTCCGGACTGCGAGCCGCGTCGAATGAAGTCCGTGGCCCGATCCGCGAAGTAGTCGGTGAGATATTCGCCCTCATTGTGGACGACGTGACGGTCGGCTCCCTCGATGATCTGGTTCGCTCCTCCGCGACGAAAGGTGTCCGCGATCCGCTGGCCCATCCGGGGCTGGCCGATTGTGGGCTGGCGCCCGGGCTGGCTCGTTGGGGGCTGGGTCATTTCGCGCTGGCCCATAGCCGGCGGTTCCCGGCCGGCGCGCTCCGGGTCGTTGTTGGGCGCGATACGACCTGCTTTCGCTGCACTGTCGCCGAGCGGCCCAAAGGAGACGTGCACACCCGGTTGGTCCGGGTCCATGTAGCTGATCTCCCCGGGGAGAAAGCCCACGAACTCATCGAAGCCGCGGTTCATCGGATAGAACTGCGGCTGGCTTCCCAGGTGCCACTTGCCGACCATGCCGGTGTGGTAGCCGGAAGCCTTCAGCAGCTGGGCAAGGGTCACCTCACCGACGGCCAGGCCGAGTCCCTCGGCCAGATTGCGCTTCGCCGGTCCATCGTTGTACTCGAAGCCGAAGCGCTCCTGATACCGGCCAGTCATCAGCCCGGCGCGCGAGGGAGCGCACACCGGCGCCGTTGCGTAGCCATCGGTAAAGCGGACTCCCTGCAAGCCGATACGATCGATGTTGGGGGTCTGGAAGCGGTCAATCTTGTAGGCCGAGATGTCGGCGTATCCCAGATCGTCCGCCAGGATCATGATGACGTTCGGACGGGGAGCCGAGGGGGAAGCCGTCGGAGCTTTCACGCCGTCAATGGCCACGCGGCCCGCACCGACAAAGTTCGCGCCGCGGGCGGGGTTCGAGGCGCCGCCAGGGCTTGCGCGGCTGGCAACTCCGGCATCCGCGGCACAGCGAAAGCCGATGTTCTCCAGAGAGGTGTCCGGAGTGGTGTGGTTGCGCGCGCTGGCGCGGTATCCCTCGCAAAATGACGGCGAACACAGAAATGAGCCGCCGCGCGAGACTCTTTCGGCATCGCCGGGCGGACTGCCCTGCGACCCGTAGGGGACGTACCACGAAGAGGTCCACTCCCACACATTGCCCGCCATGTCCGTCAGCCCCGAGGGCGCGGTTCCGAACGCGCCGACCGGCGATGTTTCCAGGTAACCGTCGGCTCCCGTATTGAGCAGGGGGAAAACGCCCTCCCAGGCATTGATCCGGTAGCGCTCGCTCAGCTCGATCGGATCGCCGATCGCAAAGACGTGCCCGTCGGGAGTCTGTCCCATCCGTGCCGCACGCTCCCATTCGAGCTCTGTAGGCAAACGCAAGCCGTGCGCTCGACAGAAAGCCACAGCGTCATACCAACTCACCTGCGTCACGGGATGATCGGGTCTGGCGGCGGGATTGCGCGGGCCCAGCGGATGGCGCCAATTGGCGCCGCTCAGGGCGACCCAGGCGCCCTGCCTCTGATCCAGGACACCTCCCGTTCCGTCGCGCTCGGCATCCGTCTTGTAGCCCGTGGCATGCACGAAGGCTGCGAATTGGCCCACCGTCACGGGCGAGCGCTGCATCAGGAAAGGCCGGGATGTGTACCGGAACGCCGGCCCTTCGTCGGGCGGACCGGCGTCATCCCCAATCTGAACCGTTCCGGCCGGTATCAACACCAGATCGGCATGGGATCGCATCGGCGGCATGAGCGCCGGTCGCGCACTCATCTGCGCCTGCGCTCCGCACACGCCGACCAACACGGCGAGCCAGGCGCAGACGACCATGATCACGAACGTGACGGCACGTGAAGGCTCGCGTTGACTGGCTTGCGAGGTCATTGGAAGTGATACGCCAGGCCGGCACCGATCACGAGCTGCGTTCTGCGCACCACGATCGGGCTGCTGGTGATGTCGCCGGTGAGATCCTTCAGGTTGGCGAACGCCCTCACCAGCACATGCTCGGTGCAGCGGTACGTCAGATTCGCGTGAACCCCGACATCCCTCAGACCGCCGCCAGCGGTGAACTCCGGCAGCCCGGAGTCGAGCGACTGCGTCGGTGTCACGCCGAACCACGTTTGGTTGTAGCGTGCGTTGGCGAACTCCAGATCGGGGCCGAGGAACAGCTGGAGCCTGTCGCGCGCGGGAGTGATGCGATAGTCGGCGTGCACCAATCCCACGAGACCGTTTTCCGTGTGCGTAATCGCCTGGCGCACAGTGCCGCCTACCTCAAACGGCCCGGCGCGGTACCGCACGAATATGCCGGCAGACACACTGTTTTGAATGTCGCCCAGGCCCGCCAGCAGCGGATCCCGCGATTCCGAGCGCCCGGGCATGAACCCGAGCACCGGCCCCAGGCGCCAGCCGCCGGCATCGATGAGATTCACCCCCAGTCCCGCCGGCCCGAGGAAAATCCGGCTGCGGTAGAGGATATCTCCCAGGGGCACCAGCCTCGCCCGGTCCCTGTCCGCGCCGGGATATCGGGGCACCGAGGCGAGGCCAGCCCCCAGCGTCACGTTCCAGTCGCCGACGGTGGGCGTGCGCGCGAAACCACTTTGCTCCAGCTCCTGTTCCTGCAGGGTCTGCGCCATTAGCGCTCGAGGAAGCGCGCTCAGTGCAAGCGCGCAGGAGAGCCAACCGAGGCTGCGGCCGTTCATCGGCTGTCCCAGTCGTTCTTGTCGAGGTAGCCCTTGTGATCGCGATCCAACTTCTGGAAGCGCTGCTCCAGACGGGCCGTCTGCTGCTCAGGCGAGAGTTTCTGGAAGCGCCGCGCGAGGCGCCCACTCCCGTCCGTGAGCCGTTTCGTGGCATAGGCCTCGAACTCCTGCAGCGTCACGTGCCCGTCCTTGTTCGTATCGGCGTCCTCGAAGTTGCCTCGATCCTGCGCGTGTGCGCACGCGATGCCGCTGAGTGCCACGACGGCGGCCAGGGCGGCCAGTCCTGTTGAGAGACGAAAGGTCATGCTTTTCTCCAGTCCCGTGAGAGATGACTGGAGTGGTACGCAGCGGCCGTGGGTTTGCGACACCCGTAAACAGGGCTTGCCGCGCGAGCGCCTCAGACGCGCTGCCGCGCCGCCAGACGCGCCTGTCAGGGTCGCCGCAGCTCGCTTCGGGCTTTGCGACGTTCGTCCACGAGCTTCTGCCGGCCTTCTGGAGAGATTTGCCCGAGGGCATCGACCAGCGGGTTGGAGATCTGCTCGAAGAAGTGATTCCAACTCGCCTGCCACGCGGCCATGGCGTCGCGCGTCGCTTTTGTGTCGTACGGGTCGGCAACGATCTGCCGCCCGAGCGCGCGGCGCGCCTCGGCAATTTGCCGCACCGACTCGGCGATATTCGGCGATTCACGCCGCATGACGGAGCCGAACGCGGCGGCATCCGCTGGTGAGAGTGTCGCCTCGGCCGCCGCGAGTGCGCGAGCCAGAGGAATGGGCGCCGCTGCCAGGCTGGCCTGATGCGCATCCCGTCGCAACAGGTGACCGCCGATCAATGCGAGCAGGAAGACATTCAGCAGCAGGGACACCGGCAGTGCAAAGCGGCGCAGGCCCCGGGAGGGTGTTTCGAGCATGGCCATTACTGATCCGCCAGAAAGGGAAGAGGATTCGGTTGCAACATCGCCAGCACATCGACCTGCGGCGCGGGGCGCGTCGCGTCCATCGAGCCGAGGAACAGTCCGACGGCGATGAGGAAGCCGCCGGCCGCGGCCATGCCCGCCAGCCTCGCAGAGCTCGGCCACTGCGCGACGGGCAACATCCAGCGCCGCAACCAACGACGCCAGCCGGCCCCACGCACCGACACGACCTGCCCCATCGTCTCCTGACCCGCCGACCGGGCCAGCCGGGCCGCAACACCCGCCCGCAGCCGTGCGAGCGCCGCCGCCTCCTCGTCCGGCATCCAGCTCGCCGCGTCCGCGCGCTCGCGCGCGGCATTGATGCCTTCGTCCAGCTCGCGGGCCTCGGCAAGAAGCCGTTGCGCTTCCGGTGAGACGCGGAGCAGCGCCTCGGCATCAGCGCGCACGTCGTCAGGCCATCGTTGCGGCTCAGCCCCGTAGCTATCCGTCAGCGCTTTGAAGCGCTTCAGAGTCAACATTGGCGAGACTCCTTCGAATATCCCCGCTCCAAGCGCCCGCGCAGGTACGCTCGCGCACGCGCGAGCAGCCGCTCGACCGCTTTCGCCGACAAACCCAGCAGGCGGGCCGCCTCCGCGCCGGACATGCCCTCATCGTAAACGAGTGTCAGCGCAGTGCGTTGGCTCACGGGCAGCTCGCTGACGGCGCTGGCAAGCAACGCATTGCGCTGGCTCGCTTCTATCATCTCAGCCGCGCTCGCGGCGGGGTCTACGGGATTGAAGTCGGCAGGCAGCGGCACCGGCTGCACGCGCCGCCCCTGGTCGATACACAGATTCATCACGATTCGATACAGCCAAGTCGTGAACCGCGCGCGGCGCGGATCGAAGTTTTTCGCTTGCGACCAGGCTCGCACCATCGCCTCCTGGACCAGATCCTCGGCCATCAACCGGTTGCGCACTACGCGCAGCGCCACTCGCAGGGCAAACGCTCCGTGACGCGCGACGATCTCATCGAACGCTCGACGATCGCCTGCGGCGGACCACGACAGCAGCTCCACGTCATCGGCGGCACAATAGTCACGCGAGCGGCTCATTACTCGGCGCTCCCCCGCCGGCACCTCAGGAGCGGCTTCAGTCGCCGGCGGGCTGTGGCCGATCGACCGCCGACCACATTCTCGCCGCATCTGCGGACTCCATGCGCGTCGCCTTTGTCACGAGGGCGTCAACGGTATTGATACGGTCGGGTTGACCGAACCCCCCTCGAAAGAAAACCTCGGGCGTTCGCAGCCGAAGCGCCCGAGGGGTGGATGCCCGCCCCGAGGGGAGGTGGGGGTGGGGCGGGTTGCTAGTCGATGCCCATCGCCAGCGGCTCCAGAACCGGCCGCTGCCGTGCGGCCAGGCTCTCCGCCGGGCGTCCGAAGAGCTGCCTGAGCCGTGCTCTCCACGTCTTGGCGCGCATGAAGTCGCGAGACATGGCAATCCATTCGTGGAAGGCGATCTTCAAGGGATTGAGGCTGCCCAGCGGATGCACCAGCCCGTACGTGATCGGCGTCTGCGGCTGCTCCGCGGCGAAGGTGCCGAACAGACGATCCCAGAAGATCACGATGCCGCCGTAGTTGCGATCCAGGTACTCAGGATTCGAAGCGTGATGCACCCGATGATGCGAGGGCGTGTTGAGGATCCACTCGAGAGGGCCTAGCCGGCCCACCATCTCCGTGTGCAACCAGAACTGATAGAACAAGTTGAGGGCAAGCATGCCGCTGACGGCGACAGGATCGAGCCCGAGCCAGTACAGAGGAAAGTAGAAGAGCCAGGTTCCCGAGAACAGCTCCGTCACTCCGAGGCGGAATGCGCTCGCAAGATGAATCTGCTCAGGGGTGTGATGCACGACGTGCGACGCCCACAGCCAGCGAATCTCGTGTGAGCACCGGTGCATCCAGTAATAGGCCAGCTCTACGCCGAGAAAGAGCACCGCGATGCCCCAGACGGTGTTCAGGGGAACGGTCGTCAGGCGATGCGACCAGGCCAGATACGCGAGCGGTAGGACGACCATCGGTCTGAGCAGCTTCGCGGGTGTGCGCAGTACGTAGATGACGACGCTGGAGAGCGTCTCGCGCCAGGGGTAGGCGCGTCGGCGCCTCAGCAGATACCAGCCGATTTCCACGGCAATCGAGCCGAGGAGAAAGGGAAACAGCCAGCCGCGGATCAGATGATGAAGAGGCATCGCCGTATCTCCGAGTGGGCAGTCCCGTTACTGCCCACTCGTGATACGAGCCGCGTCGCCGCAGCCCCCTCGAGACTCAGGGCAAGGCTTGCAGAGCGCCGAACGTACCGGGCGCGGTAGAGGACTGCAGCAGCACACCAGCGAGATTGGGTGTCACGCCGTTCACTGGCTGTTGCATCGGCCCGGTGGCCACGACCACATCCGGCAGCCCGTCGCCGTTGACGTCGACGACGGCGATCTCGTTGGCGTCCGTCACGGAGTAGCTGACGGCCGCCATGAAAGTGCCGGGAGTAGCAGGGTTCTGCAGCAGCACGCTCACCGCGTTGGTTCCACCGATGACAATGTCAGGATGTCCGTCTCCGTTCACGTCCGCCACCACGACAGCCTGTGCGAGGCTCCCCGGGGCGGTCGCGTAATTCACCGGCGCCAGGAAGGTACCCGGGCTCGCCGAGTTCTGCACGAGCACCGCTACGGTGGGCATACCCCCACCGATGGGCCCCGGGTCAGTCACTATCAGATCCTTCAAGCCGTCGCCGTTGACGTCCGCGATGGCAACGATATTGGCGCCCACGTACCACGCGTTGACCGCCTCGGTGTACACCGCAACCGGTGCCGCGTAGGTCGTCGCCGTGGGAGCTCCGGTGTGCAACAACAACCAGACGCCGTAGTTGTCGACCAAGGCAACATCGGCGACACCATCGTTGTTGAGATCGCCGGCCGCGACCCAGTTCGCGCCGCCGGGGTACAGCGGGATGGCAGTGGCGAACGTTCCCGGGGCGCTCTGCAGGAACAGCGACACGTTGAAGTCGGCCGAAATCAGATCCGGCAGCCCGTCGTTGTTCATGTCGGCGATGGCCACTTGCGAAGCTCCAGGAGAAGCCAGGACCAGCGGCGCGCTGAAGGTGCCCGGACTGGAAGCGCTGTTGAAGAACACCGACAGCGAGCCATCCTCGAAGCTCGCCGAGACGACATCCGGCAAATGATCGCCGTTGACATCGGCCGCGGCCAGGTACAGCGGATTGTGACCGTCCGCCGTCAGCACCGGTGCAGCGAAGCTGCCTACGCCGGTTCCCAGCGAAGCCTTCAACGACCCCGGATAGGGCCCAGAGCCGTTGATGACGGTGCTGGTCTGCACGACGGACGTGAAGCCGTTCCCGGCAAAGTTACCGGCCACCAGTCCGTAGGAAACCTCATTCGGCCCGCAGTTGCTCGTGCAGGGGGCACAGTAGGTTCCCGGGCAGTAGATGTCGCCGACATTATCATCACTGCCGCCGCAGCCCGCCACGCACGCCGCGCAAGCCGCGAGCACCGCCATCCGGACGGCACGTCGCGGGGATTCCGGCGCCGCCGCGCCGGAAACGCTTCTGAAATACAGCATAAGTCCTCCACTGAAATTCACGCGCCTGCAAGCTAAAGCAGGATCAAAGCGCTCGAGTTCGTATTACGCCCGTGCCACGCAAATCCCCCACCGCAGCGCCAATGGAGAACCCGGGGACCCGGGCATCATCAGGATGAAACGCCACAGCAACCTGGCCGTTGACGGCGGGAGTGGCGGCTCGCAAACAGCGTGCCTCAGGAGGTGGCGGAGGCGTCCTTGCGCGCGGTGTGGAATGCATTTCGGCCCGCTCGCTTGGCCTCACACATCGCGCCCTCGGCATTGCGGATCAGCTCGTCCGCGGTGATGTTGTTGTGACTCAATGTAACCACGCCGATGCTGGTGCTGACTCGCACGATCTGCCCTTCGAGCTCGAAGTGCGTCTGGGTCACTTCGAGAATCTTCTCCGCCACTGCCTCGGCGGCAGCGGTGTTCGGCACGCTCTCGATGAGCAACGCGAACTCATCGTCCCCCAGGCGCGCGAAGGTGTCGACGCTGCGCACCAGCGCCTTGATCCGCAGCACGAACCCCTTCAGCAGCGTATCGCCTGCAGCGTGGCCGAGGGTGTCGTTGATGCGCTTGAAGTGATCGATGTCGAAGTACATCAGTGCCAGCTCCCCGCCGGCGCTGCGGGCATGGCGCGCCATCGCCTGCTCGAGACGATCCTTGAACAGCCGGCGATTGGGCAATCCCGTCAACGGGTCGTGGCTTGCCATGTTGCTCAGCTCTTCCTGGAGCTGGCGGCGGCGCTCGAAGTCCCGCTGCCGACCGAGCGCCGAGCCGAGCAGGCCGGCGATCATGCGCAGCAAATCGATGTCGTGCTCTTCGAACGTACGGCGCTCGGGCCAGGTGACTTTGAGGACCCCGGCCGGGGTGTCCAGCCGTCGCAACGGCACTACGATCATCGAGCCGGCGCCCACCGTGCGGCAGGCAGCCGGATCGACGCGTGGATCGGAGGCGGTGTCGTTGGAAATCAGAACTTCGTTGTTGCGAATGCTCAGGCCCGAGAGGCTGCCCGCAACACGCAGCCGCAGGCCGACCTGAGGGGTGATCGAGCCGCTGGCCGCCGCGTAGATCAGCTCATCGCCGTCCAGCAGTTCCACGGCCGCGCCGCCTGAGCCGGTGAGCGCCTGCACCTGCCTCACCACGGCCTGCATGAAGTCCGGCAGATTGAATTGCGGCGAGAGCAGCATCGACTGCAGGTCGATGATCTTCTTCAACCGCAGCGCCGTGTGATTGATCGTGTCGCCGGAGCCCGCCACTGGCATCGCTTTCGAAACACTGCCCGAGCCCTGCAGCCTAGCAAGGGCGTGGCGCGCCGCAGCAGAAAATGTGATTTCTGTGAACTGAAGCAGCGCGTCGCGGACCCGGTCGTGTCACTTCGCCTCCCAACACACGCGGTGCAGTGTGTCGTTACCGAAGATGTCGGTCACCTTGACGAGGATCTCGTACGGTCCCGGCGCCGCATAGGTATACACCGGCGTCTCCAGCTTCAGCTCGCGGTTATGCCGCGTCCGATAGGCCTGCCACAGGCTCATGAAACGGTCGCCCCGGAAATCCCAATCCACCGCCCAGCCGTCGATGGAGTCGGACCCCGTCCGGCCTGGGGCCGGCTCGACGGACGGCAGGACGAAATCGCGCAGGCGAAGCCTGACGCCGGTTGCTGCGACGGCGACCGCCTCCAGCTCCACTCTGGGAAGCTCGAAGAATCGAATGTCACCGCGCTCGACTGCGCGACTCTGCATGACCTCGCGCGGAATGACCAGGAACCGGACATCCCCGCGAGGACGCAAGCTCAGATCCCAGTCCCAGCCCAGGACGTGCACGTCCCGAGCTCCTCGCTCGTTCGCCTCCGCGACGACCGCGTCGACTTGATCGTTGGTGACTGCAGCATCGATCGCCGCCACATGTACGAACGCTTGCTCCTTGCGCCCGTGGAGGTGCCGCCCCTCCTGCGCCTGTGCCCCGTACAGATCGAGAATGAACCTGATGTATGCCGCGTCGCACGGCTCGCGGTCACCGAAGGCAGCCCCTTGCCAGTATCTGCGCTCGTGCGAGCCGAGCCCCAGGATCTCGAACTGCCGGGCTCCTGACTCCAGCAACCGCTTGCGTGAGGTCTGCACGGCCTGGCGGCCCAGATCGCAGCCGATCCACCGGCGCCCGAGCCTCTCGGCCACCGCGAGCGTCGTGCCGGCGCCGCAGAAGAAGTCGAGCACCAGGGACCCGGGCTCGCTGGAGGCGGCGATGATCCGCTCCAGCAGGGCCTCCGGCTTCTGCGTGTCGTAGGCCGTATCTTCCCGCGCCTGGGAGTTGATCGGACGGATGTCCGTCCAGATCGAGGACAGCGGCACGCCCCGGGTCTCGTCCAGGTAGCGCTTCAGCCGCGGCCGCTTCTCCTTGCTGTCCGGGTACCACAGGCGCCCCTGCGCATCCAGCTCCGCCATTTTCTGCTGCGAGTAGCGCCATCCCATGGCCGGCGGCGCGTGCCCCTTCCAGACGTAGGTCATGTTGGGACGCGGATTCGGGCTCGTGATGTTATCCAGCATGTAGCGGCGGCCGTCCGGGTCGCGGCCCGTGTACTTGCCGTCCACGTACTTGCGATCGTGGGGGACGAACTGCTCGTTCCAGATGGCGCGCCCGGTCCGGGTATAGAAGAGGATCTTGTCGTGCACCGTTCCGTAGGCCTTGCTGTCGGAGTGCGCGGTGGTGCGCTTCCAGATGATCTCGGTTCCCCCTTCCCCGCCGAAAATCTCATCCAACAGCGCACGCACGTAGTGATTGACGTTCGGGCCGATGTGAAAGTACAGCGAGCCCCGCTCGGACAGCAGCTCGCGGGCGAGCCGCAACCGCGGCCACATCATCGTCAGGTAGGCGTCCCTTCCGCCGCCCCACGTGTCGTAGTACGCCTTCGCACGCATCCCCTCGCCTGAGGACTGCGTGAAGTCCCGGCCCGCGAGAAAGGGAGGATCGATGTAGATCAGATCGACCCGGCCGGCCAGCTCGCCCACGAGCGAGGCCAGCACACACAGGTTCTCGCCCCAGATCAGCCGGTTGCTCCAAGCGGGCTCGCCGCTTGCGAAGGACTCCAGGACCTGGAAGGGCAGATCCAGACGCGGCGGCTCGAGGAGTGCGCCCTGCTCGTCATACTTGCCCGGCCACACCAGCTCGGTGCGGGCGATCCGGCGGGGCCCCTGCTCGCTCATCGGCCTGATGATACGGGCCCGCCGGCTTTTTTGTATCCTCACCCGGTGCAGTGCGCTCGAGGTGCCCCATGAATCAGAGTAGCGAGAAATTCTGCAGGCGCATGCGCCTGGAGATACCGATTCTGCTGGCGCCGATGGCCGGCATTCTCGCACCGCCGCTGTCGATTGCCGTCGCTCGAGCGGGCGGCCTCGGCTCGTGCGGGGTGTTGCTCATGACACCTGAGGACATTGCGCGCTGGTGCGCCCAGATCCGTGCCGCCGGCACTGACGCGTTCGCGCTCAACAACTGGATTCCGGACCCTCCGCCCCAGCGCGATCGGCAAAACGAAGCCCGAATGGCCTCGTTCCTGAATCGCTGGGGTCCGGCCGTCGCGCCCGAGGCGGCGGACGGCAAGCTCCCCGACTTCCCATCGCAGTGCGAAGCGATGCTGGCCGCGCAACCGCGCGCGATCTCCTCCATCATGGGAATCTACCCACCCGTTTTCGTGCAGGAGATGAAAAAGCGAGGGATCGCCTGGTTCGCTACGGCCACCACGGTTGCAGAAGCGCGGACGGCTGAAGAGGCAGGCGCCGATGTCATCGTCGCGCAAGGAATGGAGGCGGGAGGACACCGTGGCGCCTTTGACAGCGCCAACGCCGAAACACGGCAGGTCGGGCTGTTTGCACTCCTCCCCGCAATCGTCGACACCGTTCGGATCCCGGTGATTGCCACGGGCGGCATCGCGGATTCGAGGGGCATTGCGGCGGCGTTCCTGCTGGGTGCAAGCGCGGTGCAGATCGGAACCGGCTTCCTGCGGTGTCCGGAGGCGCAGCTCTCTCCGGCATGGGCCGACGAGCTGGCGCGGACGATGCCCGAAGACACCGTCCTTACCCGCGCCTTCAGTGGGCGCGCCGGTCGCTCGATACTCAACGACTACGTGCGCGCCACTCAGGCTGCGGACGCCCCGGCTCCGGCGCCCTATCCGGTTCAGCGGGGATTGAGTGCGGCCATGCGGCGCGAGGCCAGTCAGAAGGGCGACATCCGCCGCATGCAGGCGTGGGCCGGGCAGTCGGCTCGGCTCGCGCCGGGACAACCGGCGGCCGACGTGGTCAGGCGCTTATGGCAAGAAACACGCGGGTTGCTCGGGTGGGAATGACCCCTGCGCGGAGGCCCCGCGTTCCAATGCCAGAGCCGGCCGAAAACGGATGCCTTCAGGCTGATATCCGCATTGACCCCGCCCCCAACACCGGTATTATCGGGGCTATCCTGGCGGTATAGACGGTTGAGGGGCGCCCGGGCATGAGCCCGTGTCCGAAGGCGCCAATGTCCGCGTCCGCCGCACGCTGCTTTTTCGACGCGGGACCTAAGCGGGGCCACCCGCCTTCGGCATGAGCCTTAGATTTACGGCCTCCGCGTCCTATGGTGGCCGTTTATGCAGCACACACACAGCGTTCAGGAACGCCTCCCGCGCCGGGCCCCCGGCCAGCCGGGGAAGCAGGGTCTGTACGACCCCTGGTACGAGCACGAGGCCTGCGGCGTCGGGTTCGTCGTGGACATGAAGGGCCGCAAATCCCACCGGATCCTGCAGCAGGCCATCCAGGTCCTGCGCAACCTCGACCATCGCGGAGCCTGCGGATGCGAGGCCAATACGGGTGACGGAGCCGGCGTGCTCCTGCAGATGCCGCATGCTTTCTTCCAGCAGGTGGCCAGGAAGGACCGCCTGAGCCTGCCCGGACCCGGAGAGTACGCCAGCGGCCTGGTTTTCCTGCCTCGCAACCCCACCAAGCGCCGCCGGCTGGTGGAGGTGTTTGAGCACATCATCCAGTCGGAGGGGCAGACGCTGCTCGGCTGGCGCACGGTGCCCACGAACAACGCCTCCCTGGGCGAGACCGCCAAGTCCTCCGAGCCGTTCATCCGCCAGGTGTTCATCGGGCGCAATCCGGCCATCAAGGACGAGATGGAGTTCGAGCGCAAGCTGTATGTGATCCGCAAGCGCGCCTACAGCGAGATCCGCACCTCCACCATCGACGGCGCGGAATACTGGTACCTCGCGAGCCTTTCGTACAAGACGATCGTGTACAAGGGAATGCTGCTCACCGAGCAGCTCGACCAGTACTTCACCGACCTGCAGCAACCCTCGGTGGAGACGGCGCTGGCGCTGGTGCATTCGCGCTTCAGCACCAACACCTTCCCGAGCTGGGACCGGGCCCACCCGTATCGCTATCTGGCGCACAACGGCGAGATCAACACGCTGCGCGGCAACTACAACTGGATGAAGGCGCGCGAGGCGCTGTTCGACTCCGACCTGTTCGGCGCGGACACACCCAAGATCCGCCCGATCATCAACCCGAACGGCAGCGACTCGGCGATGCTGGACAACACGCTGGAGCTGCTGGTGCTGGCGGGCAGGTCGCTGTCGCACGCCATGATGATGCTGATCCCCGAGCCGTGGTCGAACCACGAGAGCATGGATGACGACAAGCGGGCGTTCTATCAGTACCACTCCAGCCTGATAGAACCCTGGGACGGCCCGGCGTCCATCGCCTTCACCGACGGCAAGCAGATCGGGGCGGTGCTGGACCGCAACGGTCTGCGCCCGTCGCGCTACTACGTCACGAAGGACGATTTGGTGGTCATGGCCTCCGAGGCCGGCGTGCTCGACCTGCCCCCCGAGGACATCGTGCAGAAAGGCCGGCTGCAGCCGGGGCGCATGTTCCTCGTCGATACCGAGCAAGGCCGTATCGTCGATGACGAGGAGATCAAGCGCACGGTGGCGACGGAGCATCCCTACCGCCGATGGTTGGATGAGCATCTCGTGTATCTCAAGGATCTGCCGCCCGCGCCCGAAGTGCCTGCGTCGGATCCGGACTCGCTGCTGCAGCGGCAGATCGCCTTCGGCTATACGTTTGAAGACCAGCGTGTGCTGCTGGAGCCCATGGCGAAGAACGGCGTCGAGGCCGTCGGCTCGATGGGCAACGACACGCCGCTGGCGGCGCTGTCGACGCGGCCGCGGCTGCTGTACGACTATTTCAAGCAGCTGTTCGCGCAGGTGACGAACCCGCCGATCGACTGCATCCGCGAGGAGCTGATCACGGCATCGGAGGTGTGGCTCGGCTCCGAGGGTAACCTGCTGCGGCCGCAGCCCGGGGATTGCCGCCGGCTCGAGCTCCAGGGGCCGATCCTCACCAACGAGGAGTTCGCCAAGGTCCGGCGCATGACCGTGCCGGGCCTGAAGGTGGGGGTGCTGTCGATCCTCTTCCGCGCGACGCGCGGCGAGAAGGGACTGACAAAGTCGATGGAAGAGCTGTGCCTCGCGGCACGCCGCATGATCGAGGACGAGGAAGTGAACGTCCTCATCCTCAGCGATCGCGGCGTGAAGCGGGAATTCGCTGCCGTGCCCGCGCTGCTGGCGGTCAGTGGCCTGCACCACTATCTGATTCGCGAGGGCCTGCGCATGCGCGTCAGCCTCGCGCTGGAAACCGGCGAAGCGCGCGAGGTCCAGCATTTCGCCCTGCTCATCGGCTACGGCTGCGCCGTGGTCAACCCCTACCTCGCGTTCGAGACCCTCGAGAGCATGACCCACGAGGGCCTGGTGCCGAACGTCGACTCGAAGCTCGCCTGCAAGAACTACGTGAAGGCAGCGACCAAGGGGGTCGTCAAAGTGATGTCCAAGATGGGCATCTCCGCCATCCAGAGTTACCACGGCGCCCAGGTATTCGAGGCGGTGGGGCTGCGCCAGGATGTCATCGACGAATACTTCACCTGGACGGCTTCGCGGATCGGCGGCGTCGGCATGGACGTCATTGCGCAGGAAGTGCTGCTGCGCCACCGCGCTGCGTTCCCGGCACGGGAGACCAACGGCCACACCTTGCAGACCGGTGGTCTGTACCAGTGGCGCGCCGACGGCGAGCATCACCTGTTCAATCCCGAATCCATCCACCGCCTGCAGAAAGCAGTGCGGACCAACAGCTACGCCACCTACAAGTCCTACGCGCAACTCATCGACGATCAGTCCAAGAGGATCGCGACGCTGCGCGGACTGCTGGAGTTCAAGCCCGCCGAAGCCATACCGATCGAGGAAGTGGAGTCGGTCGAGAGCATCGTCCGGCGTTTCAAGACCGGCGCGATGTCGTACGGCTCGATCAGCAAGGAGGCCCACGAGACCCTCGCGGTGGCGATGAACCGCATCGGCGGCAAGAGCAACACCGGCGAAGGCGGCGAGGACCCCGATCGCTACGAGAAGCTCCCCAACGGGGATTCCAGGAACAGCGCCATCAAGCAGGTCGCTTCCGGTCGCTTCGGGGTCACCAGCCACTACCTGGTCAACGCCCGCGAGCTGCAGATCAAAATGGCGCAGGGCGCCAAGCCCGGCGAGGGCGGCCAGCTGCCCGGCACCAAGGTCTATCCGTGGATCGCCAAGACGCGCCACACGACCGCCGGTGTAGGGCTCATCTCTCCTCCGCCCCACCATGACATCTACTCGATCGAGGATCTGGCGGAGCTGATCCACGATCTGAAGAACGGCAACCGCCACGCGCGCATCAGTGTCAAGCTGGTCGCAGAGGTTGGCGTTGGCACCATTGCCGCGGGCGTTGCCAAGGCGCATGCCGACGTCGTGCTCATCAGCGGGCACGATGGGGGGACCGGCGCTTCTCCGCAGACTTCGATCGCTCATGCCGGGTTGCCCTGGGAGCTCGGGCTGGCCGAGACCCACCAGACCCTCGTGCTGAACAATCTGCGCAGCCGCATCACCGTGGAGACGGACGGTCAGTTGAAGACCGGGCGCGACGTCGTGATCGCGGCCCTCCTGGGGGCGGAGGAATTTGGCTTCGCCACGGCACCGCTGGTGGCGCTCGGCTGCATCATGATGCGCGTCTGCCATCTCAACACATGTCCGGCCGGCGTGGCCACGCAGGATCCGCGGCTGCGCGAGAGATTTGCCGGCAAGCCCGAGCACGTCGTGAATTTCATGCGCTTCATCGCGCAGGACATGCGCGAGATCATGGCGCGGCTCGGATTCCGGACCGTGGAAGAGATGATCGGGCGCGTCGACCGGCTCATGCCGCGCGCTGCGATCGATCACTGGAAGGCGCAGGGCTTCGATTTCAGCAACATCCTGTATCAGCCGGATGTCGGCGCGGAAATCGGCCGCTTCCGTCAGATCGATCAGGATCACGGCCTGGAGAAGTCACTGGACGTGACCGTGCTGCTGGAGCTGTGCAAACCCGCGATCGAGCAGGGGACCCCCGTGCGCGCGTCCCTGCCCATCCGCAACGTCAATCGCGTCGTGGGAACCATCACCGGAAGCGAGATCACCCGCAAGTACGGTCCCAAGGGCTTGCCGGAAGACACCATCCGGATCCAGTTCCAGGGCTCGGCCGGTCAGAGCTTCGGCGCCTTCATGCCCCGCGGCATGACCTTCGTGCTCGAAGGCGACGCCAACGACCACCTGGGCAAGGGACTTTCCGGCGGCCGGATCGTCGTATTCCCGCCAAGCGGTTCGACGTTCGTGCCCGAGAACAACATCATCATCGGCAACGTCGGCTTGTATGGCGCGACCAGCGGTGAGGCCTACATACGAGGGATGGCCGGTGAGCGCTTTGCCGTGCGCAACAGCGGCGCGGACGCCGTTGTCGAAGCCGTCGGCGATCACGGCTGCGAGTACATGACCGGCGGCAACGTCGTCGTGCTCGGCCCCGCGGGCCGCAACTTTGGTGCCGGCATGTCCGGCGGCATTGCCTACGTGCTGGACGAGGTGGGCGACTTCGGCACGCGCGTGAACAAGCAGATGGTGGACATCGAGTCGCTCACCGACCCTGACGAGGTGAAGAAGGTGCGCACGATGGTCGAGCGCCATCGCGAGCTCACCGGCAGCGCGCGCGCTCTGTATGTGCTCGAGCGCTGGGACGCCATGGTTGCCCGATTCGTCCGCATCATCCCCAGAGACTTCAAGCGCGCGGTCGAGTCGCTCAAGCGGGCGCATGAGCAGGGGTTGAGCGGCGACGAAGCCATCATGGTGGCCTTCGAAGAGAACGCGCGCGACCTGGCGCGCGTCGGTGGAAACTAAAGATCTGCACGTCATGGGAAAGCCGACAGGATTCATCGAGTATCTGCGGGAGCTTCCAGTCGATCGGACGCCGATCGAGCGGGTGCGCGACTGGAACGAGTTCCATCACCACATGGACGACAAGCGGCTGCGCAATCAGGCCGCTCGCTGCATGGACTGCGGAGTGCCGTTCTGTCACACGGGCACTTTGATCTCGGGAGCCGCTTCGGGGTGCCCTGTCAACAACCTCATTCCCGAGTGGAATGATCTGGTCTATCGCGGCCTGTGGCGCGACGCGCTCGAGCGGCTGCATCGGACCAACAACTTTCCGGAGTTCACCGGACGGGTGTGTCCGGCGCCGTGCGAAGGATCCTGCGTCCTGGGCATCAATGCGCCGCCGGTCGCCATCAAGACGATCGAGAACGCCATCGTGGATCGGGGCTGGGAGCAGGGCTGGATCATTCCCGAGGCACCCGCCGTCCGCACGGGCAAGAAGGTTGCGGTCATCGGCTCGGGCCCGGCCGGGCTCGCCGCCGCCGCCCAGCTCAATCGCGCCGGACACTTGGTCACGGTGCTGGAGCGCGACGATCGTCCGGGCGGGCTGCTGATGTACGGCATCCCGAACATGAAGCTCGACAAGCAGGGCGTCGTGCTGCGGCGCATCGAGCTGCTGGAGAAGGAAGGCGTCAAGTTCATCTGCAACGCGCAGGTGGGCGAGAACGTCGAGACGCTGCTCCTGCTGAAGGATTTCGACGCCACGGTCATCTGCACCGGCGCGACCAACGCACGCGATCTTCCCGTTGCGGGCCGCAACCTGAAGGGCGTGCACTTCGCAATGGAGTACCTCACCGCCAACACGAAGGCACTGCTCAACGGCGGCGCGGACCACAGCCCCATTCACGCACGCGACTGCCATGTGGCTGTGATCGGGGGCGGGGATACCGGCACCGACTGTGTCGGCACGGCGATGCGCCAGGGCTGCAAGAGCCTCACTCAGTTCGAGATTCTCCCGCGGCCGCCGATGGAGCGCGACGAGGACAACCCGTGGCCCGAATGGCCCAAGGTCTACAAGCTCGACTACGGGCAGGAAGAGGCGGCGGCTCGATTTGGTGCCGATCCGCGCGTGTACGTCACTACCGTGAAGAGACTCAATGGCGATGACGCCGGACGGGTGAAGTCGCTCACCACGGTGCAGATTGCCTGGCAGAAGGACTCCAACGGGCGGTTTGCTCCGGCGGAGGTGCCCGGGACGGAGAAGGAGATGCCGGCCGACCTGGTGTTGCTGGCCATGGGGTTCCTGGGGCCTGAACAGCCGTTGTTGAAGGAGCTCGGTGTGCAGACTGACGCTCGCTCCAACATCGTGGCGGAGCACGGGCGGTTCTCGACGAACGTCCCCGGAGTGTTCGCTGCCGGAGATTGCCGCCGCGGACAGAGCCTGGTCGTGTGGGCGATCAACGAAGGGCGTGGCGCCGCAAGGGAGTGCGATCGGTATCTGATGGGGAGCACGGATCTGCCCTGAGGCGTCGGAGAAGGGGTGGTGAGGCCGCCGTGAGAAGACCAGACTCAGGGGTTGCCGCGCCGGCCGCTTCACATCTGCTTGAACACCCCCGCAAACGTGCGGCTCACCGGCAGCACGTCCGCATGGTCCTTCAAATGGACCAGGCACCGCCCCAGGACATCGCGCTCGATGCGCTCGATCGCGGCCACGTTGACGATGGTCCCGCGATGGATCTGCACGAATGCCTGCGGATCCAGGGTCTGAAGGAGATCCTTGAGAGAGGTGCGGATCAGATGTTTTTCGTGCGCCGTGACGACCT
>Ga0207695_10003979_pt1 | contig 20396 bp, 15 predicted proteins | sample KBSC54metaG_FD_184354 | JGI IMG/M metagenome (GOLD analysis project Ga0207695, IMG submission 184354) | Corn rhizosphere microbial communities from Kellogg Biological Station, Michigan, USA - KBS C5-4 metaG (SPAdes) (version 2) | ecosystem: Host-associated > Plants > Roots > Rhizosphere > Soil...
CTCCAGTCAGCACCCGGATTCCAGCGCCCCGCGAGCCCGCTTCTTTCAGATTCTCGACTTCCTGCATGCGCACGCTCACCGAGAACTCCTCGCCTTCCGAGATAGTGCACTCGGCGTCCGTCGCGCCGCCCGCGAGCGCCTGCTGCACGGCGTCGGAAGCGATTTGCTCTAACGTTAATTCTTGCGCTGGACTCATGGGAACGCTCACGCGGCCGTTCCTCCCACGGTCATGCGGTCAATCTTCACGGTTGGAATGCCGACGCCCACCGGAACACTTTGCCCTTCCTTGCCGCAGGTGCCGATGCCTTCGTCGAGTTTCAAATCGTTGCCGACCATGCTGACGTACTTCAACGCTTCCGGGCCATTTCCAATCAATGACGCGCCGCGCACCGGACGTGTGATCTTGCCATCTTCAATCAGGTAACTCTCCGTCGCCGAAAAAACGAAGTTGCCGCTGGTAATATCAACCTGCCCACCGCTGAACGTCGTGCAGTACAGACCTTTCTTGACCGAACGCACGATATCGGCAGGATCGCTGTCGCCGGCCAGCATATAAGTATTGGTCATGCGCGGCATCGGGATGTGCTGATAACTTTCGCGGCGCCCGCTGCCGCTCGAAGCCGTTTTCATCAGACGGCTGGAAAGCTTGTCTTGCAAGTACCCGCGCAAAACACCGTTTTCGATCAGCACATTCTTCTGCGTGGGCATGCCCTCGTCATCAACGTTGAGAGACCCGCGGCGGCTGCCGATCGTGCCGTCGTCAATCACGGTGCACAGCGGACTGGCCACCTGCTGGCCGATGCGCCCGCTAAATGCCGACGTGCCTTTGCGGTTGAAATCCGCTTCAAGGCCGTGTCCGACGGCTTCATGCAGCAAAATCCCCGGCCATCCCGCGCCAAGCACCACGGGCATCTCGCCCGCCGGCGCATCGATGGCGTCAAGCTGTACGATAGCCTGCCGCGCCGCCTCACGCGCGAAATCTTCCGGCGTTTTTTCATTTAAAAAGAAATCGAGCGTCACGCGCCCTCCGCCCCCCGCGTATCCATGCTGCGGAGGCCCATCCGGCTGGCGCGCCAGCACCATCACGCTCATCCGTGCCATCGGCTGGCGATCGAAGCTGAGCTTGCCCTCGCTGGTGGCGACCAGAACGTTACGCAGGCTGTCGGCGTAGGTGGCCTGCACTTGAAACACGCGCGGGTCATAAGCGCGGGCGGCCACATCGGCGCGTTTCACCAGAGCGACCCGCTCCTCCAGACCCATTTCATTAGGCGCATGAAGCATCGGGTAAAGATTGTGTTGCTGAGCTTCTTCGAAACCCGTTTTCACGATGCTGGCGGGTCCCTTCGCGATCAGCGCAGCCGTATGCGCGGCCTTGCGGATTTTCGCCGGACTCAAATCGTCGCTGTACGCGTAGCCGGTGCGCTCGCCCGCGATCACGCGCACTCCGGCGCCCATGCTGACGCCCTCCGTCGCGCTCTTGACGATCTGTTCGTCGATACCGATGGAACTCGTGGCCAGGTATTCGAAATACACGTCGGCGTAATCGCCGCCGGCCGATAGCGCCTCGCTTAAATAGGATTCCAGATCGTGCTCGGTGATGCCGAACCGTTCAGCGAAAAACGACTCCGAGAAGCTCATACTTCGAGCGTAGCACGCAGGGTTTAAAGTGCCGCTTTATGGGCTACAATCCGCAGCCGGCGGTATTCTAGCGTCCAGACGCCATGCTTGGTGGTCAGTGATGTCACGGCCCATTTCCGACGGTGTATACCGGTACAACCAGGACATCGCCACCGATTGAACAGAGACACACTGATCCTGTACCGTTCTTTCCCGATTTGCTGGGATTCCGCGAGGTGCCGCGTGATACTCGGCCGTTCGGCAATTTTGGGTGATCCGCCGCGGGACGTCGTCCCCGAGTCCCCCGATCCTGAACGAGCGTCGGCCCCACGCTACCACTAGGCGCGATGGCCCTTGCCATGCACGTCATAGTCCGAAACGTCATGAGATTTCTTATTGCTTTCGTGCTTTTCCTAGAAGCATTTCAGGCGCCCAGTCAGGCTGCAGCTGCCGACACCTATGATCTAGCGAGCCAACCTATCGCAGCAGGCTCGAGCCTAAAACATTTTGGTTCCATTGATAAGGGGGTGTTTAAAGGATCGAGGCCGAAAAGCGATGCCGATTATCGCTTCCTCCAATCGTTGCACGTCAAGTACATTGTGGACTTGCAGGTTATTCCCCTATTGACTCGCCTTGAACAGAAGAAGGCGAAGAAATACGGGATTACCCTGATTCCAGGCATAATGAACGCCTCTCCAATATCCCCGTCAGAGAAACATATCGATCGGATCCTAACCATCCTGCGGGATGAACGATATCATCCAGTCTATTTCCATTGCAAATTCGGCCGGGATCGAACAAGCATTATCGCTGCGCTCTATAAGATGTACTTTCTGGGAATGCCGGAGAAAGACGCTATGCAATATCTGCACGACTCCGGCTATGGCTTTAAGTTTGGTTGGCTCCGAAGCGGACTAACGAGATACCTTAAGAACCACCCGACGTCGCCGATCGCCTTGAATTCTGCGGCTTCGAAGTAGTAACAGGGCGGTCAATCGAGACTTGGGCAACGCCCGGGCGGGTTAGCGTTTTCGGATAGGCGAACTGGCGATGGCGTCGAGGCGATCCAATTGATCCGAGCGATCAAGCTGTAGCAGCGCGTCTGACACGCGATTCACGGCCTGCTCTTCCTGACTGAAACTCTCTTCGCTGCGGCTCTTAAAATTGCGAGTGAGCGATGTCAGTTCCAAGTGGACGAGCTCGTGAACTACGGTAAACTCCATGTCCTCCAGGGTGGGCCTGAAAGGTCGTTGGTAATCGGAGGCGTCCAGAACTCGAATCACGGCGGTTTTTTTATCCGCGTCCCAATGGACATTCCCCAGAGTTCCGCGTCGAAGATCGGTGGGGTGGGACATTACCAAAGAAATTGTCCAATCTTGAAGTTTGAGGCGCTGTTGCCACCCGGCTAAGCGTTGCTTAAGGTACGTTTCCGAAAGCGCACGGCGCTCCTGAACGCCCGGTTCCTTTGGCGTTTCCGGCGCCCAACATTTTGCGGCAAAACTGCCGAGCACAAATATAGCTATAGTTGGAGCCCTCAACGGCCAAGGGATAATACGTGAGTCCACTTTAAGCCAAGGATATCACGCGATTACATCGTTCGCAATCCGCAAGCCGCGATGTTTCGGCTTCCTGGTTAATTATGGAAAAACTTAGGAGCGGAAATCGAGGACTCCGCTCCCAGCCGATGTCCTTACTGTATGTCTATGCTGGTAACCGTGATGGTTCCGCCCTTTTCAGTACCCTCGATTTTGGCCATAGCCTCTTTCGATTGTGGCTTTGTCGGATCGACTCGGTCGGCACGATTCTTCAGAGCCGCCGACGCTTTGGAATTGCCTGCGCTGTCTAGTTTATAGACCATGCCGGAAGCGTCCAGTGCGAACGACGTAGTGGTGCTGGTAGCGTCGCACGCAGTAGCTTTCTTCTGTTGGTCGTAGCATGAGGCATCCAGGAGTTTCCCGGAGTAGGTCTCGGCAAGTGCCGCCACTGAGAAGACGCCGAATAGGGCTGCGGTTGACAGAAATCTTCGCATTGCTTTTTCCCTTCCAAGTAAAAATTGACCGATGGCCGGTCGCCTCTCATGGAAGCAGATCGAGTTCCATAAGCTAGATGAGGGTCAACAAAACCGGGTTCGCTGCAACAAAAGCGATTTGTGAATATAGATGAATCAGGAGATCTTAGAATTCCGCTGGGGATCGGAAAGTCTTACGACAAAGGCAAATTATGCTCCTTCCTTTTGACTCAATTCGTGAACGTGTCCGCTCACCGCTAGTCAAACTTCGCTGTTGTAGGCGGATGTATTTTTGGGCCGGTAAAAACATCCTTGTGCCACTTGTTAAGAGGACGCACACGTTCGAATCGTGCCGGACACACAGGATCTCAACAGGGAAGTTCTTTAACGGAGAGCGAATGCGTACAGCGAACTGCCGCCACCTACTACTAGATACTGCTTCCCGTCGAGCTCATACGTAATGGGGCCGTTTCCCACCTTGCCGATGGCCTGATGCCATAGCGTCGCGCCGTCGCTGGACCTGAATGCTATCACGTTGCCGGAAACATCGCCGCTGAACGTCAGGCCGGATTCCGTCGTGAGCACGCCAGCCGCGCCCGCGCCGTCGCCGATCGGATGGTTCCATACAATCTTCCCGGTCTTGTAATCGATGGCCCGAAGAAATGCCTTGCCGGCAACGCCATAGTCCGCTCCGGCCCACCCATAGCTTCCGTGTTCGGGTTTGAAAAAATAGATGCCATAGCCGTCCTGAACGCTCACAATCAGCAATCCGGTTTTAGGATCGAAGCTTGGCGAGCGATAGTTTGTAGCGCCGCTCTCATTCGGCGCGATGAGAACGCCGTCTTTTGCCGGCTCTTTGGCCGGATTCGGAATGGGGCGTCCAGTCTTATCGATCCCCGTCGCCCAGTTCACCGTGGCATATGGAGCAGTCAACAGATCCTTGCCGTTGGTTCGGTCGAGCACAAAAAAGTAGCCGTTGCGCGATGCCTGAAGCAGCAGTTTGCGCGGCTGGCCGTTGAAATCGGCATCCACCAGCACGGGGACTTCGGCAGCATCCCAATCGTGAGTATCGTGCGGCGAGACCTGAAACCCCCAAACTAGTTTCCCGGTGTCGGGATTGAGCGCGACGATGCTGCACGTCCACGGATTATCGCCCGGCCGGACCTTTCCATTCAGCACCGGCGTGGGATTGCCGCTGCCTACATAGACCAGGTTCAGCAGCGGATCGTAGGTGCCGGTCATCCACATTTGGCCGCCGGTGGCGCCTCCGCTCTCCGGCTCCGTTCCGCCCGGAGGAGGCGTAGTGTAGAAAATCCATTGCGTCTTGCCAGTGTCGGCATCAATCGATTTCAACTGACCCGGCAGGTTATCGAAATCGCCCGAGATGCCGACCAGTACGTGATTCCCCACGATAAGCGGAGCATTGCTCGACCAGTAACCTTTGCTCGAATCGGCAATCAATACGTTCCATTTGATAGTCCCGTCCTTGGCGTTCAGAGCGATCAAGTGGCAGTCGGGCGTAGTCAAATAGACGGTATTTTTATAAATAGCGGCGCCGCGATGGCCGATGTGGAATGCGTCGTTGCGGGGATGCTGGTAGTGCCAGAGCTCCTTGGCTGTGCGGGCATCGACCGCCCACAGGTTGTCTGGAGTGGTTACGTAAAGAATGCCGTTCGCCAGGATCGGCGTGGCTTTGATTGACTGAGTCCGGCCGGTCTCGAAGCGCCAGACTTCCTTCAGCTCCCCGACATTCTCCGGCGTGATTTCGGTAAGGCTGGCATGGCGCCGGCCGGAGTAATCGCCGTGATACGTGAGCCAGCTATCCGGCGGCGGATGGAGCAGGTCTTTCGGATCGACGCCTTGGGCAAACACTACGAGGGAGAAACCGATCCCGATCCCAAGACTCGCGAGAGAGCGCCTGATTCTCTTCACAAATTTCCACGAACCATTCATTTCAACGTTTCCAAATAAGCGAAGACGTCGTGCATGTCCTTGTCGGTGTATTTTCCCAATTGATCGAAGTGAGCCGACATCGGGTCGTCGATTTTAAATTTGACCGCACTTCTTCCATAGATCCGGCGCGCTCCTGTGGGATCGAGAACCGTGATCGTGAACTCATCCTGCCCGGCTAAGGGCGCGATGAGAGTCTGGCCCTCGGGAAGCGTAAAGGAAACCTTCGGCGGGGCAGGAGCGGGTTGGCCGCTGGGATAGAGCATGCGTTGCAGGAGCTGCAATCCCTGATAGCGTGAAGCGATGCCGGCCAGATCGCCGGTGGCGGAATGACAGCCGGAGCAGCCACCCTTGCGGTTGAAATAGCGGCGCCCCGCATCGGCTTTTCCGGTTTCGAGGTCCGTTGCATCCACGGAACGGCGGCCTCCGCCAAGCGTTTCGAACTTGGCTTTTTGGGCATGGATGAAGGCGACGAGAGCATCCAGGTCCTCTGCAGGCAAATCAAAGGAGGGCATTCCCCGATCTGGGCGTCCTGCGTGAAGCAGGGGTCCGATTTTATCGCCATGGGTATCTTGGGCGACAAGCGCCGAGCGCGTCAGGTCCGGGCCGGTTTCTCCACCCGCGGCGTCGCGGCCGTGACAAAAACCACACTGCGAGGTAAATCGGGCCTCGCCAGCCTGGATCTGCTCGATCGGATAGGTCTGCGGAGTCAGCGTTTGCGGCGGAGGCAGCGAGGCCGGGCTCTGTCCGGGCGCTGGAGCGTGACGCTTGGCCCCATCTGCCGGGCCCTGCGCTATCGCGATGCCGCTGGCAATCAGAGCAACCACGGAGATCCGAATCTTTCGCCTCATCCTCACAGCAATACTCGCGAAATCCGCGGCAGAACGCAAATCGGCTCGGTCTCAAAGCCGCCGCTGAGCGCCGCATGGCGTAAGCGACCGGACAACCCAACAGGCCCGCCTTGACAATCTTTGCACAGGATTTTCTCCCATCGCTGACCGCTCGAATTCGAAGTCCGCGTGCTAGAATCATCTGTGATCACGGTTGGTGACGGCCCGCGTCTTGGCCGTGAAATCCTTCTCACCTGCATACGCCGCGTCCGCTTCCGTTGCTCTACGCCGCCGATACACGTATCCTAACGCAATGCCAGCGCCTGTCATCATCAGCCGGAGGTCCAGCCTGTTGGAGCAAATCAAAAGCTCGCTGGAGAACTATTTCGAATTTTCCCGGCTGAACACGGATTGGAAAACCGAGATCCTCGCGGGCTTCACAACCTTTATCACGATGGCGTATATCGTTTTCGTGAATCCCTCGATTTTGAAAGACGCGGGGATGCCGCTGGCCGCGGTCTCGGCCGCCACCTGTATCGCCGCCGCGCTGGGAACGCTCCTGATGGGCGTGTTCGCGCGCTATCCCATTGCGCTCGCTCCCGGCATGGGGCTGAACGCCTATTTCACTTACAGCGTGGTGAAGGGCATGGGGGTGCCGTGGCAGACCGCGCTGGGGGCGGTGTTCATCTCCGGGGTCGCGTTCCTGCTCTTGACCGCGTTGGGAATCCGGCAATGGGTCATCTCCGCTATTCCGGGCGAGCTTTACGCCGCGTTGAGTGCCGGCATCGGACTCTTCATCGCCTTCATCGGGCTGCGCAACGCAGGGCTGATTCAGCCCAGTGCGGCGACGATGGTTGCCATCGGCAACCTGCACGATCCGAATGCGGCGCTGGCGGCATTCGGCATCCTGCTGATCGCGATATTGCAGGCCTGGAAAGTGCGCGCCGCAATTCTCGCGGGCATCCTGGGGACGACGCTGGTAGGGGCGCTGGCTGGTCTAGTGCATTGGCATCCGCAAGCGTTTCGGTGGGAGGATATCAGCGCCACCATGTTCCAGTTGGACATAAAATCGGCGCTTGGGATCGGGCTGCTGGAAATCGTCTTCGTATTTCTGTTTGTCGATCTGTTCGACAACGTGGGCACGCTGGTGGCGATCAGCAAGAAAGCCAATCTGCAGGCGCCGGATGGCACGATTCCGCGGGTGAATAGAATTCTGTATTCCGACGCCATCGCCACCATCGCGGGTTCGCTTTCCGGCACCACCACAGTAGTGAGCTATGTGGAAAGTGCGGCGGGTGTCGCGGCGGGCGGCAGAAGCGGAATAACGTCAGTGGTGACGGGACTGCTGTTCATCGTCGCGCTATTCGCGGCGCCTCTGATCGGGGCAGTTCCGGCCGCCGCCACCGCGCCAGCGCTGGTGGTAGTGGGTGGATTGATGCTGTCCTCCATCGGCGAGATCCCGTGGGATGATGTGTGTGTTGCATTCCCGGCATTTCTCACGCTGATCATGATTCCGCTCACCTTCAGCATCGCCAACGGATTGGCCTTCGGCCTGACGTCTTATGTGCTGATTCACCTGGCCTGCGGGCGCGGCCGTGAGGTGCCGAAAGCCGCGTATCCACTGGCTTTTGTGCTGCTCATCCGATTCATCTACATGGGAAGCCGGCTGTAGCGCGCCGGACGGTAGTGGTGGGATGCCTATGATAAACTGCTAATCGTTCGGGTTCCAGTCGGGAAAGTTTCCTTCGTGGGTCCACGCAGCGCGAGCGTCAGGTTCCGGCGAATGGAGTTGCGGCAGAAAAGACCAGAGGGTTCATTTGTCCATGAGTGCTGCCGAACGCGGCGAAATCCTGCGGGCTCCGCTGTTTCACACGCCGCGAAATCCTTTCCTGAACGGGCAGGGTCTCGAATCCCACGAGGATGGAGGACTGCTGATTCGCGCCGGAAAAATCGCGGCCTGCGGAGAGTACGCCGACGTTCAAGCGGCTTATCCGAATGTTCCGGTCACCGATCTGCGCGGCGGATTTTTGCTGCCGGGGTTCATCGACACGCATACGCATTTTCCACAGTTGAGCGTGCTCGGGGGGCTAGCGCGCGAGCTGCTCGACTGGCTGGAATATTTCGCATTGCCGGAAGAAGCCCGCATGGCCGACCGGCCTTACGCCTGCACAACGGCCCGAAGATTCGTTCGCGCGCTGGCGTCGCATGGCACTACAACCGCCCTGGTCTTCGGCGCGCATTTCGCCAGCGCAACCGCATCCCTGTTTGAAGCCGCGTCCGCGTCCGGACTGCGCATTGTCAGCGGCATGGTGCTCTCCGACCGGCGACTGCGTCCGGAGCTGCACCAACTTCCCGAAGCGGCGTATCGCGATTCGATCGACTTGATCCGCCGATTCCATGGACACGGGCGTTTGTTCTACGCCGTGACTCCGCGCTTTGCACTGTCAACTTCGGAAGCGATGCTGGAAGTATGCCAGACCCTGCTGAACGAAAATTCAGGCGTGCGGTTTCAAACCCACCTAAATGAAAATCGGAAGGAGATCTCGGAAGTCGCGCGGCTGTTTCCCTGGGCCTCCGATTATTTGAACGTGTATGAGCGATATGAGTTGGCTGGCAGCCGCTCGGTAATGGCTCACAACGTCCATCCATCCGATTCCGAACTCGAGCGCCTAGCGGCAAGCGGGACCTCTATTTCGCACTGCCCCTGCAGCAACGCCGCGCTCGGCAGCGGCCTGTTCCCTTTGCGCCGGCACATAGCGGCGGGCGTCAAGTGCGCGCTCGGCACCGACGTGGGAGGCGGCACCGGTTTTGGCATGCTCAAGGAAGCTCTGCAAGCGTACCTTGTGCAGCGGCTCGCTGTGGACGGCGCGCTGCTCGTCCCCGAGCATCTGCTTTACCTGGCGACCCGCGCAGGCGCGGTGGCGCTCGGCATGGAAGAAGAGATTGGCGACTTCATCCCCGGCAAGAGAGCGGATTTGGTTTACCTGCGTCCTCCGCAAGGCAGTCCGCTCGAAGTAGTGATTGAGCAGGCGGACAGCATGAATCGAATCCTGGCGGCGTTGTTCACGCTGGGCGGGTCGGAAAGCGTGCGCGAGGTTCGGGTGGAAGGATCGGTTGTATTTCGCGCGGCTGAAGCATGACCATCGCGGATCTGAATTCCCTAGAGAGCACGCAGTTTGTTTCGGCCAATCGCTGGACATTCGAGCACTCGCCGTGGGTGAACATCGGTATCCGGCGACGGCCCACGACTTCATAGGGATCGCTCTGTACTGCACGCAGCGGTTTGGAGCGCTACGAGTGACTCCAGCGAAATATCTTATCTTCAAGGATTGAAATCGGAAGGATTGAAACCGGCATCCGGTGAGCCAACGGCGATGAATATCAAGATCGATCAGAGTGTTCTCAATCACGATTTGCAAACTTTGAGCGGCATTTCCGCATCGCCCGCGCCGGCAGTGACGCGAGTTGTTTTCAGCAGCACCGATCTGCAGGGACGCGACTTCGTAAAACATTTATGCGCGCAGGCGGGCCTGGCGGTGCGCGAAGACCCGGTAGGGAATACGTTTGCGCGATGGCCCGGATCGGAACCGGATCTGGCGCCGGTGGCTACCGGATCACACATCGACGCGATTCCCAACGCCGGCATGTACGACGGAACGGTGGGTGTTCTGGGCGGATTAGAGGCCATTCGCGCGCTGACGCGCAGCGGTTACCGCCCGCGCCGGTCGATCGATTTGATCATCTTCACAGCGGAAGAACCCACGCGTTTCGGCATCGGATGTTTAGGAAGCCGCCTGATGGCGGGCGTGCTCAACGCGTCGGCGGGTGAGTCGCTGATCGACAAGGAAGGGCAGACGCTCAATGAAATTCGCCGGGCTGCCGGTTTCGCAGGCCCGCTGGCGGAGGTGGCGCTATCGCCAGGCCATTATTCCGCTTTCGTCGAATTGCATATCGAGCAGGGACCGCTGCTCGAGAAGAAGCAGTTGGAGATCGGTGTGGTGAAGGCGATTGCCGCCCCAGCCAGCCTGCGAATTGAGATTGAGGGTGAAGGCGGCCATGCGGGTGCGGTCCTGATGCCAGATCGGCACGACGCATTTCTCGCTGCGGCGGAGATCGCGCTCGCTGTGGAAGCCGCCGCAAAGGCTACGGGGAGCAGCGATACAGTGGCGACTTGCGGAGTTTGCGACGTCTTTCCGGGAGCCGTGAACAGCATACCCAGCCGAACGCGTCTCGAAGTCGACGTTCGCGATATCGACGTGGCTCGCCGCGATGGCGTATTGCGGGCGATCGCCGCAGCCACCGAGGAAACCGCCGAACGACGCGGCGTCACCGTGCGGACGGACGTGGTGAACGCAGACGCTCCCGCACTGTGCGCGCCCGGCATCATCGACGTGCTGGAGCGCGCCTGCAAAACGCACCAGGCATCCTATGAAACCATGATCAGCCGGGCCTATCATGACTCGCTGTTCATGTCCGCGATCGCACCGACCGCCATGATCTTCATCCCCTGCCGCGGCGGCGTCAGCCATCGCCCGGACGAGTATTCGTCGCCCGAGGCCATTGCGCGCGGCGCACTGATTCTGGCGGAAGCTCTGGCCGAACTAGCAGCCTGACGGCCTCTACGGCCGAGCCGGCTGATTTGACAGGATCGTTTTGCCCCCCGCGGAGCTGATCTCATAGATCGGCAGATCTTTCGCCAAAGTCTTGATCCGCGGAACTGACTCGTTGGTAGTCACTAGATAGTAACGGTCTGGCCGCTTCCAGATCCCAAGGAAATCGTTGTCGTCGATGAAGACTTTAGGGGAGTCGGGTGCATACGAGCCGTACTCCAGAACAAAATACCGCCCGTTCAAGATCAGCGCATGGTCTTGATGGTAGAAGGAAATCGACGAGCGCGAATTGTAGTCGCCTTCAATGATCACTTCACCCTGGGGCAGCCGATTCAGAGCTTCGGCGATGGGCCTCGAAGACATATAGGGATCGAAGACCACCAGCGCCAGGCGCGCGGCTTGAAAAAAAATCACCATCATCGCCGCGATCGCGAGAAATGCCTGGGCGCCGCGAAGACGCCAGGCGCCGATGGCGCCCACGAGACAGGCGATACCGGCAACCACTAAGGGAAGCCGGAGGTAGGCACACGCGCCGAGGGTCAAGTCGCCTATGTGACCCATCGACAGCTTGTACAAGGAACGATTCTGGGTGAGGGCAACCGAAATGTCCCCCGGCGCAGGCAGGTTCCACGTCAAGGCCAGAACCGCGATGATTGTGACAGCACCCAGCGCAGCGATCACGGAGACGATCTTGGTGCCGATGCGGATCGGGCCTCCCTGAAGCGCCATGCCCGCGCCGATCAGAAATGCGGCGGCCGGATAGAGTGGCATGGAATAGTATTCCTGCGTAGTCGAAAACGAGAAGAACAGCAGAACCGCGGCGCACCAGCAGAGTGCAAACAGCGTTGCGCGCCCTGCGCGGTCTACGGGCCGAAAATTAAGGCGGATGACATTGGGGATATAAACGCTCCACGGAAACAGCCACACCAGGTGGAGAGTCCAAAAAAGAAATCGGGGAACGGTGTCATAGTCTCGCGGATAGCGCGTATTTAGGAAGCGAAGGACTTGCTCGTTGATGAAGAAAAACCAGAAAAACCCGTGATATTGTCCTGGCCCCCCGTGCATCGTGAAGTCCAAGTAAGGCGGATTGTGGAGAATCGCGAGAATGTGCCAGGGAGCGGCGATCAGCAAAAACAGAAGCGAGCCGGTTAGCAAATGCATCCGCCGCCAGGTCTCGCGCCGAAGCAGGCGTCGCGAAGCTAGCAAATAGAAAAAGACCGTCACGCAGGGGAGCACCAGCGCAACAAACCCTTTGACCAACACTCCAATTGCCAGAGAAGCGGCCATGATCGAGGCCCACATCAGCGATCGCGGCTCCGCTTCGTCTTGTGCCCGCAAGAAAGCCCAAAGTCCGAGGGCGATCATGAGAGTCAACATGACGTCCGGAATAATAATGCGGGTGAACAAAAAAAGCCCGATGCAAGTGGAAATGACGAGACCGGAATAGATTCCGGCCTCCCGACTAATCGCCCAGCGGCCGAAGCGCATGACCAGCCACGTGAGAAGAATTGCCGAGAGTGCCGACGGAATGCGAGCAACCCAATCGTGCACGCCGAGCAGGTAATAGAGAATGACCGTCACCCAATACTTGAACGGAGCCTTGTCGAAATAGAGAACGCCATCCATTCGGGCTGTAACCCAATCGCCCGAGTGATACATATTGCTGGCCATTTGCGCCTGGAACGCGTCAACATCGTCCATGAGAGACGGCGGGCTGACGATTGCGGAGAGGAAAATGATACTGGCAATGAGAAGAACCACCAACTCGGCGTGCCTGCCGAGCAATTCTGAAGTTTTTTTCAAGCTAACAGCGCCGCCTCTCTAGGTTCCGCGCTTTCGACGGAGACGTTCCAACGTTTCATCCACAGGAAGAGTGTCATCAGGCCCCATAAATGATAGCCAAAGTTTTCGCGACGTTCCAGATGGGCGTCGATGAGCTGCTGAACGGCTTCCGGCGAGAACAGATGGGAGCGGGAAACCGCAGCGGGACTCAACGTATCGAGCAGCAAAGAGCGGAGCGGACCTCGCAGCCAAGCGTGCGCGGGAATATCGAAGCCCTCTTTCTTGCGCTTCAGGACCGAGTCCGGCAGTTTCCCGCGCATCAGTTCGCGGAGCACATACTTTTGGCTCGACCCATGCATTTTCAAATGGTCCGGAAGTGAAGCGGCGAACTCGACGATGCGATGGTCGAGGAAAGCCGGCCGCAGCTCCAGCGCGTGAGCCATGCTCATGCGGTCGGACTTCATGAGAATGTCGTCAGTCAGGAAATACTGCTGGTCAAACCAAAGATAGCGGCTGAGGCCACGCAGACCGGAACCTTGGCCAACCTGATAAAGATCAGTGATGCGACTGGCTGGCTTGGTGCGGCATAGCGCCGACTGTTCGGCGCTGGAGAATGTGCCGTTCCAGTAACAGTGCGCCTCATCGGCCGTGAGCAGCGATCCGCGCATCAATCGTTTGACCTTGTATTCGAGGCTGATTTTATCGTTGGAGATCGGCCAAAGCTGGAGCGCTCCCACCATCAAGCGGCGTAGCGGCGCGGGGATGAGTCTCAACCAGGTCGCGATACGGTCAGCCCGATACGTGAGGTAGCCGCCAAAAAGTTCGTCTGCGCCTTCCCCGCTCAGCACCACCGTGACGTGCTCCCGCGTAGCTTTCGACAAGAACCACAACGGCACGGATCCCGCATCGGCTGTCGGCTCGTCGGAGAAGTAGGCTGACTCTTCGATGGCGTCGGTGAGCGCGAGAGTAGGGTTGAGATCCAACTCGCAGTGATCCGTGTCGTAAGCCTTGGCAACTTCGCGGAAGAATCGCGACTCGTCGAAGGTATGGCCCCGGAACGACACTGAGAACGTCTTCAAACGCGTCGAGGATTGTTCCGCGGCGTAATGCAGCAGCGTCGAGGAGTCGAGGCCGCCGCTGGCCCAAACTCCCAGCGGGACGTCCGAAATAAGATGTTCCTTCACCGACTGCCGAAGGTGACCTTCGAGGGCCTCTTTCGCCGACTCTAAAGTCCAATGGCGTTGCGGGTCGAAACGAAGTTGCCAGTAAGCGCCGGAATCGATGCGGCCGTCGACCCACTCCATCCAATGCCCCGGAGGCAGCTTGTTTACGCCGTCCACAAGAGTGTGCGGGCACGGCACGTAGTTTAGAGACAGATAGAACCCGAGTCCGGTCAAGTTCAACCGCCGGGGAACCTCCGGATGAAGAAGGACGGCTTTCAGTTCCGAGCCAAAGAGCAGATCGTTTCCGAGGCGATAGTAGTAGAGCGGCTTGATCCCCATGCGGTCACGAGCGAGCACCAGGCGCTTTCGTGATTCGGACCACAGCGCCACCGCGAACATGCCCCGTAGCCGCGGAAAGCAGTCAATATCCCATTCCCGAAAAGCTTCCAATAGCACTTCTGTATCGCAGTGGGTGCGGAATCGGTGGCCCAGGGAAACAAGTTCGTCGCGCAATTCCGAATAGTTGTAAATTTCGCCGTTGAAGACGATGGTGGTGTCGCCATCTTCGCTGGTGATGGGCTGATCCCCTCCCGCGATGTCGATGACCCGCAGACGGACCGCTCCCAGAGATACGGCATGAGAACGGAAAGTGCCCTGTTGGTCTGGGCCGCGATGAATCAGGCAGGAAACCGCGCGGCGAATCCGGTCGTCATCCGCGCGAAAAGTTTTACTTGTAAAGCCAGCAATTCCACACACGATTAAATTTAGCGATCTCGGTTTCGCCTGGTGATTCGCAGGACTTCGGAGTCGCGCAGAGCCTCTGACCTTTGATGATGATGGCGAACCAGCATTTCACCGATTAGGCCGAGACACACCAAGAGAAGTCCCGCCAGCAATAGAACGGTTGTGAAGAACAGCAGAGGGCCGTGTTCGTTCAAAATGTTTACGCCACGCAGAAGACTCACCACCAGCCAAGTCGCAAGACCTCCGCCGAGCGCCATTCCCATCATCCCGATGCCGCCGAAAAAGTGCATCGGGCGCGAGACGTAGCGCAGGAGGAACGGGATGGTGACGACATCGAACATGAAAGGAATCGCACGCCGGAAACCAAAGTGCGACTTGCCGTGCGGCCGTTCCACGATGCGAATCGGTATCTCACAAATGCGCGCGCCGTACGCGACAGCGAGTGCCGGAATGAAGCGCTGCAACTCGCCATACAAAGGGATCTCGCGAATCAACTTAGTGCGATAAGCTTTAAACCCACTGACGAAATCGTGGATCGGCACGCCCGTGAGTTTCGCCATAAGCATGTTGCCAATCCGCGATGGAATGCGTTTGAACAGCAGACTGTCGCCGGGGCGATCCACCCGGCATCCGCAAACGACATCGTAGCCTTCTTCAAGCTTTTGCATGAACAGCGGAATTTCATTGGGATTGTGCTGCAGGTCGCCATCCATGACGATGATGTAATCGCCGTTCGCATGATCGAATCCGGCAACCAGCGCCTCGGTTTTGCCGTAATTCCGCTGCAGGTGAACCACTGTGACGCGGTCATCGTTATCCGCCACTTTGCCAAGGAGTGAGAACGTGTCGTCCTTGCTGCCGTCATCTACAAAGATGAACTCGAAGTCGTCGCAGGTCGCCTCCATAACGTCTTTGACGTCACGATAGAGCTGAATGACGCTTTCCTGCTCGTTGTAGAACGGAACGACGACGCTATACTTCATGCCGATTCCTCTTCATTGCGGTTCACTAAAGGATAACATTCCGGCGGAGGCAAACCCTCTTATAACACCGATCAGGCCGCAGCGAGAGCTGACGGGTTACGCCACCAGTGTTCCGGTCTCGGACGTGTCGTACCCGGCCAGCACCTCTAACTTGCGGCGCAGGGTGGCCCGCTGCAAGACATCCAGGAAAGCCTTCACCGCCGGAAGATCCGCCGTCCGCTTGCGCATCACCAGATCGTAGCGCTCACTGCGCAGTGGGATGAAATCGAGCCCAAAGGTTTGAGCGGCGGAACGGGTAGCGAGGCACGCATCGGCGTCCCCGGAAAGAACGCAGTAGGCAGCCGCCAGATGCCCAAATGCGATGCGGTCATATCCTTGGACCTTCTGCGCATCCATCCCCGCCTTCTGCAGAAGTTTATCCAGCAGCCCGCGACTTCCCGAGCCCGGCTCACGGTTCACAAACCGGATATTCTTGCGCGCCAGATCTTCGATCTTGCGTATGTCCTTGGGATTTCCAGACGCCAGGATGAGACCCTCTTCCCAGCGCGCAAATGTGACCACGCTGAATTCTTCACCCGGGAACTGTTTACGGAGATACGGCAGATTAAATTCTCCAGTCTTCGCGTCTTCCAGATGAGAGCCGGCTATGTGCACTTTTCCTTCCGAGAGCCAGGTGAGCGCCAATTTGCTGGAAGCAGCCGCGGAGACGACCTCCACGCCGCTGATCTTCTCCACCATTCGAGAAAGCAGGCCGGTAGCGGGGTCGCAACCGGCTAACACCAGACGTTTCTGAGCCGCCTCGTCCTTCGCAAACACAACCAGGTCCGCACGGCCATCGGTCCCACTGGTGCGCTTGATAATGCCATCCGCTTCAGGCATGTAATAGGGAGAGGCACTGACGGGAACGCTCACCCAGCGCGATCCCATCTGGCAGACGCGGACGGGTTGTCCCTTCGCGAGCGTTTCCGCACTCAGGATATCGGTGGCCAGAGAGCCCGGCGACCTTTGGTCCGCCACTTGAAGCGAAAAGAGCTCGTCGACGGAGACTTCCAGTTCGCGCGCAAGATTCAATGCCACTTCGGTGTTGGGGACATAGGTCCCGGCTTCGATGGCGTAAATTGTCTGCCGGCTAACATTGACGCGGCGCGCCAAGTCTGACGCGCCGACCCCTCTGCTCTTTCGAATTTGTGCTAGCCGGTTCTCAACGCGCGCCTTCACGGGTTATTCCTCACCTGAACGACTTCGATCTTGGTGAGTTTGCGGACCGAGCGCGCCGCCGGTTTGTCCTTCGGCACAAGCAGTCGGAATCTGCCTTGTGCGCCGGATAATGGCTGACCATTCGCGGAATCCGCCAGCAGAACCTCATTGTCGATGAAGGAGGGGTCAAGTTCGGCGAGCGAAAACACAACCTGATAGCCGTCCTGTGCTTCGGCGATCACGTAGCTGGAGAGAGCCTTACCTCGGAGTTCACTCCCCTGCGGAACCCCAGCCTTCTTTAATACCTCATGGAGCCAGACTCCGTCGTAGACCGTCTCCATTCTGCCGCTGGTGGTCTTAACGGATGCGCGAGGCATTTTCGCGAGATCGTCAGCGGTCAGCGCGAGCGCCTGTTTGACCGCGCCTGTGATTTGCACAGCCGGTTGCGAGTCCTGTGCCGGCAGAAGACCCGCTGCGACAAGGCCCAAGAGCAAACAGCGTCGTGTATACATGACTACCTCACATTGTAGGATCCAGACAGTTGGCTTACCAAATCAGCTTCAGGCCGAATTGCATCTGCCGCGATGGAGTTGATGTCGCGGTGACGAGTCCTGCCGTAGGGGAAAGCGACGGCGTGAACGCCACGGGATTTGGCGTGTTAAAGTTCGCGCGGTTTAACAGATTGTAAATCTCCGCGCGGAATTGGAGCGACAGGCGCTCGCTGAGCCTGGTGTCTTTCATCAGCGACAAGTCCCAGGTTGCAAGGCCGGGGCCGATGAGGGTGTTCCGTCCCAGATTGCCGTAAAAACCGCTGGCAGGCGGAGGCGCCACAAAGGCGGCGGGGTTGAACCATTCGTTCGGATTGCCCAGGATAACTCGGCCAGTGAACGCTGGATTCACGAATGGACGAACCGGATTGCGCGTGTCGCCATTATTCGAAGGATTGTAGCTCAGCAACGGCGAGAACGGAAATCCGCCTTGCAGCGTGACGATGGAGTTGAGGGTCCATCCGCCGGCTAGCGCGTTTTCGAACTCGCGCCCGCGATTAAGGAATCGCTTTCCGTTCCCAAACGGCAGCCCGTAGGATGCGCTGACAACGGCAGCATTGCGGACGTCGAAACTCGCCAGTCCTCGGTCCGCGCCCGGGTTAAATGGATTCGAAAGCAGCGCCGGCTGATTTCCCGAGGTGGTCGCGTTCAGCGAATCCCCGTTGTCGATGGTCTTCGACCACGTATAAGCGCCGCGCACCACTAGACCGCTTCTGAAGCGGCGGTTGAAATCGATCTGCAACGCATTGTAGGAGCTGTCCGCCGCTGAAAAGTACGTCCACGTATTGTTGAGCGCGGGATTGGCTCTTACGGCGGTAGGGACGTAGTAGGTACCTGGCGCCACCGCGGTGCCGGCGATGCCGGGGGGGAAGGTAGAAGGATACGCCGCCGGGCAGGGAGCCGCGGGACAGATCACGGGAAAAGGCTCATTCGCATCCACGCCAATGAGCTCATGATAGCCATGCGAGCCTACGTATCCGACGGTCAAAGTCGTGTTAGCCGTTAATGCCTGTTCCACTCGGAACGACCAGGAAATCAAAGTCGGAGTCTGGAGATCCGGCTGAACGCCTCCCGGCACGAGCTTGGAACCCGATGGCACCGTGGAGATAGGGAAAGTGGAAACGTTGGTGGCGACGCTGTAGGTGGGATTGAACGGCGCGTTCTGATCCGTACGATAGCCCAACGCATCTTGTAGCTCGTTGTAAATGCCGAACCCGGCGCGAAGCACAGTTTTCGTAGACCCTAACGGGCTCCACGCGACGCCTACCCGCGGCTGCGGAAGGAACTTGGCATGATTCACCGTAAAGACCGAGGAGCCGACCTGCGGACTGGTGTTGATCACTCCGTTCGTGAACGTGTAATTGGATGCTCGTCCGTGCACTTCGTTCCAGCCGCTGCTAAACTCGTCGCGGAATCCGAGGGTCACCTTGAGGTTCGGCCCAAAGCGAATGGAGTCCTCGACGAACCACGCCCCCATCCACGATCGCCAGCCTAATGGAGTGGATGAAGAATCGAAAAGAAGACTCGCGTTTCCTTGCAGGAAGGTCTGCAAGCCCGTGAAGGTCGCTTGGCCGAACTGGCTCAGAGCGAGATTTTCGTTGGATCGTTCCCGCTGAAACCACGCTCCAGCGCTGAACTGATGACGTCCTTTGGTGAGAGAGACGCGATCTTCGTAGGTGAAGAGATTTCGCGCGATATGTAGATTGCTGCCGTTGTTACTGCCGGCTAGCGCGATCACCGCGGCCGGGTTCGACGCCGCGCTCCCACCCACCGACAACGCTCCAATCGGATTCCCCGACAGAAAGCCTGGAAGGCTGGCCGCTGGCGTGCCGGGCGTTGGTTCACCCGTGAAGAAATAAAACGCCCGCGAGTACCCAACGCGCGCGGTGTTCAGCAGCGCAGGAGAGAAAATGTGTGTCTCCTCAATACTCGCTACCTGTTCGCGAAGATCTTCGGCATTGGTGCTGTATGCATTCGTGCTGAGGGGTGTGAAGTCATTGCTATCGTCGACGGTATAGATGGCGCCAACTGTATCCTTTTGTGAAAAGATATGATCGAGCCGCGCGGTTCCAAAATTATCGCGAATGATTTGGAGCGGATTGTTGAACGCTTCCGAAATCCCGCCGAAATCGGGCGCCCCCGGGCTGGGCGCGGGCCACGCGTTGATCAAGGGCGAGACCTTTACGAACGCCATTCCTGACGCCGAGCAGGCGGATGGCGCGGGTGAAATCAGATTGCATGGCAAGAAGCCGTTTCGCATGTTGACGTCGGGAACTAAGTCGAAGCCGGTCTGGTGCAAATTCTTGTGAAACCCTTCGTAGTTGGCGAAAAAAAATGTCTTGTCAGTCTGGAGCGGTCCTCCGAGAGCCGCCCCAAACTGATTCTGAGCGAAGCCCGGAACTGAGTCTCCATCAAAGAAATTGCGCGTATCAAAGATATTGTTTCGGATGAACTCATATGCCGACCCATGGAACTGATTGGTCCCGGATCGAGTGACAATCAAAACCTGCGCACCTGGACGCTTGCCGTACTCAGCTCCGTAGGAATCACGCAGCAGATTGAATTCCTGAACCGCGTCGACGCCCAGCAACAGCTGACTGGTGCCGCCAGGTTGCATGTTATTTTCAGCCGCGCCCGTAAATTCAATGCCGTTCAGTAAGAACAGATTCTGTTGCGGGCGATTGCCGGACACCGCAAAGTTATTCCCCACTGTCGAGTTGGAACCGCCGATGCCGCCGAACTTCTCGAATGTGAAATTGACGACGCCGGGATTTAGTGTGAGCAATAAGTCGAAACTGCGCCCATTGAGCGGAAGATTTTCTACCTGCTTTTGGCCGACCAAACCGGATATATCAACGGTGCTCACGTTGACAGCAGGAGCGTCCGCATCGACGGTGAGATGTTGGCTGACCTCTCCCAGGCTGAGCGTGAAGTCCACAGTTGCATCCTGCCCGACAGCTAAAT
>Ga0207695_10003981_pt1 | contig 20388 bp, 21 predicted proteins | sample KBSC54metaG_FD_184354 | JGI IMG/M metagenome (GOLD analysis project Ga0207695, IMG submission 184354) | Corn rhizosphere microbial communities from Kellogg Biological Station, Michigan, USA - KBS C5-4 metaG (SPAdes) (version 2) | ecosystem: Host-associated > Plants > Roots > Rhizosphere > Soil...
CGCAGTCGGACGTCCAGGCGCGCGGGGAATCGGAATCAACCATCTCAGCTGGGGGCGGCGATCCCGAGCACGACGGTCAGGATCAGGAAGATCCCGAGCACGGTGCCCATGATGCCGGTCGCCAGGCCCCAGCCGGCGGCGTCACTGCCGTGCAGGCCGGGCGTGCGCGCGATCTCGCGGCGGGCCCGCAGCGCCAGGACGATCGCCGGGATCGAGAAGATGATGGGCAGCACCGCGAGGCCGAGCAGGCCCAGGAGCAGCGAGCCGCGAGCGGCCTGCGAGCGGGCGCCGCCGCGCACGTCGGTGTTGCACTTCGGGCAGACGTCGGTCCCGGCGGCGAGCGGCTCGCCGCAGCAGGTGCAGAGCTCGACCGGCGCGCTCTTGCCGGGCGGCCACGGCAGGCTGGCGGCGGCCCGCTCAGGCATCCCGCGTCCCCGCCCCTTCGAGGTACGCCGAGACGACGGTCCGGGCCGTCGCGTCGAGGTCGGCGCCGCGGCGCACGATCTGCTGAAGGCCGGCCTGCACGAGGCCGACGAACATGTCCTCGAGCCACTCGAGCGAGCACTCGCCCCGGAGGAGCCCTTCCGCCCGGCCCCGGGCCAGGAGCTCCCGGATCGGGTCGCGCACGAGCCGGTCGGCCACGTCGCGCGGCACCGGCACCTGCTCGTGGATCACGACCGCGTACTCGTGGCCGACCGAGAGCACCACCCGCACCGCCCGGTCGAGCGCGACCGCGCAGGGCAGCGCGCCGAGGCCGGCGGCGCGCAGGCGCTCGCCGACGCTCTCGACGGCCACCCGCTGCAACGCCTCGAGCAGGATCTCGCGGGTGGGGAAGTGGCGGTAGAGCGTGGCCCGGCCGACGCCCGAGCGCGCGGCGATCTCGGTCATGCTGACGGCCGAGCCGCGATCCGCAAACGTGCGTGCGGCCGACGTCAGAATTCCACGGGCCGTCGGGGCGAGGTCGCCGCCCGGGCCGTCCCTCTCGGCACGCGTCGGCATTGCCATGGCCCGTGGGAGTCTACTCCCCGAGAACCGGTCGGCCCGGGCGCACCGCGAGCCCGGACGCGGATGCCCTCGGCAGGATTCGAACCTGCGACGCCGGCCTTAGGAGAGCCGCGCTCTATCCCCTGAGCTACGAGGGCCCTGCGGGGTCTTTTGAGCCCCCGGCCATGGTACCGGGCGTTCGGTACAATCGCAGGCCGAATGCGGGCGGCCACGTGATCGCGTCTGCGCTTCTGACGCTGGCCGTGACAGCTGCGGCCGTGTGGGTGTGCGGCTCGGCGATCGCCCCCCGCGCGCCCGCATCGGAGCGGCTGGCCTACGGCATCCTGGCGGCGCTCGGCCTGGCCTGGCTGACGATGCTGCAGGGTCCGGCCGGCGTTGGACTGCTCGGCCATCCGTGGGCGCTGCGGGCGATCGCGCTCGTGCTGGTGGCGACGCTCGTCGTCTGGCGGCGGCCGCCGCTTCGGCCCGGGCGGCTGTCGCCGTGGCCGATCGCGGTCGCCCTGGGCACGACCGCCGTCGTCACCTATCCCGGCTTCCTGGCGGCGACGCCGCGGCTGTGGCCGTCCCAGGAGGACATGCTCTGGCACCAGGGCTGGATCCGCCAGCTCGCCGCCGGCATCCCGGCGCCCGGCGGCGTGTACGCGGGCGAGCCGAACTCCTACCCGTGGCTCTACCACTCGATCGGCGCCTGGCTTCTGGGGGCGTTGCCCGGCGACCTGAACGCCGCGATCCTCGCTCTCGACGTCGCCGGCGTGCTGGCCGGGTGGCTGGCGATGTGGCTGCTCGCGCGCGAGCTGGGGGCGCCCCGCGCCGCGGCGGCGTGGGCGGCCGCGTTCTTCACCGCGGCCGCCGGGTTCGGCTGGGTCTGGCAGCACAGCCCGGCCGCCGCGCTGCATCCCAACGGCGTCAACCTGGGCCTCTACCACGGCGACCTCGTGCTCTGGAACGCGCTCGTGCCGTCGCTCGGAAACGTGCCGCCGCTGATCCCCCGCGAGCTCGGCACCTGCCTGGCGCCGCTCTCGGTGTGGCTCGTGCTGCGCGGTCTGGCGAAGGGCAACGCCGCGGCGCTCTGGGCGGCGGGGGCGGCGATCGGCTTCACGTTCCTGATCGCGCCCCTCGCCGGCGGCTTCTGCGTCGCGTGGGCGGTCGTGCTGGCGATCGCCTCCCGCAACCTGGCGGTGTGGCGCACGGCCGTCGCCGGCGTCGTCGTCGCAGCGGTCTGGCTCATGCCGCTCGCGATCGACTACCGCCGCTACGGCGGGTTCGTGTCGATCACCCATATCGCGCCGGTCCTGCCGTCGCCGGGACAGACGATCGTCGCCCTCGGGATCGTCCTGCCGCTGGGCGTGGGCGGGCTGATCGCCGTCCTGCGCCGGGCCGAGGGAGTGTCGGCCCTCGCGGTGGCGCTGATCGTGGCCGTGCCGGCCGTCGCCTGCGGGGCCGGCGCCCTGCTCGGCACCGGCGCCGAGGTGCTGGGCACGCCGGCGCTCCTGCGCTGGTCGCGCTACCTGCCCTACCTGGTGCTGGCGCTCGCGGTGCCCGCGGGTGTGGCGGCGCAGCGGCTGGTGGAGCTGGCCGGCGGTCCGGCCAGGGCGGGCGGGATCGCCGTGGCGGCAGCCGTCGTCGCGGTGGCGGTGCCCTCGACGGTGCTCGCGACCGCCGCGGCCGTCCATCACGCCTATCCGCGCCCGTTCTCGTGCACGCAGCTCCCGCCGGCGAAGACGCTCACGGCCGTCGCGGCGCGGGAGCCGATCGCCGACGCGATCGCCCTGAACCTCTTCTCCAAAAGCGCCGCGTCGTCCGTGTTCCTGAAGATCGTCCACGCCAAGGTGCGGTTCCGGACGTGGCTCCAGAAGACGCCCACGCAGCAGGAGCGGCACGCCCGGTACCTGGCGCTGCTGGGCAAGGGCACGCTCCCACCCGGCGTCACCTGGGTGGTGGCGCGGCCGAACGCCGACCTGCGCGGTGCCGGCCTGGTGCGGGCCGGAAGCTGCCGGCTGGGCACGCGCACGTTCCGCCTGCTGCGGACGCCGTAGGCCAGGCGATTGACTCCCCGCCGCCGTGAAGTGCTGGGCGGGTGCGAACCGAGCAGCGCAAGGACGCAGCGGGCGACGCGTGCTCCGCACGCGAGCCAGCGAGGTCGCAAGCGATGCGACGGTTCACACCCGTAGCCCACCAGCGCGCGGATTCCCGTCAACGGCCTGACGTCCAGGCGCGCGGGGGCGGGGAGTCAATCGCCTAGCAGGCGAGCGTGGTGGCGTCGACCGCCGCGGGGACGGAGACGCTGCCGGACGCGTCGACGCTCTCGACCTGGAACGTGCGAGTGACGGCGCAGTGCAGCGAGCCGACGGTCGACGTCGTCCCGGTGACGGTGCGGATGAGCCGGCCGTTCACGAGCACGCGGTAGCCGAGCCCGGCGGACGGGGCCGTCCACTGGAGCGCCACCGCGTTGCGCGACGGCGTCGCGGCGAGGCCGGTCGGCGCGGGCGGGCACGGCCCGGTGCGCACCCGGACCGGGGCCTTGGCCGAGAGGTTCGAGACCATGTCGAGCGCCCGCACCGAGACGGTGTGGACGGTGTCGCAGGCGAGGCCGGTGACGGCGAACGTGCGGCTCTTCCCCCGGTAGCGCAGCCGCGAATCGACGACGACCCGGTAGCCGCCGACGGCGATGTTGTCGCTCGCCTTCGTCCAGGAAAGGCCGATCGAGGTCTCGGCCGGGCTGGGGGTGACGGACGGCGCGGCCGGCGGCGTCGGGTCGGACTCCTCGACCAGCTTGAAGGCGTCGGCGACGATCGTCCCGCGGGCGGTCGAGGCCGAGCTCACCTGCAGCCGCCAGCCCGACCCGGCGGCCAGGTTGTAGCTGCCGACGTACCGGAACTTGCCGCAGCCGCGGGCCTCGTCGACGGTCGCGGTGCGCAGGCCGTTCACGGTCGTGATCCCCACGCCGGCCCGCCTCGAGTCGGCCCCGCACGGCCAGCGCATGAGCAGGTCGTAGCGGTCGGCGGCGGGCACGGACACCCGGAACTGGACCGGGCTCGATGGCGTGTGCGGGGCCGCCGCCAGGTAGCTCGCCCCGTAGCGGCCGGACTGGGTCGTGGCGACGTGCCAGACGGACGCGTCGTAGCGCACGCCCGACGGATCGGCGTTGTCGCCGACCTGCTGGTAGGTGTCCTTGGCATCGGCGCGCAGGTAGGCCATGTAGCGCGGCCAGTCCCACGTGCGGCCCGGATCGGTGTGATGATCGACGCCGCCCCACTCGCCGCGATGGTTCGGGTCGGGCACCTGGTAGTGACCGATCACGTGCCTGCGGTCGGGCGTGATCAGGTAGGTGTCGGCCAGCCAGGCGGCCAGCTTCGCGGAGCCGCGGTACTGGGCGTCCGGAAAGCGGGTGACGTTCGTGAAGCCGGCGTGCTCGATCCCGATCGAGCTCTCGTTGTAGGCCCAGTTGCCGGCGTGCCAGGCGATGTCGCGGTCGGGCACCATCTGGGCGACGCGGCCGGTCGACGAGACGACGTAGTGCGCCGACGCCTCGGCGCGCGCGTTGCGGAACCAGGCGTACGTCGAGGCCCAGCTGCCCTCGGCCACGTGGATGACGAGCCGGGTGATCGGGTTGGTCAGCGGCCTGTCGGCGACGGTGTAGTTCAGCGGGCTGGCGGGCTCCCACAGGGCGCCTGCGTAGTCCGGTCCCGACGCGGTCGAGGGATGCACCGCGTGGGAGTGAAGCGACCGCGGCGGCGACGCCAGGCCGGCCGAGTCGAGCGCGGAGCCCGACCGGACGTCGGCCTGCGTCGGAGCCGGGCCGGCGATGCAGATGCCGGCGACGGCGATGCTGATCAGGGCCCAGACCCGGGACTGATGAAGCCTGCTCCGGGGCACGAGAGCATGATCGGCAGCAAGGCGCGCGCGGCTTAGCGGCGAAGGAAATGTTTACGATTCACTGACCAGTGGGCGCGACGCGGGCGGGCAAGGTGAGGACGCGATGATGCGAGCGACGATCCGGGGTGTGGCGGCAGGGCTTCTCGTCGCCGTGCTTGCAGCCGTCCCGGCGGCCGGGGCGCTGCTGCACGGGAACGGCAAGATCGCGTTCGACCGCAACGTCGATCACAACTGGGACATCTACGCCAAGCAGCCCGCCAGGGGCAGCCCGGCCGTGCGGCTGACCACGAGCGCGGCCGACGACTTCGCCCCGTCGTTCTCGCCGGACGGCGCCCGCATCGCGTTCACCAGCGACCGCCACGGCAACTACGACATCTACACGATGAACTCCGCCGGCCGCGACCTGCGCCGGATCACGACCAACCAGGGCAAGGACGCCTTCCCCAGCTGGTCGCCTGACGGCCGCACCCTGGCGTTCGCCAGCAACCGCACCGGCGACTGGGAGATCTACACGACCAACGCGAACGGCTCCGGCCACCTGGTGCAGCTGACCCACCGGGCCGGCGTCGACAGCCTCCCGGAGTGGTCCCCGGACGGCACCCGCCTGGCCTTCGACGCCCCGCGCAACGGCCACTACCAGCTCTGCGTCGTCCCGGCGGGCGGCGGCACGATCACCGTCCTCACGAGCGGCACGTCCCGAAACGTGCAGCCGGCCTGGTCGCCCGACGGGTCGAAGATCGCGTTCGCGACCAACCGGTCGGGCTCGTTCGACATCTGGACGATCGCCGTCGGCTCGGGGACGCTCCACCGGGTGACGACGGACCCGGCTGCGGAGTTCCAGCCGGCCTGGTCGCCGGACGGCACGAAGCTCCTGTTCGCGCGGGCCACCGCGGCCGGCCAGACGATCGACGTCATGCCCGCCGGCGGCGGGGCTGCGACGGTGCTGACCGGGCTGCGCGGAAACGAGATCCCCCACTGGCAGCCGGTCACGGCGACGGCCGTCACGGGCATCTCTCCCGGCCAGGGGCCGTCCGCCGGCGGTACGGCCGTCACGATCACCGGGCACGGATTCGCGGCCGGCGCCCGGGTGCGGTTCGGCACGGCGGCGGCGACCCACGTGGTCGTCCACTCGCCGACGTCGATCACCGCGACGAGCCCGGCCGGCGGTCCCGGCAGCGTCGACGTCGTCGTCACCACGTCGCGGGGCACGTCGGCCACCTCGCCGGCCGACCGGTTCACCTACCAGTGATCAGCCCGTCGATGCCCGGACATCCAGGGTCGCGAGCACCCGGCTGACTGCGGCGGCGAGGTCGGGCGCGTGCGCGGCCGAGCCGACCACGACGTACAGGCACATCGCCCGCCCGGCGGTCGTGAAGAACCGCTGCAGGCCGCGCTGGCCGGGGCGGCGCTGGAGCAGGGTCGAGGGCGAGAGCTGGGCCGGGTCGACCCGCTCCGGCGCGGCGTTCGCGAAGAGCGCGGTGCCGGCCTCCTCGGGCCCGTAGTCGACCAGCACGACGACCACGCCGTCAGCCGGGAGCGTCCCGGTCGCGCGGGTGGCGAAGTCGCCGTCGGCCGCCGGCAGCGCCACGTTGGCGGCGTGCAGCACCGGGCCGCCGCCCGCGCGCGTCCAGATGCGCCCGTCCCAGCCGGTTGGGAGCTCGAGCGCGATGCCGTGGGCGGCCAGCCTCATGCGACCGCCAGTGCGAGCGCGATCAGCGCCGCCTCGGCGACGAGGGCGGCGGCCCGGGCCGGCCGCTCCCACGCCGCGAGGCGCCGGTCGAGGGTCGCGAGCGCGCCCGGCTCGTCCACCCCGCCGGCGGCGAGCAGCGTCGCCGCCCGGGCCAGCCCGAACGCCCCGCCGACGAGCGCGCCCGCGGCCGCCGATCCCGCCAGGACCGCCGCGGCGCCGGTCGCGTAGACCGCCGCGGTCGAAACGATCGTGGTGACGCCCAGGCCGAGCTGGAGGCCGAACCCCGCGCCGTAGACCCAGCCGCGGTAGCGGTGCAGCCAGGCCTCGTTCACCTGCCGGCGCGGTCCCGGCGCGCGCAGGCCGGGCACGAGGTCGACGGCCACGGCCACCGCCACCGCCGCGGCCAGCAGCCCGGTGCGGGTCGTCGCCGAGAGGCCGACCAGGCCGCCGGCCGCCCCGAGGACGGCGCCCAGGCCGGCGCCGGCCGCCGTTGCGGCCAGCGCGAAGGCCGTGACCGTGATCCCCCATCGCCTTCCCCGGCTCCGCTCGCCGAGCGGAGTGATGCTCCCGAGCATCGACTCTCCTCAGGGCGACCACAGCGACCGCAGCCCGGCGACGATCGCGAGCGGCACCGCCACCGCGACCTCAGCCGGCGCCGTCACCGTTCCCGTGGCCGTCCGGCCGGAGGCTGGGGTGGTCGGGGCCGATGCCGGCCGCCGCCAGCTCGCGCTCGACCCGCAGGGCGCGCTCGGCCGAGCCCTCGCCGCCGGCGACGTCGTCCTCGGCGTCCGTGAGCAGCGAGAGCACCTGGTCGAAGCGCTGCGCCGTGCCCTCGCCGGAGAGCTGGCCGCGGCCGTCGACGTGCACGAAGTACGGGCTGGCGGGGACGTCGTAGTCGGCCCAGGCCTGGCTCGACATGACGACGCGCAGGCCCGACGGTGCCAGCTCCCGCAGCCGCACCGCGCTCTCGTGGCTCGCGTCCTTGGTGACGACGACCAGGCCGACGCCCTCGGGCAGGCGCGTGCGCGGGTCGGCGAACGCCTCCCAGAAGCCGGCGCAGGTGCTGCACCCGGACGTGAGGAACGCGAGCAGCGTGGCCGAGCCGGGGCGGGTGACGCCGACATGCATCGCGTCGCCCGCGAGCGTCACGCCGGAGACGTCGTGCGCGGCGGTCGACGTGCGGGCCGGGGCGGCCGTCGCCGTGCCGCCGGGCTGGAGCTCGTCCAGCCGGCGCAGGATCTCGGCGTGGCTGCGCAGGAGACCGCCCACGAGGAGCACGAGCAGCACCAGCAGCAGCGTCTCGACGGTGACGACGGCGGTCACAGCGAGCCTCCGCCGGCGCGCAGGCCGGTGTACGGCGGCGCGGCCGCGCCCTTGACCAGGCAGGCCGCCTCGTGGCCGCAGGTGCGGTCGTCGACGAGGATGTGCCGCGAGCACTGGCCGGGGAACAGGCGGCCCGGGTTCTGGCAGGTGATCATGCGGCAGACGACCTCGGTCACCTTGCCGATGTGGGTGTTGCACTGGCCGTAGCGGAAGACGTTGCAGCAGGTCGAGCGGTGCCGGCAGAGGCCCTCGGCGCACGAGCAGCCGTGCGGGCAGCGCTGGCTCGGCAGGCGGTTGCAGTCGATGTAGTAGCGGACGCCCTCGGAGTGGCACAGCTTCGTGCCGCGGTAGTTGGTGCACTTCCACCAGCCGCCCATGAACGTGTAGGGCGGGCAGGTGTTCGACCCGCCGGTGATCGTGCAGCAGAACTCGGTCCAGCCGTCGCAGCAGAGGGCGCCCGGACGGCAGTCGCGGCAGGTGATGACCGCCTCCGCGCTCCCGGGGCGAAGCAGGTAGCGCAGCGGGGCGACGGCGAGCGCCGAGCCGCCGATGGCCACGCGGACGAGGATGCCGCGCCGCGACGTGCGCCGCTCGAGCAGCCGGGAGGCGGTCGCGACGAGCCGGTCGGTCACGCGGCCCCCCGGCGCGGTCGGTAGGCGGCGAGCGCCTCGGGCAGGCGGCCGAGCACGAGCGTCACGGCATGGGCGGCCGCGAAGCAGCCCGCCACCAGGGCGACGCCGGCAAGCGGCGCGCGGGCGGCCAGCTCGAGCAGGCCGGGGGGCGGATCGAACGCGGCGCCCAGGGCGACGAGGGCCGCGCCGGCGTCGAAGGCGGCGTGCAGCGGCGAGGGGGGCGCGTCGGCGCCGAAGCAGCCGCACGAGGCTGCGGGCTCGGCGGCCACCAGCAGCCGCAGCGCGAACCCGCCGAGCACGGCGTAGAGCGCGGCCATGAGGAGGAGGGCCGGCCGCGACGGCGCGACGAGCACGACCAGGCCGATCGCGGCCTCGGCGGTGCCGACGAGGCGCGCCGGGAGCGCTCCCGAGGGCAGTCCGGCCGAGCGCAGGGCATCGGCGGCGGCGGCCGGCGAGCGCAGCTTGCCGCCTCCCGCCACCACCAACACGACCGCCAGCACGGAGACCAGCGGCCCCGCTACCGACGCGCCGGCCACTGCCGGATAGGGTAGCGACGCCCCCCGGCGGGCACGGCCGCCCGGCGGAAAGGTTTACGCCGTCTTCACCCGACAATCGGGGTCAGACCCCGAACGCCGGCCGTGTCAGTTCCGTTGCAGATCCGTTCGGGGTCTGACCCCGATCAGCGGGCCTGCTCGGCCACGTGGGGGGCGCGCGGCAGGACGCGCAGCGCGATCTCGCCCCGCAGCAGCCGCAGGAGCGACTCGCCGGCCAGCTCGCGGCGCCATCCCGAGAGCAGGGGATGGTCGCCGTCGTCGTCCATGGCCTGACCCGCGATCAGCGCCTCGAGCTCGGCCCGGGTCGCCACCAGCTCGGACGCCACGCCCGCCTCGGCGCAGCGGGCCTGGAGCACGGCGCTCGCCAACGGCAGCACCACCCGCACGCGCCGGCGCACCTCGCCGGGCAGGTCGCCGTCGGACGAGCCGGCGGGCGGCGGCCCGGCCGCCGCAACGGCGGCGAGCAGGCCGTCGATCTGGGCGCCCTTGCGCAGCTGGAGGCCGCGAATCGACTCGGCGTCGCGGGCCGTCTTCGGCCGCCGGCGGGCGATCTCGATCAGCGTCGCGTCCTTGATCAGCCACGACGCGGGCAGGTCGCGGCGGCGCGCCTCGCGCTCGCGCCACGCCGCCGCGGCGGCCAGCGCGGACACCTGCTCGCCGCGCAGGCGGCCGCGGCCGCTGACCCGGCGCCACGCCAGCTCGGGATCCTGCACCAGCGTGGCGCCGTCGCCGTAGCGCTGCTGCATCTCCTCGTCGACCCACGCCTGCCGGCCCTGGGCGACCAGGCGCGTCCGCAGCGCGCCGGCTGCGCCCAGCAGGTGGCGGACGTCGTCGGCCGCGTACTCGATCTGCACCGGCGTCAGCGGCCGCTTCGACCAGTCGGTGAAGCCCTCGTCGTGGCGCAGTCGCACGCCGACGGCCTGCTCCAGCAGCCGCTCGAGCGACGGCGAGCCGCCGTAGCCGGCGAAGCCCGCCGCCACCTGCGTGTCGAAGACGTTGCGCGGGCGAACGTCGTGGTGGAGCACGAACGCGGCCAGGTCGCCGGACGGCGCGTGCATGACCTTCTCGACGGCGGGGTCGGCCATGAGCTCGGCGACCGGGTCGAGCGGCGCCCCCGCCAGCGGATCGATGACCGCGAGCCGCTGCGCCGTTGCCAGTTGCACCAGGCACAGGGCGGGCGCGTAGGTGCGCTCCCAGACGAACTCCGTGTCGACCGCGCAGCTGCCCTCTGCCCGCGCCTGGTCGAGCAGCGGCCGAAGCGCCGCAGCCGTCGTGATCTGCTCGAGCTCCATGGACGAGCGCAGTATTGCGCACTACTGTTGACAGGTATGGAAGCTTGGGTGGTTTGGGTGGTCATTGCCGTCGTTCTGCTTGTCGCCGAAGCCACCACCTCGGCGTTCGTCGCCGTCTACTTCGGCCTCGCCGCGGTCGCCACCGCCGCGCTCGCCGCCGCCGGCCTGGGGCTGCCGGTCCAGCTGGCCGCCTTCGCGATTCTGTCGGTCGGGAGCCTCCTCCTCACCCGCCCGGCGCTGCAGCGGGCCGCCGGGAAGGCGACGGGCATCCGCACCGGCGTCGACGCGATGCAGGGCCGCATCGGGGTCGTCACCCGCCCCATCGCCGAGCTCGAGCCGGGCCAGGTCAAGGTCGGCGGCGAGACGTGGACGGCCCGCTGCTACTACGACGAGGAGGCGATCCCGGTCGGAAGCAGGGTCGAGGTCGTCAAGGTGGAGGGGGTCACGGCGCTCGTGATCCCGGCACCGTCGCCGCGCGGCGACTCCGCGCTCGAGCAGGGAGAATCGGATGGTCGTTGAGCTGATCGCACTGTTGGCGGTGGTCGTCCTCGCGCTGGTCATCGTCGGGAGCTCGGTGCGCGTGATCCAGCAGAGCACCGTCGGCATCGTCCAGCGGATGGGGCGCTACCAGCGCACCCTGGGGCCGGGCGTTCACCTGCTCGTGCCGATGCTCGACCGCATCAACGCGAACGTGGACATGAAGGAGACCGTGCAGGCGTTCCCGCCCCAGCCGGTGATCACGCAGGACAACGTCACGATCGGCATCGACACGGTCGTCTACTACCAGGTCACCGACGCGGTGAAGGCGACCTACGAGGTGGCGAACGTGCTGGTCGCGATGGAGCAGCTGACGGTGACGACGCTGCGAAACGTCGTCGGCTCGATGACCCTCGAGGAGACCCTGACGAGCCGCGACCAGATCAACTCCCAGCTGCGCATCGTGCTGGACGAGGCGACCGAGAAGTGGGGCGTGCGGGTGACCCGCGTCGAGCTCAAGAGCATCGACCCGCCCCGCAGCATCCAGGAGGCGATGGAGCAGCAGATGCGGGCCGACCGGGCCAAGCGGGCGGCCGTGCTGCAGGCCGAGGGCGAGAAGCAGGCCGCCATCCTGCGCGCGGAGGGCCTGCGCCAGGCCGCGATCCTGAACGCGGAGGCCGACCAGAAGTCGAACATCCTGCGCGCCGAGGGCGAGAAGCAGGCCCGGGCGCTGCGCGCGGAGGGCGAGGCCGAGGCGCTCGGCAAGATCTTCGACACCGTCAGGAGCTCCGGCATCGCGCCGGCGGACATGCTCGGCTACAAGTATCTCGAGGCGCTGCCGGCGGTGGCCGACGGCGACGCGAACAAGCTGCTGCTCCTGCCGGCGGGCGCGTCCGCTGCGATGGGCGCCGTGGCCGGCCTGGGATCGGCCTTCGCCGAGGGCCTGGCCCCGCCGAAGGAGCGCCCCGCGCGGCGCCCGCCGCCGCCTCCGGGCGCGCCTCCGACCGAGACCTGAGCCGCCATTCGCGGTCGTCCGGCGGGACGGGCCGGGATCGCTTGTAGAATGCGCGCGTCCCGTGAAGGTGCCCATGCCCCGACAGCGCCCGCTCGTCCTGGCCGCATTCACGGCGGTCACCGTGCTGGCGTTCGGCGCGGCGCCCGCGGCGGCTGATACGGCCACCTTCAGGCACCCCGCCGGGCCGGCGTCGCATGCGATGGACAACGTCTACCGGGCCGTCCTGGGTGTCACCGTGACGATCTTCGTGCTCGTCGGCGGCTGGCTGCTCTACTCGGCGCTGCGCTTCCGCGTCCGGCGCGGCGAGCCGGACATCGAGCCGCCCCAGGTGCACGGCTCGACCCGGCTCGAGCTGGGCTGGACGCTCGCTCCCGTGCTCGTCCTCGCGGCGCTCGCCGCGTATACGCTCGACAACGTCCCGACCGTGAAGAACGCCCCGTCGAACGCGATGATCGTGAACGTCAAGGCGCAGCAGTTCTCGTTCTCGTACCTCTACGGCGCACGCTCGGGCGTCGCGGGCAAGGCCCCGAGCACCCCGACGACGCTGGTGGTGCCGGTGGACACGCCCGTCAAGCTCGAGGTGCGCTCGATCGACGTCAACCACGACTGGTGGGTGCCGGCGCTCGGCCCGAAGATCGACGCGATCCCGGGCCAGACGAACACGACCTGGTTCCAGGCGAACCAGACGGGCACCTACACCGGCCAGTGCGCCGAGTTCTGCGGCCTCGGCCACGCCACCATGACGATCACGGTGAAGGTGCTCTCGCGAAGCGACTGGAACGCCTACGCCGCGGGGCTTCAGAGGACATGACCCGCTGGTGACCGAAGCCTCCGCCCCGCCGCACGCTGCCGCTCGACCCGCCACCGGCCTGTGGTCGTGGGTGACCACCGTCGACCACAAGCGGATCGGGATCATGTACCTCTACACCACCTTCTTCTTCTTCGCGGTGGGCGGGCTGATGGCGCTGGCGATCCGGCTCCAGCTCGAGCACGCGAACAACCAGGTGGTGTCGGCGGAGTCCTACGACCGCCTGTTCACGATGCACGGGACCACGATGATCTTCCTCTTCGTCATCCCGGTGATGGCGGCGTTCGGCAACTACCTGGTGCCGCTCCAGATCGGCGCGCGCGACATGGCCTTCCCCAGGCTGAACGCTGCCTCCTACTGGCTGGTGCTCTTCGGCGGGATCGTGATGTACTCGAGCTTCCTCTGGGGCGGCGGCGCGGCCGACGCCGGCTGGACGGCCTATCCGCCGCTCTCGGTGCTCTCGCCCGGACACGGCCTCGACCTGTGGATCGTCGGCCTGCACATCCTCGGCCTCGCGTCACTCCTGGGCGCGATCAACTTCATCTGCACGATCCACAACATGCGCGCGCCCGGAATGCGGCTCTCGCGCATGCCGCTCTTCACCTGGGCGATCGACGTCTACGCCGTCATGCTCGTCGTCTCCGGTCCGGTGTTTGCGGGGGCGCTGACGCTGCTCCTGCTCGACCGCAATTACGGCACGAGCTTCTACCAGCCCGCGACCCACGGGCCGATCCTGTACCAGCACCTGTTCTGGTTCTACTCCCACCCGGTCGTCTACGTGATGGCGCTGCCGGGATTCGGCATGATCTCCGAGATCGTCCCGGTGTTCTCGCGCAAGCCGCTCTTCGGCTACAAGGCGCTCGTCTACTCGCTCGTCGCGATCGCGTTCCTCGGCTTCCTGGTGTGGGGCCACCACATGTTCGCGGTCGGCTTCTCGACGCCGCTCCAGGTCTGGTTCATGGTCGCGTCGATGGCGATCGGCGTCCCCACGGGCGTCAAGATCTTCAACTGGATCGGCACGATGTGGATGGGCCGGATCCGGTTCGAGCCGCCCATGCTGTACGCGGTGGCCTTCGTGGGCCTCTTCATGATCGGCGGCCTCTCGGGGATCTTCGTGGCGGCCTTCCCGATCGACCTGTACGTGACCGACAGCTACTTCGTTGTCGCCCACTTCCACTACGTGCTGGGGACGGTGCCGGTGTTCGCGGTGCTCGGCGGCCTGCACTACTGGTATCCGAAGATGAGCGGCCGGATGCTCGACCGGGCGCTCGCGATCCGGGCCTTCTGGATCATCTTCGTCGGGTTCAACATGACGTTCTTCCCGATGCACGACCTCGGGCTCTCCGGCATGCCCCGCCGCGTCAGCACGTACACGAACCACGCGTGGGACGCGGCCAACCTGATCTCGACGATCGGCGCGTTCGTGCTCGCGACGGGCGTTCTGATGGTGCTCTGGAACTGCCTCCACTCGCTGCGGGTGGGCCGGATCGCGCCCGCCGACCCGTGGGGCGCGAACAGCCTCGAGTGGTACACGAGCTCGCCGCCGCCGCCGCACAACTTCGACGAGCTGCCGCCGATCCGGAGCGAGCGGCCGCTGTACGATCTGCGCCGGGAGGCCGCCGGGGCCCCCGCCGCCACGGGAGACTGAACGCCGATGCTCGACAGGCCCACCGCACAGCGCAACCTGACTCTCGCCTTGAAGCTGGCGATCTTCGCCGCGCTCATGTTCGCAGGCACCCTCCTCGTCGGCGTGCTGGTGCGCTATGGCTGATCAGGACCACACCGGCGGCGAGTTCCACCTCCCGTCGCCGTCCGCGCTCCCCTTCGCGACGTCCGTCGGCGTCGCGCTGGTGCTCGGAGGCCTCGTGCCGGACGCGCGCATCTGGCGATTCGCGCTCGTCTCGATCGGCGCGATGGTCATCGTGATCTTCGGCGCGCAATGGGTCCGCGACGCGATGGCGGAGTACCGCGAGCTGCCGCCCGAGTAGCGGCGCTCAGGCGGCGGCGACGGCCATGGCCACGAAGAGCACGGCCAGGTAGATCATCGAGTAGTGGAAGAGCGCGCCCGCGCGGCGGGGCACGGGGTCGCGCTCGAGCCGCCAGGCCAGCCACACGAACCAGGCGCCGGCCGCGGCCGCCACCGCCAGGTAGAGCACGCCGGCGATCCCGGCCAGCGTGGGCAGCGCGGTCACCGCGACGAGGCCTATCGAGTAGACCAGGATCTGGCGCGCCGCCGCCCGGTCGCCGCGGACGACGGGCAGCATCGGCACGCCGGCGGCGGCGTAGTCGCGCTTGATCAGCATGGCGAGCGCCCAGAAGTGCGGCGGCGTCCACACGAACACGATCACGAAGAGCACCAGCGCGCCCATCGACAGGCGCCCGGTTGCCGCCGCCCAGCCGACCAGCGGGGGCACCGCTCCGGCGGCGCCGCCGATCACGATGTTCTGGACGGTGGAGCGCTTCAGCCAGCGGGTGTAGACGATCACGTAGAACAGGTTCCCGGCCAGGGCAACGGCCGCGGTGAGCGGGTTCACCAGCGCGGACAGGAGCACGAACGACCCGGCCGAGAGCGCGAGACCGAACTCGAGCGCGCGCGGCGCCGCCACCCGGCCGGACGCCACGGGCCGGCTCGCCGTGCGCTTCATCTCCTGGTCGATGTCGCGGTCGATCAGGTGGTTGAGGGCGCTCGCGCCGCCGCACGCGAGCGCGAGCCCGATCATGGCCGCCGCGAACTCACCCGAAGGCGGCACACCCTGCTCGCCGACGAACATCCCGCACGCCCCGGTCCAGAGGAGGAGCGACATCACCCGCGGCTTCGTGAGCGTGAGGTAGTCGCGCCACGGCGCCGCGGGCACGGGCTCGCCGCGCAGGGTGGCCGCCGTGCCGGCGACCGCCGCCGCCAGCGCCAGCGACGCCACGGCGACGTGCAGCCAGTGCAGGGCGGGGCTCGGCGAGGCCAGCGCGACCGCCCCGCCGAGGGCGATCTCGGCCAGCAGCAGCGCCAGCGCGGCGAACCAGAGGCGGCGCAGGTGAGGGTGGGCGAACCAGGCGGCGAGCGCCATCGCCAGGATCGGCGCCAGCGCGACGAGCGCGAGCGCGCGGTGGGCGCCGCCCAGGTGCAGGGCGCCGCTGGCCACGACGAGGGCTGTGGCCACGGACGCGCCCGCCGCGGTCAGCCGGAGCCACGGCCCGGGGCGCACGCCGGAGTCCTGGAGGGGGCGACGCACGGCTAGAGAAGATAGACGACGGTGTAGAGCACGATCCAGACGACGTCGACGAAGTGCCAGTAGAGGCCGGTCACTTCGAGGCCCATGTGCTGGCCGGCGGAGTAGTGGCCGCGGATCGACCGGGTGAACGCGATGGTGAGCAGCGTCGCGCCCACGAACACGTGGAACCCGTGCAGGCCGGTCAGCGAGAAGAAGCCCGACGTGAACGCGTCGGTGCCCGGCGTGAAGCCGAGGTGCACGTACTCGTGCACCTGCAGGGCCAGGAACGTCAGGCCCATGAGCAGCGTCAGGCCGAGCCCGCAGATCAGGCCGAAGCGGCGGTTGCGCTTGATCGACACGAGCGCCCAGTGCATCGTGAACGACGAGGAGATCAGGATCGCCGTGTTGATCCCGGTCGGCCCCTTCGGCACCTCGATCCCGGCCGGCGGCCACGGGCTGTGCGTGAACCGCAGGTAGAAGAAGACCGTGAAGAACGAGCCGAAGAGCATGATCTCCGACCCGAGGAACATGATCATCCCCAGGAAGATCGGGGACCGCAGCAGGCTGTCGTGGTACGCCGAGACCGGCGCCGCCTCGTGCCCGTTGCCGTGCCCGTCGATCGTGGCCGCAGTCGCGCTCACGCGGTGACTCCAGTGTCCGCGTGAGCGGGGAGGGGTGTGGGGCACCGGGAGGTTCTCCACGCTTCCAGAAGAAGGGGGCCCGCGGGGGAAACCTGGTTTCCCCCGCGAACGCGAGCCGGACGGCGAGCGTTGCTCACGAAGTGGTGGTCTCCGACGGCTCGTCGACGACCACATGCTCGACCGGGAGCTGTGTGCGGTCGCGCAGGCGCTCGATCAGATCACGCCGCATCCAGCCCGAGCGCGTGCGCGGGAGGGTCGAGACGATGATCTCGGCGGGCGGGTCGGACTCGACCACGTCGAGCACCGCCGTGTACGGGTCGCGGTCGACCACGGAGCCGGTCGCCTCGACGCCCGCCGTCCGCAAGGCGGCCAGCGTGGCGTCGAGCCGGGCCCGCGTGGCGGCCGCGACGGCGGCCTGGTCGACGACCCAGGTGTCGGTCGGGTCGTTCTGCGGGCAGATGACGGTCACCCGGATCGGGTCGGTGGCCGCGCGGCTGCGCACGGCGGCGATCAGCCGCTCGCCGGCAACCGTCTGGTTGGCGACCACCAGGATGTGCTTCAGAGCGCTCATGATCGCCTCTCTCTGGACGGGGGTCGCCCGGGCCAGCGCGACCGGCACCGGGATCTCCTCCGGCGCCGGCGGCACGTGCACCGTCACGATCGCGTGACGGGCGCCGGGCACGCCGTAGGCGTACGGGCTGCCGACGATCTGCGGCGGCTCGTCGAAGTTGAAGATCGGCGGCGGCGACGTGACCTGCCACTCGAGCGTGAGCGCCCGCCACGGGTTCGCCGGCGCCGGCGCGCCCTTCCACCAGCTGTGCGCCATGTTGTAGAGGAACACGAGCGTGGAGGCCCCGAGCGCGAACGCGCAGATCGAGATGAAGAAGTTCATGTCGGCCCACTTGGACGGGTAGTCCGCGATCCGCCGCATCATCCCCTCCATCCCCAGCCAGTGCATGGGCATGAAGGTCGCGTTGAAGAAGATGAACGTGAGCCAGAAGTGCAGCTTGCCGAGGCTCTCGTCGTACATCCGCCCGGTCATCTTCGGATACCAGTGGTAGATGCCGGCGTAGATCGTGAACACCGAGCCGCCGAAGAGCACGTAGTGGATGTGGGCGACGACGAAGTAGGTGTCGGTCACGTTGATGTCCACCGGGATGACGGCCAGGAAGACGCCGGACAGGCCGCCGATCACGAACGTGAACAGGAACCCGCAGGCGAACAGCATGGGCGTGGTCAGGTGGATCACCCCCCGCCACAGCGTCGCAACCCACGAGAAGATCTTGATCCCGGTCGGCACCGCGATCGCCATCGTCGTGAACATCATCGGGACGCGCAGCCACGGCGCCATGCCCGACACGAACATGTGATGCGCCCAGACGGTGAAGCCGAGCACGCCGATGGCGACGGTCGAGATCGCGATCAGCTTGTAGCCGAAGATCGGCTTGCGCGAGTGGATCGCGAGCACCTCGGAGATGATCCCGAACCCGGGCAGCATCATGATGTACACGGCCGGGTGCGAGTAGAACCAGAACACGTGCTGGTACACGATGATGTTGCCGCCGTGCGTGGGGTCGAAGAAGTGCATCCCCATGATGCGGTCGAACAGCACCTGGAACTGGGCGCCGGCGATGAACGGCGTGCCCAGCACGACCAGCGTCGAGGTGGCCAGGTTGGCCCACACGAGCAGCGGCATCCGCCAGAAGCTCATGCCCGGCGCCCGCATGGTCACGATGGTGACGAGGAAGTTCACGGCCGTCGCGATCGAGGACGCGCCGGCGAACTGGACGCCCATCACCCAGAAGGTCTGGCCCGGGGGCCCGTGCACCGAGAGGCTGGCGTAGTTCGTCCAGCCGGCGTCGAACGGCCCCACGAGGAACGACGACACCATGCACATGCCGGCCACCGGCAGCATCCAGAACGAGAGCGCGTTCAGGCGCGGGAAGGCCATGTCCTGCGCGCCGAGCATGATCGGGATGACGAAGTTGCCGAGCCCGGCGAACGCGGGGATGACGAACAGGAAGATCATGAGCGCCGCGTGCACCGAGAAGAGCGCGTTGTACGTGGCCGGCGAGAAGTACTGCAGGCCGGGCGTCGCCAGCTCGGCGCGCACGCCCTCGGCGAGCATGCCGCCGATGATGAAGAAGATGAACGTCGTCACGAGGTACTGGACGCCGATCACCTTGTGGTCGGTGTTGACCTTGAAGTAGTCGCGCCACGAGTAGGCGCCGTGGTTGGAGTGGTCCTCGTGGGCCGGCGTGGCGCTGCCGATGATGTAGCCCCACCAGTAGTCCCAGCAGCCGATGCCGATGGTGAAGCCGAGGCCGGCGAAGGCGAGCATGAACGTGTCGACGACGCCCTCGTCGTAGGCCGGGCTGAAGCCGGCCCACCGGCGGAGGACCATCACCAGCAGAGCGGCGCCGAGGCCCATGACGGTGGAGAGCCAGATCGCCCGCACCCAGCTGCCGCGTAGCCACACGCTCCGTTTCGGCCCGCCTCCGTGACCTTCTGCGTGGAGTTCGTGGCCGTGTAGCTCGGAGGCTTGTGCAACCATCAGCCGCCGCCTTTCAGGAGGTAGGACACGAGCGCGGTGATCTGCGCGGATGTCAGGGAGGTGCCGAACGTGCTGGGCATGATGCCGTTCTGGTACCCGCTGACGACCACCTTACCGGGGTCGACGATCGACTCGCGGACGTACTGGGCGGGCGTCTCGCCCTTCCCGTACTTGGCGGCCGATGCCGTCAGGTCGTCGAGGTCGGGGCCGACGGTGCCGGTGGCGCCGGCCGGCTTGAAGGTGTGGCAGCCGCTGCAGCCGGCCGACTTGAACGTCGCGGCCGCATCGGTCGTCCCGCCGGACTGGCTCGGCGGCGGGGCCTTGGCAAGCTGCTTCTGCTTGGCGATCCACCGGTTCCAGTCGGCGGGCTTCATGACGACGAGGATGTTGCGCATCTGGCTGTGGCCGATGCCGCACAGCTCGGCGCAGACGATGATGTAGGTGCCGAGCCGGGTCGGGGTGGCGACGACGGTCGTCGGCGTTCCCGGGACGACGTCCTCGCCGACGCGCAGCGCCGGGATCTTGAAGCTGTGGATCACGTCCGTCGGCGGCGCGTGCAGCCGGAACTCGACCTGGCGGCCGAGCGGCAGGGCGAGGATGCTCGTGTGCAGGTGGCCGCGCTTCGGGTAGGTGAACGCCCAGTCGAACTGCCTGCCGGTCACGTTGACCACCATGTGGCCGCGCTGCAGCGATTCGTTGCGGTTGAGCACGATGGTGGCCGCGACCGCGAAGCTCAGCACGATGATGATCGGGATGATCGTCCAGATGATCTCGAGGCCGGTGTGGCCGTGGATCGGCGCGCCGTCGGACATGTCGCCGGGCCGGGCCCGGAACTTCCACATCGAGTAACCCAGGAAGCCGGCGACGAGGCAGAAGATGATGGAGCTGACGGCCAGCAGCCACAGGTAGAGGGTGTCCTGGCGATGCGCCTCGACACCGGCTGCGGGCGGGAGCCAGTCGGGAAGCCACCATGCTGCGAGGACAGCGCCGATCACGCCCGCGACCAGCGTGCAGATCCCGACTTTTGCAAACGCCGACACCGAGCGCATCTTATGGGAGCCGCGAGACGGGAGCAAAGGGAACCACCGTCTCCGCCCACTCCCACACCGGCGGGCCCGTGCGCAGCCGAAGCGGCGGGCCAGGCCGCGGCTGCGCGCGCCGGCGAGCACGCGCCTGGGACAGGTGGAGCAACTCGGTCGTGCTCACCCGACGAACACCACGTGGACGTCCTTCGGGCCGTGCACGCCCCGGATCAGCGTCTGCTCGATGTCGGCCGTGCGGCTGGGGCCGGTGACGAGCGTGACGGCCGATGCCC
>Ga0207695_10003984_pt1 | contig 20376 bp, 18 predicted proteins | sample KBSC54metaG_FD_184354 | JGI IMG/M metagenome (GOLD analysis project Ga0207695, IMG submission 184354) | Corn rhizosphere microbial communities from Kellogg Biological Station, Michigan, USA - KBS C5-4 metaG (SPAdes) (version 2) | ecosystem: Host-associated > Plants > Roots > Rhizosphere > Soil...
CCCGGCGCCGTGTTCCTGGAGCTCGGACCGGGCACGGTACTCTCGAACCTCGTAAAGCGAATCGTGCCTGGCGCGGAAACGCTGCCGTGCGGCACGGTCGCCGATGTGAACGCACTCCTCGAGCGACTCGCATGATCAGCATCGACCTCACCGGGCGGACCGCACTCGTCACCGGCGGCACGCGCGGCATCGGCCTCGAGATCGCGACGTCGCTCGCGCGCGCGGGCGCAGCCGTCGCGATCGCCGGACGCGATGCGGATCGCGCCGCGCAGGCCGCGGCAGCGATCGGCACCGGCACCCACGGATTCGCCGCCGATCTCGGCCAGCCGGGCGATGCCCAACGATTGGTGGAGCAGGCAGAACACGCGTTGGGCTCGTTGGACATCCTCGTCAACAACGCCGGCCTCACGCGCGACAACGTGCTCGTGCGGCTCAAAGACGAAGACTGGGATGCGGTGATCGACACCAACCTACGCGGCGCGTTCGCCGCCACCCGCGCCGCGGCGCGCGGCATGATGAAGCGCCGCTGGGGGCGCATCATCAACATCACCAGCGTGGTCGGCATTACCGGAAACAAAGGGCAGGCCAACTACGCCGCGAGCAAGGCGGGTCTCATCGGTTTGACGAAGTCGGTCGCCAAAGAGCTCGCCTCACGCAACGTGCTGGCCAACGCCATTGCACCGGGATTCATCGACACCGACATGACGAAGGCGCTCACGCCGGATGCGCGTGAGCAGTTGTCCGCCCAGATTCCACTGGGCCGGCTCGGCACACCGGCCGACATCGCGGGACTCGTCGCGTTCCTCGCATCGGAGCATGCGTCGTACATCACGGGACACGTGTTCGTGGTGGACGGCGGCATGGTCATGTAGCTTTCCGTACCGTTTGGCGACGCGTAAATTGCACCTCAACCACACCCAATTGAGGACCACGTCCATGGCGGATCTCGAGGAGAAGGTCAAGGAAATCATCGCCAAGGAGCTCGGCGTCGAGCGCGAAAAGCTCACCAACGACGCGAGCTTCATGGAGGATCTGGGGGCGGACAGCCTGGATACGGTCGAGCTGGTGATGGAGTTCGAGAAGGAGTTCAACATCGACATTCCCGACGAAGATGCGGAGAAGTTGCGGACCGTTGGCGATGCGATGAACTACCTCAAGACCAAGGTCAAGGAGTAGTGGCGAAGCGGAGGGTCGTCGTCACCGGCCTAGGGGCCGTGACGCCCGTCGGCAACGACGTGGCGACGACGTGGCGCGCCCTCCTCGATGGAAAATCGGGCGCGGGACCGATCACCAAGTTCGATCCCGAGCGCTTTGCGGTGCGGTTCGCGTGCGAGGTCAAGAATTTCGATCCGCTGCAGTACATGGATCGCAAGGAAGTGAAGCGGTCCGATCTCTTCACGCAGTACGCGGTAGCCGCTGCCGCGCAGGCGATGCACGACGCCGGGTTGGACAACGGGGCGCAGTACGATCCCGATCGGTTAGGCGTGATCATTGCCAGCGGCATCGGCGGCCTCAAGACGTTCGAAGAGCAGCACGACAACTTCCGCGAGCGCGGTCCCGACAAGGTATCCGCGTTCTTCATCCCGATGTTCATCTCGGACATCGCCGCGGGCATCGTGAGCATGCAGTTCAACGCGCGCGGGCCGAACTACGCGACGGTGTCGGCGTGCGCATCGAGCGCGCACGCGGTCGGCGAAGCGTTCCGCACCATTCAATACGGCGACGCCGACCTCATGATCGCCGGCGGCGCCGAGGCCACCGTCTCGCCGATGGCGATCAGCGGCTTCGCGAACATGAAGGCGCTGTCCGAACGCAACGATGAGCCGGAGACCGCGTCGCGCCCGTTTGACGCGACGCGCGACGGTTTCGTGATGGGCGAAGGGTCGGCGGCGGTGGTGCTCGAAGAATTGGAGCATGCCAGGAAGCGCGGCGCCCGCATCCACGCCGAGATCGTCGGCTACGGGGCGACCGCGGACGCGTACCATCTCACGGCGCCATCGCCTAACGGCGAAGGCGCGCAGCGCGCCATGCGCCGCGCGCTGCACGACGCGTCGCTCACGCCGGAGGAGGTGCGCTACGTCAACGCGCACGGCACATCCACGCCGGCCAACGATCTCAACGAAACACGGGCCATCAAGGCCGTGTTCGACGAAGCGGTGCAGGGACTCAACGTGAGCTCCACCAAGTCCTGCACCGGCCACATGCTCGGCGCCGCGGGCGCGGTCGAATTCGTCGCCAGTGCCCTCACGGTGCGCGATGGGCGGATTCCGCCCACCATCAACTACCGGACGCCGGATCCCGAGTGCGATCTGGATTACACGCCTAACACGGCGATCGAGCGCGACGTCTCCGCCGCGCTGTCCAACAGCTTCGGGTTCGGCGGACACAACGTCACGCTGGCTGTGAAGCGCTTCGAAGACTGACGCATGGCGCTGCCGCCGGTTCCCGAGATCGACCCCGATCGCATGGGCGATCCCGCCCTGCGCCCGATTGCCGCGAAGGTCGCGGCCGGCGAACGCCTGTCGGCCGGCGACGGCGCGACCCTGTTCCGGTCGCCCGATCTGTTAGGCGTCGGCCTGCTCGCCGATGCCGCCAACCGCGCGATCCACGGCAAGCGCGTCTACTTCGCCGCCAATCAGCACATCAACCCGACCAACGTCTGCATCCTGCGCAAGACGTGCGTCTTCTGCTCGTACGCACGGCTGCCCAAGGAGAGCGGCGCCTACCGGTACACCATGGAACAGGTGTACGCGGAAGCCGCCGCCAACCCGTACGTGCGCGAGTTCCATATCGTCGGCGGCCTCGACATGCAGGCCGGCCTCGAGTACTACCGCGAGATGTTCCAGGGACTCAAGGAGCGCCATCCGCAGGTCCACATCAAAGCGCTCACCGCGGTCGAGATCGCGCACATTGCGCGCATCGAGAAGATGTCCATCGAGCAGGTCCTCACCGAGTTGCGCGACGCCGGCCTCGACACCCTGCCGGGTGGCGGCGCCGAAGTGTTCTCGAAGGGCGTCCGCGCGACCATCGCCGACCGCAAGCTCGCTGCCGAAGACTGGATCAACGTGCACCGCATCGCCCACGCGCTCGGCATCCGGTCCAACGCGACGATGCTCTATGGCCACGTGGAAACCATCGAGGACCGCATGGAGCACCTGCAGATGCTCCGCGACCTGCAGGATGAGACCGGCGGATTCCTCACCTACATTCCGCTCGCCTACCACCCGGACCACAACGAGCTCGGCGTTACGTTAGGCCGCACGGGCACGGCGACGAGCGGCCATGATGACCTGCGTAACCTCGCCGTCGCGCGGTTGTTCCTCGACAACTTCGCGCACGTCAAAACGCACTGGATCATGGTCACGCAGTTCATCTCGCAGATCGCGCTCAACTTCGGGGTGAACGATCTCGAGGGCACGGTGGTCCGCGAAAAGATCTATCACGAGGCCGGCGCCCACACGCCACAGGGCCTCGCCCTCGACGACGTGCTCAAGTTGATCCGTGGCGCCGGCCGCATCCCGGTCGAACGCGACTCGCTCTACAACGTGATCCGGACCTTCGAGCCGGACGCCGCGGCCGCCTAACGTGCGCATCGGCCGCATCCCGTACATCAACTGCTATCCCGTGTACGGCGCCATCGACCGCGGCGTCGTCTCCGTCGCAGCGACACTCGTGGACGGCGTGCCAAGCGAGCTCAACCGGCGCATGGCGGCCAACGAGCTCGAGGTGAGCGTCATCTCGGCCGTCGCCTACGCGCGCGATGCCGCCCGCTATCTCCTGCTCCCCGACCTCGGCATCACATCCGATGGCGCCGTGCGCAGCGTCCTGTTGTTCTCGCGCGTGCCGGCGCCCGAGCTCGGCGGCAAGCGCGTGCTGCTCTCGCGCAGCTCCATGACCAGCGTGGCGCTGCTACGCCTCCTCTTCGCCAACGTGTGGCATTCCTCGCCCGAGTTCGCCGCGGGCGACGCCGAGCTCACGAACGTGGCGCAGTTCGCCAATGAGCACCATGACGCACGGCTCGTGATCGGCGACGCCGCTCTCCTCCTCAACGCCGCGCGCCTGGGCGCCGCACCAAACGCGGTAGACCATGGCGCTCCCTACCCGTACGCGTATGACCTGGGCGCCGAGTGGAAGCGATGGACGGGACTGCCGTTCGTGTTCGCCGTGTGGGTTGCCCAGCGCTCGGCGCCGGTGCGCGAAGCGCTCGACGTGCATGCGCGCCTCATCGAATCGCGCGACTGGGGACTGAGCCATCTCGACCAGCTCGCTGCCCAGGCGTCTCGCGCCAGCGGCGTCGCATTGCACACCTGCGCCGAGTACCTTTCCGGACTGGACTATCGGCTGTCGTACGCGCACCTGGCCGGCCTCACCGATTTTTTCAGACGGCTTGCCGCGGTCGGCGAAGTCCCCGATGGATCGCTCGCCTTTCTTCCCGCCTGACGACTATGCGTGATCTCCTCGAGTTCTACACGAACGCGCCGTTGCTCGAGCTGGGGCTCGAGGCCGATCGCGTGCGCCAGGAGAAGCACCCGCACGGCATCGTCACCTACATCGTGGATCGCAACATCAATTACACGAACGTGTGCGTGGCCGATTGCGGCTTCTGCGCGTTCTATCGCCGGCCGAAGCACGGCGAGGGCTACACACTCTCGTACGAACAGATCGGCGCAAAAATCGATGAAGCCAAAGCGCTCGGCGCCGTTCAGATCCTGATGCAGGGGGGACATAACCCATACATCCCCTTCGAGTGGTATCTCGAGCTGCTCAAGTACATTAAGAGGTACCATCCGATTCACATCCACGGATTCAGCCCGAGCGAAGTCGACTTTTTCGCGAAGCTGTTCCGCATGGATGCACGTGAAGTGATACGTGAGCTCATCAAGGCCGGGCTCAATTCCATTCCCGGCGGCGGCGGCGAGATCCTCGTCCAGCGCGTGCGCGACATCGTCGCGAAAAAGAAAGCGGGCGCGGATCGCTGGCTCGAGATCATGGAGATCGCGCACGAGGAAGGCATGAAGACCAGCGTGACGATGATGTACGGCATCGGCGAGACGCTGGCCGAGCGATTGGAGCATCTGCAGCGCGTGCGGGATCTCCAGGCGCGCACGCACGGGTTCACGGCGTTCATCTGCTGGCCGCTGCAGCCTGAAAACACGCCCAAGATGTCGCACCAGCCCAAGACCGACGCCACCGATTATCTGCGCACGACGGCCATCGCGCGCATCGCGCTCGACAATGTGCCTAACTTGCAGGCCAGCTGGGTCACGATGGGCATGAAGGTCGGACAGGTGGCGCTGCGGTTCGGCTGCAACGACTTCGGATCGCTGATGATCGAGGAAAACGTGGTGTCGGCGGCGAACACGACGTTCCGCACCACGACCGACGAGATGGAGCGGCTCATCCGCGACGCCGGGTTCACGGCCGCGCGCCGACGACAGGACTACTCGATCATCGCGCCGGCGGCAACGCCAGAGTCCGCGACGGTGGCGGCGTAGCGCTTGCCGCGCACCGGACGCCGAGCCGGTGCGATGCATCCACTTTCGAGCATGGCGCGAGACCGAATGGCCACACGCTGCGGCATCGGCTACGACTCGCACCGCCTCGTTCCGGGCGGACCTCTCAAACTGGGCGGCGTCGCCATTCCCGCGACCGTCTCCCTCTCGGGCCACTCGGACGGCGACGCCGTCGCCCACGCCGTCACTGACGCGGTGTTAGGCGCGGCGGGCGCGGGCGACATCGGCGAGATGTTTCCCGATGCCGACCCCGCCAATCGCAACCGCGACTCGATGGACATGCTGCGTCTGGCCGTGTCCCGCGCCGCGATGCACGGCTGGCGTCCGGCGCACGTGGATGTCACGGTGATCGCCGAGCGGCCGCGTCTGGCGCCGCACCGCGACGCGATGCGCGCGGCGCTGGCGGCCGCGTTGGGCATCGAGTCCGGCGCCGTGAGCGTCAAGGGCAAGACCAACGAGGGCATGGGCTGGATCGGGCGCGGCGAAGGCGTCGCCTGCATCGCCGTCGCCACCCTCGAACAGCGGGTCCAAACCGAATGACCCGCCGGGCGACCGCGCACCCGGACGCCAACGCTCCGCTTGCGTTAGGCGATGACCTCGCCCGCGCGTTCGCGCTCGAGCGCTTCCAGGATTTTCTCCACGTGGAGCGAGGCGCCGCTCGGGCGACGAACGAGGCCTACGCGCTCGACCTCGCGCGCTTTGCCACGTTCATGCGCGTGAAGGGCGCCAGCCGTCCCGCCGGCGTCACACCGGCGCTGCTCCGCGACTTCGTGTATCACTTGAAGGACCTCGGCCTCGCCCCGACGTCGATTCGCCGCAACATCTCTGCGGTGCGAACGTACTTTCGCTTCCTCGTCGGCGAGGGTGAGATCGCGCAGGATCCGAGCGACCGCCTGGAGACACCCAAGCGATGGCTCACGCTGCCCGACGTGCTCACCGTGCACGAGACGGAGCGCCTGCTGGCCGCGCCCACGCTGGATGACCCGCTCGCGTTTCGAGATCGAGCCATGCTCGAGCTCGCCTACGGCGCCGGCCTTCGCGTGTCCGAGTGGGTCACACTCGGCGTGAAAGACCTGATGCTCGACGACGGCCTGGTGCGCGTGTTCGGAAAAGGCAGCAAGGAGCGGCTCGTGCCCATCGGACGGCGCGCGATCGGCGCCGTGGCCGTGTACGTGCGCGAGCTGAGGCCGCGCTTGGAGCACGGAGCAGGCAAGGGAATGCTGCTGCTCAACGCCCAGGGGAAACCGCTCACGCGCATGGGGGCGTGGAAGATTCTGCGCAAGTACGTCGAGCGCGCCGGCATCACCAAACACGTCACACCGCACACCCTTCGCCACACGTTCGCCACGCACTTGCTCGAGCACGGCGCCGACTTGCGCGCGGTCCAGGAGATGCTGGGACACGCGGATATCGCGACGACGCAGATCTACACGCACGTGGACCGCGAGTACCTGCGCTCGGTGCACAAGCAGTATCATCCGCGGGGCTGATCCGAACCGACGCGTCATGATTCTCGTCATCGACAACTACGACTCGTTCACCTACAACCTGGTCCAGTACCTGGGCGAGTTGGGGGCCGAGCCGCTCGTTAGGCGAAACGATGCCCTGTCCGTCGAGGAGGTGGGCGCGCTCCGGCCGCGGGCCATCGTGCTCTCGCCCGGTCCGTGCACGCCCCGCGAAGCGGGCATCTCGGTGCCGGTCGTGTCCCGATGGGGGCCGACGATTCCGCTGCTTGGCGTGTGTCTCGGACACCAGGCCATCGGCGAGGCGTTCGGCGGAACGGTCGTCCGCGCGGCGCGGGTGATGCATGGCAAGATGTCCCGGATCGTACACGACGGGACGGGGCTGTTCAGCGGCATCCCGTCGCCGCTCGAGGTGATGCGATACCACTCACTCATCGTGGAACGCAAAACGCTGCCAGCCTGCCTGACCATGCTCGCCACGTCCCTCGACGACGACACCGAGCTCCAAGCCGTGCGGCACGTCTCGCATCCGGTATGGGGTGTGCAATTCCATCCCGAGTCCGTGCTCACTCAACACGGGAAACGACTTCTGCAGAACTTCCTGACGCTCGCCGGATGCTGAGACGCTTCGTCGCGCTCCTGCTGGCCGTGAGCTCGCCGCTCGCGGCCCAACAGGCGCACGAACGGGTGTACGTCCGGCACGCGGCGCCCATCCCATCGGGGCCGGTGATTGCCGATGCGCTCGCGCATCCGTACGTGACGCGCTACGAGAAGTGGAACACGCGACTGTTCAAGGACAGCGTGTTCGCGACCTCGGTGGTCGTCGTCGGCAGCGATGTGACGGTGGCGAGCACGGTGCACGGCGACGTGCTCGCCCTCGAGGGCAACGTGTTCCTGCGGCCGGGTGCGCACATCGACGGCCGGGCGATTGCCGTGGGCGGCCGCGTGTACGACTCGCGGGACGCAACGGTGGTGGGCGGCAAGCTCTCGTATCCTGATGTGCGCATCGACGCCGACACCACGAAAGACGGCATCGCGCTCGACTACGTGGCGCCCGCGGGGCCCGAGCTGGCCGGCATCTTCACGCTGCCGATGTTGTTCGGCTTTCGCGTGCCGAATTACGACCGCGTGGACGGCCTGTCGGCGATTTGGGGTCCGCGGTTGTCTCTGTTAGGCGATCATCTCCGCGTCGATCCCACGATCACGTACCGCAGCGACCTCGGCATGTGGGACCCTGAGGCGGCCATCGATGTGCCGTTGGGCCCCGACTGGCTGATCTCCGGTGACGCGGGGCGCTACACGCTGAGCAACGACGAGTGGATCGAGCCGGGGCTGGAGAACTCGCTTGCGGTGCTGGCGATCGGCCACGACTATCGCAACTATTGGCGTGCCGACCGGTTCCGCGGCACGATCATGCACACGTGGGCCGCCGGCTCCGGCCAGTTCTCCTTGGACGCCGGCGCCGCGACCGAACGCGACTGGTCGGGGCGGGCGGGCGGCCCGTGGAGCATCACCGGGTCGGAGGCGGCGGACGCGATGCTCCGGCCCAACCCGGTGATCGAGCACGGGCGCATCTCGTCGGTGTTGGGCAACGCCGCGGCGGCGTACCAGTTCGGCGACGTGAAGCTGTCGGGCGACGTTGGCGTCGAACGCCCGTTCGACACTCCGTTAGGCGAGCGCTTCACGCAAACGACGTTCGACGCCGATGTCTCGTTCCCGACGTTTGCGACGCAGCACTTTGCCTTCCACGCGCACGGCGTGCTGACCGCCGGCGATACAGCGCCGCCGCAGCGGTTCGCGTATCTCGGCGGGGCAGGGACGCTGCCCACCCTGGACGTGTTGTCGTTAGGCGGCGACCATCTGCTGTATCTCGTGGGCGTCTATACGATCCCGATCACCGGCCTCAGGGTGAAGTACCTCGGCGCGCCGACCATCGTGCTGCGCGACGCATTCGGGTCGGCGGGGGTCGGCGGCCTGCCGAGGTTCGAGCAGAACCTCGGCGCACGGCTCGGTTTCTCGTTCTTCTTCGTCGGCTACGATTTCGATCCGCGCACGCACCGCGACGCGGTGAGCTTCGGGGTCAGGGTCCCCGGGCAGCACTAGAGCGCGTTCTTTCTGGCGGCTTTGGGCGGCTGCCACCACCACATCCGGTTGACCACCTCGCGCGGGAGCCGCGCGCCTAACTGACGGCACGCGAGCACCAGCTGCCCCCGGTGGTGGGCTTCGTGCGCGATGAAGTACGACAGCACGTGGCCGACATCCAGCGGGAGGTTCCGCCAGGCGTACTTGGCCGTGGGCGGTACCGTGCCGCCCGCCCGCAACCCGGCGCGCAACACGGCTTCGATACCGTTGGCGCTTCCCGGCAAGGCAGCGAGCACCGCTCGCCGCGTCGCCTTGAAGGTGCTCACGCGAGGTGGCCGCTCAATGCCTAACGGGACGCCGAGCGTGTTGATCCAGCCGCTGCGCGAATTGTGGAAGTGCGCGGCTACCATGCGGACCGTGCGACGCGGCAACCCGGGCAGCGGCGCCTCCCAGATGGCGCGCGGCAGACCGCTCACCAGCAGCCGCGTGATGCGGCAGTTCGTGCGCCACGGTTCGAGGATCAGCTCGTCCGTCGGCACCGGCCTGGTAACGAGAGATGTGGTGCGCACGCTCGGATTTTCGCCGCCTCGCGCCGTCGGCGCAAGACAGGGCGATGCCGCCGGCGATCAATCGGGCAACGTGCCGCTCGCCGAGCGGATGCGATCGAGAATGTTCGCGTCGCGTATCGAGCCATCCCGAGCCAGCAGCAACACCTTCGACAAGACTTCCGCCGTCCGCGGATCATCGTCGGCGAACGGAAGAAAGAGCCGGCCGCGATGCTGCGAATGCACGGCCACTATCGGAATCGCCGTCGCCGGCATGAGCATCACACCGGCACTGCCCAAGTGCACCGAATACGTGCCGAGCTGGCCACGTACGATGGCGTGATGCGCTTTCAGCTCGACGTTATCGAGCCCGAGCAACTGGCACGTCTCGCCAATGAGCGTAGCGCGCATCTCGACGGTCGAGGCCGTTGCCTCGGGATCGACACCGCCGCTGTGCGCCACACTCACTACGAGATCCAGATCCCGCATCGTCTCGCTGAACACGCGCGGCGGGATCTGGTCGAGAGGCAGGAGCGCTCCGTCCGCTTTCTTCGTGAACGCGACCTCGGCGAGCGTCAATCCCTCGATATCCGCAGGAGTAAAGAACGCCTCGTCGAACCCCAGCCGTGCCGTTAGGCCCGCGTCGTGGAAGGTCCGGCTCACGCCTTCATCCGGCGACACGAGCCAGCCACGGCCGCCGAGCAGCGCGAGCGCCTGTCGCGGATTGACCTGATGCCCGGCGTACCGGCGCGACCGCTGCACTCCGCGCTCGCTGTCGATGATCGGATACAGTTCGCGAAAGACCTGCTTGAACGGCTGCACGCGCTCGGCCCGGAAGCACTCGCGCTGCCAGGTCGACCAGTCTCCCCTCGCGAACAGATCATGGGGATGCGCAATGCGCACCTGTTCCGTGTTGCCCAACACGTGGGTCGCGCCGGCGCCGTCCAGCAGCGCGCGACCGCCCTCCGCCGGATACCCGGCCGAGCCGTCGCCCACGAATACGAGGCGCGCGATGGACGGCGCGAGGATCGGATGTTCGAGCAGTGTGCCTAACTCAGCAGGCGTAAACGCGTCGCCGCGGCACATCGCCTCCTCGAGCGCCGCGCGCACGCGCGATCGTTGGCGTTTGAGCTCCTGCAGCCGCTCCCTGAGCTCCTGCGCATCGTCATCCGTCTTGAGCGAGGCGGGGAGCGCCTTGAGGGTCTTGCCGTTTTTCTGGATGGCGAGCGACGGCACGCCGTCGCCGTCGATGCCTAACGTAAGCGTGACGTCGCCGCGCGTCACCCTCAGCGGGCCGCGCACCAGGTCAGCGACCGCTTGTTGTTCCATCGCCCACGTCAACCGTTGGGGATCGCGATAGCCCGCGGTGCGCGCAAGGTTTGCCAGCCCGATGGTCACCGCGCGCTTTTCGCTCTGTTGCCGCTGCGATCCAAACTTGCGCGACTCGCGCCGGAAGTTCTCGAGGCGGATGTAGCGCTCGAGCACATCGCGTTTCCCCGCGGCGCCGGCCGCGAGCGGCAGCAACCCGAGCGCACGCACCGAGTCCTGGTGGCGCTTGCCATCGATCCGTCCGAGCATTGCCTCGCGCGTGATCGCCCCGCACATCGCGTCGGCAAAGAGCTGGGCGCGGGAGTGACCGCCGCTGCTCGCCGCGTACTTCGCGGCCCCGTACAGCACCCGCCAGCGGTCCGCGCCCAACGCCGTGTAAATCCGCTCGAACCACGCGACGTCCACCGCGCCCTCCGTCAACTCGTCGGCCGAGAGGGGCGTGTGCTCGCCCGCACCAGCGGCCCATTCGTCTTTGAGATCTCGCAGCTGCCAGGAACGGCCGTCCTTCGTATGCGCTTCGATCCACCATACCCCGTCCTCGAGGCCGGGCCACTCGAGCACGTGATTGACGTGGGCGGCCCATTGCGGCGCATACACCGCGAGCTCGACCAGCCGCGACTGCGGGATCCTCGCCGATCTCGCCCACGCCGCAAAGGCGTCCGGCGTGTCCTCGGGCCGCGGAAAGCTCCGCACCACCAGATGGCTCAACGACTCCTGCCGCGCTTCGCCCATCCGCGACCAGCCGAAGTTGCGGGCGAAATGCGTCTTGCCTAACGCGGGCAGCGCGCGCGCGAGCGTCTCGAGGCCGCCGGTCCACCGCAGTTCCATCACGTGGCGCGACACGGCCGTCGGCCGATCGCCGCGTTCGCATTCGACCTCGACCATGCGACGACGGCACCGATCCACTACGTCCACCAGCTCCGGGTGCTCGGCAAGGGCATTGGGCGGACGTCTGGTCGATACGACGCGCAGGAGATTCGACGTCATTTGATCCGTCCACCGCCCAACGAGCAAATCGGTCAACTCGGCGCACGGGTCTCGAAGGGCATTCGCGCGATATACGCTCAGGAAATCGTCGAGACCGATGCGCATCCGGACGTGCCCGCGCGAACGCGTCTCCAGCGTACGGAGGGTGCCGTACAAGGATCCAGCAGCCTCCGGCTGCACTGTTTTCGGAAAGAGCGACCGCCACCAGCGCGCGCGATTCAGCCACAGCTGCACGTGATTCAATTTTCGCTGCACCGGCCGCTTCTGGTCGGCCGCCCCATAGTGCCAGACGTTCGAAGCCGCAGCATCCTTCTCCAACTCCGCATACTCGTCGGCGTCGATCGCAGCGACCGCCGACTCGAGGCCGCTCACGAGAAACTCGAATCCGTGGGCGGGCGGATCCCAGGCAACGCTCCACGCGAGCAGTCCGTGCATGAGCGCGTTGTGCATGTGCTTCATGTTCCCATCGCGCAGCTTCTGCACAGGAGCGCTCTTCCACACCTCGCTGTCATCGTCCGGCACGAGCGCGCGCAGCAATTCGAGCCCGTCGTCGTCGCGGAGCGCCGCCGGCCGGCTCCGCGCCCACGTGCGCCAGACGTCGACGAGCGGGACGCCCGTGCCGCCATTCTCGATGTCTTCCCGCTTGCGAGGCCCGAACGACCAACCGACCGACTGCGGCAACAACACGACTTCTCCGTTAGGCCGACGAATCTCCGTTTCGGCGTTGGCCACGATGAGCTCGGCGAGCGCCGCCACCGACGCGCGCGCGCCCGCGCTGTCGACCTTCACCTTCCGGCGTTTCGGCTCGGGCCACGCGTGCATCGCGCGCGGATCGATCAGCCCGAGTGCGTTTTCTGTACTGGCGACCGTCGGCTCGGTTAGAACCGCCGCGACGTGCACTTCTTCCTGCTTCGAGAGCGTTTGCCGCACCGCACGGTATCGTTCCATGCGCGCGCGCACCGCTACCAGCGAGCGTTTCTTCTCCATGGCATCGCGCAACAACTCCAAGCCGGCCTGCCGTCGCGTCTCGCTCGTATCCGCGAGCAGGCGGTCCGCCGCGTTCAACAGGGCCGCATCGGACAGCGCGCGCAATCGGGTCAGCGATCGCGCGCGCAGGTCGCTCGCCTTTCGATCGAGAAGGGTGACGATGCGCTCGACCTCATCACTCTCGAGCGGCAACGCGTCGAGCACGTGGTAGGCCGTCGAGCGCACCGGTTCGGACGCATCGCCGAGCAAGTCGATCGCGAGGGCGCGCTCGCCGGCCGACAGCGGCCGTCTCTTCGATTCGGGCTGGCCTCGCATGCGGTGCGCGGCGAGGCCGGCAACGCCGCGCAGAAAGGCGGCGCGACCATCGGCGTTGAGGTCCCGAACGTGCGGCAGGAGGCGGTCGCCCGGAATGTGGGCAGCGTGAACGACCATCGCCGCCGCAACGTGTGAGCGCTCGAGCGTACGCTTCCACCACGGCCAGACAAGCGCGTCGAGGTGCTGGCCGCGCTTGGGAATTCGCGCGATGAGCTGCTCCAGGCGACCGAACATCTGTGCGACGTCCGCGTGCTTCGACCGGTCCGCGAAAAATCCGTCGAGCGCCCGCGCGGCAACCCGCAAATCGGCGTCGCCTAACAGATGGCTCAAGCTATCGAACGCGCTCGGCCACGCGGACTGCACGAGGATATGTGCCGCGACGAACCGCATCGATTCCGAGCCCGATGATGCGAGGTTGGCCGCCAACGGAAGGGCCGCCTCGACGTTGTGGAACGCGACACACCAGAGGGCAAGGTACGCAGATTCGGCGTCGTCGCCGTTCAGCGCGGCGGCTTGGGCGGCGTCATCATCGAGCAGCGCGAGCACGCGGCCGAGCAGGCCATCGATCTTGACCTGCGACGTGCCGTCCCAGAGGAAACCGAACCACGTGTCCGCGGCGCGAATGACGGATGAGAATCGCGCCAGGTTGTGTTCGCGGATGACGGTGACGAGGCGGCGAAATGCCGCGGGGTGCGACTCGTCGACGCTCTCGAGAATGATCTGACGCAGTCCTTCCTCTCGCTGCGCCGCAAGCAGCAACCGCTCGACGAGCTGCCAGGCGTCGGGGCGCGCGCAGCTCAGGAGAGCCTGGGTGACGTGCCGACCCATTTGCGACGTCGGATGGTCGCCGCGCACCGTCGCAGCCAAGATTTCGAACACGGCGTCGCCCGTAGCGCCACCCGAATCGATCGCGCCGGCGAGCAACCAACCCAGATCGACCGCGCCCGACCATCCCGCCAGATGCGCCGCGTGCTCGGCGATCCACACGATGTCCGCGTCGTAGTCGCCGAGGAGCAGGGCAACGCTTGCCAGCCACCGGCCGCGAATGGTCGCCAGCGTCACCCGCGAGTGCGGCGCGCGGAACGGCCGGCGCGTTAGGCCCTCGGTGTAAGGACGGCGAACGAGGCCGTCGAGCGCGCACGCGACGCTGGATTCCAGGCGCGGCAGAAGGGTCTGAGCCAGGCGGCGCCAGCCGTCGTCGCCGAGTGCACCGAGCTGCGCGCCTAACTCTGCGCGGTTGCGGGCGATCACGGCGTGCCGCGAATACTCCGACGCCTGGAGCGCCTGCTCGAGCATCGCGCGCACCGTGGGTGGCACGCCGGCACCGACGAGCGCCGCGGCCTGCTGCTTGATGCCGGTTACGCGGGCCAGCAACGAACCGGGTTGTCGCTTGGCGGCCAACTCGGCCTGGATCTGCTCGTTGTCCATGCGTTAGGCGCCGGCCAGGAAGGTGAGACGGACGAAGACGAGGGTACTCGAGTCGTTCGGGTAGACCTGGGCATCGAGATCGCGCTGCTCGACGCCGTCGAGCACGACCAGGTAGAGTCCATCTTCGAAGCCCTGGAGCGCGGCGCCGACCGCTGAATCGGGGTCGGCAACCGGAGCACTGGGGCGTCCGCCCGAATCGATCTTGCCGACGGCCGCGCCACCGGCGATGTCGGACGCTGATAGCACGCGCATCAGGCGCCTCTGTCGCTGGCGCTCGTCGAACGCCGCGACCTCGCCGCGGACCACGCCCGTGATGAGCGCCCGCAACGTCAGCGCGTCGTCGCCGCCGTCACCCGTTCGCGGCGGGACGGGAATCGACCAGCGGTCGAACGCGCGAGTTTTTTTCGCCAGGGCGCGTGTCTCGATGAACATGCCATGAGCCTCAGTGCAAGGACACTTTGGCGGGCGTCGCCGTCACCGCGCGATCAGAACGGAATTCTTGCTGGACAGCAGGAGGCCGGTGGCTAACTTCGGGCGTATGCCGAAGCCGATCCTCATTCTCTCCGGTCCCGTCGGATCCGGCAAGACCACGGTCGCGCGCGAGCTGGTTCGCCTCCTAACGGACGAGGTGGTGCTGATCGAGGGCGATGTCTTCTGGTCGTTCTACGCGAAGGGCGCGCCGGGGCCGGCGCACAAGCGAATTCGCACGATCATGTCGGCGATGACCGCGGCTGCCATTCCGTATGCGACAGGCGGATCGCACGTCATTCTCGATTTCTCGATTCCGCCCTGGTTTCTCGAGACGGTGCGGAAGGTCGCCGCGATGCGAGAGGTACCGCTCGACTACGTGGTGTTGCGGCCGTCGGAGCAGGTGTGCGCGGCGCGGGCAAAGGCCCGCGCGGACGGGAGTATCGCCGATTACTCGCTCTATAGCGAGTTGTACCGCGACTTCGACCAGAGGCTGCACCACATCCTCTCCGACGACGCGATGTCTCCAGCCGAGCACGCGACGGCGATTCTGCGTGGAGTCGCGGAAGGACGGTTCCGCCTCTAGCCGCGCCTAACGGAGGGCTTCCGAACGCCCCAGCGGCACGCGTGCTTTTCAGCCTGGTTTCTTTTGCGCGTTCACTGTATATTGCATGGCGTGAATCTTGCATTGCGCCCCGCTCCCATCGAGCGACCGTGACCACTCTCGCGGTCATCCCAGCCCGTCTCGGCGCCACCCGGCTCCACCGCAAGCCGCTCCGCCTCCTCGGCGGCTCTCCTCTCGTCGTCCGCGTCTGGCAACGCGTGCACGATCTCGGCGTCGCCGACTACTGCGTCATCGCCACCGACCACGAGGACGTCGCCGCTGCTGCACGTGACGCCGGCGCCCACTGCCTGCTCACCGCCCAGACACACCCCTCGGGCACAGATCGGGTCGCCGAAGTCGTCGCGCGCCCCGAGCTCGCCGCCCGACGGTTCGACGTCATCCTCAACGTGCAGGGCGATGAACCCTTCGTCACCGCCGAAACCCTCGCCGGCGCGGTCGAAATGGTCCGCCAGCGCGGCTTCCCGCTCGGTACGGTCGCCATCCCGGACGACCCTGCAATCCTCGACCAGCCCAGCGTCGTCAAAGTGGTGTGTGCCGACGACGGGCGCGCGCTGTACTTTTCCCGGGCGGCAATTCCATTCGCACGCGAACGCATGGCCGGCAATGGCGACGCCACGCAGCACCTCGCGCGCGGAATGATCCGCCGCCATCTCGGCGTATACGCGTACACGCCGGCAGCGCTCGCACAGTGGGTCGCGCTGCCGCCGCACCCGCTCGAACGCATCGAGCGATTGGAGCAGCTCCGGCCGCTCGCGGCCGGCATGGCCATGGGCGTCGCGCTCGTCAGCACGCCGCCCGAGCCGAGCATCGATACCGAGGACGATCTGGAACGCGCGAATGCGCGCTGGTCTGACTTCACCGCGAGGCACCGGTAATGCCATCGAATGCACCGCAGCACACGACGAAGTACATCTTCGTGACGGGCGGCGTCGTCTCGTCGCTCGGCAAAGGCATCGCCGCCGCGTCGCTCGGGCGACTGCTCGTGGAACGCGGACTGCGCGTGACGATGATGAAGTTCGATCCGTACATCAACGTCGACCCCGGCACCATGTCGCCGTTCCAACACGGCGAGGTGTACGTCACCGATGACGGCGCGGAAACGGACCTCGATCTCGGCCACTACGAGCGATTCATCGACCGCGCGCTCTCGCAATCCAACAACGTCACGACAGGTCGCGTGTACCTGAACGTGATCAGCAAGGAACGGCGCGGCGAATACCTGGGCTCGACAGTGCAGGTGATCCCGCACATCACCGATGAGATCAAGGCGGCGATGAAGCGTATCGCGCCCGACAACGATGTCGTGATCGTCGAGATCGGCGGCACCGTCGGCGACATTGAATCGCTGCCATTCCTCGAAGCCATCCGCCAGTTCCGCCACGAGATCGGCCGCGAGAACGCGCTCTTCGTGCATCTCACGCTGGTGCCGTTCATCAGCGCCGCCGGCGAAGTGAAGACGAAGCCGACGCAGCACTCGGTGCGCGAGCTCATGGAAATCGGAATCCAGCCCGACATCCTCGTCTGCCGCGCCGAGCGTCCCCTGTCGGAAGACGTCAAACGCAAAATCGCGTTGTTCTGTAACGTCGATTTCGGCTCGGTCATCGAGAGCCGCGACGTGCCCACCATTTACGAAATTCCGCTGGCGTTCGCCGAGCAGGGAATGGACGAGCGTGTGGTGACGCGCCTCGGGTTAGGCGGGAAGGCGCCCGACCTCTCGGCGTGGCGGGAGATGGTGGGTCGCATCACGTCGCCCAGCGAACGCGTGCGCATCGCCGTCGTCGGCAAGTACACGGATCTCGTGGACAGCTACAAGAGCGTGCACGAAGCGCTGATTCATGGCGGCATCGCCAACGATGTCGGCGTCGACATCCGCTGGATCTCGAGCGACCTGTTTACCTCCGCCGAACGCGCCGCCGAATTGTTAGGCCCGGTGCACGGCCTGTTGGTGCCGGGCGGATTCGGCGTGCGCGGCATCGAAGGCATGGTCGAAGCCATCCGGTGGGTGCGCGAGCGCGGCATGCCGTTCTTCGGCATCTGCCTCGGCATGCAGGTCGCGGTGATCGAGTTCGCGCGGCACAAGTGCAACCTCGACGACTCGCACTCGAGCGAGTTCGCGCCGGAGTGCGCCGATCCCGTGATCTCGCTCATGGAGTCGCAGCAGCACATCACCGACATGGGCGGCACGATGCGGTTAGGCGCCTACCCCTGCCGGCTGAAACCCGGCTCGTTGGTCGCCGAGACGTACGATGCGTCGGACATCAGCGAGCGGCACCGCCACCGGTACGAGTTCTCGAACGCGTATCGCGACCTGTTCGAGAAGCACGGCGTGCGGTTCAGCGGGCTCTCGCCCGACGGCTCGCTGGTCGAGATCATCGAGCTCCCCGATCATCCATGGTTCGTGGGTTGCCAGTTCCATCCCGAGCTCAAGTCGCGCCCAACGCGCCCGCACCCGCTGTTCGCCGGATTCGTCGGCGCGGCGTTGCACGCGAAGCGCCTGCGCGGCGAGTCTCGCGATGCCGCGCGCGGCGCGCGCGCCGCCACTTCCACCTGATACGACGTGACGCAACGATTCCCGTCCGATCGACTGTTCCTCATCGCCGGTCCCTGTGTCGTCGAGTCCGACGAACTGAATTTTCGCGTCGCCGACCACCTCGCGGCGCTGGCCGAGCGCGTGCCGGGCGGCATCATCTTCAAGGCGAGCTTCGACAAAGCCAATCGCTCGAATCGCGCGGCGCACCGGGGACCGGGACTCGACGAAGGCCTGGCCGCGCTCGACCGCGTGAAGAGCCGCACGGGCCTGCCTGTCCTAACGGACGTCCACGAGCCCGACCAGTGCGCGACGGCCGCCGAGGTGGTGGACGTCCTCCAGATACCGGCGTTCCTCTGTCGCCAGACGGACCTCCTCCTCGCCGCGGGGTCGACGGGCAAGCCCGTGAACATCAAGAAAGGGCAGTGGATGCACCCGGAAGGAATGCGCGGCGCCGCCGAGAAGGTGCGTAAGGCCGGCGTTAGGCGGCCGGAGGTCGCGATCACCGAGCGCGGCACGTTCTTCGGCTACGGCGATCTCGTGGTCGACATGCGTTCGTTCGCCCGCCTCACCGCCGCCTGCTCGGCGCCCGTGGTGTTCGATGCCACGCACAGCGTGCAGCAGCCGGGAAAAGGCGAAGGCGGCGCGAGCGGCGGCGCCCGCGAACACATTCCCGCGCTCGCGCGCGCGGCGGTGGCCGCCGGCGCCAACGGCGTGTTCATCGAGACGCACCCCGATCCCGACAATGCGCCGAGCGACGGGCCCAACATGCTGCCGTTGTCCGAGCTCGATGCGCTCGTGCGCCAGCTCATCGCCGTATGGGACACGTGCCGCCAGTGATCGACCCGGCCCTCGCCCGACGCATCAAGCTCGTCGGTCTCGACGTGGACGGCGTCCTCACCGACGGCGGCATCTACCTCGGCGATGTGGCGGGCGCGGCCATGGAGTTCAAGCGCTACGACGTGCAGGACGGACTCGGCATCGAGCTGCTGCGCAACGTCGGGCTCAAGGTGGTGATCGTCACCGGGCGCGTCTCCGAGAGCGTGCGGCTGCGCGGCAAGGAGCTGCGCATGGATGACGTCGCGCAGGATGCGTTAGCACGCAAGCTTCCGGCGTTGCGCCGCGTGCTCGAGCGACACGGCGTCACGGCACAGGAGACCGCCTTCGTGGGCGACGACATTCCCGATTTGCCGATCCTGCGCGAGGTAGGACTCCCCGTTGCCGTTGGCAATGCCGTGCCGATCGTTCGCGAGATGTGCGCGCTGCAATTGGAGCGCGCCGGCGGACGCGGCGCCGTGCGCGAATTCGCCGAGGTGCTCTTGCGCGCGCGCGGCGAATGGGAGCGCGCGCTCGAGCTCTACCTTGCGGCGCGCGCGGAAGTCACGCTCGAGACGACGCTCTGAGATGGACATCGTCGACCGCGGACGCCGTGTCTTCCGCATGGAACGAGAAGCGCTCGAGCAGATCGAGCAGGGCCTCGGCGCGCCGTTCGAGGCGGCGATCGAGCTCCTGGCGGCGTGCACGGGACGGGTGATTGTCGCCGGCGTCGGCAAATCGGGACTCATCGGACGCAAGATCGCGGCGACGCTCACGTCCACGGGTACGCCCGCCATGTTCCTGCACCCGGTCGAGAGCGTGCACGGGGATCTGGGCATCGTCGGGCCGTCCGACGTGGCCATCCTGCTCTCGAAGAGCGGCGCCACCGAGGAGCTGTTCCCGCTGCTGGAACAACTTCGCCGGTTAGGCGTAAGCATCATCGCCATCGTCGGCTCGCACGACTCGCTGCTCGGCCGGCAGGCCGACGTGGTCCTCGACACCTGGGTTCGCGAGGAGGCGTGCCCGCACGATCTCGCGCCCACCACCAGCACCACGGCTGCACTCACGATGGGCGATGCGCTGGCCGTGACGCTGCTCGAACGCAAGGGATTCCGCCGCGAGGATTTCGCGCGGCTGCATCCAGGCGGGTCGCTGGGCAAGCGCTTGCTCACGCGGGTCTGCGATGTGATGGTGACGGATGCACTGCCAATGCTCAAACCGGGGTCGTCCATGCGGGAGGCCGTGGTCCTGCTGGCCAAGCGGCGCGGCACGGTCGCGGTCGTCGATGAGA
>Ga0207695_10003988_pt1 | contig 20370 bp, 17 predicted proteins | sample KBSC54metaG_FD_184354 | JGI IMG/M metagenome (GOLD analysis project Ga0207695, IMG submission 184354) | Corn rhizosphere microbial communities from Kellogg Biological Station, Michigan, USA - KBS C5-4 metaG (SPAdes) (version 2) | ecosystem: Host-associated > Plants > Roots > Rhizosphere > Soil...
GATAGGGATTCTCAAGGCGATGGGGCTGCGGTCGGCGGCGGTGCTGCGCGTCTTTCTCGTGCAGGGGCTCGTGATCGGTCTTCTGGGAACGGGAATTGGACTCGTGCTCGGTGTGACGGTGGGCGTCGTGATCGACCACTTCAAGCTCATCGCGCTCGATCCGAGCGTATATTTCATCGACCATCTGCCGGTGTCGATTCAGCCGTTGGACGTGTTGTGGATCGTGCTGGCGAGCGTCGCGATCGCCATGTTGGCCACGTTGTATCCGTCTCTGCAGGCGGCGAATCTCTATCCGGTGGAAGCCATCCGTCACGAATGAGCATTGTCGAGGCGAGAGATCTGTCGAAATCGTACGTCGGCGGCGACGGCACGCCGATCCGTGTGCTCGACGGCGTGGATCTCGACGTGGCGCGCGGTGAGATGCTGGCGATCGTGGGCGCAAGCGGCGCGGGGAAGAGCACGTTGTTGCATTTGTTGGGCGGACTGGATCGTCCGACGCGCGGGTTCGTGGTCCTCGATGGCGAACCGCTGCACGGCTTGAGCGACGAGGCGTTGGCGCGCGTGAGGAACCGCAAGGTTGGATTTGTCTTTCAGTTTCACCACCTGCTGCGGGAGTTTTCGGCGCTCGAGAACGTGATGATGCCGTTGCGTATTGCGGGATGGGATGCGAAGCGGGCGCGCTCGCGCGCCGAGGAATTGTTGGCGAGGGTGGGGCTCGAGGGGCGGATGACGCATCGGCCGGCCGAGCTGTCGGGGGGCGAGCAGCAGCGCACCGCGGTCGCGCGTGCGTTAGCCATCGATCCCAAGGTGGTGTTGGCGGACGAGCCGTCGGGCAATCTCGACAACGCGAACGCCGAGCGGCTGCACGAACAGTTCGTGGCGCTCGTGCGTCAGCTCGAGATTGCGATGGTGGTGGTGACTCACAATCGCGCGCTGGCGGCGCGTGCGGATCGCACGCTGTTGCTGGACGGCGGTCGGCTGCGCGAGACGGATGTGCGAGAGGTCGTAGCCTGATGTTGTGCGACAGCTGCAAGGAGCGGGATTCGGTCGTGACGCTCACGCGGTCCAACGCCGACGGCGTCGTGACGGAAGAGCACCTGTGCGAGCGCTGCGCGCTGGAGCGCGGCATCGAGACGCACATCACGCAACCGAAGCAGCCGCTGGCCGATTTCATCGGCGCGCTGCACAAGCAGCTGCCGGCGTCGCCGCACGACAGCGGACGGTGTGGGTTCTGCTCGGGGACGCTGCGCGATTTCCGCAGCACCGGCCGGTTAGGCTGCCCCTACTGTTACACGACCTTCGAGGCCACGCTGCGCGACTGGCTGCGCCGCATCCACGGCACGTCGAAGCACGTGGGCAAGCGCTACCAACCGCCGGTTCCGTTAGTCGAGGAAGGCGCGACGGTGTTGGCCGAGCTGCGCGACCGGTTGCGTCGGGCGGTGGAGCAGGAGCAGTTCGAGGAAGCGGCGCGTCTTCGCGATCAGATCAAGGTGTTGGAATGACGTTGGACCTGTCGCTGCTGCCGGACGGCGGCGTGAGTTGGCTCGACGCGTCGGGCGATCACGCGGGCATCGTGCTGTCCACGCGCATCCGTCTCGCGCGCAATCTCGAGGGCTTTGCCTTTCCGGGTCGCGCGCGCGACGGCGAACGGCTGCGGGTGTTATCGCGGGTGCGCGAGGCGGTGGGCACGGCGCCGAGTCTCGAGCATCACGTGCTCGTGCGCGTGGACGATCTGCCGAGTGAAGACCGGCTGCTGCTCCACGAGCGGCATCTGGTGAGTCGAGAGCTGGCCGGGTTGGATCCGCAGCATCCTGTGCGCAGCGGCGCCGCCGTGTTTCTCGGGGCAGGGACAGGCGTCATGGTAAATGAAGAGGATCATCTGCGACTGCAGGCGCTGCGCTCGGGGTTCGCCCTGTCCGAAGCGTACGCCGCGCTCGAGCGGATCGACGAAGAGCTGGGCGCGACGGTACCCTTCGCCTACCACCAGGAGTTCGGGTTTCTCACCTCCTGTCCGACCAACACGGGAACCGGAATGCGGGCTTCGGTGATGATTCATCTACCGGGGCTCAACGCCACAAAAGAGATTTCGAAGACGTTAGCCGGTTTGCAGCAGATGGGATTGACGTACAGAGGGCTGTACGGTGAGGGGAGCGAAGTCGTCGGGAATTTCTTTCAGATTTCCAATCAGACGACGCTTGGGCGGTCGGAGGATGAAATCATCGACCAGCTGATGTACGTGCTGCGCACGGTGATTTCTCGCGAAGAGGATGCGCGGCGTGTCTTGCTTCGCGACGCCGGTTATATTATTGAGGACAAGCTCTGGCGAGCTTATGGCACCCTCCGGTACGCACGAAGCCTCACGTTCGACGAGGCGATGAGTTACCTCAGTGGCGTACGACTGGCCGTTGGATTGAAACTGATCACCGGCCTCAGTGTATATACCCTCAACAAGCTCCTGATTTTTTCCCAATCTGCGCATCTGGCACAGGCCGAGGGGAGAGCGCTCACAGATAGTGAGGCAAATCTCGTCCGCGCACGATATGTGCGACAGTTGCTGGCAGAAGAGGCAGGGACGAACGGCTGACCCGACGCAGGGCTGTCCGGCACTGAGGGACCTATGAACGGCTACAACTTCACTGAGCGTGTGCGAAAAGTTCTCGCGATGGCTCGCGAGGAAGCCGCACGTCTCCACCATGAGTACGTGGGGACAGAGCACATCCTGCTCGGCCTCATCCGGGAGGGTGAGGGGGTCGCTGCGGCCGTTCTCCAGAATTTGAGCGTGGATCTCGACGAGATTCAGCAGAAGATCGAGGAGACGGTCAAGAAAGGCAAAGCAGCGCAAACCACCGGGCCTGATCTTCCCTACACATCGCGGGCGAAGAAGGTACTCGAGCTCGCCATGAGCGAGGCGAGGGAGCTCAACCACAGTTATGTGGGTACGGAGCACCTCCTGCTCGGATTGTTACGGGAGGAGAAGGGCATCGCCGCGCAGGTACTCACCGATACAGGCGTCAATCTGGACGCCGCGCGGGCGGAGACGCTGCGCCTGTTGGGCACGGAGATGCCGGCTGGAGGTGCCACGGCTCAGGCCGGCAGCCCACCGGCCCCGCAGCAGGCGAAGGGCGAGAAAAAGTCGAAGACGCCGGCGCTCGACCACTTCTGCCGCGATCTCACGCAGCTGGCTGGCGAAGGCCAGCTCGATCCGACCATCGGCCGTGCGAAAGAGATCCAGCGCGTGATGGAAGTGCTGACGCGCCGCAAGAAGAACAATCCGGTGCTCATCGGCGAGCCAGGGGTGGGCAAAACGGCCATCGTCGAAGGGCTGGCCCAACTCATCGCCAACGGCGAGTGCCCGGAGTCGCTGCGCGACCATCGCGTGCTTGCGTTAGACATGGCGGCGGTGATCGCCGGCACGAAGTATCGCGGCCAGTTCGAGGAGCGGCTCAAGGCGGTCATGAACGAGATCGCGCAGAACAAGAACATCATCTTGTTCATCGACGAGCTGCACACGCTGGTTGGAGCGGGCGCGGCCGAAGGCGCGATCGACGCGAGCAACATGCTCAAGCCCGCGCTCGCGCGCGGCGAGCTGCAGTGCGTCGGCGCGTCCACGCTCAACGAGTATCGCAAGTACATCGAGAAGGACGGAGCGCTCGAGCGGCGCTTCCAAACGGTGATCGTCGATCCACCTTCGGTGGAGGAGACCGTAGAGATCCTTCGTGGTCTGCGCAAGAAGTACGAGGACCATCACCACGTGACGATCCCCGATACGACGCTGGTGACCGCCTCGAAGCTCTCCGAGCGGTACATCACCGACCGGTTCCTGCCCGACAAGGCGATCGACGTGATCGATGAGGCGGGTGCACGGGCGCGACTGGCGGCGCAGGCGCCGCCGCCGGAAGTGGCGGAGCTCAAGGGCAAGCTCGAGGAAGTGAACGTCGAGAAGGAATCCGCCGTTCGCGATCAGAATTTCGAGCGCGCGGCCGCGCTGCGCGACAAGGAGCGCGAGCTCCAGGGCGAGATCCGCCGCAAGGGCGAAGAGTGGGAGAAGCACCGCCAGTCGTTCCGGCCAGTGTTAGGCGAGGAGGAAATTTCCTTCATCGTCAGCCGGTGGACGGGCATTCCCGTGACGCGCTTGCAGGAGGCCGAGAGCGCGCGACTGCTGCGCATGGAAGACGAGCTCCACGCGTCGGTCGTCGGGCAGGATGAGGCGATCAAGGCGCTGTCCCGCTCCATTCGCCGCAGCCGGGCCGGTCTCAAGGATCCGGCACGCCCGATCGGGTCGTTCATTTTCTCGGGGCCAACGGGCGTCGGGAAAACCGAACTGGCGCGTGCGTTAGCCAAGTTCCTGTTCGCCGATCAGTCGGCCTTGATTCGCGTCGACATGAGCGAGTACATGGAGAAGTTCTCCGTGAGCCGGCTCATTGGCGCGCCTCCGGGCTACGTTGGCTACGAGGATTCGGGGACGCTCACCAAGGCCGTGCGTCGCAAGCCGTACAGCGTCGTGCTGCTCGATGAGATCGAGAAGGCGCATCCCGACGTCTTCAACATCCTGTTGCAGGTGTTGGACGAGGGGCACCTCACGGACAACTATGGTCGCGTGATCGACTTCAAGAACACCGTCGTGATCATGACGTCCAACGTGGGCGCGCGCGACATCACCAAGAGCAAAGGGTTGGGCTTCGCGGCGCCGGACGATCGCGAGAACTTCGATCGCATTCAGGAAAAGGTGAAGGAGGAAATTCAGCGGGTCTTCAATCCTGAATTCCTGAACCGGTTGGACGACGTCATCGTGTTCCACCCGCTCAACAAGGAGCACATCTCGCAGATCGTGGGCATCCTGTTGCGCGAGGTGCAGCGCCGGTTGTCGGACGAAGAGATCACGCTCAAGCTGTCCGGGCCGGCCAACGACTTCCTCAGCACCCACGGGTACGACGAGCATTTCGGGGCGCGTCCGCTCAAGCGGGCCATCCAGAAGTACGTCGAGGACCCGCTGTCGGAGAAGATTCTGATCGGGGACTTTGCGAAGGGCGATGAAGTCGAGGTAGACGTATCACCCGACGGGTCGAAGCTCGATTTCAAGGTGCTGAGCAAGACCACCACCTGACCGGCCCGCCAGGAGCCACAAATAAAAACGGCGGAGTGCCCAGTGGGGCATTCCGCCGTTTCGTGTGTATCTTATAGGCCATGTTTCGACGACTGTTTCTGCCCATCGCCCTTTGCACGGTGACGGCCGGGGTGCATGCACAGGCCTCCGGCCCATGTGCAACGCCCGATTCCGTGATCATCCGGGGCAACAGCCGCGTGTCGACGTCGACGGTGCTCTCGGACATCGGGATTACGAAAGGCGATACACTCAATTTCCGCGTCCTGCAGCGCGCCATCCGCAACCTGTATGCGACGGGGCAGTTCAGCACCGTACAAATGAGCTGCGAGATGGGGACGAGCGGACATGCAGCGGCTGTCTTTACCGTCGTCGAGCGTCCGCTCCTCGGGCATTTCTCGGTGCAGGGCGAGGACGTGATCGGCGAGGGGGCGCTGCGCGACAAAATCGAGCTGCTGTCCGGCAAGCCGATCGATCCCTCGTTAGTCGCACGCGCCGTGGAGCGCATCGACTCCATGTACGAAGCCAAGGGGTATTACCTGGCGAGCGTGCAGCCGGAGAGCACGGTGTCGAACGGATTCACGAACATCACGTTCAAGGTGAGCGAGGGCCGGCGGCTCGCGGTGTCGGGTGTGCAGATCGACGGCGGGAAGAAACTGCCGCCGGCCGATGTGGTTGGCGCGATGAAGACCAAGCCGGAAGGATTCTGGTTCTGGCAGAAGGGCGAGTTCGACGAGGACAAGTTCCAGGCGGACATCAACGACCGCATTCCCAAGCTGTATCAATCGAACGGCTTCATCGACTTCCAGGTCCAGAAGGACACGCTGCTCGTGGACAAGCAGAACGGGAAGGCGATGGTGCAGGTAAACGTGAAGGAGGGGCCGCAATACCACGTCGGGACATTCGAGGTGGTGGGAAACCGGCACTTCTCGACGGCGGACATTGACCGCTTCTATCCGTTCGTCCCGCGGTCGCCATCGTTAGGCGACAAGGTGAAGGGCCTGTTCGGCGGCGGGTCGAGCGACGAGAACGTGTTCGATGCGGCCGCCTGGAACGATGCCACCGACAAGCTGCGCACGGCGTACGCGAACGACGGCTACATCTACGTGCAGATCCGCCCGGTGATCGAGCGGGAGATGAGCAAAGACTCGGTGCCGACGGTGAATCTCCGCTGGGAAATCGCGGAGGGCTCGCCGGCGACGATCAACCGGATCGACATCGCGGGCAACGACTACACGTCGGATCAGTGCATCCGGAACGCGTTAGTCATCTTGCCGGGCGACGTGTTCAGCCAGGACCGCCTGATCCGCAGCTATCAGAACATCCAGAACCTGGGCTTCTTCGAGTCGCCGCTGCCGCCGCCCGAGACGCCCCGTGTGAACGACAAAGGCGACGTGGACGTGGTCTTCCACGTGAAGGAGAAGCACACCGGGAGTGTGAACTTCGGCGCGTCCGTGGGCGAGGGCACGGGGCTGGGCGGATTCATCGGGCTCGATCAGCCTAACTTGTTCGGCTTGTGCAAGAAGGCGTCGGTGCAGTGGCAGTACGGCAAGTACGTGAACGACTTCCAGCTGAGTTACACCGACCCGTCGATTCGCCAGACGCGCATTTCGGGAACGGCGACGGCGTACAGCACGTATTCGCGGTACCTGATTGCGGACCTCGGACAGAGCCAGGCATCGGGTGGATCGCTGCAGTTGGGCTTCCCCGTACACGGCTCTCCGTTCACGATGTTCTTCGTGTCGTACGGCGGCGAGGCGGTGCGGTTCACCGGCGGTCTGGCGTCGCGCGACACTGCCATCGATACGCGGCAACACTTCCGGTCGACCGTTGGTTTTCAGTTGACGCACGACAACCGCATCGACCTGCCGTTCCCGTCGGGCGGATCGCTGCGGACGATCGACGCGCAGTTCAACGGCGGGCCGCTGGGTGGCACGTCGAGCTTCCAGCGCTACACCACGGAATTGCGTAACTATTCCACCCTGGCGCAGTGGGGCGGCAGTGCGCTGGGCTCGCAGTCGATGAAGCTCGTGTTCGGGCTTACGGCTCGGGCCGGCATGTTGTTTGGCGACGCGGGGCCTTTCTTCTATTCTCAGAAGTTCGCCATGGGCGGCACGCAATACGGCGAGCAACTGCGCGGTTACGAGGAATTTTCGATCACGCCGGCGGGATTCGTACCCGGAACGAACAGCAACGCCACCGTCCAATCCTTCGGAAACGCATTTTTCAGCACGACAGCCGAGCTCGGCGTTCGCTTCAACTCCATGCTGTACTCGGACCTCTTCTACGACGCGGGGAACGTGTACGATTCGCCGCGTGACTTCGATCCGACGCGGTTATTCCGGGGTGCCGGCATCGGTGTCGCGATCGTGACGCCGCTCGGGCCGCTTGGCCTCGATTGGGCGTATGGGTTCGACCGGGTCGACGTGAACGGGCGCCCGGATCCGAAATGGATGCTGCACTTCAAGCTCGGACAAATTTTCTAACCGGAGTCACAATGCGTTCGTTTGTCCATGCCGCGCTCTCGGCGCTGGCAATCTCCACCCTCATGGCTGGAACAGTGTTGGCGCAGGGAGGCACCGTGTCGCCGCCGGCGAGTGCGTCGAGCGGCACGATCAAGATCGCCTACGTCAACTCGCAAAAGATTCTGGCCGAAGTGCCCGGCCGCAGTGATGCCGAAGCGCAGATGCAGAAAGAGATGGAGGGCTATCGCGCCGAAGTGCAGAAGATGAGCGATTCGCTCAACGCCATCGTCTCGGCGTACAACAAGGCGGAGCCGACGCTGAGCGCGACGGCGAAGGCGACGCGGCAGAAGGACATTCAGACCAAGGAGAGCGCGTACCAGCAGCGGGTGCAGCAGCTCGAGCAGCAGGCGCAGCAGCGGCAGGCCGAGCTCATGCGTCCGATCATGCAGCAGATCAACAAGGTGATCGAGCAGATTCGGAGCGAGAACGGCTACGCGATGGTGTTCGACGCCGGGAATCAGTCCGGCGTGGTGGTGGCGGCCGACTCGTCGCTCGACATCACGGACAAGGTGATCCAGCGACTGAAGGCAGCCGGTCCGGTGTCGACGACGCCGCAGAAGCCGCCGGCTGGACCCACGGACAAGCCGCTCGGCGCGTCGCGATCGCCGGATCCCAGCAAGCCGTAATGCCCAACGACGTGACGCACATGCGCCTCGGCGATGAGAGAGAAGAAGGCCCTTCACTCACCGCCGAGGCGATTGCGCGTTTGGTAGGCGGTACGATTCGGGGGAACGGCGGGGTGCGCGTGCGCGGTGTCGCGCCGTTGGACCGGGCGACGACCGACGATCTGAGCTTCCTCGCGCAGCCACGGTACGCGGCGCTGTTCGAGCGGTCGCAGGCCGGCGTCGTGCTGGTGGCGCCGGATCTCGCCGATGCGCCGGGCGCCGCGGCGTGCCGGATCGTGGTGCGGCAGCCCCACGAGGCGATGCTGCGCGTGCTGCCCGCGCTCTATCCGCCGCCGCCGCGGGAATCCGGCGTGCACGGCACGGCGGTCATCGGCCGCGGCGCTCGGTTAGGCGCCGGCGTGGCGATCGGCCCGTACGCGGTGATCGGCGACGGCGTGCAGTTGGGCGAGGATGCCGTCGTGGGCGCCCACACGACGATCGGGGCCGGCGTGACGGTGGGTGCGCGAACCTGGCTGGCCGACGGCGTGACGCTGTACGCGGGCACTGCGTTAGGCGAACGCGTTCGGGTGCACGCGGGTACGCGCATCGGGTGCGACGGGTTCGGTTACGTGCCGGGCGAAGATGGCCATCGCAAGATTCCGCACGTCGGCCGGTGCATCATCGGCGACGATGTGGAGATCGGCGCCAACTCGACCATCGACCGCGGGAGCGTCGATGACACGGTGATCGGCGCCGGAACGAAGATCGACAACCTCGTGCACATCGCGCACAACGTGCGCATCGGCCGGCTCTGTCTCATCATGGCGCAGGTGGGCATCGCGGGATCGGTGCACATGGGCGACGGGTGCATTCTCGCGGGGCAGGTGGGGGTGAGCGGGCATCATGACATCGGCGCCGGGGCGCGCCTGGCGGCACAGGCCGGGGTGTTCGGCGACATTCCCGCGGGACAGACCTGGTCGGGCTACCCGGCGCGTCCGCACGGGGAGCAACTGCGCGCGCACGCCGCGCTGTACAAGTTGTCGGGGCTCATGCGGCGCATCGAGAAATTGTTGGAGCGCGACACCGGGTGAGCGACCAGCGTCATTCGATTGCGCAGGCGGTGTCGCTCGAGGGGATCGGACTGCATCTCGGGCAGGCGTGCCGACTCACGTTCCGGCCGGCGGAGGCGGGCACGGGCGTGGTGTTCCGTCGCGTGGATGTCTCGGGGGAGCCGACGATTCCGGCGCGTGCGGACTTCGCGGTGCTGAGCGACCGGAGGACGCAGCTCGGCAGCGGGCCGGCGGCGCTGCACACGGTGGAGCACGTGCTGGCGGCCGTGGCGGCGCAGGACATCGACGACCTGGTGATCGAGATGGACGGGCCGGAGCCGCCGATTCTGGACGGCAGCGCGGCGCCGTACTTCGATGCGTTAGGCAGGGCGGGGATTGCCGATCGCGGCGGGGCGGTGCAATATCTCGCCGTCACGCGCCCGATGTCGGTCAAGTGCGGCGAGTCGAGGTACGAGGTGCTGCCGGCGCCGTCGTTGTCGCTCAAGGTGACGATCGACTTTCCGCATCCGCTGATCGGCCGGCAGACGTTGGACATGGGCGTCACGCGCGATTCGTTCGCGCGCGAGCTGGCCGGCGCGCGGACGTTCGGATTCACGCGCGAGGTCGAGATGCTGTCGCGGATGGGCTTGATCCGCGGGGCGTCGACGGCGAATGCGCTGGTGTTGGACGACACGGGGCTCGTGGATGCGGAGCTCCGTTGGGCGGACGAGTTCGTGCGGCACAAGACGATGGATTGCGTGGGCGATCTGGCGCTGGCCGGTGCGCGGGTGCGGGCGCGCGTGATCGCGGTCAAGCCGAGCCATCGCGGCACGGTCACGCTGGTGCAGCAGATGGTCACGCAGGCGAGCCGGGAGGGCGAATCGCGGATGCTTGGGATCGAAGACATCATGAAGGTGTTGCCGCACCGATATCCGTTTTTGCTGGTGGATCGCGTCCTCGAGATGGAGCCGCGGAAGCGGATCGTCGGTATCAAGAATGTGACGATGAACGAGCCGTTCTTTCAGGGGCACTTTCCGGGGCATCCGGTGATGCCGGGCGTGCTGATCGTCGAGGCGATGGCGCAGGTGGGCGGCATGCTGCTCATGGGCGCGGTCGAGGATCCGGAGAACAAGATCGTGTACTTCATGTCGCTGGACAACGTGAAGTGGCGGAAGCCCGTTCGGCCGGGCGACCAGCTGCGGTGCGAGCTGGAGATGGTCCAGATTCGCGGGCGCGTGTGCAAGATGCGGGGGCTGGCGAAGGTCGAGGGCGACCTGGTGTGCGAGGCGGACATGGCGGCGATGGTCGTCGACCGATGAGCGCGCGCATCCACCCGTCGGCGATCGTGTCGCCCGATGCGCAGTTGGGCGACGGGGTGGAGGTGGGGCCGTGGGCCGTGATCGGTCCGTCGTGTGTGTTAGGCGACGAGTGCGTGGTGGCGGTGCGCGCGGTGCTCGAGCGAAACGTGACGTTGGGCGACGGCGTGCGCATCGGCATCGGGTCGGTGATCGGCGGCGACCCGCAGGATCTCAAATTCCAGGGCGAAGAGACGCGCGTCGAGATCGGCGATGGGACGGTGGTGCGCGAATATGCGACGATCAACCGCGGCACTTCGGAATCGTTCAAGACCTCCGTTGGGCGCGACTGCTTCATCATGACGTACGTGCATCTGGCGCACGACTGCCACGTGGGCAACGGCGTGATCATCTCGAACGGCACGCAGCTCGCGGGACACATCACGGTCGAGGACCGCGCGATCATTTCCGGGCTGTGCGCGATCCATCAGTTCGTGAAAATCGGCACGCACAGTTTCATCGGCGGCGCGTCGCGGGTGCCGCAGGACATTCCGCCGTATCTCAAAGCCGTCGGGAATCCGATCAGACTGTACGGGCTCAACAGCGTCGGCTTGCAGCGCGCGAACTTCGAGCCGGCGGTGCTCCGCGAATTGAAGCGGGCCTATCGGCTCGTCTTTCGCTCGGAGCTGAACGTGTCGCAGGCGATGGAGCGGGCGAACACGGAGCTCGAGATGTTCCCGGAGGTGCGGCACTTTCTATCGTTCGTGGACGGCAGCGGCCGCGGCGTGGCGACGTGAGCGCGCCGCGCATCGGCGTCGTCGGCGCAGGGAGCCTGGGCTACCACCACGTCCGGCTGCTGCGCGAGCTGCCTAACGTAGACTTCGCGGGCTTCTACGACATCGACGCGACGCGCGTCGCCGCGGTGCAGGCGGAGCTCGGCGCCACCGCGGCGCCGTCGCTCGCGGCGCTGCTGGACCGCGTGGACGCCGTCACGGTCGTCGTGCCGACGCCGGCGCACCACGCCGTCGCCAAGCAGGCGCTGGCGCGCGGCGTGCACGTGCTGATCGAGAAACCGATCGCGACCACGCTCGACGAAGCGGACGACCTGCTGGCGACCGCTCGCTCGACCAAGGCGCTGGTGCAAACGGGACACGTCGAACGGTTCAATCGCGCGATCCGCGCCGCGCTGCCGCACATCGCCGAGCCGCGATTCGTCGAGAGCAATCGGCTGGCGCCGTTCAATCCGCGCGGATCCGAGGTCGCGGTGGTGCTGGATCTGATGATCCACGACATCGACCTGGTGCGCACGCTCGTCGGCGGACAGGTGACCGAGCTGGCTGCCGCGGGCGTGCCGGTGTTGACGCCGTCGGTGGACATCGCCAACGCGCGGTTAGGCTTCGACTCCGGCGCCGTGGCGAACATCACCGCGAGCCGCGTGTCGCGCGACCGGTTCCGCAAGCTGCGGATCTTTCAACGCAGCGGGTATCTGTCCCTGGATCTCGCGCAGGGGACGGGCGAGTTCTACCGGCTGCGCGACGATCTCAACGTGGCGGCGCTCGCCGCCGCTCCGCGGCAGCTCGAGGACTTCATGGAGCGCGTGCCGCTCGACGCGCCGGCGGGCGAGCCGCTCCGCCTCGAGCTCGAGAGCTTCGTGGCCGCGGTGCAGGGCACGCAGCCGGTGCTGGTGAGCGGTGACGACGGGCGCGAGGCGCTCGCCCTGGCGCTGCGCATCATGCGTGCGATCGAGCGATCGATGCCGGTGCTCGCCGGATCGCCCGGTGCGTGAGGTGCTGTTCGTCGCCGGCGAAGCGTCCGGCGACCTGCACGCGTCCGGAGTCGCCGAAGAGCTGCGCCGCCGAGTGGCGGATCTGCCGCTCGCGGGCATCGGCGGCGCGCGCATGGAGCGCGCAGGCGTTCGCCTCATCGAGCACACCGACCGTCTTGCGGTGATGGGGTTTTTCGAGGTGCTCAAGCACGTACCGCGGCACTACGCCCTGCTGGCCGCGCTCAAGCGGCGGCTGCGGTCCGGCGCGGTGGGTCTGGTGGTGCTGGTCGACTACCCGGGCTTCAACATGAAAGTCGCCGCGGCGGCGCACGCGGCGGGCGTGCCGGTGCTCTACTACATCACGCCGCAGGTGTGGGCGTGGGGCGCCGGTCGCCTCCGCGCGCTGGCGCGGACGGTGACGCGGGCGGCGGTGATCCTGCCCTTCGAGGAGGCGCTGCTGCGGTCGCACGGCGTGCAGGCGACGTTCGTTGGGCATCCGCTGCTCGACCGCGCGGCGGCGTCCATGCCGTCGCGCACGGCCGCGCGCCGCGCACTCGGCCTAACGGACGCGGAGCGCGTGCTGGCGCTCTTTCCGGGAAGCCGCGCCCAGGAGATCGCCCGCCACCTGGGGCCGTTCCTCGACACGGCGCGGATGCTCGAGCGGCGGGTGCGCGGTCTGAAGGTGGTGGTGAGCGTTGCGCCGGGCATTGCGCTCGACGGCGCGCGGTCGCCGTATCCCCTGGTGCAGGACTCCTCGTTCTCGGTGTGGCGCGCGGCGGATGCGGCGCTCTCGAAGAGCGGGACGTCCACGCTCGAGGCCGCGGTGGCGGGGTGTCCGTTGGTGGTTGCCTACCGCACCGGCGCGGCGAGCTACGCGATCGCGCGGCGCGTGGTGACCATCCCGCGGATCGGGCTCGTGAACGTCGTGGCCGGCGAGTCGCTGGCGCCCGAATTTCTGCAGGACGCGGTGAATCCGGCCGCGATGGCGGATGCGATCGAGCCGCTGCTCGACCCGAACAGCCTGGCGCGTGCGGCGCAGGTGGCCGGACTCGCTCGCGTCCGGGACAAGCTCGGCACGCCCGGCGCGGCGGCGCGCGTGGCCGACATGGCGCTGGCGCTCGCGCAATGACGGCCGCGGCCGTCGACACCCGGCGCGCGCGCCGGCGCGCGGTCCTCAGTTGGTTAGGCGGCGGCCTCCTGCGGGTGCTCGCGCGCACGTGGCGGATCCGCTACGTGAATCGCGGCGCGCTCGACGCGCTGCGCGCGGCCCGGCAACCCGCGATCCTCTGCCTGTGGCACGGCGAGATGCTGCCGCACCTGTGGGCGCACCGCGGTCAGGGCATCACGGTGCTCATCAGCGAGCACGGCGACGGCGAGATCATCGCGCGCATCGCCACTTCGTTAGGCTGCAAGACCGTGCGGGGATCGTCGTCGCGCGGCGCCGACCGGGCATTGTTAGGCATGTGCCGCGCCGTGGACGGCGGCGGGGACGCGGCGTTCACACCCGATGGCCCGCGCGGACCCGCACATACGTTCGCGCCCGGCGTGCTCATCGTCTCCCAACGCACCGGGGCGCCGGTCGTTCCGCTCGGCGCCGGCGCGTCGCGCGCATGGCGTCTCGCGAGCTGGGACCGGTTTCTCATCCCCAAGCCGTTTGCGCGCGTAACCATCGCCTACGGTACGCCAACCATCGCCGACGCGGGGAGTGCGCGCGAGGCGGTGAGCCAGGCCCCGCGCTTCGAGGCGCTCATGGCGGAGACCAACGCGGTAGCAACGCGTGATTGATCCGCGCACGACGGACCACGTGTGGTACAGCGACGACGCGCGCGCACGCGCCGCACGCGCCTTGCTATGGCCGTTCGCGGCCGTGTATGCGGGCGCCGTCGCCGTGCGCGGCGCGCTCTTCGATGCCGGACTCGTCGAGCAAGTCAGGCTGGCGCTTCCCAGTGTGAGCGTCGGCAATCTCACGGTCGGTGGAACCGGGAAGACTCCGACTGCGGCGTGGCTCGCGGCGCGGCTCGTGGAGCGAGGCGCGCACCCGGCGATCGTGATGCGCGGATACGGAAGCGACGAGCCGCTCGTCCACCGGGAGGTGAATCCCGAGATCCCGGTAGTGATCGCGGCCGACCGAGTAGCAGGCGTGAGGCGCGCTCGTGCCCTCGGCGCCGACGTTGCGGTCCTCGACGATGCATTTCAGCACCGCCGCGCGCGGCGCGATGCGGACGTCGTCCTCATCAGCGCCGATCGCTGGCGGCTTCCCGCGCGGCCGCTGCCCGCGGGACCATGGCGTGAACCATTGAGCGCGCTGGCGCGGGCGTCGATGGTGATCGTGACACGCCGCGCCGTGCCGGATACGGTTGTGGCTGCAGTAATAGGCGAGCTCGGCCGCTCGTGGCCGGACTTGCCGACGGCTGTTGCGTCGCTGACGCTCGGCGACCTGCATCGTGTGAGTGGACCAGAAGTCCGCCCGCTGTCGTCGCTGCGGGGCGAGCGCGTCTATCTGGTGGCCGCCATCGGCGATCCGCTCACGCTCGTGGCGCAGCTTCGGGCCTCCGGTGCAGATGTCACGCTCCACGCCTTCGAGGATCATCATCGGTTCACCGACGATGACGTCACCGCTGTCCAGCGCGGAGCAGGCGAGACGCGTCTCGTCCTGTGCACGCTCAAGGACGCCGTGAAGCTCGCGCCGCTCTGGCCTCGCGCGGCGCCGTCGTTGTGGTATGTTTCCCAGCAGTTCGCGCTGGAGTCCGGGCAAAGCACAGTGGATTCTCTTCTTGCCTCACTGCTCGATGCGCGACGCGACCAACCCGGAGTGCGGCCGCCCGCGTTGGGCCATCCGTCCTTACCAAACTCATGACAACCGATCTCAGACTCTCTACCGACAAGATCGTCAGGCCCGATAAGGACCGCTTCCTGAACGAGGACAACCCTTTCGAGGACATGATGTCGCGGTTCGACCGGGCAGCCGAGCTGCTCGATCTGGAACCGGGCCTCTACAAGATCCTCCGCCACCCCGAAAAAGAGATCACGCTGTCGATCCCCGTCCTCATGGACAACGGGGAGATCGAGGTGTTCACCGGCTATCGCGTGCTGCACAACACGTCGCGTGGTCCGGCCAAGGGCGGGATTCGATTCGATCCGAACGTCAATCGCGATGAAGTGAAAGCGCTCGCCGCGTGGATGACGTGGAAGTGCGCGGTGGTGAACATTCCCTTTGGCGGCGCCAAGGGCGGCGTGATTTGCGATCCGCTCAAGCTGAGCGTCGCCGAGCTCGAGCGCATCACGCGCCGGTATACGGCGGGTCTCATCGGGGTCCTCGGACCGGATTCGGACGTGCCGGCGCCCGACGTCAATACGAACGAGCGCGTGATGGCGTGGGTGATGGACACCTACTCGATGCACATGCGGCACACGGTGACGTCGGTGGTGACGGGCAAGCCGGTGGAGATGGGCGGCTCGTTAGGCAGGCGGGAAGCGACCGGCCGCGGGTGCATGCTCGTCACGCTGGCGGCGCTGGAGCATCTGGGCATGCGCGCCGCCGGCGCAACGGTGGCGGTGCAGGGTTTCGGCAACGTGGGTTCCGTCGCGGCGCAGCTGCTGCACACGCAGGGCTGCAAGGTGATCGCGATCGGCGACCGCTCGGGCGGCATCGTGAACACGAACGGCATCGACGTCAACGACGCGATCGCGTACGTGAAGCAGAATCGCTCGCTCGAGGGCTACTCGAAGGGCGACCGCATCACCAACGACGATTTGTTGACGCTCGAGGTCGACGTGCTCGTGCCCGCGGCGCTCGAGAACGTGATCACGCGCAAGAACGCGCCCAAGATTCGCGCGCGCGTGATCTGCGAAGGCGCGAACGGGCCGACCACGGCGCCCGCCGACGCGATCCTCGATGACAAGGGCGTGTTCGTGATCCCGGACATCCTCGCCAACGCGGGCGGTGTGACGGTGTCGTACTTCGAGTGGGTGCAGGACCGGGGCGGCTATTTCTGGACCGAAGCGACCGTGAACGATCGTCTACAGCAGATCATGCAGGACAGCTTCCGCGCGGTGCTCGAGTTGTCGCGGCGGCACAAGGTGAACATGCGCACGGCCGCGTACATGTTGTCGATTTCGCGCGTCGCCACGGTGCACCGGCTGCGCGGGATCTACGCCTAACGCTGGCGCCCGGGCGCCGCGGGCCGCGCGTGCGCCGCGCTGATGCGCGTGCTCGTCGCGGCCGTGGGCCGGCCGAGGGATCGCGACCTGGCGGCCGTGATCGAGGAATACGAGCGACGCGCGGCGCGGTACTGGCCGCTCGACATCCGCGCGGTCCGCGAGGAGCCGGCGCGCGGGCGCTCGTCCACCGAAGTGCAAGAGCGCGAAGGGGAGCGCTTGCTGGCCGCGGCCGGCTTGGCGACGGTGCTCGTGGCCTGTGACGCCGAGGGAACTCTGATGCGGTCCGAGGAGTTCGCCGGTTGGCTCCGCGACCACCGCGACAGCGGACGCGATGTGGCGTTCATGATCGGCGGTGCGTACGGGTTGTCGGAGAGCGTGCGGCGCCGGTCGACGATGCGGTTGGCGTTCGCGCGATGGACGCTGCCGCACGAGCTCGCGCGGTTGGTGCTCGCGGAACAACTCTATCGCGCCGGTACGATCGGGCGCGGCGAACCGTACCACAAGTGATGCCATCTTCTCGAGTCGAAACCGCCGTGCATCAGCATCGCATCCGATGTCGGGCGCGGCAGTGGGGTCGCACGTTCCGGGGACGCGCGTGAGCGAGCTTCGCGTCCTGTCGCTGCCGCCCGCGGTGCCGGACATTGTGCGCGCGGCGCGCGACGGCGGGCCGGAATCGGCGTGGTACGAGACTCCGCCGCGCGATGCGTCGGCGTGGCGCGAGCGGGCCTCGCGCCTGCGCAGCGACGGCCGATGGGCGCGCGTGCTCGGTCCGGCGATCGAGGCGGGCGGCGCGGCAGCGGATCGTCTGGCGCGAGCGGCCGACGGCGGCGTGGTGGTGACGACGGGCCAGCAGCCCGGGCTGTTCGGCGGCCCGATCTACACGTGGAGCAAGGCGCTCAGCGCGATCGCGCTCGCGGATGCGATCGAAGAGTCGTCAGGGATCCCGACCGTGGCGGTATACTGGGCGGCGACCTACGACGCGGACTACGCCGAGTCGAGCGTGACGCACGTGGCGCTCGAGGATCGCGTGGTGACGTTGTCCTCGCCGCCGGCGGTGGTCGAGGGCCGCGGCATGCGGGACACGCCGTTAGGCGACGTGCGGGGCGCGATGCAGACGCTCGCCGATGCGGCCGGCGCAGCGGCCGCGCCGCACGTGCTGGACGACGTGCGCCGGGCCTACGCGCCCGATCAGACGGTGGGCGGCGCGTTCGTCGCGCTCCTGCGCGCGATACTGGAACCGTTAGGCATGCCGGTGCTGGATGCCGGCCACCCGGCGGTGCAGGCGGCGTCGCGTCCGGCGCTGGCGCACGCGTTGGCCGACGCGGCGCCGGTGGACGCGGCGCTCCGCTCGCGAAGCGCGGCGCTCGTCGAGGCGGGGTACGAGCCGCAGGTGGCGCACGTGGACCGGTTGTCGTTGGTGTTCGCGGCGGGGGACGGCGCGCGGCGGCGGCTGCCGATCGGCGCGGCGCTGGGCGATGCGCAGGGCGCACTCGAGCCCAACGTGCTGCTGCGGCCGGTCGTGGAGCGCGCGATCCTGCCCACCGTGGCCTACGTGGCGGGTCCGGCCGAGCAGGCCTACTTCGCGCAATCGACGGCGGTGGCCGATGCGTTAGGCATGGCGCGTCCGCTGGCGGTGCCGCGGTGGTCCGGCGTGATCGTCGAGCCGCACGTGCAGCGGATTCTCGACCGATACGGCCTCGACGTGGACGCGCTGCGCGATCCGCACGCGGTGCTGGGCCATCTGGTGCGCGAGCGCGTGCCGGCCGAGATCGCGGCAGCGCTCGTGCGCTACCGGCAGGCGCTCGAAGCGGCGGCGTCCGAGCTCGATGCGGCGCTCGAGCAGTCCGCGCCGCCGCTCGTCGACCGCGCGGTGGCGGAGGGGACGCGGCGCAACATCGCGCACCGGCTGGACCGTTTGGAGCGCCGGGTCGCGGCCGCGACCAAGCGGCGCGAGACCGAGCTCACGAGGCACATCGGGATCGCGCGCGCCTCGCTGTTTCCTTTCGACCGTCTACAGGAGCGCGTGCTCAACCTGATGCCGCTTTTGGCGCGGCACGGGCTGCCGTTGCTCGATGGGATCTCGGCGCGCGCCCGCGAGCACGTCGCGGGGCTGGGGCTGGCGCCGGCAGGGCAGGCTGCGTATTCGCACGATGCCGGTGGCGGCCGCTGAGCCGGCGCGGCCGCGTGCGCCGGAGCGCACGGGCCGCGCGGCGCTGTTGGTGGCGTCGGGCATCTTCCTCAGCCGCATCTTCGGACTGATTCGCCAGCGGTTCCTCGGCCACTATCTCGGGTTAGGCGACGCGGCCGACGCGTTCAACGCCGCGTTCAAGATCCCGAATTTTCTGCAGAACCTGTTCGGCGAGGGCGTTCTGTCCGCGTCGTTCATTCCGGTGTACGCGCGGCTGCTGGCCGAGGGCGACGAGCAGGAAGCGCGGCGGGTCGCGGGCGCGGTGGCCGGACTGCTCGCCGTGACGACGTCCATCATCGTGCTGTGCGGCGTGCTGGCTACGCCGTGGCTCATCGCCATCATCGCCCCGGGGTTCGCCGGCGCCAAGCGCGATCTGACGATCGAACTGGTCCGCATTTTCTTCCCGGGCGCCGGCGTGCTCGTGATGTCGGCGTGGTGCCTGGGCGTGCTCAACAGCCACCGCCGGTTCTTCATCTCGTACACGGCGCCGATTTTCTGGAACCTCGCGATCATCGTCACGCTGATTGCGTTAGGCAGCAAGCGAGCGCAGTCGCCGCTGGCCATCGCGGCGGCGTGGGGATCGCTCGCCGGCAGCGTGCTGCAGCTGCTGGTGCAGCTGCCGACCGTCCTCAGCCTGCTCGGCCGCCTGCGGCCCTCGCTGGACGTGGCCGGCCGGAACGTGAGGACGGTGATCAACAACTTCATGCCGGTGTTCGTCGGGCGCGGGGTGGTGCAGATCAGCGGCTACGTGGATGTGGTGCTCGCCAGTCTGTTGCCGGCCGGCGCCGTCGCCGGCCTCACCACCGCGCAGACGCTCTACGTGCTGCCGGTGAGCTTGTTCGGCATGTCGGTGTCGGCGGCCGAGCTGCCGGCCATGTCCAGTGCGTTAGGCGACGAACACGAGATCGGCGAGTACCTGCGCGTGCGCCTCGACGCCGGGTTGCGGCGCATCGCCTTCCTGGTGGTGCCGTCGGCCGTGGCATTCCTTGCGTTAGGCGACGTGCTCGCGGCGGCGTTGTTCCAGACCGGGCGGTTCACCCGCGCCGACTCGGTGTACGTGTGGGGGATCCTCGCCGGCTCGGCCGTGGGATTGCTCGCCTCGACGCTCGGCCGCCTGTACTCGTCGGCGTATTACGCGCTGCGCGATACCAAGACGCCGCTCCGCTTCGCGCTCGTGCGCGTCACGCTGACCACGGGGTTGGGCGCGGTGTTCGCGCTGCTCGTGCCGCCGCTTCTCTCGCTCGATCTCAAATGGGGCGCGGCGGGCCTCACCGTGTCGGCAGGCATCGCGGGTTGGGCCGAATTCCTCCTGTTGCGCCGCACGCTGAACCGCCGGATCGGGCGCACGGGTCTCCCGGCTGCGTTCGTCGCCAAGCTCTGGTGTTCGGCGCTCGTCGCGGCGGCCGCCGCCTGGGGTGTCAAGCTGCTCGTGGGAGTCGCGCATCCGATCCCGCTCGCGATTCTCGCGCTCATTCCGTACGGCCTCGTGTACTTCGGTCTCACCACGTCGCTCTCGATTCCCGAGTCGCGCACCGTACTGGCGGCGGTGTTCCGGCGGCGCTGAGGCGCGCCCGAGCACGACGGTTCGGCGTATATTTCATCGATGCGCCCGTCGCGACGGTTGCGACGCGGCCCAGCCTTGCCGATGACTGAATCCGATTTCCATCCGCTCGCGCACAAA
>Ga0207695_10003989_pt1 | contig 20367 bp, 21 predicted proteins | sample KBSC54metaG_FD_184354 | JGI IMG/M metagenome (GOLD analysis project Ga0207695, IMG submission 184354) | Corn rhizosphere microbial communities from Kellogg Biological Station, Michigan, USA - KBS C5-4 metaG (SPAdes) (version 2) | ecosystem: Host-associated > Plants > Roots > Rhizosphere > Soil...
CAAGGATGCGGCGCATAGGCGGCTTGAGGGTCCTGGGCGCGACGGCCGTCCTGCTGCTCGGCGGTTGCCAGACCATCGAGACGGCGACGGCCGAGCGGCCGCACAGCCGCTGGACGCTCAGCGAGGACGGCGACGGCCTTCGGCTGTCGCTGGGGGGGCCGGCGTACACAAAGGTGCGGCTGACCCTGACCTGCCGCGCCCGGAGCGGGCGGATCGACTTCGCCTTCATCGGCCGCGCCGGCGACCCGGCGGTGCTGGAGCTGCGCTCCGGCGAGCTGATCCAGCGCTATGCGGGCGCGGGCCAGGCCGATCCGGAGAGCCCCGAGGCCATGGTGATGGAGTTCCCGGTCAGCGCCGACGATCCGGTGATGCGCCGCGTGGCCGACACCGGCGAACTGCGGATCGCCTACGGGGACCGCCGGATCATCCTGCCCAACGCCTTCGCGCCGGCGCACGACTTCCTGCGGGTCTGCCGGGCGGCTTGAATCTCCGCGTCCAGGGCGGACAATCGGCTTCGGGCACAAGGGGAGCCTCGACATGACCGTGCAGGCGCAGATCGATCGCTATGTCGCCGACCAGCCTCCGTCGAAACGCGAGGAGATGCAGGCGCTGCACCGGATCATACTCCGCGTCGCGCCGAACTGCCGGCTGTGGTTCCTGGATGGCAGGAACGGTGACGGCAAGATCGTCTCCAATCCGAACATCGGATACGGCCAGCAGACGATAAGCTACGCCAACGGCGACAGCCGCGACTTCTATCAGATCGGCGTGAGCGCCAACACGACCGGCCTGTCGGTCTATGTGATGGGGATCGAGGACAGGAGATACCTGGCCGACACCTACGGCAAGAGGCTCGGGAAGGCGTCGGTCACCGGCTATTGCGTCAAGTTCCGGCGCCTGAGCGACGTGAACCTCGAGGTGTTCGAGGAGATGATCGCGAGCCACATGGGCAGGGGTCGGTAGGCCGCGCCCGGCTTGGCGCCGCCGCGGCCTGGGCCGGTCAGGCCCGCCAGCCCTTGGCGGCTATGTTGTCGGCCCCGAGGGCGGCGAGGGCCCCGCGGACGATGCCCTCGGCGTCGAGGCCGGCCTGGGCGTACATGACCTCGGGCTTGTCCTGGTCCTGGAAGACGTCGGGCAGGACCAGGCTGCGGACCTTCAGGCCCCGGTCGAGCGCGCCGTGCTCGGCCAGCGTCTGCAGCACGAAGGATCCGAACCCGCCGACCGCGCCCTCCTCGACGGTGATCAGGGCCTCGTGCTCGCGGGCGAGCCTGAGGATCAAGCCGACGTCGAGGGGCTTGGCGAAGCGGGCGTCGGCGACGGTGGCCGAGAGCCCGCGCGCGGCCAGCATGTCGGCGGCCTTCAAGGCCTCGCCCAGGCGCGTGCCGAAGGACAGGATGGCCACGGCCGTCCCCTCGCGCACGATGCGGCCCTTGCCGATCTCGTAGGGCTTGGCGAGCGCCGGGATCTCGACGCCGGTCCCCTCGCCGCGCGGATAGCGGAAGGCCGACGGCCGGTCGTCGATCTCGACCGCGGTGGCGATGGCGTGGGCCAGCTCGGCCTCGTCGGCGGGGCCCATCAGCACCATGCCGGGCAGCGCGCCCATGAAGCCGATGTCGAAGGAGCCCGCGTGGGTCGGCCCGTCGGCGCCCACCAGGCCCGCGCGGTCCATGGCGAAACGCACTGGCAGGCGCTGGATCGCCACGTCGTGCACCACCTGGTCGTAGCCGCGCTGCAGGAAGGTCGAATAGATCGCCGCGAAGGGCTTCATGCCGTCGGCCGCCAGGCCCGCGGCAAAGGTCACGGCATGCTGCTCGGCGATGCCCACGTCGAAGGTGCGGTCGGGGAAGCGCTGCTCGAAGAGGTCGAGGCCGGTGCCCGAGGGCATGGCCGCGGTGATGGCCACGATCTTGTCGTCCAGCTCGGCGCGCTTGATCAGCTCCTGGGCGAAGACCTTGGTGTAGCTGGGTGCGGCGGGCGAGGCGGGCTTGGCCTGCTGGCCGGTGACCACGTCGAACTTGACCACCGCGTGGTGCTTGTCGGCGGCGTTCTCGGCCGGTCCGTAGCCCTTGCCCTTCTGGGTCACCACGTGGACCAGCACCGGCTTGTCGCTGATGGCGCGGGCGTTCTGCAGCACGTGGACCAGGGCGTCCATGTCGTGGCCGTCGATGGGGCCCACGTAGTAGAAGCCCAGCTCCTCGAAGAAGGTGCCGCCGGTGACCATGCCGCGGGCGAATTCCTCGGCCTTGCGGGCGGCCTCCTGCATCGGCTTGGGGAACACCTTGGCCACCGACTTGCCGACCCGGCGGATGGAGCGGTAGCCGCCGCCGGACACCAGGCGGGCCATGTAGGCGCTCATCCCGCCCACCGGCGGGGCGATCGACATGTCGTTGTCGTTGAGGATGACGGTCAGCTGGCCAGTGGTCTCGGCGGCGTTGTTCATCGCCTCGTAGGCCATGCCGGCGCTCATCGAGCCGTCGCCGATCACCGCGACGACCCGGTTGTCCTGGCCCTTGCGGTCGCGGGCCGCCGCGAAGCCCAGGGCGGCCGAGACGGAGGTCGCGGCATGGGCCGCGCCGAAGGGGTCGTACTCGCTCTCGGCGCGCTTGGTGAAGCCCGAGAGCCCGCCGCCCTGACGCAGGGTGCGGATGCGGCCGCGCCGGCCGGTGAGGATCTTGTGCGGATAGGCCTGGTGGCCGACGTCCCAGATCAGGATGTCGCGGGGCGTGTCGTAGACGTGGTGCAGGGCGACCGTCAGCTCGACCACGCCGAGGCCCGCGCCCAGGTGCCCGCCGGTCTGCGACACCGCCTCGATGGTCTCGGCGCGGAGCTCGTCGGCCAGCTGCCGGAGCTGCGCGATCGACAGGCCGCGGGTGTCGGCGGGCGTGGCGACCGTGTCGAGGAGCGGGGTGGTGGTCATGGATTTAAGCGAACGGGACCGGGACGAACTAGTTTCGGCGCTCTAACACGAAATCGACGCTCGCCCGCAGGAATTCGGCCGCGTCGCCGAAGGGGTCCAGGTGCGCCTTGGTCTGGCTGGAGAGCACGCTGAGGCGCTCGCGCGCCGCCTCGACGCCCAGCAGGGTGACGAAGTTCGCCTTGCCCTTGGCGGCGTCCTTGCCGACCGCCTTGCCGAGGCTGGCCGCGTCGCCCTCGGCGTCCAGCAGGTCGTCGACGATCTGGTAGGCCAGGCCCAGGTCCTGGGCGAACCCCAGCATCACGTGGCGCTCGGAATCCTTGGCCCGGGCCAGCACCAGCGGCAGTTCGAAGGCGCAGGCGATCAGCGCGCCGGTCTTCAGCCGCTGCATGCGCGCCACCCCGCCGATGTCGTCGCGCACGCCCAGGATGTCGATCATCTGGCCGCCGGCCATGCCCTTGGCGCCCGCCGCCTGGGCGAGCTTCATGACCAGCTCCGCCCGGATCGAACCGTCCGAATGGGTGTCGGGATGGGCGAGGATCTCGAAGGCCGCGGTCTGCAGGGCGTCGCCCGCCAGGATCGCGGTCGCCTCGTCATAGGCCTTGTGCACCGTGGGCCGGCCGCGGCGCATGTCGTCGTCGTCCATGCAGGGCAGGTCGTCGTGGATCAGGCTGTAGGCCTGGATGCATTCCAGCGCGCAGGCCGCCCGCAGGACCGAGCGTTCCGGCACGTCGAACATCTTGCCGGTCTCGAGCGCGAAGAAGGTCCGCAGCCGCTTGCCGGGCCCCAGCGCCGCATAGCGCATGGCCTCGGTGAGCTGGGATTCCGGCCCTTCGGCGCGCGGCAGCAGCTCGTCGAGCGCCACCGTCACCAGATCGGCGGCCTCCGCCACCCGCTGGGCGAGGGCTTGAGTCATCAGTTGAACTCGGCGGGCTCGACACCTTGGGCGCCGGCCGCGCCCCCAGCCGCACCCACGACGATCTTCTCCACGCGCAGGCGCGCGGCCTCGAGCCGCGTCTCGCAATGCGCCTTCAGGGCCGCGCCGCGCTCGTACATGCGGATCGAATCCTCGAGCGGGGCCTGACCGGACTCCAGCCGCGCCACGATCTGCTCGAGCTCGGCCAGGGCCTGTTCGAAGGTGAGCGCGGCGATGTCTGAAGGCGCGGAAGCGAGGGGTTCGGACATGGCGTTCTTCCTAGAACCGCTCGAACCGCCGCGTCGACCAGTATTTGTAGCCTTCGCGGCTGGTCCGCCGCCAGCCGCGCCGGCGAAGGGCGCGATCGATGAGCACGTTGAAGAAGCCGTGCGCCAGGACGACCACGTCGCGCCCGCCGGCGGCTATGGCCTCCAGCTTGGCGGCCGCCTCGTCGGCGCGGGCCTCGGCGTCGCGCCGGCTTTCCTCGCCCTGGTGGTGGTTGAAGAACCACCAGTGGAAGCGGGCGAGGAATCCCCAGATGCGCGGCGAGAGCCGGATCCAGGCGGGCCAGTTCGGCGGCGGCAGCGGCGCCTCGACCAGCACCTCGTCGTGGGTGAACGCCTTGCCGCGGCCCACGGCTTGCGCGCTCTCGATGGCGCGCAACCGGGTGGACGAGATCAGCACGTCGCAGGCGTCGACGAAGTCCACCAGATGGGCCGGCGGGGTCTGGCCCGGGGCCAGGCCCATGATCTCGTAGCGCGCCCAGAATTCGCGGTATTCGCGCGAGGACAGCTTCACCTTGCGCGACAGCGCCGGTTCGCCATGGCGGGCCAGGGTGATGGCGCCCGGTCGGGGCGCGTTGGCGGGCGCGGCGGTCAATGCCCTGGCCAGTCCATCCGAACGGCTGGCGTGCAACCCCTCACCCGTCTTGTCCCTACCCCGCTGAGAGGGCCCGAACGTGCGCAAGCGCCGAAGAGCCCAGAGCCTCAAGGTCGTAACCGCCCTCAAGCGAGGACACAACCCGGCCCTTGGCGTGGCGGTTGGCCACCGAGGCGATGGCGCGGGTGGCCCAGGCGAAGTCCTCGGCCTCCAGCGACTGGCCGCCGGCGCCCAGCGGATCGCGGCGATGCGCGTCGAAGCCCGCCGAGATCAGGATCAGGTCCGGCGCGAAGGCGTCGACATGGGGCATCAGGCTCTCGAAGGCCTTGCGCCAGGCCTCGCGGCTGCCGCCCTCCGGGGCGATGGCGTTGACGATATTGGCCGAGGTCGGCTCGTCCGGATGGCCGGTGCCGGGCCACATGGGCCACTGCTGGATCGAGGCCAGGAACAGGCCTTCCCTGCCGTCGAAGGCGGCCTGGGTGCCGTTGCCGTGGTGGATGTCGAAATCGACCACCGCGACCCTGGCCAGGCCGGCCGCCTGGGCGGCGCGGGCGGCGATCGCCACGTTGGAGAAGATGCAGAAGCCCATAGGCAGGCCGGGTTCGGCGTGATGTCCGGGCGGGCGGACGGCGCAGAACGCCCGGTCCGCCTCGCCCGCGGCCACGTCGCGCACCGCCGCCACCACGGCGCCGGCCGCCCGGCGCGCCGCGTTCAGGCTGCCGGCCGACATGAAGGTGTCCTCGTCGAGCCTGAGCGTGCCGGCCCCCGGCGCCGCGGCGAAGATGGCGTCGAGGTAGGTCCGGCCGTGGACCCGGGCGAGGTCCGCCTCCTCGGCGAGCGGCGCATCGCGGACCAGGTACTTCATGTCGCTGGCGTCGCTGAGCGCGTCGGTCACGGCCTGCAGCCGTTCGGGCCGCTCCGGATGGCGGGCGCCCGGCCGGTGGTCGAGCATGTCCTGATGGGTGTAGAGCGCGACAGTCATGCTTCATCCTACCAAAGAATCTAAGCTCACAAGATGACCGACCCTCTCATCCGGCGCGCAGGCCCGGCCGACGCCGAGGCGCTCTCCGCCATCGGGGCGGCGACCTTCGTCGAAACCTTCGGCCATCTCTATCCGCCGTCCGACCTGGCCGCATTCCTGGCCGACGCCTACGGCCTGGAGCGCACCCGCGCCGATCTCGCCGATCCGCGCAAGGCCTCCTGGATCGTCGAGGCCGACGGCCGGGCGGTGGGCTATGCCCTGGCCGGCCCCTGCGCCCTGCCCCATCCGCAAGTGACGCCGTCCTGCGGAGAGCTGAAGCGCCTCTACCTGTTCAAGGCCTGGCAGAACGGCGGCCTCGGCCGGCGGCTGTTCGACGAAACGCTGGCCTGGCTGCAGCACGCCGGGCCCCGCGCCGTCTGGATCGGGGTCTGGTCGGAAAACCACGGCGCCCAGCGATTCTATCGGCGGCACGGCTTCGAAAAGGTCGGGGAATACGGCTTCCACGTGGGAAACATAGTCGATCACGAATACATATTGAAACGAGACGCGGGCAGTTTTGCCGCCGAAATGGGGAATAAGGCCTCCGACGAACACAATGTCGCCTGAATGACCGGATCGTGCGGTCAAATATTGCCTCGATTTAACCTTTCACCCGCTTGGCGGAAGGCTGCGCATTTGGGACCCTGGCGCGGCATCGACTTCATGGTGGCGAGGCGCCGCGCAAGGCATGCTCAGGATCGGTTACATCAGGCTGCATGACCCGGGCTTCGGTTCCATGGACAGCGTGGACGCGGAGGCCGCGGCCCTGACGGCGCAGGGCTGCCAGGTCCTCCGCACCGAAGAGCCCGGCGGCGAGGACTTCGCCGTGCTCCACTCCATCCTCGACTTCATCGGCGAGGGCGACGAGCTGGTGGTCAGCCGGCTGGAGCGCCTGGGCGCCAGCGGCCGCGCCATGCTGGCCGTGCTCGAGCGGCTGGAACGCCATGGCGCCAGCCTGCGGATCCTGCAGCCGGAGCTCTCCAGCCTGGGGCCCGCGGGCGCGGCCCTGCGGGCGGCTCTGGAGGCGGTGGCCGCCGCCGAGCCCGCCGCGCCCGGCCGCCACCGCCGGCTGGCCGCCCCGCACGACATCCGCGCCCTGCAGCGCGCCGGTGTGGGCCCGGTGGAGATCGCCCGGCGGCTCGGCGTCTCGCGGATGACCGTCTGGCGCAAGCTGAAGGCCATGGAGGCCTGCGGGGCCTAGTCGGCCGCGGCGTGCGCCGCCCCGGCGCCCAGGGCGCGCTTGGTCAGCCAGACGCAGGGGATCAGCAGCACCATCAGCACCCCGGCGACCCGGAAGATCTGGTCGGTGGCCAGCAGATAGGCCTGGTTGGTCACCTGGTTGGTCACCGCGCCCACCGCCTGGGTCATCGACATGCCCATGCCCTGCAGCTTGCCCAAGGTCGCGGTGAAGGCGGGATCGGTTGAGCCCATCACCTCGGCCAGCCGGCTCTGATGCAGGGTCGCCGTCTGGTCCCAGACGGTGGAGACCATCGAGGCCGCGAAGCTGCCGGCGGTGAGCCGCGCGAAGTTGTAGAGGCCGGACGCCTGCGGCACCTGGTTTCCCGGCACCCCGTTCAGGGTGAGCGTGACCATCGAGACGAAGAAGGTGCTCATCGCCACGCCCTGCACCAGGCTGGGCACGACGAGGGCGTAGAAATCCACGTCGGTGGTGAACCGCGAGCGCAGGAAGAAGGAAGCCGCGAAGGCGACGAGCGACAGGCTGGCGGTCCAGCGGGCGTCCACCCGGTTCATCAGCCTGGCCGCGAAGGGCGTCAGGAACACCGCCACCACGCCGGAAGGGGCGGCGACCAGGCCCGCCCAGGTCGCGATGTAGCCCATCCGGGTCTGCAGCCAGAGCGGCTGCAGCAGGTTGGCCCCGAAGAACAGCGCGAACCCCACGCAGGAGATGGTCGTGGCGATCACGAAGTTGCGCGACTTCATCAGCGACAGATCGACGATCGGGTTCTCCTCGTTGAGCTCCCAGATCAGCCAGGCCACGAAGGCGACGGCCGCGATCAGCACCTCGACGACGATCGCCGAGGAGTTGAACCAGTCGGCGTCCTTGCCGGTGTCGAGCATCACCTGCAGGGCGCCCACCCAGGTGAGCAGCAGGAAGAAGCCCGTGCGGTCGATGGGCACGACGCGGGTCGGGGTCTCGCGGCTCTTCATGTTGCGCCAGCAGAGCAGGCTGCAGACGAGGCCCACCGGCAGGTTGATCAGGAAGATCCACGGCCAGGAGATGTTATCGGAGATGTAGCCGCCCAGGATCGGCCCGCAGATCGGCGCCACCAGCGTGGTCATCGACCAGATCGCCAGGGCCGTGCCGCGCTGCTTGGGCGGGAAGATCATGATCAGCAGCGCCTGGGAGCCCGGGATCATCGGCCCGGAGACCGCCCCTTGCAGCACCCGGAAGACGATCAGCGAGGGCAGGTTCCAGGACACGCCGCAGAGGAACGAGGCGATGGTGAACAGCGCCACCGAGCCCACGAAGGTCTTCACCACCCCGTAGCGCATCATCAGCCAGCCGGTGAGCGGCACCGAGACGCCGTTGGCCACCGCGAAGGAGGTGATGACCCAGGTGCCCTGGCTGGTCGAGACGCCGAGATTGCCGGCGATGGTCGGGATCGAGACGTTGGCGATGGTCGAGTCCAGCACCTGCATGAAGGTGCCGAGCGCCAGCGCGATCGAGGTGATGGCCAAGAGGCCGCCGGTCATCGGGGCAGGCATGGCGGGCGCGGTTCCGGTGTTGGCCATGGCCGGGCTTTCCGAGGCTCGAGGGCTATTTGACGCCGGAGACGTCGACGGCCGCCTTCATGGAGAGGCCGACGCGCAGGGGATGGTCGGCCAGCTCCTTCGGATCGAGGTCGATGCGCACCGGCAGGCGCTGCACCACCTTGATCCAGTTGCCGGAGGCGTTCTGCGCCGGGATCAGCGAGAAGGCCGAGCCGGTGCCTCCCGACAGGCCCCGCACCTTGCCGTGGAAGACCACCTGCTTGCCATAGAGGTCCGAGGTCAGGGTCACCGGCTGGCCGGCGCGCACCTTGGCGAGCTGTCCCTCCTTGAAGTTGGCGTCGACATAGGCCTCGGTCGAGGGGACGATCGACATCAGCGGCGCGCCGACGCTCGCCTGCTGGCCGACCTGCACCTGCTTCTTGGAGATCACCCCGTCGATGGGGGCCTTGATCACCGTGCGGCTGAGCGCCAGCTGGGCGGCGTCGAGGCGGGCGCGGGCGGCGGCCACCTCGGGGTTCTGGTCGAGGCTGACGCCGGAGATCAGCACCCGATTGGCTTCCCGCGCGCCGGCCGCCGCGACGCGGCTGGCCTGGGCCTGGGCGAGCGCGGCCTGGGCTTCGGTGAACTTGTTCTTGGCGTTGGTCAGTTCGTCGCCGGAGACCGCGCCGGAGGCCGACAGGGTCTGGCGGCGGTCGAGGTCGGTGCGCGCCCGCTCCAGGTCGGACCGGGCGCGGGCGATGTCGGCGTCGCGCGCGGCGAGCTGGCCGGCGAGCGAGGTGTCGCTGGCCGCGTAGCCGCGGACCTTGCGCTCGGCCTGGCCGAGCGCGGCCTGCGCCTGGGCGACCATGATCCGGGCGTCGGCGTCGTCGAGGGTCACGAGCGGCGTCCCGGCCTTCACGGTCTCGGTCTCGCGGACCAGCACCTTGGCCACCGGCCCGGCCACCAGCGGCGTCACCTGGGCCATGTCGGCGCCCACATAGGCGTTGTCGGTCTTCACCGTCTTGCCGGCGAAGACCAGGGCGTAGAGGCCGTAGAGGACGAGGCCCGCCACCACCGCCAGCGCCAGCCAGACCAGCAGGTTGCGCCGCCGCGTCCTGGCGGCGGTCCGGGTCGCGGCGGCGGACGCGCCTGGCCCGGCGGCGCCGGCGGGGGACTTGGCGAGAGTGGCGGTGTCGGACATCTGGGTGGTCCTTGGGAAAGGCGTCGTCGTTCGGTTGGGCGAGGTCGGGTCAGGCCGGATGGAATCCGCCGCCCAGGGCGCGGACGAGCTGCACGTCGAGGGCGAAGGCGCGGGCGTCGAGGTCGGCGACCGTGCGGCGGCGCTGCAGCGTCTGCTGCTCGGCCAGGAGCACGGCGGGATAGGTGGAGAGGCCGCCCTGGTAGCGCAGCCGGGCGATGCGATAGGCGTCCTCGCTGGCCGCCAGCGCCGCGCGGGAGTCGGCAAGCTGGGCGGTGAGCGCGCGGCTGGAGGCCACCACGTCGGCGACCTGATGGAACGCCTCGGCCACGGCGGCGTCGTAGCTGGCCACCGCGGCGTCACGGTCGGCCTCGGCCCCGCGCAGCCCGGCCTTCAGCCGCCCGCCCTCGAAGATCGGCAGGCTGACGGCCGGGCCCACCGAGCCGATGTCCGAGCCGGAGGCGAAGACCTTGTCCAGGTGCAGGGCGGTGGCGCCGATGAAGCCCGCCAGGTTGATGTCGGGATAGAAGGCCGCCCGGGCCTCATGGATGCGCTGGGCCGCGGCCTCGGCCCGCCAGCGGGCGGCGGTGACGTCGGGGCGGCGGCCGACCAGATTGGCGGCCAGTTCGGCCGGCAGGCCCAGCGGCTTCAGGGCCGCGGCCGGCGGCCGGGTCAGGGCGAGGCCCCGGTCGGGGCCGGCCCCGGCCAGCGCGGCCAGGCGGTTGCGGGTGAGCGCGATCTGCTCGTCGATGGCGCCGAGGTCGGCCTTGGCCTGCAGCGGATTGGCCTCCGCCTGGCGCTGCTCGCCCAGGGTGTCGAGGCCGTTGGCGACGCGGTCGGCGACCAGCTTGGAGGTCTCGCCCTGCACCGCCATGGCGCGCTCGGCCACGTCGCGCTCGGCGTAGAGCCGGGCGAGGTCCGCATAGGCCGCCGCCACATTGGTCGACAGCATCAGCCGCGCCTCGGCGGCGTCGGCCGCGGCGGCGCGGGCCTCGGAGACCGCGGCGGCCACGGCCGCGCGGTTCTTGCCCCAGAAGTCGAGCTCCCAGCTGAAGTCGAGCGTCACGCGGCCGTAGTCGTTGTAGCCCTGCGGCACGAACTGCGCCGGGATGCCGATATTGTAGCTTTGCTTCATCTCCTCGGCGCCGGCGTTCCCGCTGACCGTCGGCAGCTGGCGGGCGCGGGCGGTGGAGGCCAGCGCCTGCGCCTTGCGCACCCGGGCCTCGGCGGCGGCGAGATCGGGCGCCCCGGCCAGGGCCTCGGACATCAGGCCGTCCAGCTGGGCGTCGCCATAGGCCGTCCACCAGGCGTCCGCCGGCCAGTCCCTGCTCGGCGCCGCGCCCAGCGACCGGGCGGTCGCATAGGCCTGGGGCGCCTTGGCGATGCGGGCCGGGGCTGCGGGCGGCAGGGTCGCGCAGGCGCTGAGCGCCGTCGCCGCGAACAGCGACACGACGGCGATGCGGGAGCGGTGAGCGTTCATGTCGCAGACTCTTGTCATACCGTACGGTACGGTCATATATTGTGCGGGACGATATAGCGAGTGGCGCCGTGGCGCGTCAAGACTGACCATACCGTACGGTTGGAAGAAACATGCAACTGACGAAAACCAGACTGGACCGCGACCAGCGCCGGGAACTCATCCTAGATGTGGCGCAGGAGGTGTTCCTGGAAGAGGGCTTCGCCAACGCCTCGATGTCGACCATAGCCGCCCGGCTCGGCGGGTCGAAGGGCACGCTCTACAACTACTTCAAGAGCAAGGACGAACTGTTCACCGCCTATGTCGAGCGGCGCTGCCTGTGGCAGGACGAGATCTTCGCCCTGCCCACCGGGAACGAGACGCCGGACGAGACCCTGCGGCGCATCGGGCGGGCCTATCTGACCCGGGTGCTGACCGACTTCAACCTGCGCAACTTCCGCCTGATCTCCGCGGAGGCCGAGCGGTCGCCGGACATCGGGCTGATCTTCTACAACGCCGGTCCGCGCCTGGGCGCCGAGCGGGTCGCCGAGCTGCTGGCGGGCATGGCCAAGGCAGGCCACATCGAGGTGGACGATCCGCTGGACGCCGCCCACCAGTTCCTGGGCCTGGTGCAGAACCGCTACTTCAAGGCCCGGCTCTGCAACGCCATCCCCGAACTGACCCAGAAGCAGGTCGAGGACGAGGCGGCGCTGGCCACCCGCACCTTCCTGCGGGCCTTCGGGGCGCGGTGAAATCATCCCTCCCCGATACGGGGAGGGATGGGCTGGTCTGGACATCGCGGAGCCGAGCCCTCATCCTCCGCGTTCAAACAGACGTTCGCGCGCCCTGAGAGACTTCGGCATGTTCATGCGTTTCTTCACCGAGCTTCGCCAGGCCAAGGTGCCGGTGACGCTGAAGGAATACCTGATGCTCATGGAGGGCCTGGACAAGCAGGTCATCGACCGCTCGGTGGACGACTTCTACTATCTGTCCCGCGCCGCCCTGGTGAAGGACGAGAAGAACATCGACAAGTTCGACCAGGTCTTCGCCCACGTGTTCAAGGGCCTGGAGAGGATGGGCGACGACGTCACCGCCGACATTCCCGCCGAGTGGCTGAAGAAGCTCTCCGACCAGTTCCTCACCGACGAGGAGAAGGCGCAGATCGAGGCCATGGGCGGCTTCGACAAGCTGATGGAGGCGCTGGCCGAGCGCATCCGCGAGCAGAAGGAGCGCCACGAGAAGGGCGACAAGGCGATCGGCACCGGGGGCGCCTCGCCGTTCGGCGCCAACGGCTATCACCCCGAGGGCGTGCGCATCGGCCAGGACAAGGGCCGCCACGGCAAGGCGATCAAGGTCTGGGATAAGCGCGAGTACAAGAACCTCGACGACCAGGTCGAGCTCGGCACCCGCAACATCAAGGTGGCCCTGCGGCGCCTCCGCAAATGGGTCCGCGAAGGCTCGCCCGACGAGCTCGACATGAACGGCACGATCCATGGGACGGCCGAGAAGGGCTATCTCGACATCCACATGCGCCCCGAGCGCCGCAACAAGATCAGCGTGCTGATCTTCTTCGACATCGGCGGCTCGATGGACAGCCACATCAAGGTCTGCGAGGAGCTGTTCTCCGCAGCCCGCTCCGAGTTCAAGAACATGGAGTTCTACTACTTCCACAACTGCCTCTATGAGAGCGTGTGGAAGGACAACCGGCGCCGTCACGCCGAGAAGCTGAACACCTGGGACATCCTCCACAAGTTCCCCCACGATTACAAAGTCATCTTCGTGGGCGACGCCACCATGAGCCCCTACGAGATCACCTATCCGGGCGGCTCGGTGGAGCACTGGAACGAGGAGGCCGGCGCGGTTTGGATGGACCGGGTCGCCAATATCTACGAGCACATGATCTGGCTGAACCCGACCGCCGAGCGGCACTGGGACTACACGCCCTCCGTCGGCCTGATCAAACAGCTGGTCGGCGAGCGGATGTACCCGCTGACGCTCGCGGGCCTGGAGAAGGCGATGAAGGAGCTCGCCCGCTAGGCGGGACCCGCATGTCCGACCTCACCCACGACCCGCCCGAGACCTCCCCCGAGACCGCTCCGGACGAAGAGACCCACGCCGCCACCAAGGCCGCCGTCTTCAACGCCGCCGAGCGGCTGTTCGCCCTGCACGGCTTCCAGAACGTCTCGGTGCGCGACATCACCGCCGAGGCCGGCGTCAACCTGGCCAGCGTGAACTATCATTTCGGCTCCAAGGACGCCCTGCTGTTCGAGATCTTCCGCCGGCGGACCGGCGAGCTGAACCGCGAACGCGCCCGCATGCTGCACGAGGCCAACGACCGGCACGGCGGCAAGCCGCCGGTGCGCGAGATCCTGGAGGCCCTGTTCGCCCCGCCGCTGCGCTGGGCCGACCCCGCCAACGACCGGCGGATCAGCGTGCAGTTCATCATCCGCGCCCGCTCCGAGGGCACGGCGGAGATGCGCGAGGCCCTGCAGAACGACGTCAGCCACCTGGCCCGCTTCGCCGAGGCGCTGAAGGCGGCGCGGCCGGAACTGGCGCCGGAGAGCGTCTACTGGCGGCTGCATTTCGTGCTGGGCATGGTCCACAACAACCGCTTCGTGGAGTTCGACCGCCTGCACCACCTGTCCGGCGGCCTGACCCGCGAAGGCGACGTGGCCGGCCTGCTTCGCCGCATGCTGGACTTCGCGGAAGCCGGCTTCCTGGCCCCCTAGGGGGTGGGCGCCGCGGCGCCGAGCGACGTGGCGGCGGCCTGGCAATCCTCATGCTCGCGCGCCGTCCAGGCCTCGGTCTCGGCCACGTCCCGGGCGTCGGAATAGGCGGCGACCACGAGCTTGGCCTTCACGCAGCGATCGAGCGCGCCGCCGGTTCGGCCGGCGGCCTCGTAGTCGGCGATGGCGTCCCGGATCCGCAGGTTCTCGACGAGCTTGGCCTGGGCGTCGGCCACCTGGCCGCAGCCGCAGCACATCAGACCCAGGCCCAGGATCGCCAGCCCCCGCATCGCTCGTCACCGCCCCTTGCCCGTCAAGCTGGGCTGTGGAACGTGACCGCCGATCTGTGGCCCAAACGTGGCCGTCAGGTGGCCTTCGAAAGAACGATGGTGCCCTCGACCATCAGCTCGCGCTTGGCGCTGAGCGTCATGGCCGCGTCGAAGCTGTCGAGGATGGCGGCCGCCCAGTCCGGCAGGCGCTGGCTCTCCGGCACGCCGGCCAGACGCAGGTGGGTGGCCGCGGCGTCCCGGTAGAGCGTCGGGTGGTCGTTGTGCGGCACGAAGCGGACGGTGTCGAAGCCCGCCGCCCGCGCCGAGAGCTCGATGCGGGTCCGGGAGAACAGCCACTTGTCGTCCTTGTCCGCCTGCGCGGGCGAGCCGGATTCCGGGCTGCGCTCGGCGACGTCGCTGATGAGCTGGCGCAGGGCGGCGTCGAGGTCGGGCGCCAGCGTCTCACCGCGCAGGCCGGCCTCGGCGAGGATACGCTCGAAGGCCAGGCGCACGATCGTCCAACCGTTGAAGGGCTCGAAGAAGATCGCGTGCCCGCCCGGCTTCAACGCCCGCCCGGCGGCCATCAGCCCGTCGTCGGGATTGTCCAGGTGGTGCAGGATCGAGGCGCCGGTCACCAGGTCGAAGGCGCCGGGCGTGACCTTGTGGCTCCGGGCGTCCATCTTCACGCAGACCACCTCGTCTGTGGCGGCGTTGTCGATGACATAGGTCGCCAGCATGGCCAGGAGCTCGCCCGAAAGGTCGGTGGCGATCATCCGCGCGCCGGGGAACAGGCGCCGGCAGGGGACGATGGAGTTGACGCCCGAGCCGCTGCCCACGTCGAGGATCAACGGCCGCTCGACGACCTTCAGGCCCGTCGCATCCAGCGCCTGGCGGAACAAGGCCTCGAAGTGGTCGCTGGCCGCATAGCGGCGGTGATACTCCCCGGCGTTGGCCTTGAACTGATCGGTGATGGTGGCGGTCGAGGCCCGGTCGGCCACCGTCCAGACCAGCACCGCGCCATCCGGGCTCTCCAGCAGCGGCGACAGGGCCACGCTGAACAGCGGCAGCGCCCAGGCCGCGGGCGCCGTCGGCGCGCGCCGGGCCTCAGAAGGCTTGCCGCGCAGGCGGTCCATCAGCGAGGCCATCGGCGTCTCCCGGCCCGCGGGGCCGGCGGGCTCGCGCCACGGTTACGGGAAGCGGCCCTGGCAGGCAATCAGCCGGCCAACTCCCAGGCGAACTTCAGGTCCTGGACGAACAGGGCATAGGCCCTGGCCTTCGCCTCGGCGTCGGGCAACCGCAGCAGGTAGGAGGGGTGATAGGTCACCACCCCCTGGGCCTGGTCGGACAGCTGCAGGGCCTGGTGGCGGGCCTTGCCGATCGCCACGGGTTTGCCGAACACCGCCGCCGCCGCGGTCGCGCCCATGGCCACGATCACCCGCGGCTTGACGATCCGCCGCTCGTTGTCCAGCCACCAGCGGCAGGCGGTGACCTCGCCGGCGTTGGGCGTCTTGTGGATGCGCCGCTTGCCGCGCAGCTCGTGCTTGAAGTGCTTCACGGCGTTGGTCACGAAGGTCTCCGCCCGCGGGACGCCCGCCTCGGCCAGCGCCCGGTCGAGCATCTGGCCCGCGGGCCCCACGAAGGGGTGGCCGGCCAGGTCCTCCTGGTCGCCCGGCTGTTCGCCCACCAGCATCAGGCGTGCGCGCGCCGGCCCCTCGCCGGACACCCCTTGGGTGGCGTCGCGATAGAGGTCGCAGCGGCGGCACATCTGCACGCCGGCGTGCACCTCCTCGAGCGTCGCGACCGCCTGGCCGTCGTAGGAGGCGTCGCGGCTGGCCCGCTGGGCGGCGCGGACCAGGCGGCGGGAGGGCGTCGTGGGGGCTTGGCTGACCATGGTCGTGGTGCGGGCCTCGGCGCGGGCGATCAGGTCGGGAATGAGCCGGGCTTCCGGCAGGTTCCGCCAGTACCGCTTGGGCATCTCCTTCTGCATTGCGCCCACCTTCAGCCGGGCGGGATTGAAGATCGAGGCGTAGTAGGTCCGCCAATAGTCTTCCAGCCGGTCCTCGCTGGGCGCGTCGGCCGGATCGGCGCCAGGGGTGGCCACCAGGACCTTGGTGTCCCAATGGACGCAGGCGTCCGGCGTCAGGATCGAGAAGCTCATGGTGGAAAACCGCCGCACGAAGAACGGCGCGGTAATTTCCGTCACCCGGTGCGCGGGCTCGAACCAGGCCACGAAGCTCTCGGCGCCATGCGGGTCGGTGACCAGCCGGAAGCGGACGAAGGCCTTCATCTTGTGCGCCGCCAGGTGGACGGCCTTGGCGAACTGCCGGGCCCTCAGCACGCCCGGATCGGAGTGGATGCGCAGCAGCTCCGGCTCGGAGGCAAGCCGCCAGAGCAACCTGTAGAGCAGGGCGAACCGTTCGCCGGACCGATGCAGGACCACGCTGTCGGCCAGGTCCACGAAGTCCTTGGGCACGGTGAAGGCCGGCCCTGCCGCGCCCGGCGCGGGCCCCGCCTCGCCGAACAGGTCGCTTCCGGCGCCGTCGACGGTCCACAGCGTCTCCTCCGGCGCCACCTGGCGCAGCCGCAGCGCGCGCGCGGCGCGCCGCCAGCCGGTGAAATCGGTTTCCGAGGCCAGGCGCACGACCTCCATCAGAAGAGCGCCATCTGCTGCGGCGCCATCCGTTGGCGAAGGTCGGCCCTGTCGGTCAGGGCGCCGGGCGTCCAGTCCGCCGTGACGATGAACGGCTTCAGCTTCTCGAGGCCGCGCGTCAGCCGGCGCACGTCCTCCAAGGTGAGCGCCTTGAACCGGCGGACCTCCAGCATCCTGTCCACCGAGCGCACGCCCAGGCCCGGCACGCGCAGCATACGCTCGCGATCGGCGGTGTTGAGGTCGAGGGGGAAGTCGCCGCGGTTCTTCAGCGCCCAGGCCAGCTTGGGGTCGATCGCCAGGTCCAGGTCCTCGGCTTCGCCGACGATCTCGGCGCGTTCGAAGCCGTAGAAGCGCATCAGCCAGTCGGCCTGGTAGAGGCGGTGCTCGCGGACCAGCGGCGGCCTGGCCAGCGGCAGGCGCGCGGCGGAATCCGGGATCGGCGAGAAGGCCGAATAGTAGACCCGGCGCAGGCGGTAGGCGCCGTAGAGCGTCTCGCTGCGCTTCAGGATCTCGCCGTCCGAGGCCGTATCGGCGCCGACGATCATCTGGGTCGACTGCCCGGCCGGGGCGTATTTCGCGGGCTTGGCCTTGCGCCCCTTTTCCTGGCCGGCCTCGACGCCGAGGCGGACCGCGCCCATGGCCTTCCGGATGCCGGCGGCGTCCTTCTCCGGGGCCAGCGCGCTCAGGCTCTCGTCGCGCGGCAGCTCGATGTTGATCGACACCCGGTCGGCATAGAGGGCGGCCTGGTCGACGAGGGCGGGCGAGGCCTCCGGGATCACCTTCAGGTGGATGTAGCCGCGGAAATCGTGGACCTCGCGCAGGGTCCTCGCGACCCGCACCATCTCCTCCATCGTGTAGTCGGCCGAGCGGATGATGCCCGAGGAGAGGAACAGGCCCTCGATGTAGTTGCGCTTGTAGAAGCCCAGTGTCAGGTCGCAGACCTCGTCCACCGAAAACCGCGCCCGGGTGGTGTTGGACGACACCCGGTTCACGCAATAGGCGCAGTCGTAGACGCAGAAGTTGGTCAGCAGGATCTTCAGCAGGCTGATGCACCGGCCGTCCGGCGCATAGGCATGGCAGATGCCCATGCCGCCCTCCACCGACCCCACGCCCCGCCCTCCTTGGCTGTCGCGCCTGGCGCCGCCGGACGAGGCGCAGGAGGCGTCGTACTTCGCCGCGTCGGAGAGGATGGCGAGCTTGCGCTTCAGATCGAGGACGGCCATGTCGCCGTTCTATTGTTCTCTTTTTGTTCTGTCCAGGACTGTCGATCCCGAGACGCTCGGGAACCGACCGGACCGGCGCCTGTTCCCTCCCCCATGGCCCGCCTCTGCATCCGCCACGAGACGCTCTACACCTATGAGCGCCCGGTTCGCTTCGCCGCCCATCGCCTGCTGGTGCGGCCGCGCGACAGCCACGCCACCCGGGTGGTCGACGCCCACCTGACCCTGTCGCCGCCCGGCGAGACCCGCTGGATGTACGACGCGCTCGGCAACTCGGTCTGCTGGTTCACCCCGAACGGCGAGGCCCGATCGCTGTCGATCGTCAGCGACCTGACTATCGAGCGTTTCCCCGCGCCGCTGCTTCGCCGCGACATCGCCGACCCGCAGACGGTCACCCCCATCGTCTACAGTCCGTCCGACCGCGCGATCCTGGCCCCGTTCAGCGAGCCGGTGAGCGATGACGCCGACGGGCGCCTGCTGGCCTGGCTGCGCGAGCAGATCGGCAGCCCCAAGGAGCCGGCGCTGGACTTCCTGCTGCGGCTCAACCGCACCATCCACACCAGCTTCGACTACATCGTCCGCGACCGGGGCGCGGCTCAAGAGCCGGGCCACACGGTGACCATGGGCTCGGGCACCTGCCGCGACTTCGCCTGGCTGATGGTCGAGGCGCTGCGCCGCCTGGGCTATGCGGCGCGGTTCGTCACCGGCTACCTCTATTCGCCGAAGTCGTCCGCCGTGCGCGGCGCCGGGGCGACCCACGCCTGGTGCGAGGTGTTCCTGCCCGAACTGGGCTGGACCGAGTTCGATCCCACCAACGCCCTGGCCGAGAGCCCGGACCTGATCCCGGTGGCGATGACCCGCACCCCGGGCGACGCCGCCCCGGTGTCGGGCGCGATCTACGGCGACGCCGGCCAGTCCGAGCTGACGGTTCACGTAGACGTGCGCCCGGCCCAATCGATTCCGGCCGCGGCGTGAGTCAGATTGGCGACGAGGGGTGACCGGAAGGGAGATGAGCGGATGACGCATGGCTTCCAGCAACAGGACCCGGGGCTCAACTTCAGCTTCCCGAAGTCCGCGCCTTCCCCGCAGCACGGCCAGAAGCCCGACCCGAAGGCCGCCGCGCCGGCCAAGCCGGCCAGGACCTTCCAGCCGCGCCCCGGCCACTAGTGACGCGCCCCCTAGCGCATCCTTAACCGATCCGGCATCGTAATCCCTCGCGAGTCCGGCGTTTCACCGCCCCCCGAGAGGTCCGCGATGTCCGAACGTCCCGCCCCCCACCGCCGCGCGATCCTGGCCTGCGGCCTGGTGCTGCCGCTGATGCCCGCCCTGGCGCGCGCCGCGCCGAAGGGCCTGACCTTCGCGGTCTTCCGCAACGGGACCAAGATCGGCGAGCATCACGTGTCGTTCGCCGGCGACGGCGCCGCGCTCACCGCCACCACCGAGGCCACCATGACCGTGAAGATCGGCCCCGTGCCGGTCTTCCGCTACCTGCACCGCGCGCTGGAAAGGCGCACCGACGGGGTTTTCACCTCGCTGGAGACCAACACCACGACCAACGGGAAGGCCGAGCACGTCGTGGCCGAGCGGACCGGCGGCGGCATCCGGGTCGACTGCCCGTCCGGCAAGGCGACCTTCAGCGCCGACACCAATCCGATGAACCACTGGAACCAGCAGATCTTCGCCGGCGGCCCGCTGTTCAACCCGCAGACCGGCAGGCTCCTGAAGGTGCGCACCGCCAAGGTCGCGCCCGGCCACTGGACGATCCGCGGCGAAGCCGAAATCGACGACTACTACGACGACAGCGGCGCCTGGCAGTCGCTGACCGGCAAGCTCGACGACGGGTCCAAGGTCGAATACCGCCGCGTCTGAGGCGTCCGTTTGTGGTCGGGTCGGACTCTGCTAGACCGGGACCATTGAACGCCTGCCTTTTTGCTGAAGGGCGCCGGGGCCGGCCCTCTCTTTCGACGGGCGGCGCGGCGTTGGTCATTTGGACGCCGAGATTACACCCACCGCCGAACCCGCGGGCGAGACCGATCTCGCCATCCGCGAGGCCGAGTACGAGAAGTTCGTCTGGGACAACCTGAGGCGCAACTACCTCGGCAACTACCTGCACGGCATGCTGGGCATGACCGGCTTTCGGCTGGTCAACACGCCGACCTTCCTGCCGGCCTACCTGCACATGATCTCCGGCTCCAACGCCATTGTGGGGCTTGGTCTGGCGTTGCAGCAGGTGGGCGGAGTGATCTCGCCGATCTTCGGGGCGAGCCGGATAGAGCACCGCACCAAGGTGCTGCCCGCGGCCATGTGGATGGGCGGCCTGGCGCGGACCGCCGTGCTCGGCATCGCCCTTTCCGGCTGGTGGCTCAAGGGCAATGTCCTGGTCGGCGCGATCCTTGGCTTCATGCT
>Ga0207695_10003993_pt1 | contig 20356 bp, 23 predicted proteins | sample KBSC54metaG_FD_184354 | JGI IMG/M metagenome (GOLD analysis project Ga0207695, IMG submission 184354) | Corn rhizosphere microbial communities from Kellogg Biological Station, Michigan, USA - KBS C5-4 metaG (SPAdes) (version 2) | ecosystem: Host-associated > Plants > Roots > Rhizosphere > Soil...
ATGATGCCCTGGCTGCGGATGCTCTCGGCCAGTTCGTACAGCGAGCCCTCGTCCATGCGGGTGCGCGGCTGGTACTTGCCGGCCTGCATCTGCGTGATCTTCAGCGCGGACGGCTGCGTGGGACCGCCGGCGGGTGCCGGCGTCTCGTCGATCTTCGGGCCGAGCAGGGCTTCGAGGCCCATTCCGAGGCCCTTGGGTTTTTTCGTCACCATGCCGTGATTGTCCCCGAGAAAAACCGCGTTCTCAGCAGCCCCGGGCGGGATTGCGCAGCAGATCGGCCAGCCATTGCCGGCCTTGCGGCCAGTCGCCCAGTCCCGACTCGCTGTTGAGATGGCCGCGCTGCCCGGCGTCCAGCGCGTGCGCGCCCCAGTCGGCCGCCATGCCCCGGGCGCGTGCGGGATCGCAGTACGGGTCGTCCGCGCTGATGACGGCCAAGGCCGGGAATGGCAGCGATTTGCGCACGATGGGCGTGAACGAATGCAGCGGCGCGCGGAACTCGTCGCGCTCGACGTCCGGCGGCGCCACCAGCAGCGCGGCGCGCACGCGGGCGGTGCGGCGCGAATGCGCGGCCCAGGCCGCCACCAGCTGGCAGCCCAGGCTGTGCGCCACCAGGGCGACCTGCGGCGCCGGCTCGCGGTCCTCGAGCGCGGCGATGGCGTCCTCGAGTCGCATCATCCAGTCGCCGCGCAGCGGATGCGTCCAGTCGCTCTGCTCCACGCGCACGTCGCCGTACGCCGCCTCCCAGCGGCTCTGCCAATGCAGCGGCCCGGAGTTCTGCCAGCCGGGCAGCACCAGCACGTGCAGCCCCGGGACTTCAGCGCGACAGGGATCGTGTAATGTCATTGCCTTATGCTTCGCGTTTGAAAGGGCGCTCGACTCGCGCGCCACGCAACGATTCTGCCGTGCCGGCCCGAGCGCCCGCGGCCCCCGGAGATCCCGAAAATGAGCACCGCCAAGAAATTCCGCGTCTACGTCGACGGCCAGGAAGGCACCACCGGCCTGCGCATCCACGAGATGCTGGCCGCCCGCGCCGACCTCGAGCTGCTGCGCATCTCGGCCGAGCTGCGCAAGGACGACGCCGAGCGCGCGCGCCTGCTCAACGCCGCCGACGTCGCCTTCCTGTGCCTGCCCGACGAGGCCTCGCGCGCCGCCGCGAAGATGGTGACGAACCCGGACACCTGCCTGATCGACGCCAGCACCGCGCACCGCACCGACCCGGGCTGGGTCTACGGCCTGCCCGAGCTCGCGCCCGGCCAGCGCGACGCGTTGCGCGGCGCCAAGCGCATCGCCAACCCGGGCTGCCACGCCACCGCGTTCATCCTGCTGATGCGCCCGCTGGTCGACGCCGGGCTCGTCGCGCCCGACGCCGCGGTCACGGCCACGTCCATCACCGGCTACTCCGGCGGCGGCAAGAAGATGATCGAGCAGTACCAGTCCTGGCACGCGCGCCAGATGGACGGCGAACGCCAGATCGACGCCGCGCTCAGCGCACCGCGCCCGTACGCGCTCGGCCTGGCGCACAAGCACATCCCCGAGATGAAGACCTGCTCGAGGCTCACGCGCGCGCCGGTGTTCATGCCCATCGTCGGCAACTTCTACAAGGGCCTGACCGTGAGCATCCCGTTCCACGTCGACCAGTTCGCCGCCGGCACCGATGCCGCCAAGGTGCATGCCATGCTCGCGCGGCGCTACGCCGACGAGCAGTTCGTGCGCGTGATGCCGCTGGCCGACCCCGCGGTGCTGGCCGAGGGCTCGTTCGACGTCCAGGCCTGCAACGATACGCAGCGCGCCGACCTGTTCGTGTTCGGCCATGCCGACCAGGTGCTGCTGATGGCGCGCATCGACAACCTCGGCAAGGGCGCGTCGGGTGCCGCGGTGCAGACGATGAACCTGCATCTGGGCCTGCCCGAGGGCCAGAGCCTCGCCGCCTGAGCATGCGCGCCCGGGCCGTCCCTCCAGCCGCCTGCGCGCCAGCGTTGCGGCGCGCCGCTTGCGGGACGCTCGTCGCATGACGAACGCGTCTGCCGAGACCTTGCGGGACTCGCGCGGACTGCGTCTGGGAACCACGTCGCGCGCGGCCGCCGATCGCGCCGACGAGGCGCAGTGGCAGATGATGACGTTCGCCGACACGCCACGCCTGGCGCTGCAGGCCGCGCGCGAGGCCGACCCCGGCTGGGCGCTGCCGCTGCTGCTGGACGCGGGCTTTCGCCTCGGCCTGAACCAGCCCGAGGACCGCGCAGCGGCGCGCGAGCTGCTCGCGTCCGCGGGCGCGCTGGCGTCTCGCGCGAGCGCGCGCGAGCGGGCGCACCTGGAGGCGCTGGAGCGCCTGCAGGACGGCCGGGTGGCGGCCGCGCTGCGCATCTGGGACGACCTGCTGCTGGAGCAACCACGCGACGCCCTCGCCATGCACTGGGCCCACCAGTGGGACCACGCCCGCGGGGATTCGGCCAGCATGCGCCTGCGCCCTGCGCGCGCGCTGCCGGAGTGGGACGACGCCGATCCGTTGTTCCCGTGCGTGCTGGGCCTGTACGCGTTCGGGCTGGCCGAATGCCATCAATACGGCCTGGCCGAGGACCTGGGCCGGCGCGCGATCGCGCTGGCGCAGGAACGGTCGGCCGACCCCGCGACGCCGGCCCGCGTGCCGTGGGCCGTGCACGCCGTCACGCACGCGATGGAGATGCAGGGCCGGTTCGACGACGGCGCGATCTGGCTGCGCCAGCAGCAGGCCGGCTGGACCGACGGCACGCGCTTCGCGAGCCACCTTTGGTGGCACCTCGCGCTGTTCCGGCTCGAGGCGCTGGACGTCACCGGCGCGCTGCGCCTGATCGACACGCACCTGTCCGGCGCCGCGCTGACGCACGGCCTGCAGTGCCTGGACGCCGCCGCGCTGTACTGGCGCCTTCGCGTGATGGACGTGGAGGTCGACGCACTGTTCAAGGACCTGCTGCGACGCTGGGCACCCGACACCGGCCAGGCCGGGGTGAACGCGTTCACCGACTGGCACGTGGTGCTGGCGCTGCTGGGCGCCGGCGAGCGCGCGCAGGCCGAGTCCTGGGTGGCGCGCTGCGCCGAGCGCGTGATGCGCGCCGAGGAGGGCGCGCGCAGCAACCACGCCGTCGCGCGCGACCTCGGCTTGCCGTTGATGCGCGCGCTGCTCGCTGCCGAGCGCGGCGAGCACGATGCGGCGGTGCGCGGGCTGTACCTCGTGCACGAATCGGCCGCGCGGCTGGGCGGCAGCCATGTGCGGCGCGACCTGATCGCGCAGACGCTGATGCGCTGCGCGGCCGCCAGCGCCGTACCCCACATCGGGCGCGCGGTACTCAATGAACGCTGCCTGGCCAAGCCGGTGACGCCGCTGACGCGGCACTGGGCCGGCAAGCTGGGCGTGGCGATCGCCTGAACACGCCGCGCCCTCAGGCGCGTCGGCGCGTCGCCAGCACGTTGAGCGCGAGCCCGCCCATCACCAGCGCGGCGGCGCCCAGCTTCCACGCCGGCAGGCCCTCGTGCAGCGCGATCGCCGAGGCGCTCATGCCGAACACCGGCACCAGCAGCGCGGTGGGCGTGACGGTGGACGCCGGGTGGCGCGCGAGCAGCCAGTTCCACGCGCCGTAGCCGAACAGCGTGTTGCCGATGGACTGCCACGCCACCGCGGCCCAGGCCGCGGCGTTCGCCTGCGCGAGCGAGGTGCCGACCGCCGCCGGGCGGTCCACCAGGAGCGTGATGAGCCACAGCGGCACGGCCGCGAACGGACTGGACCACACCATGAATCCAAGAGCGTCCACACGGCCCGCGGCGCGCGCGACGAGGTTGCCGCCGGCCCAGCTGACCGCGGCCGCCGTCACCAGCACGATGCCGAACAGCGTGACGCCCGCACCGGCCGACACGTGCGTCGCGACGATCGCCAGGCCCGCGACCGCCAGCGCGAAGGCGGGCCACTGCAGGCGCTCGAGGCGCTCGCGATACAGCACGGCGGCCAGTGCGATCGTGAAGAACACCTGCGACTGGATCACCAGCGATGCGAGGCCCGGCGAGATGTCGGCGCGCATCGCCCAGAACAGCAGCCCGAACTGCCCGACGCCGATCAGCAGGCCGAACGCCGCCAGCTTGCTCCACGAGACCGGGGGCTTGCGGATGAAGAAGATGAAGGGCAGGAACGAGAACGTGTAGCGCAACGCCGCGAAGGTATAGGGAGCGAAGCTGTCCAGCCCCAGGCGGATGACGACGAAGTTCGTGCCCCAGACGGCGACGACGGCCAGGGCGAGCAACAGGTGGGTCAAGGGCATCGCGCGAGTCTAGGCGACGCAACCCGGCCTTCGGTCGCACAAGCTCTTTCGGGCAGGCGAATCACGCGTCCGGATACGGCGCGCCGCGGCGCGCGCGACCGCGTGCAATCGCGTCCTCGATCCCTCGAAGGAGAACACCATGACCCGACTCGCCGTCCGCGGCATTCCCACCGGTTGCGCCGAACGCCTGCGCCGCGGCGGCCCCGATGCGAACGGCCAGCCCGCGCTGCGCCGGCACGCTCGGGGCATGATGAACCCATGCCGGCACTGCCTGCAGCTGATCCGCGAGGGCGACGAGACGCTGGTCCTCAGCTGGCGCCCGTTCGACGACCTGCAGCCCTACGCCGAGGCCGGCCCGATCTTCCTGCACGCGGGCGACTGCCCGCGCTACGCGTCCGACCGCCTGCCGTCCTGGTTCGCGCACCTGCGACCGGCGCTGCTGCGCGGCTACGGCGCCGACGACTGGATCCGCTACGACACCGGCCAGGTGCTGCCCGGCACCGAACTCGACCCGGCCTGCCGCGCGCTGCTGCAGGACTCGGACGTGGCCTACGTCCACGTTCGATCGAAGTTCAACTGTTTCCTGTGCCGCGTGGTCCGGGCGAGTCCTGGTGAATGAACTCGGCCAGCGTGTCCGCGAACCACGCCGGGTCGTCCAGCATGATGAAGTGGCGGCCGGCCGGCGACATCGCGATGCGTACGCCCGCGAGCGACCGGTACTGGCGTTCGGGTGTCGTCCCAGACGGCGCCGGACGATGCCAACCCGGGTATCAGCAGCACGTCGGGCCCGGTGCCTGCCACGCGCCCCTCGAACGGCGCCGCCGCCGCATGCGCGGACGAGCCGATGGCGACGGCGATGCCGACGACGATGGCGAAGCGTCCCGAGGCGGAACCCAGGCCGCGCGTGGCGCAGCCCGTCAGGCGGCCCAGGAGCGAAACGAGAGCGATGCGCATGAGGGTCTCCTTCGAACGGATTGGATTTCAGTGCGCCACGGCGAGGGCGGTGGCGACGGCCACGACGATCGCCAGCCGGGTGGCCAGGGTCGGCCGCGCGCGATCCAGGCATGCGGCGGCCTGCCGCGCGAGCGGCATCACGGGGCGGTTCATGTCACTTGTCCTCGATGAAGATCTGTTCGATCGTCAGGCTGAAGGCCCGGGCGATCTGGAAGGCGAGCGGCAGGCTGGGGTCGTAGCGCTCGTTCTCGATCGCGTTGACGGTCTGCCGGGACACGCCGAGTCGCTCGCCGAGCTCGGTCTGGGACCAGCCGTGCTCGGTGCGCAGTTCGCGCACGCGGTTCCTCATTGGTATCGCCTGCGAGCCAGCACGAGGCCGACGACCCACAGCACGGCCAGGATCGGCCAGACGCTGAACATCGACAGCTTCGGGTAGCCCAGGCCCTCGAGGAAGCCGTAGCTGAAGGTCAGGATGGCGGTGCCGGCGAACGAGAAGCCGAGCGCCTCCAGCTGGATGCGGCGCTGCAGCTCGTCCATGCGGCGCAGCTCGCGCAGGATCACCCACGCCGTCGCGGCCGCGGGCAGCATCGGACCGAGCGCGACCAGGTCGCGCCACGGCCGCGCGATCTGCACGTGCGTGAGCAGTTCGATCGAGCCGAACAGCATCGCGCCGTAGACCAGCAGCGTCGCCGCCAGCTCCTTCAGGTATTGCCGGTTCGTCATTCGCGGAACATCCATGTGGAAAGGATGCTTTCCATTGTGGAGAGGTTCCGGAGGGCTGTAAAGGCCCCTTTACATGGAAAGGGTCTTTTACATGCTCTTGGTGGCTTCGTAGGCCTTGCGCGACTCTTGCACGTGCCGCAGGAAGTCGGGCAGCGTGCGGCCCGGTTCGTCGCGGAACACGTCGTCGAGCACGTCCAGCCCCCGCATGCGGTCGACGCGGAAGCTGCGGAAGGCGTCGCGATGCTCGCACCAGGCCGCCAGCGTCCACACCGACTCCCAGTGGTAGCAGCCCAGCGGTCGCGCGGTGCGCGACGTGGCAGCGCCCTGCGCGTCCGCGTAGTCGAAGCGGATGCGCCGGCGCGCGGAGGCGGCGTCGCGCAGCAGCCCCAGGCGCTCGGCGCTCTCGCGGTCGCGCGCCCACGGGGCGGCGAACAGCGGCAGCGACTCGGCCGCGGCGCGCGCCACCGGCGGCAGCACGCCCACGATCTTGGCCAGCGCATCCTCGGCGGCCAGCGCCAGCGCCGGGTCGAGCCGGCTCTGGGCCAGTCGCACCGCGGCGACCAGCGCCTGGGCTTCGAGGGTGGTGAACATCAGCGGCGGCAGGTCGAAGCCGCCGGCGAGCCGGTAGCCCACGCCGGCCTCGCCGTCGATGGGCACGCCCTGCCCCTGCAGGTCGGCCACGTCGCGGTAGACGGTGCGCACGGAGACTTCCAGCTTCTCCGCGATCCAGGCAGCGGTGGACAGCCGCCGCCCTCGCAGCAGCTGGACGATCCGGAAGAGACGATCGGCACGGCGCATGACTCGCAGTGTAGGAGCGTCGCCGCCTCAGGCGGCCGGCGAATGCAGGCCGATGCGGTTGCCTTCGCAGTCGACGATCTGCGCGATGAAGCCGATGTCGCGCGGCAGCTCCAGCTTGGGCAGCAGCACCTTCGCGCCGAGCTCGCTCGCGCGCGACAGCACGACGTCCAGCGAGGGCCCCGCGTTCAGGTAGACCACCGCGCCGTCGAGGCTGGGCTGGGGGGCCGTCGGGCTCTTGAGCAGCGAGCCGCCGATGCCGTCCTCGTACGCGAAGACGGCGATCTCCTGCGGGCCTGTCTGCTCGCGCCGCATCGAGCGGGCGAGCAGCGTCTCGTAGAAGCGCTGCGCGCGGTCGAGGTCGGTGACGGGAATCTGGAACCAGTGGATGGCGTTGTGCGACATGGCGGGCCTCTCGGGGGTGTGTCGGAAGAGGCCTCCATGCTGCGCGGCCCCTGCTGACAGCGTTCTGTCAGCAGGCGTGATGTCGTGACTGGGCACGCTCGGCGACGATGCGCTCGATGTCCGCAGGGCGCGTCATCCGACCCGCCGGACGGGATGCGTGGCCCAAAGCAAAGCCGGCGCGCCCTTTCGGACGCGCCGGCTTCATCCGATGCCTGTCGCGGCGCTCAGTTCTTGCGGCCCTTGGCGGCCGGCACGGCAGGCTGGTCGGCCAGCGCGGCGTAGGCGGGGCCGCGCGTCGCGTCGAGGCGGTTCATCACGGCGTACATCTGGTCGGGCTTGGCGAAGAATTCCTGGAAGCCCTTGATGCCGGCGGCGGCCATGTCGGCGGGCACGTCGCGGTCGTAGCCCTGGACGATGTTGGACTTGGCGTCGGTCAGCACCTTGTACGAGGTGAGATCGAGCACCGTGCCGGCCACCGGTGCGAACTTGTTGGTGGGGAACGAGCCCATGGCCTTGGCCAGCTTGGCGCTGGCGGTGCTGCTGCTGACGTACTTCAGGAAGCGCCGCGCGTCGGCCTTGTTCTTGGCGCGGGCGGCGATCTGGAAGGTGTCGGTGGGGGCGGCCTCTGCGGCGGCCTGGCCGGCGTCGATGGTGGGGAACTTCTGGTAATCGATCACCGGGCGCACGACCTCGGGGAAGCTGGCGCTGACGATGGTGCCCATCAGCAGCATGCCCGCGTGGCCGCCGTAGAACTCGCCCTTGGCGCCGCGCTCGTCGACGGCCAGCGCGTTCGGGTCGAAGCACTTGGCGTCGATCAGCTGCTTCCACATCGCGAACGTGCGGCGCACGTTGGCATCGTTGTACGTGGCCTTGCCGTCCAGCAACTGCTGGTGGTACTCGTAGCCGTTGGCGCGCATGTCGATGAAGTCGAACCACGCGGCCAACGCCCAGCCGTCCTTGGCGCCGAGCGCGATCGGCGTGAACCCCGCCTTGCGCAGCTTGGAGCACGCCGTCATGATCGCGCTCAGGTCGTGCGGCTGCTCGCGGATGCCCGCGGCGGCGAGCACGTCGCGGCGCGAGAACAGGCCCCACGGGTAGTACTGGTACGGCAGGGCGTATTGCTTGCCGGCGACGGTGACGGCCGCGCTGGGAAAGGTGTTCCACCAGGTGTTGGCCTTCCACACGTCGCTGACGTCGTCGAGCTGGCCGCGCTGCGCCATCATGCGCAGCTGGTCGCCGGCGAACCAGTTGAAGACGTCGGGCGCGTTGTCCGAGTCCAGCGTGCCGGGCAGCGCCTTGCGGTACGTGGGCGCGTCCTGGATCGTCAGGTGGACGTCGACGTCGGGGTTGGCCGAGTGGAAATCGGCCACGAGCGTCTTGTAGGCCTCGCGCTGCGCGTTGTCGTCGGCGCTCACGCTGATGCTGAGAGAGCCGGCCAGCACCGCGGTCGAAGCCAGGCCCAGGGCCACTGCGGCCATCATGGCCGAGACACGTCGAATCAACTTCATGGTTTTTTCCCTTCACACCCACCGACGGAACGATTATGTAAGGGATGAAACCGCTTGCCCGCTAGGGGCTGACACTATGTGAACGGGCCGCCACGTGACGCATCTCACGCGAACCTGCGCAGAAACTGCCGCGAAGGTGTCACAAACCCAGAGCGCGGCTCGGGCCGGCCTCAGCGCCCGCCGGTGACGTCCAGCGTGGCACCGGTAACATAGCCCGCGGCGTCCGACAGCAGAAAGAGCACGGCCTGCGCGATCTCGTCGGCCGTGCCCATGCGCTGCAGCGGGATCTGGTCCACCGCCGCCCGCGCGCGAGCCAGCATGCCGCTGGTGGCGTGGATCTCGGTATCGATGATGCCCGGGCGCACGCCGTTGACACGGATGCCCTCGCCGGCCACCTCGCGCGCGAGACCCAGCGTGAGGCTGTCGACCGCGGCCTTGCTCGCGGCGTAGTCGACGTAGATGCCCGGCGAGCCCAGGCGCGCCGCGGCCGACGACATGTTCACGATGACGCCTCCGCGCCCGCCATGGCGCGTGCTCATGCGCCGCACGGCCTCGCGCGCACACACGAACGCGCCGACCACGTTGACGTTGAACATGCGGGCGATGCGCGCGGCCGGCATCTCGTCCACGCGCGCCGCCACGTCGACGATGCCCGCGTTGTTGACGAGCCCGCCGAGCGGCCCGAGCTCGGCGTCGAGCTCGTTGAACATCGCCTCGACCGCGCCTTCGCTCGCGACGTCCGCACGCAGCGTGCACGCGCGGCGCCCACGTTCGCGCACCTGCGCCGCGACGCGCTCGGCGGCCTGCTCGTCACGCTGGTAGTTGATGCCGACGTCCCAGCCGGCCTCGGCCGCGCGGACGGCGCAGGCCGCACCGATGCCGCGGCTCGCGCCGGTGACGAGGAGGACGCGAGGACTTTCGATGGCCATGCCGCGTTTCTATCACGCGGCGCGGCCGGCGCCTCACCTGGCCACGGGCATCGCGAACTCGGCGCCCTTGCCGATCGATGCCGGCCAGCGCTGCATCACGCTCTTCTGCTTCGTGTAGAAGCGCACGCCCTCCTCGCCGTACGCGTGCATGTCGCCGAACAGGCTCTTCTTCCAGCCGCCGAAGCCGTGCCATGCCATGGGCACCGGGATCGGCACGTTGATGCCCACCATGCCCACCTGGATGCGGCGCGCGAACTCGCGGGCCACGTTGCCGTCGCTCGTGAAGCAGGCCACGCCATTGCCGAACTCGTGCGCGTTGACGAGGTCGACGGCCGTCGTGAAGTCGTTGACGCGCACGCAGGCCAGCACCGGGCCGAAGATCTCTTCCTTGTAGATGCGCATCTGCGGCGTGACGTGGTCGAACAGCGTGCCGCCCGTGAAGAAGCCGTTCTCGTGGCCCGACACCTTGTGGCCGCGGCCGTCCACCAGCAGCGTCGCGCCCTCCTTCACGCCGAGGTCGATGTAGCCCTCGATGCGCTGCAACGCCTCCTTCGTGATGACCGGGCCCATCTCCGCGGCCGGATTCATGCCGTTGTCGATCACCAGCGCCCTGGTGCGCTCGGCCAGCCTGGGCAGCAGGCGGTCCGCGACGTCGCCCACCAGCACCGCCACCGAGATCGCCATGCAGCGCTCGCCAGCCGAGCCGTAGGCCGCGCCGACCAGCGCGTCGATCGCCTGCTCGATGTCGGCGTCGGGCATCACGACCATGTGGTTCTTCGCGCCGCCGAGCGCCTGCACGCGCTTGCCGTGGTGCGCGCCCGTCTCGTAGATGTACTGCGCGATCGGGGTCGAGCCGACGAAGGACAGGCCCTTGACCTCGGGGTGCGCCAGCAGCGCGTCGACGACCGCCTTGTCGCCCTGCACCACGTTGAAGACGCCGTCGGGCAGGCCGGCGCGCTGCAGCAGCTCGGCGATGAACAGGCTGGGCGACGGGTCGCGCTCGCTGGGCTTGAGGATGAACGCGTTGCCGCACGCCAGCGCCACCGGGAACATCCAGCACGGCACCATGAACGGGAAGTTGAACGGCGTGATGCCGGCGACGACGCCCAGCGGCTGGCGCATCGTCCAGTTGTCGATGCCGGTGGACACCTGCTCGGTGTAGTCGCCCTTGAGCAGCTGCGGGATGCCGCAGGCGAACTCGACGACATCGATGCCGCGCATCACCTCGCCCTGGGCGTCGGAGAACACCTTGCCGTGTTCGGCGGTGATCATCGCGGCGAGCCGGTCGCGGTGCTCGTTGAGCAGCGCCAGGAAGGCGTTGAGCACCCGCGCCCGCCTGATCGGCGGCGTGTTGGCCCAGCCTTCGAACGCCCTGCCCGCGGCGGCGACCGCGGCATCGACGTCGGCCGCCGTGCCCAGGTGCAGCTGGCGCGCCACGGCGCCGGTGGCCGGGTTGAACACCGACTGCCTGCGCGCGTCGACCGGCACGACATGCTCGCCGCCGATGAAGTGGCCGACCGGGGTCGAGGACGAGAAGGCGGGCGTGGGCATGGGCGGTCTCCGAAAAGAGAGGTCGTCATCCTGCGCGAAGTCGCAGGATCGACCAGGTCGAGTCTAGGCACTCGCGCGGGACGCGGGAAGTCCGCCGCGCTGGATTCACTGTTCGTTCAGGTGAACAATGGGGTCACCGAATTCAGGACAAATGACATGGACACCCGCAAGATCGAATCGCTCTGGTCCCATGTGCACGGCCTGGGCGTGCTGCAGAGCGCCGGCAGCTTCACCGCCGCGGCGCAGCGCCTGGGCCTGAGCAAGGCCGCGATGAGCCAGCGCGTGGCCGAGCTGGAGCGTGCCGCCGGCGTCCCGCTCGTGCGGCGCACGACGCGCAGCGTGCGCCTGACCGAGGCCGGCGAGCGGTTGGTCGAGGCCACGCGCGGCGCCTTCGAGCAGATCGAGCAGGGCTTCGCCGGGGTGCAGGACCGGGTCGGCGAGCCGCACGGCGTGCTGCGCGTCAGCGCGCCCGTGGCGCTCGGGCGCCAGCAGATCGTGCCGCGCCTGGCCGGCTTCCTGCGCGCCCATCCGCAGGTGCGCGTGGAGCTCGAGCTGTCCGACCGCCTGGTCGCGATGGCGCAGGAGGGTTTCGACGTCGCGCTGCGCCACACGGCCGCGCCGCCCGACACGCACGTCGCCTGGCCCCTGTGCGCCACCCGCAGCTGGCTCGTCGCCTCGCGCGCCTACCTGCGGCGCGCGAGCGCGCCCGCGGCGCCTGCAGACCTGGCGGCGCACGACTGCCTGCACTACCTGCGTCCGGGCGACACACCGACCTGGAGCTTCGAGCCCGACGCCGCGCGCGGCGGCAAGTCGCCCGCGTCCGGCGGCCGCGTGAGCGTCGCCGTGCGCGGCGTCTTCGCGGCCAACAACAGCGAGGCGCTGCGCGAGGCGGCGCTGGCCGGGCTGGGCATCGCGCTGCTGCCCGACTTCAGCGCCCAGGCCGCCGTGCAGACCGGCAAGCTGCATCTCGTGCTGCCGCACTGGAAGCCGGTGGGCGCGTTCGGCGAGCATCTGTATGCGATCCGTCCGTACAGCCCCGTCGTGCCGCGCGCCGTGCAGGCGTTCATCGGCTACTGGCGCACGGCGCTGGAGGACGGCTTCCCCGTCTCGACGCCCGCCGGGGCGCCACGCGGGCGCTGACGCGCGTACGATGCGAAGTCGTCTCGAAGGAGGGCGCCGTGCGAACGAGTGACCTGCGCGTGCTGGCCGAATCGGCCAACTTCCTGCTGAGCCACGCGGCCGAATCGGTCTACGTGGTGGACAAGCGCGACGGCTCCACCCGCGTCGCGGGCGAGCACGTCGGCGACCCCGGCGTCGGGCTCATCACGGCCGACGAGCAGTGGTTCTGCAGCGGCGGCGAGGGCGTGCAATGCCTGTCGCGGGCCGGCGTGCTGCTCAGCTTCTTCCGCGGTCGGGCGTCGGCCGACGCCTCGGCGCAGGCGGCGGTGTGGTTCGTCCACAGCATGTCCGAGAGCGCACCGGGGCAGTTGCGCGTGGTGTTCGACCACCATGAGCATGGCATCTGGGTGGTCGACCTGGCCACCGCGCGGCGCTGGCCCGAGGACCCGCGCTGACGCGCCGAGACGCCCCGGCCAGGATGGATCCTGCGACTGCGCTTCGCTCCGCGCAGGATGACGGCATGGCGGCAAGCGGCAAGGCCCATCGGCGCACCGACTCGCTGTCGCTTGGCCGCGCAGCGCCAACCGCGTGTCATCCTGCGCGCAGTCGCAGGATCCACCCCTGCCATGCGGCCGCTCCTCGGCTCGGCCGGGGCGTCGTCAATCCAGCCCGTGGAACGGACTGTCCTCCGGCCCGATGTGTGTCGGCGGCGTCCACTGCGCATCGCGCATCGACCGCTGCACCAGCTTATCTACGTTCAGCAACTGAGCGAACAAGGCCATGCGGATCGGGATGCCGTTGTCGGTCTGGCGGAAGATCGCCAGGCGCGGGTCGCCGTCGAGGTCGGCGGCGAGGTCGTGCGCGCCGGGGCGGCTGTCGCGCGGCAGCGGGTGCATCACGACGACGTCGGGCTTGCACACGCGGTCGACGAGCGCGCGGTTGATCTCGAACGCGGCGCCGCCGCCCTCGGTCGTCTCGTCGACGAAACGCTCCTTCTGGATCCGGGTGGCGTAGACGACATCGGCGTCGGCCAGGCCCTGCAGCGAGTCGCGCAATTCCACGACGTTGCCGTTGCGGCTGACGCGCTCGACGATCGCCGCGGGCATCTCCAGCGACGGCGGCGCGACCAGGGTGAAGCGCACGCCCTTGTACAGCGCCAGCAGCTTGATCAGCGAGTGCACGGTGCGGCCGTACTTCAGGTCGCCCACCAGCGCGATGTGCGCGCCGTCGACACGCTTGCCCAGGCGCGAGAACTCGCGCTGGATGGTGTAGAGATCGAGCAGCGCCTGCGTGGGATGCTCGCCCGGCCCGTCGCCGCCGTTGACCACCGGCACGTTGGTGGCGCGCGCGAACTCCGCCACCGAACCCTGCTCCGGATGGCGCACGACGATCGCGTCCGCGTAGCCCGCGATCACCCGGCTGGTGTCGTGGATCGACTCGCCCTTGGCCATCGACGAGAACGTGAAGCCGGTGGTGTCGCACACCGAGCCGCCGAGGCGGCAGAACGCCGCGCCGAAGCTGACGCGCGTGCGCGTGCTGGCCTCGAAGAACAGGTTGGCCAGCACGGCCCCTTCCAGCACCCGCGTGACCTTGCGGCGGCGCGCGATCGGCAGCATGACGTCGGCCAGGTGGAACAGGTCCTCGACCGACTCGCGGCTGAACTGGTCGACCGACAGAAGGTGCTGCAGCGGTGCGCCGGAGGCCATCGGCGGCCCCGCGGAATATACGCTTTGCGTAGAGGCCTCGATGCGCGGCGCGGCGTTGGCCAGGATCTCCTGCACGAAGCGCCGCGCCACTTCCGGCATCGCACGGAATTCGTTGGAGTCGTCGGGCAGCAACCAGCTGTCGAGGGCGCGGCGGCGGCTGCCGATGCGGTCCGCGAAGGCGTCGCGGGTCATGTCGAGGCGACGCATCGCGTCGCGCAATAGGACTTGTTGCGTGATCATGAGCCGCGATTTTGACGCAGAGCGTATATATGCGCAACTGAGTTGCGCGTACAGATCGCGGGCGGGCGAAAAAAAACCCACCGCGAGGGTGGGCTTCAAGTCCTTCGCGAGAAGGACGTCGTTGGGACTGTGCGTGCCGACCGATCCCGTCCCCTCCCAGAGCTCCTGGCTCGACCAGCACAACGGAATCCAATGTACGAGTCGATCTGTCGAAAAGCATCCCTATTTCAGGGGGAGTGCCTCATTGCGGCAACAGCATCGGCGGTGTCCGATGCACCGAAGTGGTTCGCCTCGAAGCGGTCGCCTCCGAGTCCCTGGTCTCCCGCGGTCGCGGCCTGCGCACGCATCCCATGACGATCCCATGGCGCGACAATGCTCCATGAACTCGCCCGCCGCCCCCTCGCCCGTTCCGCCGCTCGCCGAAGCCGACCTCAATCGGCTTCAGGTGCTGCTGGACAAGATTCCCGAGCCGCTCGAGCCGCTGGACATCAGCATGCTGGACGGCTACCTGTGCGGGGTGCTCCTGCAGCCCACGGCGGTGCCCGCGGGGGCGTGGATCCGGCACGTGTTCGACATCGACGGCCGCCCGCTCGACGACAGGTGGAAGCACTTGCACGAGCTGCAGGGCCTCGTGCAGCGCCGCTATCGCGAGCTCGCGACCGCCATCGCCGGGCGCCAGTGGTTCGACCCCTGGGTGTTCGAGCTCGACGACGAGGCCGACCCGCTCGAATGCACGCTGCCGTGGGCGGCCGGCTTCTCCGCCGCGATGGAGCTCTTTCCCGCGCTGATGGACATGGACTCGCCCGACACGCTCGAACCCCTGGCTGTCCTGTACGCCGCGTTCGATCCCGACGACCTCGAGGACGCCGACGCGCTGCTGGCCGAGATCGAGACGCTGGAGCCGCCGTCCGACCTCGACGAAGCCATCGAGGACGTCGTGCAGAGCGTGATGCGCCTGGCCGACGTCAGCCGGCCGCTGCCGAAGTCGGCCAACCCCGGCGGCGCGCCCAGGCGCCCGCCGCCGCGCCGCGGGCCGCCGCCACGCGGCCGCTACTGAGGCAGAAGGCGACTCAGGCCCAGGAGCGCGACGGCATGGCCACCAGCGGCCGGCGCGACGGCAGTGCGTCGCCGCAGAAGCCGTAGTCCAGCTGCGGGCGGCGGCCGCTGATCAGCTCGGCCAGTGCACGGCCCGAGCCGGCGCCGTGCGTCCAGCCCAGCGTGCCATGGCCGGCGTTGAGCCACAGGTTGGCGATCTTGCTGCGGCCGATGTAGGGCCGGTTGTCGGGCGTGCTGGGGCGCAGGCCGGCCCAGAAGTTGGGCTGGCTCGTGTCGGCCACGCCGGGGAACAGCTCCTCGTAGCGACGCACCAGCGCCTCGCAGCGTACGCGCGACTTCGCGCCGTCGATGGAGGTGTCGTAGCCGGCCATCTCCGCGGTGCCGGCGATGCGGACGTGGTCGCCCAGGCGCGAGATCGCGATCTTGCGGGTGTCGTCCAGCAGGCTGACGACGCTGGCGTCCTCGGGGCGCTTCAGGCGCAGCGTGGCCGAGTAGCCCTTGGCCGGGTAGATGTTGAGCCAGATGCCCAGAGGACGCAGCAGCGGCGCGGTGAACGAGCCCGCGGCGGCGACGTACTGGTCGGCGAGCAGCGTGCTGGTGCGCAGGTTGCCACGATCGCGCACCTGCACGCCGGTGAGCTTCGCGCCCGACTTGTCGAAGCCGAGGATGTCGTGTTCCCACAGGAACTTCACGCCGCGTGCCGCGCACAGCTGCGCCAGCTTCTGCGTGAACACGCGCGCGTCGCCGGATTCGTCGCTGGGCGTGTACGTGCCGCCGTGGATGCCGCCGAAGCGCTTGAGCGCGGGCTCCACCGCCAGCACCGCGTCGCGATCGAGCACGCGGCGGTCGACCCCGTGCTCGCGCATCAGCGCCGCGGCCTTGACGCCGTTCTCATAGTCGGCCGCCGACGAGAAGAAGTGCAGGATGCCGCGCTCGAGGCGGTCGTACTCGATGCCCGTCCTGGCGACGATCGCCTTCAACGCGTCGTGGCTGTAGCGCCCCAGCGAGACCAGCTGTTGGACGTTGCGCGCGAAGGCGGCGTCCGTGCACTGCGTCAGGAAGCTCAGGGCCCAGCGCCACTGGTGCGGGTCGAGCCGCGGGCGGAACAGCAGCGGCGAGTCGGCCTGCAGCATCCACTTGGCCACCTTGAACGGCGCGCCGGCGTTGGCCCAGGGTTCGCAGAAGCACACCGAGATCTGGGCGCCGTTGGCGAAACTGGTCTCCAGCGCGGCCTCGGGCTGGCGGTCGACGACGGTCACCTCGTGGCCTTCTTCCAGCAGGTGCCAGGCGGTGGCGACGCCGATGATGCCGGCACCGAGAACGATCACTTTCATCGCGAATCCTTCGCCGCTCGGCGGCCGGCCGGAAAACGACCAGCGGCACCGTCGGGCTGCGGACGGATTTTCGAAGAGGCGGCGCCGTAACTGAAGATAGATTAATCGAATTCCGAGTTCAGTAGACAGGCTACTGAAACTGCAAGCGCTGGGCGGGCCAAGCCGACGTGGCGCGTTCGCCCGAAGCCGGAAGGCCGGAAGCGCGTGACGCGGCGTCCGCTTCGGTGCCGGAAACGCTCAGATGGCCTGCGCCTGCTTCGCCGCGCTCGAGCCGGGTGCCTGCGCTGCCTTGCCGGCGCGCGTGGGTTCGGCGGGGATGTCGAAGCCCAGCGCCTGGCTGGTGGCGCGATAGCCGACGGAGCAGAACAGTGCCGCCTGGTCGGACGACGACAACCACACCGCACAGCCGATGGCAGCGGTGACGGTGCCCCAGGTGAGAGATTGGAGTTGCGTGGTGCGCATGGCGGCGGCTCCCAAGGTGGTTCCCGCGGGTGCGCAGCTGCACCCTCGGCTTCGACACTTGCAGCTTAAGTGCGACGCCCTGGCCCTGCCATCATCCGTTCGGGGGAGTCGTGCATTCGATACATCGGAACTGTCGGGCATACGACACACTTTTCGCTGCACCGGCTCCGAAACATTCCCACACACTGGTCTCACGGTTCCAACCTGGAGAGACCGATGACCAACGCCTCCCGCCCCACGTTCCTGCGCAATTTCGGCCGCGGCGCGGCGTCGTCGTCGCGTCGGCCGCCGGACCTCGCCGACATGGGCACCGCCTTCGCACTCGACGAGGCGCTGGAGAGCGGCTCGATCGACTCGATCGTGCCGGGCGACCCGAGCCCGCCGCCCGTGCGCGCCGCCGTGCGGGTGGCCCCATGGCGTCTCTGGCTGGGCCGCAAGCTCGGCGCCTGACGCTCTCCTCGTCGACGTGAGGGCGGCGCCAGGGGCGCCTCAGACCTCGATCAGTCGCATCGGGTCGAAGCCTTCGGCTTCGCCCTTCTTCTCCAGGCCCCGCGCCTGGCACACCACGCGGGAGGCGTGCTGGCCAGGGCGTTCCACCAGGTAGTCCTGACGGCAGTGCAGGTGGCCGTGGATCCACAGGTCCGCACGCGCGATCAGGTCGTCGTCCGCATTGCAGAAACTGGCCGTCGTGGGCTGTTTTCCATAGCGCGGATCCGCGCTGCGCAGGCTCGGCGCGAAATGCGTGATCGCCACCGTGGCATCCCAGCGTCCGAGCGCCGGCTCCGGCAGCGTGCGCTCCAGCCAGTCCCGGCACGACAAGCCCAGCACGCGCACGGCCTCGGCATCGAACGGCCGGCCGTGGCGAGTCGCGTTCATCACGCGCTGGAAGTACGAGCCGGCGCGCAGGGCCTTCTCGCGGCCGGCGGCACCGAACAGGTCGAAGTCGCTCCAGCGCACGGTGCCGCAGAAGCGGATGCGGCGGCCGCGGTCGTCGACGAGGATGGCCGTGTCGCGATGGAGCATGCGCAGACCCAGCTCGTCGCAGAACGCACGCAGCTCGATCGCCGCCTGGTCGACATCGCGGTTGTCGAACTCGTGGTTGCCGGGCACGAACAGCACCGGCACCGGCCATGCGGCGTAGCGGCGCAGGCTTTCCCAGTCGCGGTCGATGTCGCCCGCGAGGACCAGCAACTCCGCGCCGGGCGCGGGCCGGGCCTCGAAGGCCTCGGTCTCGAGGTGGAGGTCGGAGAGGATCTGCAGTCGCATCGTGGCGGCAGCATACCGCCCGGACCGACCCGCCCTGCGAAATCCGGGGAGCCCAAAAAAAAGGCCGCCCGAAGGCGGCCATCGAGGAAGTCGAAGCGGATCAGCCCAACGCTGCAGCGATGCGGCCCTTGGTGGACTGCAATTCCTGCGGCAGGTGGTAGGCGAGCTTGGCGAACAGTTCGTCGTGCATCGCCAGCTCCTGCTGCCAGGCGGCCTTGTCGATGCCGATCACGCTGTCGAACTGGGCGCGCGTGAAGTCCAGGCCGTTCCAGTTGATGTCCTCGTAGCGCGGGCTGGTGCCGAACACGTTCTCCTGGCCCTGGGCGGCGCCGTCGATGCGGCCCAGCATCCACTCCATCACGCGCATGTTCTCGCCGTATCCCGGCCATACGAACTTGCCGTCCGCGCCCTTGCGGAACCAGTTCACGCAGAAGATGTGCGGCAGCTTGACGCCGAGGGATTCCAGGCGTGCGCCGACGTCGAGCCAGTGCTGGAAATAGTCGGCCATGTTGTAGCCGGTGAACGGCAGCATCGCGAACGGGTCGCGGCGCACGACGCCCTGCTGGCCGACGGCGGCGGCGGTGGTCTCGGAGCCCATCGTCGCGGCCATGTAGACGCCCTCGATCCAGTCGCGCGCCTCGGTCACCAGCGGCACCGTGGTGGAGCGGCGGCCGCCGAAGATGAACGCGTCGATCGCCACGCCCTTCGGGTCGTCCCAGGCCGGGTCGAGCGCCGGGTTGTTGGTGGCGGCCACCGTGAAGCGCGCGTTCGGGTGCGCGGCCTTGGCGCCGGTTTCCTTGGCGATGGCGGGCGTCCAGTCCTGGCCTTGCCAATCGATGCAGTGCGCGGGCGGCTCGCCCATGCCTTCCCACCACACATCGCCGTCGTCGGTCAGGCCCACGTTGGTGAAGATGACGTCCTTCGTGAGGCTGGCCATGCAGTTCGGGTTGGTCTGCTGGTTGGTGCCCGGCGCGACGCCGAAGTAGCCGGCTTCCGGGTTGATCGCCATCAGGCGGCCGTCGGCGCTCGGCTTGATCCAGGCGATGTCGTCGCCGATCGTCGTGACCGTCCAGCCGGGCATGCCCGCCGGCGGGATCAGCATGGCGAAGTTGGTCTTGCCGCAGGCGCTGGGGAAGGCGGCGGCGATGTGGCGCTTGACGCCCTGCGGGCTGGTCACGCCCAGGATCAGCATGTGCTCGGCCAGCCAGCCCGGGCTACCGGAGGGCCCTTCGGAAGCTTTGCGGCCCATGTGCGACGCGATGCGCAGCGCGAAGCACTTCTTGCCCAGCAGCGCATTGCCGCCGTAGCCCGAGCCGTAGCTCCAGATCTCGCGCGTCTCGGGGTAGTGGACGATGTACTTGGTCTTGTTGCACGGCCAGGAGACATCCTTCTGGCCCGGCTCGAGCGGCGCGCCCACGGTGTGGACGCAGGGCACGAAGTCGCCGTCGGCGCCCAGCACGTCCAGCGCGCCGCGGCCCATGCGGGTCATCAGGCGCATGTTGACGGCCACGTAGGGGCTGTCGGACAGCTCGACGCCGATGTGCGAGATCGGCGAGCCCAGCGGGCCCATCGAGAACGGCACCACGTACATCGTGCGGCCGCGCATCGAGCCGGCGAACAGCGCGGGCGTGCCGTCGGCCTGGCCGTGCTGCAGCAGCGCGCGCATCTTCTCCGGCGACTCCCAGTTGTTGGTCGGGCCGGCCGCTTCCTTCTTCTCGCTGCAGATGAAGGTGCGATCCTCGACGCGCGCAACGTCCGACGGGTCGGAGCAGGCGAGGTAGCTGTTGGCGCGCCTGGCGGGGTTCAGGCGCTTGAAGGTGCCGGCCGACACCAGCAGGTCGCACAGGCGGTCGTACTCGGCCTGCGAGCCGTCGCACCAGTAGACCTCCGCGGCCTGCGTGAGCGCCGCGATCTCGGCGACCCAGGAGACCAGGCGGTCATGTTTGACGTAGGCGGGCACGTTCAGGCGCAGCCCTTCCATGGCGGGACGGTTCATGAGGAGACTCCAATGACAAGGTTCGAAGA
>Ga0207695_10003996_pt1 | contig 20343 bp, 22 predicted proteins | sample KBSC54metaG_FD_184354 | JGI IMG/M metagenome (GOLD analysis project Ga0207695, IMG submission 184354) | Corn rhizosphere microbial communities from Kellogg Biological Station, Michigan, USA - KBS C5-4 metaG (SPAdes) (version 2) | ecosystem: Host-associated > Plants > Roots > Rhizosphere > Soil...
CCCCTCCGGTGAAATGCTGATTTGCGGCGGCGGCGCGCACAACATTTATTTGATGTCTCGCTTACAAGCTTTAGCTCACCCCCACTTCACTGTTGCCAGCACGCAAAAATATAATCTCGATCCTGAAGCAGGCATGAAGTATGTAGGCTTGGTAACCCCCGATAAAGGTTACTACGTTGGTATCGACATGCCGAGCATGATGCATCCGCAAACGATACTATGCTATGAAATGAACGGACAATTACTGCCGCTTAATCAGGGTTTTCCTTTACGCCTCATCATCCCGGTGAAGTATGGTATCAAGCATTTAAAACGTATCGGTACGATATCCTTTAGCAATACACCTCCGCCTGACTATTGGGCAGAGCAAGGCTACGATTACTATTCAGGATTATAAAGTATTATTCTGCAAGTTTTATACCCGTTTGCTCAAGGGTAATCTTCTTTTGCTTGTAGAGTGCACCCACGGCCATTTTAAAAGTCTTTTTACTCATCCCAAAGAATTCATAGATTTCTTCAGGGTCAGACTTATCATGATAGGGTAGGTACCCATCATTTTCCTCCAGCAGCCTAAGCACTTTCTCTGTTTCAGTTTCCACGCGTTTATATCCACGCTCACCCAGCATCACGTCTATTTTATTCTCAGGCAGTATCTTCTTTATAAAGCCTTTCTCTTTATCGCCTACCTCCAGTTCTTTAAATACATCACTGTAGTGAAGTACGCCCAGGTGCCTATTATTAATAATTACCTTATAACCTATGTCAGTAGTCTGATATACTACAAGGTCCACTGCATCCATTTCTTTAACGGTAAGATTATAATTGCTGATAAACTTACTGATCTTCTCGGTAGCAGCTACGCGACCGGTTTGTTCATCCAGGTATATCTTAACAAGATAAGAGTGCCCCACCTGCATTCTCGACTCCTGCTGCGATAGTGGCACAAATAAGTCTTTCATCAAACCCCAGTCCAGGAACGCACCTTGATTAGTTACACTTACAGCATTCAGCATCACAATATCACCTACTATACCCAATGGCTTCTGGGTAGTAGCTATCAATCTATTTTCAGAATCATGATAAATAAACACGGTAACTTCATCCCCTTCCTTCAGGTCCTTCGGCACAAAACGTTTAGGCAGCAGTATTTCCTCACCATCCCCATCTAGGTACAGCCCGAAATCTACTTCCTTCACCACCTTGAGCGTATTATAATTACCTACTTGCACCATAAAAAAACTAAATAAGGCGCAAAGGTACTTTATAAACCTTATTTATCCTTGTTGATTACAGTCAGCAAAAACACACTTTCCTTTACAGCCTTCACGTTGTGGGCTATATTTTCATGCAGTGTCACCATTTGCTGCGGAGCCATTTCTATTTGTTGTTCATTGGCTCCAAAAGTTATTTTACCATCTAGTAGTTGTAGCATAAGTATGCCATTAGTTGCATGTGGCTTCATCTCAGCTCCTTCATGCAGCGCTACCAGCACCACAGTCAGGGTTTCCGTTTTATAGATAGTTATAGCATTTCGGTCTGTCTTATGCCAGGGTTCTTCTGTTTTTATTTCCTGTATATATTTTGGCAGGTCTATCTGTACCAGCGGTGCATCCAGTATGCGCGCGCCTGTTGGCCTTTGTATAGTACTATCGTTCTCTTTTACATTCATGATACGGCAGTTTTTATTGGTCTATTCCTTACTACAACAAATCCGAGCCATGAAAAAACTAAAAATGCAGCGCTCATTGCCACCATAAACCACATTGGCTCCGCCATCTGCACACCATCCATTATGCCGGACACAAGCAGTATAAATCCCATTATCAATGCCGGTACAGCACTTTTCTTTCCTGCGCAAAGCGTAGCCGTAATTCCGCCCACAAAAGCCGAGAACGCATATATTACCAATATCCCCACAAAAGCCGATGTAGGCATCTTGGCCATCGCAGCTTTAGCCTTCAAAGGGTCTTTAAGATCTGCAACTGATACCCCCGGCGGCAGCGTTGCTACCTTAGCGTACAGCAGTTCCAGCAAAAACATAATAGCAGTGGCCAGCAGCGTCCCTGCAATAATGGATAGTATATTTCTTAAAAGTGGCGACATAAGCGTTTATTTTTGCATAAAGTTACTGGTAGCCTTTTGCATTTGCAATCCCTGCTATCTGCCACACTTGCAGCCACTTACACCTTACAACTGAAATTAATTCAGCCAGGCTTAACAATTTAGGACACTTTGTCTCAATCGCAGCGCAAATCAGGTCATTTATGCACACTATTACATTTTGGAACATTTTTTATGCTCTATATACCGAAGCTAAAACAAGATCATGAACCTAAATAACTATACCATTAAAGCGCAGGAAATTGTGCAGCAGGCACAGCAAATCGCTTTCAACAATCAGAATGCAAACATCGAAACTGCTCATATACTTAAGGCATTGCTCGAGGATACAGAAGGCTCCATAGGCCACCTGTTGAAAAAGAACAATGTCAACATTTCATTTGTCGACAACAAACTCGATGAGCAGATAAAACGTTTACCCAAAATACAGAGCGACCCTGCCCAAAGTATTAGCAAGGACGCTAACAATGTATTATTAAGAACATCTAACATCCTCAAAACCTTCGGCGACGAATTCGTAGCACCGGAACACATGTTGATCGCCCTCTTGCAGGTAAACGATGAAACCGGCAAGCTGCTTAAAGACGCAGGCCTCACAGAAAAAGGCCTCGAAGCCGCTATTAAGGAACTGCGTAAAGGTGCAACAGTAAACTCACAAACTGCCGACCAGCAGTACAATGCCCTCCAGCGCTACGCTAAGAATCTCAACGACCTTGCCAATAGCGGTAAGCTCGATCCAGTTATTGGTCGTGACGAAGAGATACGCCGTACGCTGCATATCCTTTCCCGTCGCTCCAAGAACAACCCAATACTCGTAGGTGAGCCCGGCGTAGGTAAAACAGCAATCGTGGAAGGTCTCGCACACCGCATCATCAATGGCGACGTGCCCGATAACCTGAAGTCTAAAATTATTTTTGCCCTTGATATGGGTTCCCTCATGGCTGGTGCCAAGTACCGTGGTGAGTTTGAAGAACGTCTCAAAGGGGTTATAAAAGAAGTAACCGAAAGCAATGGCGATGTCATTCTCTTTATAGACGAGATACATACCCTCATCGGTGCAGGTGCCATGGAAGGTGCTATGGACGCGGCTAATATACTCAAGCCGGCTCTTGCCCGTGGTGAGCTCCGCGCTATAGGTGCCACCACGCTCAATGAATACCAGAAATACTTTGAAAAAGATAAAGCCCTCGAACGCCGCTTCCAGAAGGTGTTAGTAGATGAGCCTACGCCCGAAGATGCGATTTCTATTCTTCGTGGCCTAAAGGATCGTTACGAAAACCACCACCAGGTGCGCATCAAGGACGAAGCCATTATAGCAGCGGTTGAGCTATCGCACCGCTACATCACAGATCGCTTCCTACCTGACAAGGCCATAGATCTCATTGACGAAAGCGCAGCCAAGCTGAAGCTCGAAATGAATTCTATGCCTGAAGAGCTGGACGAACTCGAGCGCCGCATTCGCCAGCTCGAAATAGAACGCGAAGCGATTAAGCGCGAGAACGATGCTGATAAGCTGAAAGAGCTCGGTCAGGACATTGCCATGCTCAGTGTGCAGCGCGATACCCTGAAGGCTAAATGGCTGGACGAAAAAGAATTAGTTGATAAGATAAACAAAGCCAAGAGCCATATAGAAGAGCTGAAGCACCAGGCCGAAATGGCCGAGCGCGACGGCGACTATGGCAAGGTAGCTGAGATACGCTACGGTAAGGTTAAAGACGAAGAAGCGAAGATAGAAGAACTCTCCAGGCAGCTGGACGAAATGGACAGCCAGCACAAGCGCTTGTTGAAGGAAGAAGTAGATGCTGAAGACATAGCGCAGAATGTAGCCAAGGTTACCGGCATACCCGTACAGCGCATGCTGCAGAGCGAACGCGAAAAGCTCCTGCACCTGGAAGAAGAACTGCATAAGCGCGTAGTAGGTCAGGCCGAAGCTATTGAGGCTGTGTCCGATGCTATACGCCGTGGCCGCGCCGGCCTGCAGGACCCTCGTCGTCCTATCGGCTCTTTTATCTTCCTCGGTACCACCGGTGTTGGTAAAACAGAGCTTGCAAAGGCCCTTGCGGAAGTCCTATTCGACGACGACAGCATGATGACCCGCATAGACATGAGCGAGTACCAGGAAAAACACAGCGTTAGCCGTCTGGTAGGTGCGCCTCCGGGTTATATAGGTTATGAAGAAGGTGGCCAGCTTACCGAAGCAGTGCGCCGCAAGCCATACTCTGTAGTGCTGCTCGATGAAATTGAAAAAGCACACCCTGATACTTTCAACGTATTGCTGCAGGTGCTGGACGATGGCCGTCTTACCGACAATAAAGGCCGCGTGGTGAACTTTAAAAATACCATCATTATCATGACCAGCAATATGGGCAGCCATATCATACAGGAAAACTTTGCCGACCTCAAGGACAAGGACCTGGAGCACGTAGTAGACGCCACCAAAGAGCAGGTGATGGATCTCCTCCGCCAGGCACTGCGCCCTGAGTTCCTTAACCGTATAGACGATGTCATCATGTTCCACCCGCTCATGCGCAAGGAGATAAAAGGCATCATACAGATACAGCTCAAAGGCCTGCAAAAACAACTGATGGAGCAGGGTATAGACCTCCAGTTCACCGACTATGCGCTCGACTACCTTGTACAGCGCGGCTTCGACCCGCAGTACGGCGCCCGTCCGCTAAAACGTGTGATACAGAAAGACATCATCAACCTGCTCAGTAAAAAAATAATAGCAGGCGACATAGACAAAACCAAGCCCGTGCTCATAGACGTCTTCGACGGCCTCGTAGCCATCCGCAATGAAGCAGAGACTAAACAGCACAACTAAAGTGAAATAGATAATTAATATAAACGCCCGGTTATGCCGGGCGTTTATTATTGTTAGTACCCGGCTAATTTAATTTTGTATAAATTGAATCTAATCCAGAATCAATAGATAAAGATTTGAAAATAAAATGGGCAATTTCACATAACATGGTTTTATTTAATTCAAATTTTTCCAAGTTTAAATAAAGCAATTGAATATTTCCATTGCTTTTTTTGTCAAAATACTCATCAAATATTCTTCGATTTTGTTTGTCCGAAGACATTTCAAATAATTTTTTAGATATTTGATACTGTTTATGTACTACGGCGTGCCTAACTTCTGTCAGTAATGCAAACCATTTTGAAATATTCAAGCCATGAATATTTGCAGTTATATTTGATTTATAATACTGTGACAACCGCAAAGGAACTTTAAGAATGTCTTTTGTTTTGTACTTTTCCTTTATCTTATCTCTAATAATATCTGCGGAAAATTCGTTTTCGTTTAGATTTAATCTCACCTTCTCTATTTTTTGAGGATTGGAAAGAATATACTCTGTAGTTAAATTGTATATATAGGAGTTAAATAACTCATAGATTTGTATTAGTGAGCTATAGTATTCCCAACTCAAAACCTTGTCAATCTCTATTTCTAAATCTTTTACGTCCAGTCTATAGCTATATCCAGTATTTATAAGATTGTAGACGCTAAAATTTGATAAATCTCTAAATACATCTTTTCCACTTAATAATAATCTATTACTCGGCTCATTACCTTGTAAATAGGTTTTAAAGTTTTTTATGAAACTATTAAATGTATGAACCCTTGCTGCATGAAGATTAAGTTCTTTAAAAAAATGGTTTAATATCGGCAATAAGTAATTCATAAACTCTAAGATAATTAGCTGTTTTCTAAAATTACCTAGTTAACCTATCAAAACTATCTGTGTTTAATTTTTCTCTGTTGTTGATGTTCTTCACCAACAACCCTCGCACAGTATATTTTACCATACCTTACCGCATTGCAACTCGGATAACAGGGTAGCACATTTGTATCGCCAGAATGGCATTTAAGATTTGTATTTCACTTAAAGTTGCTACTTTCATAAGCCACTTGTAAAAGTTTATGATAAATATTAAACGACCTTTCTTTATTCTTTCCTTCGTTGCAATGGCTATCTGTAGTCATGCTCAAAATATATTTCAGCTGGATGAGCAACGAATAATGAAAAATATGAATCTGGACTTTTTTGTGGTAAAGCTTCAGACAGAACATTTCACGACATTCAGTTCAAAAGATAAAATCCCATCTTTTATAAAAGAACAACTACCTTTTATCAACGACTCATCGATTGCTAATCCTAATGAAGAATACAATGCCACTGATTTAGTATTAAATGAACATTTTCCCTGGCGCCAAATAAGGTATGGAGCAATCAGTAATGACGTATTAGTTCTCTTTTATTACAAAGGTGGTTTTGCATCTAATAACGTAGTAGTGTTAGTATCGTTTTCTAATAACGCTGTTGAGGACGTTTGGATTAGCCATTCATTCTGCGATGATGTTAATTCAATAAGCAGTCTATTGAATTGCCTGAACCAAAATTTTAAGGATAAGCAGGTTGTTGGTGAAATACCTAATTATTGATCATAAAACAAGCCAGATAATTTTTATATATTAGTATGCCTAAAACACATTATGATCTATCGAATTGCTGCCATTATACTATTATTTGCAATAGTTCTTTTTATTTCCCTTAAAGTTAGTAAAACGGAAGCCCGTCAGACTAAAGAAAACCCTTATAATGGTCTAAGAAACATGGCGCTTTCAACAACCGCATCAATGCTGAAGCTATCTTTACCCAAAGATAAGCTCACTGTTTATGGTGTTGTAATGGACTGGGGAATGGAGCAGGGAACAGCAACAATTGTTGCTTACCAAACAGGGGATGCAAGTTTGTATCTAAACCCAGGTGGTGGTATCATTGGTGGCATATCTCATAATAATGTAAGCAAAGCTGCTAAACAATTTGTAAGCGTAGCGCAACAATATGTAAATAAAGCAATGAAGACAGCAACACATCCATTGCCTAAAACGGATAATGTAAATTTTTATCTGCTTACCAACCAGGGAATATATGTAGGCCACGAAACTATAAAGAACTTTGAAAATAATTCATCGCAGTGGCTGCCATTGTTTGAAGCAGGCAATGAGTTAATAACTGAGCTGCGAAAAACAAACCAGTCAAAAGAATAGTTAACCCACTGGCCTAGCTTCGGGATTTGCAATCCTGAAGCACACTGATGGGGATTTGTAATCCCTGCTTGGCGTAGTGTTTCACTACGTCGCACCAGCAGCCAATCTCCTGATTTTTTCCGTTGTTGGTGTTCCTCACCAACAACATTCGCGCTGTATAATTTACACGCAACAGACTGTCTTTATTCAGCAATGATTTTCCGTGTATCAATTACATCGTCTGATTTTATGGAAAGAAAATAAATGCCGGACGGTAGTTTTATCTGAACGTCTATATCAGTTGCATTTTTGTAACTATGATCAAATATTACTTTGCCCTCCGGTGTATAGATAGTCACCTTGCTTTCCGCTTGCTGCTTACTAAAACTGATATCAAATCTATTGTCAAACGGGTTAGGATAAACCTTGCATGTAGCCGCACCATTCAGTTCTTCAGGAACAGCTAATCGTATTCCACAACCGCCAGAGTGTTTATTTACATAATCTGTCGTATCATCCTTCTTAGAGCATAACAAGTAATTATTTCCCTCCAGGTGATCAAACCAATAATATACGATGCCGAAGTTACTCCCTACACCCTCAATAAAAGTCAGTTTTTCATTAAATACAGGGTGAACCGAATTGAAGCGTAAATATTTCCGTCCTGTTCCATCATAATATACGCTGTCAACGCTGATTGGATTTTTTACAGCATAATGTCCCTATGGCCCGGCATAATCTACATGAAAAGTATCGCCAATATTCAGGCTATAATCAAACATTAAAAACTCAGTCGTGTCATTGGCAGGATCAAGATCGTATCTGCAACCTTTGAACCAAACTTTACTTGCCAGTCTATCCTCTCTTATTAAGCCTACAGTGCCATGAAAAGTGTCCTGTATTTTCTTATAAACATTGCCATTTACAATTGTATCCTTTTGAACATAGAACGAATCATATGCTTCTGCATCCAAATTGTTCCAATATATATTCCATGATGTAGACGTGTCACCCAAAAGTGACAGGTATTGAGCCCTTGAAATAATAGGGCAACCACACAAAAGCAAAACGCTTAAAATAAAACTGGCAAAACGGAGTATTTTCATAAAGGATTATAAATTGTAAATAAGATAACTATTAAATATAGGGATTATTATTTTCCAGCGGGTCTAGGGTTCAAGTCCCTACAGAACCACAATACAATGTCGCAATCATAATCGCTTCGGCACAATTTATTGCAGCTCCCATCAAATAGCTTAACAACTAATGCTCATTCCCATCATGTCACCCGCAGATAAACAAAACGAAGCCAAAGACATAGTGCTCAAGTTCATCTCAGCACTCAACAACGAAGATTTCGATACCCCTCACTCGTCCGCGTTTGCAACGTCCAGGCAACATAAGCTATATCTCACATTAATACATTGCTCATAAAAAACACCCCGCATCATCAAAGATGCAGGGCGCCAAAAAATGATATCAGCTCTTACAAATGTTCAAGGATCTCTCGTACAGATGCACGATGAGTATAATCAGCGTCAAAGTATCTGTACGTAATCTTTCCATCCTGGCCTATGATATATACCGCAGGCACAGGCAGATTTGTGCCGTTCTTTCCATTTAGTTGCTGCAGGTCAATCCCATATTTTTTCAATTTTCCTACCATGGTATCATTTACCGCATACGCCACGTCATAAGCCTTCATTATTTTCAGGCCCTCATCCCACACTATGGGGAAGGATGCCTTTGTCTTTTTTATGGTCTCATTAATGCTCTCTGGCTTTTCAGGAGTTATAGCTACTACCATAGCTCCTTTTGCAGTTATTTGTCCTAATGAGTCCTCCAGTTGCCCCAGTTGCCTGTTGCAGTAGGGGCACCATTGCCCTCTGTAGAACAGTACCACAACAGGTCCCTTTTTCAGGGCTGTGCGTAGTTCTGTTTTCTTACCATATTGGTCTTTACCATAGAAGTTCGGCGCTTCCTGTCCTGTCATAAGGCCTTTAGGTTCGTTCTGTGCTGTAGCCGTTACTGCAAGGAGTAGGGCCACTGTAGTTGAAAGTAGAAATTTCATTATTGCATGTTTAGGCAGCAAATGTAGCCTGCCACTTTTCGGCAAATTGTCATCTAGCTGACCTTCAATTCTTTTTGCAGTAATTTGATGTCCCTGATAATAATATTCTTTCGGTCAACCTCAATAAGCGCCTCGTCTGATAGTTGATTGATAATTGTAGTAGCTGTTTGTCTGCTGGTGCCGGTGAGGTGTGCAATATCCTCATGGGTAAAATAATTTTCGAATGTCACACTAGCCTCGTCCCCATTCTTTAAGTAGTGTTGAGACAATGTCCAGAAAAAATATAACAGCCTGCTGCGTACATCTTTTTGCAGCAGGTTCATTAAGCGATTTTCTATCTTTTTTAGTTGCTGTCCTACCTTTTTAGCATATGCTACAGAGAGTTCCGGCTTCCTTTCCAGTAGCGTTTTAAAATCAGCTATTGTAAAAGTGCACAAGGCAACATCCGTTTTATAAGCCAGTGCATATTCACCATTCATGTTTTCCTGCTCCAGTGCAAATTGTCCAAATACATCCCCCGGTTTTAGAATGTCTCTTACTATATCTTCGCCTTCGTCATTTATAGATCCGATGCGTACATAACCTTCCTTTACAAAATACAGTTTATTGAGGTTTTGTGGATCGAAATAGATATACCTGTTTCTGTCAGCCACAACAAAATTGTGAATGATATTAAGCGAGTCATATTCCTCTTGGTTTATCTTTGCCAGGAAGTCATTTCGTCGTATTATTAGCATGGTATCATCAAACCCCATGTTCCGAAAATAACTTTTTTTTATCAAATGTATGTACGCATCTACCGTTGCATATGCAGTATTGGATAGGGCTTCCCTGTCTCATCTTGTTCAGATCGGCTGGATACTTTAAAGCCAAAATGTTTATAAAATCCCGCTGCATTGCTGTTTTGTTCATTCACATCTACTTTTGTTATTTTTAACTCATCTATTGCATAGCTCATAAGCATTCTCCCAAGCCCTTTTCCTATATGTTCCGGGCTAATGAATATCATATCCAGGCTATCCCCGGAAGTTCCCATGAATCCAACTATCTTTTCATCTTCATCTCTTGCTACAACTATATCTGTCGATTCAAACAGGTTATTTTCAGTTATCGTGTCTCGAAAGAAAGTAATATCATCTTCAGCCAGGAAATGGTGTGTTGCTCTTACTGAAGATTCCCAAACTTCTAGCAGCGTAGTATATTCACTTGCTAGTGGTATATCTCGTTTATATAGCATTGGGTTAGTTGTGATTTTTGGGCAACGGTTGAAGATATATTGATAGCGCTTTACTAATTGTCGCCCAGCTGACAAACATCAACAGTCAATTCAAATATTTTTGCCTCAAATTATTTTTTTGCGAAATGAATCCGGGTATTCCATTTCTACTTTTTTCCTGCCTTACAGATGCTGTATGGAACATCTGCTTGAAGCGATCTAAAGGGATACTGGATTGGCCGACAAATTTATTGGGTACATTCTTTCTTATTCTGGGAATTATTGCTTTCAAAAAAGCTTTAAATCATATGTCCTTAAGCATAGCTACCGTTACCTGGTCGGGTTTATCATTAATATTGACCATTATATTAGATGTTCATTTATTTGGTACCAGGATGAATTATATGACGATCTTCTTCATTTTTCTATGCATATTTTCCATTGCAGGCTTGAATTTCTTTTCAGGAAAATAGGCTAATCCATATCGTCAGCGTTTACGTTATAAGCCCAAGCAAGCGTTTAGAATATTTTGTTACCACCTCGGCACAATTTTATTGCAGTCATACTAAACAGCTCAATAACTAATGCTCATTCCCATCATGTCATCAGCAGATACACAGAACGAAGCCAGAAAAGTAGTGCTCAAATTCATCTCAGCACTCAACAGCGAAGATTTCGATACCGCCCGTACCCTCGTCACCGACGACCTCACATTCATAGGCGTAATGGGCACACGTCACGGCGCCGAAGCCTACTTTAAAGACATGAAGCAAATGAAATTCAAGTACGACATAAAAAAGGTTTTCGCAGATGGCACCGACGTATGCCTATTCTACGATATCAACATGTCCGGCACTACCATCTTTGCCTCAGGATGGTATCAGCTACAGCACGGCCTCATCCACACCTTCAACGTCCTCTTCGATCCCCGCCCGCTCCTCGAGAAAAAATGAAACTACACACCACCTCATTGCGAGGAACTAAGCAATCTCACGAAAGGCAGATATTTCGGCTCTAGTCGCAGGTATAAGAATAAGTATAGACTACATCTTTTGTCGCACCATAACCCACCGTTGCAGTGGTAATTTTCCCATCCTTATCAAAAGTATAGCTAATGTCGCCATCTAGGTCCTTCTTCATCAAGTGCTTGCTGCATAAAGCATGTGCACCCCAAGTCAAAAGCTCCTGTATATTATAAAAGTCACCATCAGCTGCTTTCTTATCAGCATAATAGGAAAATGATATACTGTTTAAAAATTTTTGGCCATCTCGACTTATTGCATCGCCGTTATCCCATGTATAGGTAGCTTCAGATCTGATTGGTCCATTGATCTCAATTAACTTAATTAATTGGTCATGACTATCATAAGTCATGCTATCTATTATAGGCAAAGAATTTGACCAAAACTGTATCACAGTTGCTATTTTCCCGCTCGGTGTAAGAGAAATGGTATCTACTTCACCCATTTTTCCCTTTCCACTATCGGTACTTATGTAAATTAAATTACCACTATATATAAAAAACTTTGTCCCATAAATATAAGATGGTGTAGTTGTAATTGATTTTAACCTTTTAGCACTGTCATATTCTAAATGCAGCTGCGTACTATCATAAGTATTCATTCGAATATCAGTTATTCGACATTGGGCAACAGCAGCTACAGTATTATTTTTCTTACACGAAATAAAAACAGCACAGGAAGCAACAAGCAATAATACAAAGAGAAGCGGGCTTCGTTTTTTCATAAGGAGGTATAAAGTGTAAATAATAAAAGTGTGCAAATATAAGAATTTCTCTTTTAGCGTCTTACCAATTGAATAAAGAGCTTATAGCGTGCTAAGAAAGTAAACTAACGCAGGGCACGAAACAAAAAGTAATGTTGAGGCTGCTGCTAAAACTACCCTAAGTAACATCCTGCAAAACTTCACTTTTTACTTTGTAATTTTTCATTTTTACTTTCCATGTGGATATGTTTATTTGTTTTCCCCTCCCTCCCAATAGTATCTTGCAAGAGTTTCTATCATTCTTAACAAGAGGAAAGAAACAAAGTTCTTAACGAGGCTGCCAATAGATAACCCTTGCTAAATAGCATATCGGCAATTCTATGACTACTGTATAACAAGAAGCGAAAAAAGAAAAAGTATAATCATCCTGAAATTATACCTGTATATACCAAAAATGCATCCAATTATACCCTCCTAAGTAGTTTTATACCCGATTATACCCAATTATACCCTTATCCAAATTGCTCAAATCCGCCACCACAAATCCTTTCAGGCAAAAATCTATTTTTCAAAATGTTTTTTCTCCAACAATGGAGTGAATCACGCAACAATTTCCCTCTTGAGAGAGGCAATAGATGTGTCACAAAACAACAAGAAACACAATATGAAAAGTAAGAAGACAAGCGCGCTGTCGCCTAACCCATGATCGGGCCTTAATTATGCCGGACACACGACAGACAAAGCCCAATAGAACCATGATGTAGCCACGCATACCCAAACTTAATAGTCCCACAAAAGCGGCATAATTTCAGCCCATACCGATGATAGAAGAACTACGAAAACAGCGTAGAGCAACTTTTTTTTGCGGGCGGAGCAGTAGCAAAAAAATCCCCTTTTCTTTTGCTTACCTTTCTTTTGGGGAAGCAAAAGAAAAGTAAGAAGATAACACGAGCACACAATACATAGCAAACCGGACTTAAGAAGGAACATTGGCTAATCAGCTAATTACCCCGTAACGGCTAAATTTGCAGCAAGATGAGCGATGACATTACAATCAAAATAGCAACCACAACCCCAGACTTCGACCTGGGCAAAACCCTGTTTAAAGAATATGCCCAATCACTGGGAGTAGACCTCAGCTTCCAGGATTTTGAAAGCGAACTGCAGACCATTGCTCAACAATACAATAAGCCTGACGGAGCACTGCTATTGATATTTAAAGGACAGGAAGCTATCGGCTGCGCAGGAATAAGGAAGCTGGAAAACCATACTGCAGAGCTAAAGCGTATGTACCTGCAAGATGCCTACAGAGGGCAGGGCATAGGCCTCACACTGCTAACTCGCTCAATAGAAACAGCCAAAACGCTTGGCTATCACACCATAAGGCTCGATACCCTGCGCAACATGACCGCAGCACAACAGCTATATAAGTCATTCGGCTTTTACGAAATACCGGCCTATCGCTTTAACCCCCTGGAAGGAACTATCTACATGGAAAAAGAATTGTAGCTACGGAGGTAAAAGACATAATTTTATAAATAGAAAACCATCACTATGAGCATCTTCCCATCCAAGCTGGAACTAAGAATAGACTGGAGCGAAATGGACCTCTTCGGCCACGTAAATAATGTAATGTACTTCAAATACATCCAGGCATCCCGTGTCAACTATTGGGAAATATCAGGCTTAGTAAAAGCCTTTGATGAAGGTAAGATTGGCCCTATATTAGCCAATACCACTTGCCGGTTTATAAGGCCACTTCATTACCCGGGCAAGATAACCATACAGGCGGAGATTGAGTTTATGAAGAACACCAGCTTCGGCATCCATCACCAGATACTAAACGAAGCCAACGAAATAGCCGCCGAGGCCCACGATGTCATCGTCTATTTCGACTTCAATAAAAATGAAAAGACAGAGCTACCGGCCGCTTTCCGTGAGTCAGTGACCAAACTGGAAAAGAGAACCTTTTAACCTGATCATCCTATCACAATTCAAATAAACCGAAGAATGCAAACTACTATATGCAAATTTATAGCGCTATTCGCGACAGGACTTCTATCCGGGGCATTTATGTATGGCTTCCTAAATCTTGTCCCGACTTTCTATGAAGTACCCCTAAACATCCATTTGGTTTACCGCATCCAGTTAATGCGCCATAATGGAATTACAATGCAGACCCTGATGGGGCTATCCTTTATTACGCCTATATGGTATGCTGTACTTTACAGAGATGATGCAGGGCCAAAAAAATTTGCAATCCTCTCCGCCAGCCTGGCACTGGCAACATTTCTAATTACAAGGTTTGGCAATGTACCTATCAACCAGATAATGAAAACCTGGTCACCGTCTAACCCTCCTGCTGATTGGCAAGACATATTGCATAGATGGGACACGTTTAATTTAGTACGTACACTCACAGCCATAGCCTGTTTTATATCTTTTATTATTTCTACGCATTTAGCTGACCTGAATAAAAAGTAGAAATTTAAATATTCAAAATTTGTTTACGTAGCTTGCTCAGGTTCATCCACAGCATCTATCCGCAAGGTCTTTAGCTTAGGTGCAGCAAAGAATGCACTGGCTACCACTACCAGCGTCATCACCCCGCCGAAGACTACAGAAGGTATCAACCCCATCCACTTAGCCGTGTAGCCGCTTTCCACCGCGCCCAGCTCGTTAGATGAGCTTACGAACATAGTATTCACGGCAGCCACTCGCCCGCGCACTCCCTCAGGCGTGTACAGTTGTAATATTGTCCCGCGAATAACAACACTCACCATATCAAACACACCCGTAAGCACCAGCAGGAGGAATGATAAATAGAAGTTCTTAGACAATGCAAAAGCAATAGTCGCCAACCCAAAACCGGAGATACATGCAAGCAATTTATATCCGGGCTTCTTCTTCAGCGGTATAAAGGAAAGTATGCCCAGCGTTACCATAGAGCCAATGCCGGGTGCCGCCCTTAGCCATCCAAGCCCAATAGCGCCCACATGCAGCACCACTTGCGCATAAGCCGGCAATAAGGCCACAGCACCACCAAACAGCACAGCAAACATATCCAGCGACAGTGCAGCAAGTATCACCTGTGTCTTAAATACAAAACGCAACCCTTCCTTCAGGCTCTTGAGTATTGGTTCTTTCTCCTTTTTCACTATAGCCTGCTTCGGTATCCTTATAATGGCCACAAATGCGATCAGCTCAAACACCAATACACTAAACATGCTTATATCCAAACCCGCTACCAGTATAAAACCACCAATAAGAGGCCCCAGTACGGCACCCACCTGCCATGCGGTGCTACTCCAGGTAGTGCCATTGGCATATTGCTTGCGGGGCAGTAGCATACCCATTATAGCAAAAGAAGCAGGGCTAAGGAATGCCCTTAATACGCCCCCAATAAATACACTTGCATACACCAGCTTCACCGTAGTGCCAATACTTACAGTCTGTCCAAAGTGGGGTATAGACAACAACGCCAGGAACAATCCCACCAACAAATACCCTGTAATGCAGGCAAGTATAGTGCCTCTTTTCTCCATCTTATCTACAAAGTGGCCGGAAAAGAAAGAGCAGCTAATGGCCGGTATTGCTTCACAAAGTCCCAATACACCTACCAGCGACACATCTTTAGTAAGCGTATATATCCAGTAATAAATGATAAAAGACTGCATATTGAGGGCAAGAATCACAAAAAACCTTGTAACAAGGTAGTTGCGAAAAAGAGGGTATCTAAGCGCTTTATTCTTTATCAGGAACGAAATGGCTGGTTGCAAGTACGAGTATTTAGTAGAAGCAAATTTATTGTATAAGCAGATATCAAATAATATATGCCGAAATTTAACGCCAAAAAGTAAATTTGCTTATTAATGGCAAATACAAGGCAAATTATCACCACCAGCGTAACCCAGGCATTACAGGAACTGCGGGTGAATAAGTTGCGCACTTTCCTTTCCTTGTTAGGCATTACTATAGGTATATTCTGCATCATAGCTGTACTGACGGTGCTGGATAGTATGAAAAATAATATCCGTACAGAGATGGCTTCCTTGGGCAGTGATGTCTTGTATGTTAACCGCTGGCCATGGATGGATGAAGGTGGCGAATACAAATGGTGGGAGTATTGGCGCAGGCCAAGTATGACATCCACAGAGGTAAAGGCAGTAGAAGACCAGGTGCCTGATGCCTCATTTGCCACATTGTGTTTCCCGCTTACCAATCTTACCATAAAGCATGCTGACCTTGATATAAGTGGTATAACAGGTTACGGGGTAATGAATGATTTCGACAAGATTCAAAATATAGAAATAGCCAGCGGCCGTTACTTAAGTGCATCGGAGTTAGATGGCGGTAGCAATGATGTAGTGCTGGGGGCAGAAGTATATAATAGCCTTTTCCCTACTGGTATCAATGCATTAGGAACCGGGGTTACTTTCTTTGGCAAGAAGTTCAATGTGATAGGCGTTATGAAGAAAGTGGGTAAAAACATGGCAGGTTTCGACTTTGACAACGCTATCATATTCCCTTACTATTCTGTAGGCTCCTATGTTGATACCCGCTCGTTTAATTATGACCCATTAATGATTATTAAGGCACGAAATGGAGTAAACGTAGATGAACTAAAATACGAGGTAGAAGGTGTGCTGCGCAGAGTAAGAAAAGTGCGACCCGGGCAGGCAAACGATTTTGCCATCAACCAGTTAAGCCAGGTGTCTGAGCGTATAGATGCCGTTTTCGTGACGATAGATGTAATAGCCATAGTAATTGGTGGCTTTTCGCTTATTGTTGGCGCATTTGGAATAGCCAATATTATGTTCGTAACCGTAAAAGAACGCACTAAAATAATAGGCTTAAAAAAAGCTATCGGTGCCCGCTCTAGAAGTATTTTGATGGAGTTTCTGGTAGAGGCAATTACATTATGTATAATGGGAGGGCTTATAGGTATCGTGATCGTACTTTTACTAAGCCTGGCGCTTACATATGGCGCTGACTTTACCGTAACACTTTCTTTAAAAAACTTTTTATTAGGCATCGGCATATCTGCTGCTGTGGGTGTGCTGGCGGGCTTTATTCCTGCGCGCGCTGCCTCCAGGCTGGACCCCGTAGTGGCTATACGATCAAACTAACTGAATAATAAATGGAAAAGGAACGCATACTGATATTGGACAAAGAACGCATAGACCGCAAACTGCAACGCATGGCCTACCAGCTTTGGGAGTATAATAGCAACGAATCTGCAGTGACGCTAATAGGCATTGAAGGTACCGGTTTAGCGGTCGCAAAAAGTCTTGCTGAAAGATTGAAGTCCATAAGCAAGCTGGATGTACAGGTGATAGCCATAAAGATGAACAAGAAGCAACCGCTGCACGATGAGATAAATATTAATGAAGACCTCAGCGGCCGCTCTGTAGTGTTGGTAGATGATGTTGCAAACTCAGGTAAAACATTATTGTACGCCTTAAAGCCATTGCTGGCCTACGAGCTCAAAAAAATCTTGATTGTCGTATTGGTTGATCGCAAACATAAATCTTTCCCTATATCGCCTGATATAGTGGGGCATACGGTGGCTACTACACTCCAGGAGCATATAGAAGTGGAGCACCATAATAATGACATAACTGCAGCATATCTGCAATAAATAATAAATCAAAAAATAGCAATTAATAAGACAATGGCGATTACACTTGTTATTCACGGAGGCGCAGGTAATATAACCCCTGCAATGATGACAAAAGAACAGGAACAGCAATATAATGAAGGTCTAAAACTGGCGCTGGACAAAGGATATGATGTACTGAAAAATGGCGGTGCCTCGCTGGATGCGGTGGTAACAGCCATATCAGCGCTTGAGGATAACCCCATATTCAATGCGGGTCGCGGCTCTGTATTCACAAAGAAGGGATTGAACGAAATGGATGCTGCGCTAATGGATGGCAGCAACCTCGCTGCAGGCGCAGTAGCCGGTGTGCGCAATATTAAAAATCCAATAAAGCTGGCAAAGGAAATAATGCTGCATTCAGGACATGTGTTTTTGAGTGGCAGTGGTGCAGCAGAGTTTGCACTAAAGCAAGGTATAGAGCAAATGCCAGATGAATATTTTTTCAACAAATCCCGTTACGACCAGTGGATAGAAATAAGAGATAGTGATTTCTACCAACTGGACCATAAAGAAGATAATCTGAAAGGCCCACTACCTAACACAGACCATAAATTTGGCACGGTAGGCGCAGTAGCTTGCGACGAACATGGTAATATAGCAGCAGGTACCTCCACCGGCGGCATGACCAACAAACGGTTCGGTCGCATAGGTGATAGCCCTGTTATTGGTGCTGGCACCTATGCCAATAATAAAACCTGCGGCATATCATGCACAGGCCATGGCGAATATTTTTTACGTGCAGTGGTAGCGCATGATGTTTCCTGCCTCATGGAGTACAAGGGAATGTCGCTGCAGGAAGCCTGTAATGTGGTAATAAAAGACAAGCTTGTTAAGATGGGCGGCGAAGGTGGCCTCATAGCAGTGGACGCACAAGGCAATTATGACTTCTGCTTTAATTCTGCAGGAATGTATAGGGCAGTACGCAGCAATAGTGGCGTAGAAGAAGTGGCCTATTATAAATAGGGTATAGTCAAGTACTTATTGTTATTATTAAGTAATAAAGCCGGCTAATTGCCGGCTTTTTATATATTTTTGCGTTCATAACAAAAAAATAATATAAAAATAATGAGGCGATTACCCGTTGCCCTACGGTATATCTTTTCAGTATATGTAATAGGCATTCTCTTTTTCTTTTTTTTCAGACTTGTATTAGTACTGAATAATTTGCATGCAGTTGCTCAGCTACCTGATAAAGTAAGCCTGATGTTACAGGCATTTTTCATGGGTTTCCGTTTTGATACGGTTATCAGTGGTTACATGCTTGCATTACCGGCCCTTATATTATTTTTTGCTGAGCTGGGCCGCTTTTTGTCAAGGGGGCTTTTACTTTCAGTTCATATATTTATCTGCCTGCTTTATATTATCTGCTTCTTCGGTTGTGCTGCAGATATTCCTTTTTACTATACTTTCAGTAATAGGCTAAACATTACCATTCTTAACTGGACAGACTCACCAAAATTCATGATGAAGATGGTGGTGCAGGAATGGAGTTATCTTGCCTATCTTTTTATGTTCCTGGCTTTGTCAGTATTTTTTGTGCTCGCATTGAAAAAGGTATATAAGAAGAATGTTGCAAGGTTGCGGGCTACAGATTTAAGAAAGGGCTTTGCAATTAAATTAGTTGCTTCTTTAGTTGCGTTGGGTTTGCTGTTTTTGGGTATCAGGGGTAGGGTAGAGAAGAAATCACCCATAATGATAGGCACTGCTTACTTTTCCAATTACGATTTTCCTAATCAGGCTGGATTAAATCCAATGTTCACTTTTATACATAGTTGGCTGGAAACGCAGAAAGAAGAAAATAAGCGCCTGAATCTGATGGAGGATAGTGTTGCAATAAAACTTGCACAACATGAACTTCATATTGTACCGGAAAAAATTGATGAAATATCTCCTATAGCAAGAACTGAAAGACCGGAAGAAGTACCACAAAAGCGTAACGTGGTTATAGTACTGATGGAAAGCATGAGTGCATTCTATACTTCGCATGCAGGCAATTCTAACCAGTTAACACCTCACCTGGATAGCCTTGCAGATCATGGGTATTATTTCAGTAATTTTTATTCTGCGGGTATTCATACATTCAACGGCATATTCTCTACTATATTTTCATTCCCTGCCTTACTTGCAAGACATACCATGGTAGGTACTACCATTCCTAAATACACAGGGCTGCCATACGTGATGAAAAAGAATGGTTACGAAACCATATATTTCACCACGCATGATGCACAGTTTGATAATGTGGGTGGTTTCCTGAAAGCAAATAATGTAGATAGGGTAATAAGCTCAGCAGATTACCCCGCTAATGCTGTTGTAAGTGCACTGGGGGTACCGGACCATTTTATGTTCGATTATTCAATACCGGTTTTTAATAGCTATTATAATCAGCATAAACCTTTTTTCGCTGTCCTTATGACCGGTTCTAATCATAAGCCATATGTAGTGCCAGATGGCATTCCATTCAAGCCTAAGCATACGGAAGTAAGAGAAGGAGCAGTAGAATATGCTGA
>Ga0207695_10004000_pt1 | contig 20321 bp, 18 predicted proteins | sample KBSC54metaG_FD_184354 | JGI IMG/M metagenome (GOLD analysis project Ga0207695, IMG submission 184354) | Corn rhizosphere microbial communities from Kellogg Biological Station, Michigan, USA - KBS C5-4 metaG (SPAdes) (version 2) | ecosystem: Host-associated > Plants > Roots > Rhizosphere > Soil...
CTTCCTGCAGGTCGCGGCGGAGACCGGAATGCCGCTCGACCTGATGGAGATCGGGACCAGCGCCGGCCTCAATCTCTGCTTCGACAAGTTCCGCTTCCAGCTCGGCGACCACGCCTGGGGCGACCCAGCCTCCGGCGTGCTGCTGACGCCCCGCTGGGAGGGGCCGCCGCCACGCCTCGACGCGCGCCTCAGCATCCGCCGCCGCACGGGCGCGGACCTCTCGCCGATCGACGTTTGCGAGCCGGGCACGCCACTGCGGCTGGCCTCCTATATCTGGCCGGACCAGCCCGAACGCGCCAGACGCCTGCTGGCCGCCATCGACATCGCCCGCCGCACCGAGCGCCGGCTCGACCGCGCCAGCGCCGACGAATGGCTCACCAAGCACCTGCCCGAGGCGACCCCGGGCGTGGCGCGGGTGGTCTTCAACTCCGCCATGTGGAGCTACATGCCCGGCGCCGTGCAGGACGCGGTGACCGCCGCCATCGAGGACGCCGGCGCGCGGGCGACCGCCGAGACGCCGCTGGCCTGGGTCTCGCTCGAGCCGGGTGTCGACGTGCATCCGCCGTCCTGCGAGATCGCCCTGACCTCCTGGCCGGGTGGCCGGCGCCGGGTGCTCGGCCTCGCCCACACCCACGGCTACTGGGTGCGCTGGACTGGCTGACGACGCGCCGCGTCAGGCCAGCGGGCGCACGATCCGCTCGGCGAACGCCTCGATCCGCTCCAGCTTCTGCGCCAGCGGCGGGTCGGCCTTCTCGTAGCCGGCCTTCCAGGCGATCACCGCCGCCGAGCCTATGCCGGCGTCCGCCAGGGCCGCGAACTCGTCCGGCGTGGCGGCGTCGGCCGGCACGCCGATGAACTCGAACGGCGCGTCGGCCCTCCCGGCCGCCTCGCGCAGCTCCTGGATGCGCGCGAGCCGCTTCTGCAGCGTGGCGCGGGTGCGCAGCGTGGAGAGGTAGCCGTCGCCGAGCCGCGCCGCCCGGGCCAGCGCCGCCTCGCTCTCGCCGCCGACGTAGATCGGAACCGGCGGATCGGGCGCCGGCAGCAGCGAGACGCGGGCGATGTCGTAGTGAGCGCCGTGGTGCTCCACCTCGCCGCCGCGGGCCTGCCGCAGGATGGCGATCGCCTCGTCGGTGCGCGCGCCCCGCGCCGCATAGGGCTGGCCCAGCGCCGCGAACTCCTCCGCCAGCCAGCCCGACCCCACGCCCAGCACGAACCGGCCGCCGGACATCACCGCCAGCGTATGGGCGCTCTTGGCCACCAGCAGCGGCTGGCGCATCGGCAGCACCAGCACGCTGGAGATCACCCGCAGCCGCGTCGTCGCCCCCAGCAGCACGCCGCACGCCGTCAGGCACTCGGGCCAGGCGGTGGAAAGGTCCATCGGCGGCTTGCCGTCCCGGGTGTAGGGCGCCTGGGCGCTGACCTCGGCCGGCATGGCCACATGGTCGCCCAGCAGCACCCCGTCGAACCCCGACGCCTCCGCCTGGCGCGACAGGGCCAGCAGCTCTTCGGTGGGAACGCCGATGGCGTTCAGGGCGAGCAGGAACTTCATGGCGGCTCCGGTCGGATGCAACTCGACGGTGGCTTTGTGTAGCGGCCCGGGCGCTGTAAGTCTGCCGGCCAACAAGCCCAAGGGAGACCCGCATGCCTCGCCTGAAGTTCGGCGCGTTCCTCGCGCCCCACCACCCGATCGGCGAGCATCCGATGCTGCAGCTGCGCAGCGACCTGGCCCTGGCCGAACGGCTCGATCAGCTCGGCTACGACGAGTTCTGGTGCGGCGAGCACCACTCCACCGGCTGGGAAGTGATCGCCTCGCCCGAGCTTTTCCTCGCCGCCGCCGGCGAGCGCACGCACCGGATCAAGCTCGGCACCGGCGTGGTCTCCCTGCCCTACCACCACCCGTTCAACGTCGCCCAGCGGATCGTCCAGCTCGACCACATGACCGGCGGACGGGTGATCTTCGGCTCCGGCCCCGGCGCCCTCCCCTCCGACGCCTACATGCTGGGCATCGATCCGATGGTGCAGCGCGACCGCCAGGACGAGGCGATCGGGGTGATCAAGCGCCTGTTCGCCGGCGAGCGGGTCACCCACGAGAGCGACTGGTTCACCCTCAAGGACGCCCGGCTGCAGCTCTTCCCGCTGCAGGAGGACCTGCCGTTCGCCGTCGCCTCCCAGGTCAGCCCGTCGGGCATGACCCTCGCCGGCAAGCACGGGATCGGCGTCCTCTCCATAGGCTCGGTCTCGACCGCCGGCCTGCTGGCCCTCCCCACCCAGTGGAGCTTCGCCGAGGACGCCGCCGCCAAGTCCGGCCGCACCGTCGATCGCCGCAACTGGCGCGTGGTGCTCAACTGGCACATCGCCGAGACCCGCGAGGAGGCGCGGGCGCAGGCCGGTCCCGGCCTGATGCGCTGGCACAACGAATACAACGTCGCCACCCTGAGCCGCCCGGGCGCCAAGCCGTTCAGGGACCCGGACGAGGCGGTGGACAAGACCGCCTTCTCGGAAGGCGCCGCCTCGGTGATCGGGACGCCCGACGACCTGGTGAAGCACATCCGCAAGATCTACGAATTGTCCGGCGGCTTCGGCGCGGTGATCGGCTTCGCCAGCGACTGGGCCAACCGCGAGAACACCCTGAAAAGCTGGGACCTCGTCGCCCGCTACGTGATCCCCGAGGTCAACGGCTACCTGGAGGGCTATCGCGAGTCCAACGCCTACGTCCGCGAACACCGCGAGTCGTTCGAGCGCGCCGGCCAGGCGGTGATGGCCAAGATCATGGACAACGAACGCGCCGCCGCCGCCCTCCAGGAAACCCGCTCCGCCCGGACGGCGACCACCGGCGGCCACACGCCGGACCTGGAGAAGGCGAAGGCGGCCCTGAAGCAAAGCGGCCCGTCGCCAAAGGCCCGGCCGCTGTTCTGAAAACGGCAGGCTTCCGCGTAAGCGCAAGCAAGGATTTCACCGCAGAGGACGCGGAGGTTACGCGGAGGACGCAAAGCAGCACAGCCTCTCGGCGATCTCCGCGAATAGCCCGCGCAAGCGGGCGGCTTTGCGTCCTCTGCGGTAGAGTCTTTGTCGCCGCTTCGCGGCCGGGCGCCGTTCCAGGAGGGTCGTTCAGGAATCGATCCGCGCTTCCGCGTAGCCGCTCAGCACCTGGGCGCCGTTCTGGTTGACGGTGGCGATGTCGAGCTCGACCACCTTCACCCCGTCCACGTCCCTGATCTCCTTGACCGTGGCGGTGGCGTCCAGGGTGTCGCCCGGCCAGACCTGGCTGGTGAAGCGCACGCCGTACTTCCGCAGCCGCGCATCGCCGACGTAGTTGGTCACCATCTTGCCGGTCAGGCCCATGGTCAGCATGCCGTGCGCGAACACGCCCGGGTATCCGGCCACCTCGCGGGTGAAGAGATCGTCCGAGTGCAGAGGATTATAGTCGCCCGACGCTCCCGCGTACTGAACGATCTGGGTGCGGGTCAGGTCGTCAACCACCCGCTCGGTGTGGGTGTCGCCGACCTTCAGCTTGCTGGCGCTCAGAGCCATCTGTCCGTCCTCCCCTAAGCCTGCGCCGCGGGGCGCTCGGTGCGCACGCCGACCGAGCGGGCGGTGATCACAAGTTCGCCCTTCTGGTCGCGGTATTCGGTGATCGTCTCGGCGAACACCAGCTTGCCCGAGCGGCGGCCTTCCTTCTCCCAGGTCTTGCCCGGCAGCTGGGTGGCCGACAGCACGTCGCCCGGGCGCAGCTGGCGGTGATATTCGTAGTGCTGCTCGGCGTGCAGCCCGCCGCCGCCGCCCGCCCCGGGCGGCTCGGCGACGCCGGTGGGGGTCTTGCCCGAACCGAACCACTTCTCGCCGAATTTCGGGCGCAGGTGGTAGTCCTCGTCGAACTGGGCGCTGGACTGGACGAAGGTAGGGGGCGCCACAATGCCGCCGGCCTCGGAGGCCTTGGCGTAGTCTTCGTCGGAATAGACCTTGTTCGGGTCCCCCACGGCGCGCGCGAACATCATGATGTGCCCGGCCTCCACCGGGAATCGCTTGGCGGGCATTCTCGCTTCCTCGCTTGCCGCCCCTCTGCCGGGGAACTGCGATCTAAAAGCGGGTTTGGCTCCGCCCCGTCAACCGGCAAGCCTCACGGCGCCGGCGCCGGTTCGAGACCCACCACCCGCCCGGGCATTCCGGCCGCGTCGAAATAGGCGCTCTCGCCGAGCTTCTGGCCCTTCAGCACCGTGCGGAAGCCGTTGGCGGCCGGGTCCGACTCCAGCGTGAACGGCTGCGCGACCGGCACGCCGGCCGACGGGTTGCGCAGCGCCTCGGCCGCCACGCGCCCGTGATGGCCGGTCATGTCCAGGTCCAGCCCCAGGATGTGGGCGAGGGTGATGGCGAGGTCCGCATTGCTCACCGGCGCCTCGTCGACGTAGCCGGCCGCGAAATCCGGGCCGATCGCGGCCATGAAGTTGTGGGTGTTGTGGCGGCCGAACGAGCCGTGGATCCCCTGCCCCTGCTGCAGGTCGGTGTCGGCCACCTCCGCGGCGCACAACTCGGCATCGGCGCAGCCGGTGGAGAAGCTGCGGAAGCTGACGAAGATGTCGGGCCGCGGCGTGCGCGCCGAGCCGGCAAGGCCGACCGCACTGAGCGGCAGGGCGCCGGGGATCGGGCCCAGGTCGTCGGCGACGAAGACGCCGCCGGTGTAGTCCTGGCGGGTCAGCCATTCGACGATCCGCGCCGCCCGCGCCTTGCGGTCGTCGGCGCCCGACGCCTGCGCGGACAGATAGATCAGGTCGGTTCCCCCGTTGGCGGCCACGACCGCCTGCGGGTGACGGGCGTCGGCGCCGATCAGCGAGACGCTCTTGGGGTGGTCGCCCTGGTCGGGGTGCAACTCGTAGCCCGAGGGGTCCTGCAGCGGCAGGCCCAGCGCCTTGGCGAGATCGATGGCCAGGAATCCCGGCGGCAGGAACCCCGGCGTCACGTCCGGGTAGCGATAACCGGCCGCCGCGCTCGGGGGGCTTTCGCGCGACAGGGTGGCGAAGCCGTGGTCGGCGGTGACCACGATGTCGGTGTCGGCCTCCAGGCCAAGATCCTTCACCGCCTGGCGCAGCGCCGCGAGGTCGTTGGAGGCGTTGCGGATCGCGGCCATCGAGGTCGGGCCATTGATGCCCGGGGTCAGGCTGTTGAGGCTGTCGCCCTCGTTGTGCTGGGTGCCGTCCGGGTCGCGCGACCAGAACACCATGACGAACGGCTTGCCCGAGGCCTTGAACCGCGGCAGCAGCACCTTGGTCGCAACCGCCGCGAACCAGTCCTGCTGGACCACGTTGGCCACCTGGACGCCAGGCATGTTGTAGGCCCCAGGCGAGGTGTTGAGCCCGCGATCGGGCGCCACGGCCGGCAGGCCCGCGACCTTGATCGCGGCGGCCACGTCGGGCGCGAGCGGCAGGCCCTCGCCCGTGCTGAAACCGGTGTAGTCGTCGATGACAACGGTGGCGGTCCCATCGCGCGCGGTGACATCCTGGATCGCCGTGGGGCCCACCTTGCCGATCGCGGCGGTGGCGTAGCCCTTGCCGCGGGCGGCCTCGAGCAGGGTCGGCAGCCCCAGGTAGTTGCCGCCGTAGCGCTGGTTCAGCAGCCCGATCATCACGTCGTCTTCTACGCCCGCCACGGGCGTGCCGTAGGGCGGTGGAAAGGTCTCGCCCACGTAAAGCGTATTGCCGAAGTCGCCGGTGTCGCCGAGCAGGTGGCCGGTGGCGATCGCCGAGGCGTTCGGCGTCGTCACCGTCGGGTAGAGCGAGTGGCTGTTCTGGAAGTCCACGCCCTGAGCGCGCACTTCCGCCAGCGCCGGGGCCGTCTGCGGCGTCACGATGCGTGAGCGCAGGCCGTCGGCGACGAAGATGATCACGTTGCGCGGCGCCGGCCCCGCAGCCGCGGGGGAGGCCAGGGCAACGGCGAACAGGCCCGCGGCGACGGCCCGGAGAAATCGTCTGTACAAGGCGCCAGCTTCGATCATCCGCCGATGATGCCGGCAAAGCGTGACAGTTGTTTCGTGCGTCCTACGAGACGTCGGCGTCGGCCGTCTTGCCCATGCTCCAGCCGCCGCCGTCGACGCGAATGGCCGCGCCGGTCACGTATTTGGAGGCATCGGAGGCGAGATAGAGCACCGTCGAGACCATGTCCTCGGGCAGTCCGACCCGCAGGCCGGCGCGCGTGCGCCGGTCGTTCGGCGTCTCCGGCGGATCGGCCCAGTGCCTGGCGACATCGGTGTTGAACGGGCCCACCAGCACCGTGTTGACCCGCACCCTGGGGTGGAAGGCCGCCGCGAACGCATTCGAGACCACGTTCAGCCCGGCCTTGGCCCCGCCGTAGAAGGCGGTGTGCGGCGAACCGTGCAGCGAGGCGATGCTCGACATGTTGATGATTGCGCCGCCGCCCGCTTCGTAAAGCTTCTTGCCGGCCACCGCGCAGAGCCGGAACGGCCCCTTGAAGTTCACCCCCACCACGCTGTCGAACAGCTTCTCGGACACGTCGTAGAGCGACGGATAGGTGGGCGACATGCCGGCGTTGTTGATCACCACGTCGATCTTGCCGAAGTGGTCCCACACCGCATCGAACATCGGCTCGACCTCCTCCCAGCGGCCGATGTGGCAGCCGTAGGGGAATGCGCGTACGCCCAGCTTCTCGGTCTCGCGCGCGACCTCCTCGCAGTTGTCCAGCTTGCGGCTGACGATCGCGACGTCGGCCCCGGCCTCCGCGAAGCCCTTCACAAGCCCGCGCCCCAGGCCGCGGCTGCCGCCGGTGATCAGGACCACCTTGCCGGTCATGTCGAACAGATTTGTCATCGGACCCTCCCTGTCGCGGCGACCCCTGCGCCGCGACGGCCGAGGGATCAAGTGTGCTCGTCGGTGACCCCGAAATCGCTCGAGCGCGGGCGGCCGGCATGGTCCACCACCGCCTCCGCCGCCAGGCCCCGCCGCAGCAGCTCGCGCACGGCCGCCGCCCGGCTGGGCATTCGCCGGGCGAACCGCCAGTCGTCCAGGACGGCCACCTCCTCGGGGGTCAGCATGACCTGCAAACGCTCGCCACGCGTCAGCTCCGACACGGCTCCCTCCATCGCGTTTCGTCGCGATATCTGGTGGCCGGCGCCAAAGCCGTCAATGGCCCATTGGACGGTTCTTACTAACTTTTTGCCTGTCACCCCGTTTGGGCGCCATGAGCCCGATGTGTAAATATAGTTTACCACCCACTTCAAGCATTTGAGAGGTATTCGCAAACCAGTTCAGTAAAGGCCGTTGACGAGAACCGATTTCCGGCGCTTTATCCGCCGATGCAATTTCTCGGTAGATTGCGTGATGACCTTCGACTGCAAGACGCCTTGACGTTCGAGCTGTTCATCCACGACGAGCGTTATTCGGTGCCCACGCTGCGCCTGATCAGCGCCAACGGCGAGGCGGAAGCCCGTACCATCGCCGAGGCTGTCCTGGGTGAAGGGCCCCATCACCTGGGTGTCGAGCTCTGCCTGGAGGGCGCGCGACTTCTGAGCCTGGGCTCGGTGGGCGCCGCGCGCCCCTCGAGCGAGGGTTCGTCGGCCGCCTGAGGCCGCCCACGTTTCCTCAACCAAACGCCCGAAAACAAATTCCGAGCGCCTGGAACGATCGCGCCAAAGCTCCGGTTCAAGCCATGTGACCACCGAAGTGAGTGGTTCCCGGGAGCTGTTCCATGTTGCGTCGTCTCGCCGCCTTCCTTGTCCTTGCCCTCCCCTGCGCCGCCATTCCGGCCAACGGCATGACGAACGCCGCTGAGCCCAGTTTGCGCGGCTCGATCTGGGTCGACCAGGGCGCGGGCTACGCCCAGCTGTCGTCGGGGACGCGGCTTGCGCCGGGTACGCCGGCCATGACCCTCGACCAACCTGCCACCCTCAGCTTCGACGACGGCTGCGTCGTCACCCTGCCGGCCAATTCGATGCTGATGCGCCAGGTCGGATCCCCCTGCTCGGGCGTCGGAATGATCCAGGCTGCCGACTACACCACCGGCGGCCCGGCCGGCTTCCAAAGCCGCGTCAACGATCAGGGCTACGGCGGCGGGGGCGGCGGTCTCGGCGGCTATATGCCTTGGCTGATCGGCCTCGGCGTGGTCGCTGACGCCGCCCTGATCACCGGCGCGGTCTATGCCGCCAAGATCGCCCACAACGGCTCGACCCAGGTGATCGTCGGCGGAACCGGCGGCTCGGGCGGGCCCGTCAGCCCCTGATCCGAGGCCCCGGCGTGAGCGCGGCGGCGGCGCAAGCCCGCACGGCGCCGGCCGCTCTCGAGGCGGCGCCGGCGTTCCTGCTCGTCTGCATGGCGCTGATCCTCGGCGGCTCCTCGGCTGGGGCGGCGTCCACGCTCTACGTCCGGCTGGCCGCGATACCGGTCCTGATCGTCGCGCTGTGGCGCCTTTCAGGCGCGCGGCCCGCCATCGAGGCGCGCTGGCCGGCGATCATCTTCGCGGTGGCGCTGCTGGCCGCCGCCGTCCAGCTCATACCGCTGCCGCCGAGCGCCTGGACCGCCCTGCCCGGTCGGGCGATTGTGGTGCAGGGGTATCAGGCCGCGGGCATGCCCCTGCCCTGGCTGCCGATCAGCCTCGCGCCCGACGCGACCTTCGACGGCCTGCTCGGCTTCCTTCCCGCGGCCGCCATGTTCCTCTCGGTGCTTACCCTGGACGGGCGTGGCCGCCGCGCCCTGCTGGCGGCCGTCCTTGCTGTGGCTTTCCTGGCCGTGATCGCCGGCATGCTGCAGATGGCCACCGGCCCGGCCGGCCCGTTCCGGCCCTACGCGATCACCAACCGCGACTCGGCGGTGGGCTTCTTCGCCAACCGCAACCACCAGGCCGCCTTCCTGCTCTGCGCCATTCCGACCGCGGCCTATTGGGCCGTGCGGCCGGCCGGCAAGGCCTGGGACCGCAGCCTGTTCATTGCCGGCCTGGCCATCGCCGTCTTCATGGTGCTGGTGGTCAGTCTCAGCCTGACCCGCTCCCGCGCCGGGGTGCTGCTGCTGGCGCCGGCCCTGATCGGCAGCGCCTTCGTCGCCGCCCGGCGGCGCAACGGCGGCCTCAGCTGGGCGCCTCCGGCGATCCTGGCGTCGGCCGGCGTCGTCGCCATCGGCCTCGTCATCCTGTTCAGCTTCAACGTCCTCGCCAGCCGCTTCCACGCCGATCTCAACGAAGACATGCGCGCCCAGGTGACGCCGCTGATCTCGCGCGCCTCCGAGGCCTACGCCCCGGTCGGCACGGGACTGGGCTCGTTCCAGGCCGTCTACGAGGTCATGGAACGGCCCGAGTCCATGACCAGCCGCTACATCAATCACGCCCACGACGACTACCTGGAAACCTGGCTCGAGCTCGGCGCGGCTGGGGCGGCGGTGATTGTCGCCTTCGTCGCCTGGTGGGCGGTCACGACAATCCGAATCCTGCGGCGCCGCGCCGGCGAGGCCAGTCTGGCCATGGCGGGCGCCGTGATGGTCGGCGTGCTGCTCGCCCACTCCTGGGTGGACTACCCCCTGCGCACGCCGGCCCTGGCGACCCTGTTCGCCCTCGGCTGCGCCCTGATGATCCCGGCGCCGGGCGCTGCGACGGAGCCGACCGGTCCGCGGCGTCGGACATCGCGCAGAGAGCTCGCGCCTGCCTGACCCCCTGACCTCTCCCGGAGGGAGGTCTGCTCAGCCAACCACCGCCCGCACCGCGGACCTGAGGCCGGCCACGCTGGTGGCCATGTCCTGGCTCCGGAACACCCGCAGCGAGGCCTCGCCCATCGCCTCCCGCCGGAGCGGGTCGCAGGTCAGGTCGGTGAGGGCCGCCGCCAGCCGCCGCACGTCGCCCTGCGGGAACACCAGCGCATTGACGCCCGGTTGGGCGATGTCGGTGGAACCGATTGCCCCGACCCGGTCGCTGGCGACGATCGGCAGGCCCAGGCACGCCGCCTCTGAGAACACCAGCGGATGCGGGTCGCGGGCGGAGGCGTGCACCAGCACGTCGGCGGCGGCATAGACCTGCGGCAGCTCGTCGAGGTTCACGAACCCCAGGAACGTCACCGGCAGGTCGGCTTCGCGCGCCATATCCTCCAGCGCGCCGCGTTCGGCGCCGTCGCCGGCCAGCACCACCCGCGCGGCGGGCGCCGCATGGCGCGCCAGCGCCAGGGCGGTCAGGATGTCCCGCTGGCGCTTTCGCGCCGACAGCTTGCCCACCGCCAGGAACACCACCTCGCGCTCCTCGATCCCGCGCTCGCGCCGCCAGTCCCGCCGCAGCTCGGCGCGATTGGCCCGCGCCAGCAGATAGGTCGGCTCGTCGATGGTGAAGGGCGTGCGGAACAGCTTGGCGTGCGGTGCGCCGAAGCCGGTCCAATAGCGTTCGTTGCAGTCGCCCACGGTCAGGAATCCCGAGACGGCGCCGACCAGGCGCGGCAGCAACAGCCGCTTGACCCAGATCCTGGCCGCCGAGCGCGACTGCAGTGGCTCGGAGTCCGACACCAGCAGCACCGGAATCCTGCGCAGCAGCGCGCCGGCGATGGTCCTCACCGCGGTCAGGTTGGCATAACCGTACACGACGACCACGTCGGGCCGAAACCGCGAGACGCTCTTCCAGACCGCCGGGTTGTTCATGGACGCGAAAGCCGTGGATCTGATCCGGTCCGCGCCTCGCAGGAAGTCGTGCTGGTAGCCGCTGGTCAGATCCATATGCCAGCTGAAGCGCGCGTTCATTTCCGGGTCGAAGTATTCCTCCAGGCCGATGCGCGAGCCGAAGAACACGTGCGGCGTCAGGTCCGGCTGCAGGCTGAGCGCCCTGTAGAACGGCACGAAATGCTGGATCGGGTGGGTTGCTACGATGGCGACGCGATAGGATCGCGTGGCCGGCGCCAGCGGCGCGCGATCCGGCGCCTTTTCCAGCCCGGCGCCGGAGATCAGTGGGCTGAGCGTCATGCCGTCCCCCAGATCCCGTCGAGCACGTCGGCGATACGTTCGGCGGCGCGGCCGTCCCACTTGTCAGGCGCGGGCTGTGGCCCGCCTTCGTCCGCGAGGGCCGCAGCGCTCGCCGCCAGGATGCCGGCGCGGGTCACGCCGGCCAGTCGGTTGGCCCCGCCACGCAGGGTGATCGGCCGCTCGGTGGTCTCGCGCAGGGTGATGCAGGGCACGCCCAGCACCGCGGTCTCCTCCTGCAGTCCGCCGCTGTCGGTGAACACGATCCGCGCCGCGCGGTTCAGGCTGAGGAATTCGAGGTAGCCGAGCGGATCGACGGTGTTGATGCCCGCCGCCGGCCCGCCGCCGTTCAGCGGCCGGGCCACGCCGGCGCCGAGCGCCTCGATCCGCCGCCGGGTGCGCGGATGCACCGGGAACACCACCGGCAGTCCGTCCGCCGCCTCGATGACCGCGCCAAGGATCTCGGCCAACCGCTCGGGCGCCTCGACGTTGGCGGGCCGGTGCAGCGTCAGGGTGGCGTAGCCACGCGGCGCGAGGCCCAGGCGGCCCGGATAGTCCAGCCGCTCGGCCTCGCCCACATGCCGGGTCAGGGTGTCGATCATCACATTGCCGACGAAATGGATCCGCTCCGGCGGCGTCCCCTCGCGCCGCAGGTTGGCGTCGGCCAGCACGTCGGTGGTGAACAGCAGGTCGCTGATCGCATCGACGCAGCGCCGGTTGACCTCCTCCGGCATGGTCATGTCGCCCGAGCGCAGGCCGGCCTCCACATGCGCCACCGTCAGGTCCAGCTTCTTTGCGGTCAGCGCCGCGGCGAGGGTCGAGTTGACGTCGCCCACCACCATCACGACGTCGGGCGCCTCGGCGGCCAGCACCGGCTCGATCGCCTCCATCACGCGGGCCGTCTGTTGCGCGTGGCTGCCGGAGCCGACGCCCAGGTCGACGTCGGGCGCCGGCATGGCCAGGGCGTCGAAGAAGGCGCCGCTCATCGCCCAGTCGTAGTGCTGGCCGGTATGCACCAGCACATGACGGTAGCCGGGCCGCGCGGCCAGCGCCCGGATGATCGGCGCGGCCTTCATGAAGTTCGGTCGCGCGCCCACGACGGTCAGCACTTTCATGCGGCGAGCTCCGGGGTGAACGGCGTCTGTCCGGCGGCGGCGCGCAGCACGCCCAGCATCCGATCGGCGAGCGCGGTGCGGTCGTAGCGGACGGCGGCTTCGGGCCCGCGTCCGGACAGCCGCTGCCGCAGTTCGGGGCGGCCGGCCAGCGCGGTCACCGCCTCGCAGAGCGCCGCCGGATCCTCGGGCTCGAACACCAGTCCGACCCCCTCGCGTTCGACGATCGCGGCCGACTCGCCGCGCACCCCGTGCAGCACCGGCACGCCCATGGCCATGCACTCGAACAGCTTGGACGGGATCACCGTCTCGAACAGATCGGCGCGCCGCAGATGGATCACCGAGGCGTCCAGCAGCGACCAGTACCGCCCGACCTCGGCGCGCGGGACGCTGTCGAGGAACAGCACGTTGGTCAGTCCGGCCGCCTCGGCCTCGGCCTTCAGCGACTTCTTGGCCGCCCCGTCGCCGAGGAACAGGAACCGCACATGCGCTGTCGCCGGGTCGGCGCCCAGCCTGGCCGCGGCCGTCAGCACCGTCTCCAGCGCATGCGCCATGCCGTGGGTGCCGACATAGCCGACCACGAAGGCGCCGCTCAGACCCAGCCGCTCGGCCAGCGCCTCGTCCCGTCCGCGCGGGGCGAACAGGCCGAGATCGGCGCCGTTGGTGACCACATGCACCTTGTCGCCATCGACGCCCCGCGAGATCAGGTTGCGGCGGAACGACTCGGTCACCGAGACCACCGCCTCAGCCTGCCGGTAGAGGAACAGCTCCAGCCGCTCCAACGCGCCAAGCACCCGCTCGTTGGCCATCGCCCCCACCGCCCGGATCGACTCCGGCCAGAGATCGCGCAGCTCGAACACGAACGGCCGCCGCAACATCCGCGCCGCCAGGGCGCCCGCGCAGGCGGTGAAGAACTGCGGCGAGGTCGCCACCACCACGTCCACCTTGCGCACGAACGGGGCGGCCAGCGAGGCGCTCGCCATGTAGCTGGCGTAGTCGAGCGAGCGCTTCAGGAAGCCCTCGTTGGCGGTGATGTAGGACCACACCCGGCGGACCTCGATCCCCTCCATCACCTCCCGCTGGAACAGCCGGTTGCGGTAGCCGGGAAACACCTTGCCGGCGGGAAAGTTGGGCGCGCAGGTCACCACCGTCACCTGCTCGCCGGCGCGCGTCCACAGCCGCGCATGCTCGAAAGTGCGCGAGGCCGGCGCGTTCGTCTCGGGGGGAAAGTTGTCGGTGAAGAACAGGATGTGCACGGCTCTCACCAGCTCAGGACGACGTTCAGCGGCCGGCGACCCACTGGAAACACCAGCTGCTGCGTCGCCATCCGCTCGCCGAAGCGGGGCCGCCATTCGGAGGCCTGGATGGTCACCGGCTCCGAGGCTCGCCAGGTGATCGACCGGCCGCCGGGCGTCACGATTCGGCCCGACCTCCAGTCGGCCCCGGCTTCGGCCTTCACGCCCGGCCCGAGATGGTGGCGCGCCACGGCGCAGGCTCGGCCGCCCTCGATCCCGTCGGTGATGGCGAGGCTGTTCGGGGTCATCCGCCAGCCCCGGCGATGGACCGGCGATCCTCGAAGGTGGCGATAGCCGTCGTGGGCGCAGCTCACGGCCAGGTCGTCGGCTTCGCCCATCTGCAGGTCGAACGGGCGGGCGCGGCGGCCGACCCGGAAGCCCGCCCAGACCTCGCTGGAATTCCCGCCCGCCACCTCGACGGTGCTGTGCGAGCGGGTGGCCCGCTCCTGTTGCCGGCGCGCGTCGGCGCCATAGGCCGAGACGCCGCCATTGACGATCAGCCGCTCCGCCCCGAGCGACAACTCGAAGGACAGCGTGTCGGCGTGGGCGTGCCCCGGCTGGCAGTCCGGCCCTACCGGCGCGACATCCAGCAAAGCCGCGGCGTCGCCGGCGGCGATGCGCACATAGCCTGACGCGGTCAGCGCCTCCAGCGGCGCCAGGTTGTCGGAGACCGGCGGCAGGCCGAGGCGGGCGGCGTAGGCCTCCAGCGCCGCCAGGGGCGCCGCGATCCCGAACGCGGCGTCGTTGAAGAAGCCGATCTCGCCGTCCGGGTGCGACATCACCCGCAGCCAGCGGCGCATGGCCCGGGACGCGGCGATCCAGTCGGCGACCTCCCGCCCGCCCTGCCCCATGGCGCCTGCCAGGTTGATCAGGTCCAGCAGGTCCTCGAGGATGATCGCGTGGTACATCGGCGAGCGCTCGAAGTGGCCGCCGTCGGCCAGCAGCTGTTCGTGCAACTGACCGCCCAGCAGCCGCAGCCCGTGCAGCCGCCAGCGCTCCGCTTCCGGTCCCTCGAAATAGAGGCCGACGAAGATCAGGGCCTTGGCGTTAGCGATCAGATGGTTGCCGAGCAGGCGCCATTCGATCCGCCGCTCCAGCCAGCGGGCCTGGGCCGCCAGGCTGGCCAGCCAATCGGGCCCGAACGGTGCGCCGGCCAGGGACCACTTGATCCAGTTCACGATGCGCAGGGAGACCGGATAGGGCTCCCAGCCCGGCCCGCCGCCGATCGGGTTCTCGGCGATCCAGCGCGCCAGCAGACGGGCGCGGCGGCGCCTCCCCTCGGCGTCCGTCGCCGACGTCAGGGCGTCGAAGTAGTGCAGATTGTAGAGCCAGAGGTGCGACCGGCTCCGGTCGCGCCAGGCGCTTGCGCCGGAGACGTCGGCGTCCTCGTTCAGGAACCGCAGGCGGTCCGGCCCCTGGAAGGGATCATCGCGCGCGATCGGCGGCGCCCATGCGCCGGCGGTAGGGCGTCGGAGGGGCGAGCCCGTGCTCCGCGGCGCCGGGCGCGGCAGCGGCTCGGCCAGCCGGCCCCAGATCTGGACCGGTCGCAGGTGGCGTGCGGTGCGGATCAGGCGGAGCGCGTCCATCGGCTAGCCAGCCTGCGCCGCGGCTTCGATCGCCAGGCGGCTGACCTCGAAGATCTCGCCCGGCGGGATCGGCGGCGGGCCGCCGCTGGCCACCGCCTCGATGAAGGCGCGCGCGCAGGCCGCCTGCCCTTTGTCCTGCCGCCAGGCCTGCCGCGAGGCGCCCGCCGGCCAGCCGTGCGCGGTCAGCCGGCGGAAGTTGTCGAGCACCAGCACCCGGCCGGCGCAGAACACCTCAAGCCGCTCCTTGGGCACGGCGCGGTGTCCATTGGCGAAGTAGTTGACGACGCCGACCGAGCCGTCCGCGAAGGTCAGGGTCAGGCTGGCCACGTCGGTCAGCGGCGGCCCGGCGGGGCGCCGCAGCCCGGCGACGCTCAGCGAGGTCACCGGCGCCCCCGCCAGGTGACGCAGGAGGTCGATGGCGTGGCAGGCCTCGCCCACAAGCCGCCCGCCGCCCTGCTCGCGGTCTTGCGTCCAGTGCGCGGCGGGGACCTGGCCGGCGTTGACCGTCAGGGTCATCGCCTTGGGCTCGGCAAGCGGCGCAAGGAGGGTCCTGGCGCGGACGGTCAGCGGCGCGAAACGGCGGTTGAAGCCCACCATCAGCAGCGGCCGCGCAGCCCCGGGCGCGGTGGCCAGCGCCGCCTCGATCTCCAGCAGCTCGGCCAGGGTCAGGCAGAGCGGCTTCTCCACGAACACCGAACGGCCGGCCAGCAGGGCGGTGGCGGCGTAGCGGGCGTGGCTGTCGTGGCGGGTGGCGACGCAGACGGCGTTCGCGCCGGCGTCGGCGATCGCCTGCGCGGCATCGGTGGCGGCGTTGGCGAAACCGAGCCGGCGACCGTGGTGCACCGCTGCGGCGCCGGAGGCGGACACCAGGGTGTGCAGGTCCGCGCCCGCGGCCTTGAACGCCTGGGCCAGCACCCGTCCGCCGTAGTTGCCGGCCCCGATCATGGCGATGGCGACCTTGCCGGCCGGCGCGCGCGGTGGGTCGATCAGCCGGATGCGCGCCGCGGGCGGCCCGTTGTCGACGCGCGGCGGATAGACGATCAGGATGCCCAGCGACGGTTCGCGGCTGGCCAGCAGGTCGTAGGCGGCCCCGGCCTCCTCCACCGCGAACCGGTGTGAGACCAGCGGCCCCAGGTCGAGGCGCCCCGCCGCCATCATGTCCAGCACGGCTTCGAAGTTGCGACGTTCGGTCCAGCGCACGAACGCCAGCGGATAGTCGCGCCCCTGCTCCTCATAGGCCGGGTCGTAGCGGCCCGGGCCATACGAGCAGGACACCTGGAAACGGATCTCCTTCTCGTAGAAGTCGGCGCGGTCGAGGCCGAGCCCGGTCACGCCGACCAGGATCACCCGGCCGCGCTTGCGACACATCCGCGCCGCGTCCGACACCGGACCGTCACTGTCCGAGCTGAGCGCCAGGATCACCCCATCGACGCCGCGCCCGCGGGAGAAGGCGGCAGCCTTGCCGAGCACTTCCTCGCCCGCCCCGACGTCGACCGTCTCGGCCCCGAAGCGGCGTGCGAGCGCGAGCCGCGCCGGGTCGGAATCCACGCCCAGCACCCGGCAGCCGTTGGCGCGCAGCATCTGCACGGCCAGCAGGCCCACCAGCCCGAGGCCCGTGACCACGAAGCATTCGCCCAGGGTCGGCTCGGCCAGGCGCAGCCCCTGCAACGCGATCGCGCCCATCACCGTGAAGGCCGCGGCCTCGTCGCCGACGCCGTCGTCGATCCGGGCGCAGAGGTGGGCGGGGACCACCACCACCTCGGCATGCCGGCCGTTCGACGCCACCCGGTCGCCGACGGAAAAACCGGTCACGCCGGCGCCGACTTCCAGCACGCGGCCGACGTTGCAGTAGCCGAGCGGCATGGGCTGATCGAGCTTGGAGCGGATCGCCTCCAGCGTCGCGGCCAGGCCATCGGTGCGCGCCTTCTGCAGCGCCTCCCGCACCCGATCAGGCTGCTGGCGCGCCTTGGCGATCAGCGAGCCGCGGGCGAAGTCCACCAGCGTCCGCTCGGTGCCGGCCGACACCAGGCTGGTCGTCGTGGCGATGCGCATATGGCCCGGCCGGCACAGCGGCGCGGGCGTCTCCAGCACCAGGGTCCCGCCGCGGGCGAGGTCCTGCAGCACCTGCTTCATGAACGTCGCCCCCCCGTCTTGGACCAGATCGCGAATCTCAGGCTTGGCGCGCCGAGCGCCCACAGCGGCCGCGGCAAGATCGGGTCGAAACCGGCCGAGAAGCGCGGGACCAGACCGCAGCTGCCGGCCCAGGCCTCGAGTTCCGCCGGCGTCCAGCAACGCCGCGAGCTTTTCAGGTAGTCGGCCGAATTCCCTCTGTCCGGCCGCGCCCGGCGCCAGCCCTGGACCCGGCGGACGACCGAGCGCGGATCCGGCGTCGACGTCACCACCGTCCCCCCGGGGCGCACCACCCGCGTCATCTCCGCCAGGCAGGTCCACGGATCGTCGAGGTACTCGAGCACGCTGAGGCTCAGGCATCCGTCTGCGCTCGCGTCCGCCAGCGGCAGCCGCTCGACCGTGTCCACGACCTCGAACGCCACGGGAGTCGCATCCGTCGTCGTGGCGGCCCAGGCCGCCTCGATCATCGCCGCCGAGCCGTCGAGACCGAGCACCTCGGCGCCGCGCCCCGCCAGCATCCGGGCGAAGTAGCCGCTCCCACACCCTACATCGATCCAGCGCCGCCCTTCCGTCGCCAGGCGCGGCAGGATCGCCGTCTCGAAGAAGCGCGCCCGCCGTCGAAAACCGCCGGCGCGGTAGCGCGCGTCCCAGCCGGCGGCGAGGCCCTCGTGGTAGGCGATGGCGCTCGAGGCGGCCTGCGTGTGGACCGACATCGCGCTCACCCGCACTGCTCGGCCTGCGGGTGCGGCGCACCGCGGGGCCCGGACTCGGATGGCGCATAGCCGCCGCGCCGGCGCATCTCCGCCAGCTTGTAGGCGATGTGCCGGTAGAGGTCGGCGCGAAGCCTGGCCCAGGCGAACCCGGTCGATCCCGCCCGCCAGGCGCCCTGGACCAGCAGGCAGTAGGCGTGCATCGCCACCGACCGCCCCGGCAGGCGCCAGAACAGCCGCTTCGCCCAGGCCCGCCGTGCGACCGATCCGCCGCCCCAGAGCCGGGCCGGCGCGCCAACGCCCTCGAACAGCTGCCGCGCCTCGGCCGTGGTGTAGGCGTTCTGCTTGGCCAGCCAGTGGTCGAGGCTGGGGCTGTCGTGATGCTCCAGGTCCCCTTCCAGGCGGCGCAGCGCGCCGGCTACCACCGGCTGCTCGTTCACCTCGACGTCGGTGAAGCGGCAGGCGCCGGCCCGCCAGATCCGCAGGATATCCTGCCGTACTGGCAAGGGCCGGCCCAGGAACCAGAGCCGGCGGCGCACCACCAGGCCATCAGCATCGCCGGCCTTGAGCGCGTGGCGGATCGACCCCTTCAGCGTCTCCGAGAGCCGCTCGTCCGGGTCGAGCTTCATCGCCCAGGGCTGGGCCTGCCCCAGGGCCTCCAGCGCGAAGTTCCATTGGTCCCCGAAGCCCCGGAACCGCCGCTGAACCACCCGCGCGCCGGCCGCCAGCGCGATGTCCACCGTAGCGTCGGTGGAATAGCTGTCCACCACCAGCACCTCGCGCGCAAAGCCGCGCAGGTCGGCCAGCACAGCCTCCATGTTGTGGGCCTCGTTGAAGGTGATCATCGCCACCGCCAGCGGAGCGCTGGTGACTTCCGCGCGAAGCTCGAGGTTGTCGCGCGCCATCAGCTGAGCCTCAGGCAGTCGGGCGCGGCGCCGCCGTCCAGGAGCCAGCGGTAGGCGGTCTCCATCGCCTCGCCCAGGCGCGGCCAGCCGAAGTCCCGCGCCATCCAGTCGCGGCCCCGCGCACCCATCGCGTCCAGGATCTCGCGGTCCAGCGCCATCGCCTCGGCCAGAGCCGCGCCCAGCCCCTCGGCCGTCGGCGCCACGCGCCAGCCGCAACCGTGCTCGGCCAACCCCGCCCAGGGCGTTCCGGTGGTCGTCACCACCGGCCGGCCGGCGGCCAGCGCCTCGGCGACCGCCATGCCGAAGTTCTCACTGTGCGACGGCAGCACGAAGAGCTCGGCGGCGGCGTACTCGGCGCGCTTGTCCGCACCGTATTGCGCGCCGACGAAGCGGACCCCGTAGAGGCCGCCGGCCATCTCCCGCCGCAGCGTCTCGCCGTAGCCGCCCTCGTCCGGACCGACCAGGCGCAGCTCCCAATCCGGAAACCGCGGCCGAAGGTCGGCCCAGGCGGCCAGCAGCTGATCCAGGCCTTTGATCGGATGCAGCCGACCCAGGTAGAGCAGCCGGCGCTGGCCCGCCGGGCGCTCCCCCACAGCATCATCCCTCGCGACATCCACGCCGTTCGGGATCACCGCCACCGGCTGGGCGAGGCCGAAGGCCCGCACGTCGCGGTATTCCAGCTCGCTGGTGGCGTGGATCAGCGACGCCTGGCGCACCGCCGGCCCCTGCAGCACATCCCAGAACAGCCGCTTGCGCCGCGGCGACCGCGCCAGCGCCACCGGGCTCAGCGCGCCGCGCGGCGAGACCACCAGCGGCGCGCCGGTCCGGGCGGCGGCCCAGGCCGGGTAGACGTTGGGCATCATCCAGAGGCTGTGCGAATGCAGCACGTCCGCCCCCTTCGCCGCCGCCGCCAGGCCCCGGCGCATGGCGTCGGACAGCCCCAGCCGCGCGATCTTGGGCCCCTCCGGGAAGGTGCGCGCCACCACTTTGCAGAGCGCCTTCGCCCGTCCGCGCGCCAGGCTGAACAGCTCCACCTGGTGCCCCCGCTCGGCCAGTGCGTGGCAGAGGCGCGGCGTGCTGTAGGACGGCCCGCTGGCCTCCTCGTCCACGTGCGGGATGGCGTGGATCAGCCTCATCGCTCAGCGCGGCCCCGCCGGCGCCAGGACCACCACCATGTTCGGGTCGATCACCCGCCGCGGGTGTCCGTCGTAGAAGGCCCACCGGACCACCTCCGTCACCATCACCCGGACCGCGGCCACCGCCGCCCGGCGAAGGCCCCGGATCAGGCCCACGCCGCGGATCGGCCGGGTGGGCGCGCGCACCTGCAGCAGGTCGTAGCCGGCTTGCAGGGCCAGCTGCTCGACCATGCCCGAGCCGATCGCCGTGCGATGGGTCAGGTCGCCATGCTGCATGGCGGCCGAGAACGGACTGTCGCCGCTGGGAAACCGCGCCAGCAGGCGGCCCTGGCGCGACAGCCGCGGCCGCACCGCGTCCAGCAGGCCGGCGATCTCGTCCGGGCTCATGTGCTCGAGCACGTCGAAGGCCGCGACCAGATCGAACCGCCGCTCGGGCGCCACCTGGGCCAGGGGCCGGCCGGCGCCGAAGGCCTCGAACCCGCATTGCCGCGCCCGCGCCACCAACTCCGGATCCAGCTCCACGCC
>Ga0207695_10004001_pt1 | contig 20304 bp, 18 predicted proteins | sample KBSC54metaG_FD_184354 | JGI IMG/M metagenome (GOLD analysis project Ga0207695, IMG submission 184354) | Corn rhizosphere microbial communities from Kellogg Biological Station, Michigan, USA - KBS C5-4 metaG (SPAdes) (version 2) | ecosystem: Host-associated > Plants > Roots > Rhizosphere > Soil...
CCTACGGGGTCATCGTCTACCAGGAGCAGGTGATGCAGATCGCCCAGATCCTGGCCGGCTATAGCCTGGGCGAGGCGGACCTCTTGCGCCGCGCGATGGGCAAGAAGAAGAAGGAGGAGATGGACCTGCAGCGGGCGCGGTTCCTCTCCGGCGCGCTGGAGCGCGGCCTGTCCGAAGGCACCGCCAACCTGCTGTTCGACCGGATGGAGAAATTCGCCGGTTATGGCTTTAACAAGGGCCACGCCGCGCCCTATGCGCTGATCGCCTATCAGACGGGCTGGCTGAAGGCGAACGCGCCGGTCGAGTTCTTCGCGGCCTCGATGAGCCTCGACCTCGCAAACACCGACAAGCTCTCGGTGTTCTACCAGGACGCCAAGCGGTTCGGCGTGAAGATCCGCGCCCCCGACGTGAACCGCTCGGGCGCCGACTTCGAGGTGGCGGACGGCGAGGTGCTCTACGCCCTGGGCGGGATCCGCAACGTCGGGCTGCAGGCGATGCAGCACGTGGCCGAGGTCCGTCGCGAGGGCGGGCCGTTCCGGGACATCTTCGACTTCGTCGAGCGCATCGACCCCAAGCAGGTCAACAAGCGCACCTTCGAAACCCTGGCGCGCGCGGGGGCCTTCGATTCCATACATCCCGACCGGGCCCAGCTCGCCGCTGCGGCCGAGGCCCTGATCGGCTACGCCCAGAGCGTGGCGGCGGATCGGGCTTCGGCCCAGGTGAGCCTGTTCGGCGGCGACCAGGCCGACGCCGCCCGGCCCCGCCTGCCCAAGACCGAGCCCTGGACGCCGGTGCAGCGGCTGGACGAGGAGCTGGCGGCCGTGGGCTTCTACCTCTCGGGTCATCCGCTGGAGGACATGGTCGAGGCGCTGCGCCGGCGGCGCACCGAGCTTTACGCCGATGCGGTGGCCAAGGCCGAAGCCGGCGCGGAGGCGCTGCGGATGGCGGGCGTCGTGCGCCGCAAGCAGGAGCGCGCGAGCCAGCGGACCGGCGAGAAGTTCGCCTTCGTGACGCTCTCCGATCCCACCGGCGAGTACGAGGTGCTGTTCCCGCCGGAATCGCTGCGCCGCTGCCGCGAGCTCCTGGAGCCGGGCAAGGCGGTGGCGATCACCGTCAGGGCCTCGGCCAAGGACGGCGAGGTGCGTTTCTTCGGCGACAGCGCCGAGCCGGTCGAGAAGGCCGTGGAGAACGTGGTGGCGGGCCTGCGGGTGCACGTGGCGCCGCGCAGCGCCGAGATCGAGGCTCTGAAGCGGCGCCTGGAAAGCGTCTCCAGCCGGCGAGGCGGCGAGATCGTGCTGGTGGCGGGCATCGGCGGCGGTCGTGAGGTCGAGGTGAAGCTCCCTGGCCGCTTCAGCCTGGACCCGGCGGTGCGCGGTGCGCTGAAAACGGCGCCCGGCGTGGTGTTCGTAGAGGATCTCTGATGATCGGACGCGCAGCCTTGAGCCTCCTCATCGGCCTCTGTGCGGCCGGCGCCGCACAGGCCCGCACCCATCGGCTCCCGGGCTTTCATGCGGCTCGCGCGCCCAAGGCGCACGTCTCGACCTCCCATCGCCGCGCCGGGACGGCGGAGATCAAGGCGCTCGGTCCGTCGAGCTTCCATCCGGTGAAGCGTTACAAAGGCTTCAGCTACCTCGAGCACGAGAAGCATCCCGAGAAGGACGACTGAGCCGAAAGCTGCGAGCGCTTCGGTCCGCGCGCCCCTAGATTGGGTCCATGAGGGCTCATCCGCTCGACCGGCCGATCTGGACCTCGCTCGTTACGCGCCAGAAGGCGCTCGCCTTCGGCGACGAGCGCGCCCGCCGCATCGATCCCGCCTACGGCGTTTTCGCCGTCGCCAGGGACGCATCGGATGAGAGCCGGGCCGCGCTCACCGACCTCGTCCGCGTCCACGGCGCTTCGGCGCTCGTCGAAGCCGAGCCGCCCGATGTGCCGCCGGGGCTGGAGGTGATGTCGCGGGATGTCCTCTGGCAGATGACCGCCGAGGAGGTGAAGCTGGTCGGGCCTGACTTCGCCTGGGTCGAGCTCACCGACGACGACGCGCCGGAGATGCTGGCGCTGGCTGGCCTGACCCGCCCGGGCCCGTTCTCCAGCCGCACCCACCAGCTCGGCGACTTCGTGGGGATCAAGCGGGATGGCGCGCTGATCGCCATGGCGGGCGAGCGGATGAAGCCGGACGGGTTCACCGAGGTCTCCGGGGTCTGCGTGCATCCCGATCATCGCGGCCACGGCTACGCCGCGGGCCTGATGAGCGTGGTGGCCGAGCGGATCGTCGCGCGGGGCGAGACGCCGTTCCTGCACGTCTACGACCATAACGTCCCGGCGATCGCCATCTACGAGGCGCTCGGCTACCGGCTGAGGCGGCTGATGGCCATGGTCACGGTGCGGGCCCGTTAGCCGCAAGCCGCGGGCGGCGGCCTTGCTTTTTCGCAGCTTAGCCCCTATCTGCCCGCCTCATTCCACACGCAGGCGTTGGCGGCGACGGGGAGACATCCCGCCGTTCTCCAGTCCGGTCCTCCCTCGGGAGGGGCAGCCTGCGGCGGCAGAACCGGAAGAAGGACTTTGTGAAAGCCAATGGCGCTTCCTGAATTCTCCATGCGTCAGCTCCTGGAAGCCGGCGCCCACTTCGGCCACCAGACCCATCGCTGGAATCCGAAGATGGAGCGGTACATCTTCGGCATCCGCTCCAACATCCACATCATCGATCTCAGCCAGTCGATCCCGCTGCTGCACCAGGCCCTGGTGAAGGCGCGCGAGGTCGCAGCCGCGGGCGGGCGGATCCTGTTCGTCGGCACCAAGCGCCAGGCCTCGGAGCCGATCGCCACGACCGCCAAGCGCTGCGCCCAGTACTATGTGAACCACCGCTGGCTGGGCGGCACGCTCACCAACTGGCGCACGGTCTCCAACTCGATCGCGCGGCTGCGGGAGCTCGAGGGCCTGCTGGAAGGCGAGGGCCAGGGCCGCTCGAAGAAGGAGCTGCTGCAGCTCACCCGTGAGCGGGACAAGCTGGAGCTCAGCCTGGGCGGCATCAAGGACATGGGCGGCATCCCCGACCTGATGTTCGTGATCGACACCAACAAGGAGGCGATCGCGATCCAGGAGGCGCGCAAGCTGAACATCCCGGTGATCGCCATCCTCGACACCAACTCGGGCCCCGACGGGATCACCTTCCCGATCCCCGGCAACGATGACGCGGCGCGCGCCATCCAGCTCTATTGCGACTTGATGGCCGACGCGATCCTCGACGGCCTGGCCGCCGGCCAGGCGGCGGCGGGGGTCGATCTCGGTGCGGCCGAGGCTCCGGTCGAGCCGGCGCTGTCGCGCAAGGCGGCCAAGGCGGCGGCTAAGCCGGCTGAACCGGCCGAGCCGGCGGAGCCAGAAGCTGCCACGCCCGAGCTCGAAGGTGCGGCGGCCGAGCTGGAGGCTGCGGCCGCGGCGCCGGAGGCCGAGCCGGAGACCACCGCGGCGGCGGAAGACGCCGCCGCGACCGAGACCCCGAGCGAAGAGCAAGCGGGCTGAGGGGTTCCCCCTCGCGTCCGCGCCCCTGTCGCGGCGGATCCTGCAAGGGACCCCGCACGTCTGAGATGAATCGAAGGAGCCGACCAATGGCGGAAGTGACCGCTGCGCTGGTCAAGGACCTGCGGGAGAAGTCCGGCGCAGGCATGATGGATTGCAAGAAGGCGCTGCAGGAGACGGGCGCCGACCTGGATGCGGCCATGGACTGGTTGCGCACCAAGGGGCTGTCGAAGGCCGCCAAGAAGTCCGACCGCGCCGCGGCCGAAGGCCTCGTGGCGGGCCTGGTCAGCGGCGACGGCAAGACCGGCGTGCTCGTCGAGCTCAACGCCGAAACCGACTTCGTGGCCAAGAACGACAAGTTCCAGCAGGCCGCCCGCGACATCGCGCGCGTGGCGTTGAACGTCGAGGGCGGGGTGGACGCGATCTCCCAGGCGACGCTGCCGAACGGCGAGACCGTGGCCGACCACGTGATGAACCTGATCGCCACGATCGGCGAGAACATGCGCGTGCGCCGCTCGGCGAAGCTCAGCGTCGGGCAGGGCGCGGTATCGCTCTACTTGCACAACAAGCAGGGCGACGATGTCGCGCAGCTCGCGGTGCTGGTGGCCCTCGAGAGCACCGGCGATCAAGCCCAGCTGCGGGACGTCGGCCGGCGCATCGCCATGCACGTGGCCGGCACGCCGACCCCGCCGCTGGCGCTCACGTCGGATCAGCTCGATCCCGCCGTGGTCGCCAAGGAACGCGAGATCCAGACCCAGATGGCGATGGAATCGGGCAAGCCCCGGGAGATCGCCGAGAAGATGGTCGAAGGCCGGATCCGCAAGTGGCAGGAGGAGGTCGTGCTCTTGAAGCAGCCCTTCGTCATGGACCCGGACAAGACGATCGAGCAGCTGATCGGCGAGACCTCCAAGCAGATCGGCGCGCCGGTCGCCGTAAAGGCGTTCGTGCGGTTCAAGCTCGGTGAAGGCGTCGAGAAGAAGGCCGACGACTTCGCCGCCGAGGTCGCTCAGATGTCCGGCCGCGGCTGACGGCGGCCACGGTCGCCATCGCAGGGGCGCGGCCCGCAAATGCAGGCCGCGCCCTTGGCTTATGCGCGGTTTGCGATAGGGATTGGGCCATGCCCGACGCGCAGCCCCGCTACAAACGCATCCTCCTGAAGCTCTCGGGGGAGGCGGGCGTTGGCGGCGACCAGTTCGGAATCGACGCCAAGACCCTCGACATCGTCACCGACGAGATCTGCCAGGTGGTGCGCGCGGGCGTGCAGGTCTGCCTGGTGGTTGGCGGCGGCAACATCTTCCGCGGCGCGGCGCTCGCCGAGACCGGTATGGAACGGGCCAGCGCCGACTACATGGGCATGCTGGCGACGGTGATGAACGCCCTGGCTCTGCAGGCCTCGCTTGAAAAGAAGGGCGTCTACACCCGCGTGCAGTCCGCCATCCCGATGGAGGCGGTCTGCGAGCCCTACATCCGACGCCGGGCGCTGCGGCACCTGGAGAAGGGCAGGGTGGTGATCTTCGCCGCCGGGCTGGGCGCGCCCTATTTCACGACGGATTCCGCGGCGGCGCTTCGCGCGGCCGAGATGGGCTGCGACGCGCTCTTCAAGGGCACCAGCGTCGACGGCGTCTACACGGCCGACCCCAAGCAGGACCGCAAGGCCGAACGCTTCGAGACGCTGACCTACCAGGACGTGTTGGCCAAGGATCTGCGGGTGATGGACGCCTCGGCGGTCAGCCTGATGCGCGACAACCATATCCCGATCGTGGTCTTCTCGATTCGCGAACGGGGCAATCTCCTGAAGGTGCTGACCGGCGAGGGAGTGTTCACCACCATCGCCTGATCGGCCGCCTCCAGCCGTACGAAGGAGCAAGACCATGGCCGCCACCGAAAAGCCGGTGCTCTCCAGGTATAGGGATCGCATGGACAAGGCGGTCCAGGCGCTGAAGGACGAGTTCGCGAGCCTGCGCACCGGCCGGGCCTCGGCGAGCCTGCTGGATCCGGTGCACGTGGAGGCCTACGGCTCCGCAATGCCGCTCAACCAGGTGGGCGCCGTGAGCGTCCCGGAGGCGCGCATGCTGATGGTGAGCGTCTGGGACAAGGGCCTGGTTGTCTCGGTCGAGAAGGCGATCCGCAACGCGGGCCTGGGGCTCAATCCGGTCGTCGACGGCCAGAACCTGCGCATCCCCATCCCTGCGCTCACCGAGGAGCGCCGCAAGGAGATCGTCAAGGTCGCCCACAAATACGCCGAGCAGCAGCGGGTGGCGGTGCGCAACGTGCGGCGTGACGCCAACGACGACCTGAGGAAGGCGGAGAAGGACGGAGCCGTCAATCAGGACGAGCACAAGCGCATGGAAGGCGAGGTGCAGAAGATCACCGACGAGGCGATCAAGCGCATCGACGAAGCCTTGAAAACCAAGGAACAAGAGATCATGCACGTCTAGGCGTGCGCGCTCGCGCCTGAAGGACTCCCGGAACGTCGATGGCCGCCCCGAACGACACCCCGACCGCGGGCGAGCGCGGTCAGGATGGCCAAGCCCATCCGCCGTTGCACGTCGCGATCGTGATGGACGGCAATGGCCGCTGGGCGAAGCGCCGCGGCCTGCCTCGCACGCTCGGCCATCGGGCGGGCGTCGAGGCGCTCAAGCGGATCGTCGAGGCGGCGCCGAAGCTCAACATCAAATGGCTGACGGTGTTCGGCTTCTCCACCGAGAACTGGAGCCGGCCGGCGGCCGAAGTCGCCGAACTCATGGCGCTGCCGAAGCGCTACTTCGAGACCGATCTGGCGCGGTTGGAGCGCGAGGGCGTGCGCGTCGGGGTGATCGGCAGTCGGCAGGGCCTGAGCCGCGACCTGGTGAAGATCTGCGACGAGGCCGAACGGCGCACGGTCGGCAACGACGCCTTCTTCCTGACGGTGGCGTTCAACTACGGCGGCAAGGCCGACATCGTGGACGCCGCGCGCCGCTTCGCCGAAGACGTGGCGGCCGGCCAGGCTGAACCCGGCGACATCACCGAAGCGCGGTTCGCGAGCCTGCTCTCCACCGGGGGCGCGCCGGATCCTGACGTCATCATCCGTCCGTCGGGCGAGCAGCGGCTGTCCAACTTCATGCTCTGGCAGGCGGCCTACGCCGAGTTCGTCTTCCAGGACGTGCTCTGGCCGGACTATTCCGCCCATCACCTCGAGGCGGCGCTCGCCGAGTTCTACACCCGGAACCGTCGCTACGGCGCCGTCGTGGCCGATGACGCCCTTGCCACAGGCTAGGCGCTTCGACTGGTCGAACCTGCGCCTGCGGGTCGCCTCGGCCGTGGTCCTCGTCCCCTCGGCCCTGTTCGCCGCCTGGCACGGCGGCTGGATCTTCCTGCTGGTGATCTCGATCGGACTGGCGCTGCTGGCCATCGAGTGGGGCGGGATGAGCGCGCCGCGCGCCCCGGTGAGGGTCGCCGCCGCCCTGACCGCAGCCGTGCTGGCGGCGGTGTTCCTGGCGCATCTCGGGCTGATCAAGACGGCCTGGCTCGCCGTGCCCATAGGCGCCGTCGCAGCGGCGGTCATCGCCCGCGGCGTGGCCGAACGGGCGGTCGACGCGGCCTATGGCGTGCTCTATATCGCTCCGGCCGCGGTGTGCCTGGTCTGGCTACGCTCGACCAACCAGGGTGAATGGTGGACGCTGATGCTGTTCGCCTGCACCTGGGCGGCCGACATCGGAGCCTTCGCCATTGGAAGCCTGCTCAAGGGGCCCAAGCTCTGGCCCAGGTTCTCGCCCAACAAGACCTGGTCGGGTTTCGTGGGCGGGCTTGCGGCGGCGACGTTGGTGGGCACCCTGATGGCGGCGAAGTCGACCTTCCGCCTGGACCTGCGCGCCGCGGCGCTGGTGGGCCTGGCCGTCGGCCTTGCGACCATGGCCGGCGACCTGTGGGAGTCGGCCCTCAAGCGGCGCTTCGGGGTCAAGGACTCAGGCGACCTGATCCCCGGCCATGGCGGCTTGCTGGACCGCGTCGATGGGTTGATGTTCGCCGTCGTGGTGATGGCTGCCGCCCGCCTCGCCAACCACCTGGGATGGGGCCATTGAACCTGCCGCGTAAGATCAGCGTCCTGGGATCGACGGGTTCGGTGGGCGTTTCCACGCTCGACCTCCTGGCGCGATCCGGCGTGGAGGTGGAAGTCGCAGCGCTCGCCGCCGGGCGCAATGCGGCGCTGCTGGCCGAGCAGGCTCGGCGCTGGCGCCCCGAGGTCGCGGTCATCGAGGACGAACGGGCGCTGCCGGAGCTCCGCACGCGGCTGACCGGATCGGGCGTCGCCACGGCCGCCGGCGCCGCCGCGGTGCTGGAGGCGGCCTCGGCGGACGCCCAGTGGGTGATGTCGGCGATCGTCGGTTTCGCGGGCCTCGCCCCGACCCTCGCCGCGGCCCGCTCCGGCGCAGTCGTGGCGCTAGCCAACAAGGAGAGCCTGGTGTGCGCGGGGCCGGAGCTGCTGCGCACGGCGAAGCTCGCGGGCGGCGCGGTGATCCCCGTCGACTCCGAGCACTCGGCGATCTTCCAGGTGCTGGAGCCCCAGAACGCCGCCCAGGTGTCACGGCTGATCCTCACCTCGTCGGGCGGGCCATTCCGCGGCGCCAGTCGGGAGCAGATGGCGGCCGCCACGCCGGCCCAGGCGCTGGCGCATCCCAACTTCAGCATGGGCGCCAAGATTTCGATCGATTCCGCCACCATGATGAACAAGGGGCTGGAGGTGATCGAGGCGTCCTACCTGTTCGCCATGCCGCCGGAGCGGATCGAGGTCCTGGTGCATCCGCAGCAGATCATTCACAGCCTGGTGGAGTACGCCGACGGCTCGACGCTGGCGCAGCTCGGGGCGCCGGACATGCGCGCGCCGATCGCCTGCGCCTTCGCCTGGCCCGACCGGCTGCCGTGGCCCGCGCCGAAACTCGACCTGGTGGCGTCGGGCCCGCTCACCTTCGAGGCTCCGGACCCGCAACGCTTCCCGGCCCTCGCGATCGCCAAGTCGGCGCTGGCGGCCGGCGGACGGGCGCCGGGCGCCCTCAACGCCGCCAACGAGAGCGCCGTGGCGGCCTTCCTTGACCGTCGAATAGGCTTTCTCGATATTCCGCGCGTGGTGGGGCAGACCTTGGAGCAGCTGGAGCGTCAGACCTGGCTGCCCTCGATCGGCGATGACGTCCTCGAGGCGGCGCGCGCGACCGATGCGACCGCGCGCCGCGTGGCGGACGATGTGGTGAACGGCCTTATGGCTCAGGCCTGATCCCGGAAGGAGACGCCCCGGCATGCTCGGCTTCCTGCAAGCAGCTCCGCTCTACGCGCTCGCGTTTCTCCTGGTCGTGGGTCTGCTGGTCACGATCCACGAGCTCGGCCACTTCCTGGTCGCCAAATGGCTGGGCACCGCCATCGACCGCTTCTCGATCGGCTTCGGTCGGGCGCTGCTGAGCTGGCGCGACCGTTCGGGGGTGGAATGGCGCGTCGGATGGCTGCCGTTGGGCGGGTACGTACGGTTCGCCGGCGACGAGAACGCCTCGTCCATACCCGACGAAGCGGAGCTGGCGGAGTTGCGCCGCACCATCGCGGACAGCGAAGGGCCACAGGCGCTCCGCCGCTACTTCCATTTCAAGCCGATCTGGCAGCGGTCGCTGATCGTGATCGCGGGGCCGGCGGCGAACTTCCTGCTCGCCATCGCGCTGTTTGCGGGGCTGCTGATGGTTTTCGGCCGTGAGCTCATCCCGGCGCGCGTCGGCCTGATCCAGCCGAACAGCGCCGCCGCGGCCGCGGGCTTCCAGAAGGGCGACCTGATCCTGGCGGCCGATGGCCGGGCGATCGAGGACTTCGACGCCGTGAAGCAGGTGGTCGCCTTCCGGGCCGGGGTGCCGATCGACTTCCTCGTCCAGCGGGGCCAGCGCCAACTCCACCTCATCGCCACGCCCAAGTCCGAGCTCGTCAACGATCCCGTCGCCGGCGCGCAGCATGAAGGCATGCTGGGCATCGGCACGGCCGCCTCGCTGAGCGAGATCCGGCACGTTCACTATGGCCCTGTGCCGGCGGTGGCGGAGGCCACGACGCGCACCTGGCGGATGGTCACCACGACGGTCTATTACCTCGGCCGCATGCTGACCGGACAGGTCTCCGCGGACGGCCTGCGCGGGCCGCTCGGGCTGGCCAGCGCCACCGGCAAGGTCGCCGCGCTCGGCGCGGAGGGCGCGCCGACCGTCGGCGCCATGCTGGTCGGCGTCAGCGTGAACCTGATCCAGATCGCCGCGACGATCTCCGTCAGCCTCGGGTTCATGAACCTGCTGCCGCTGCCTGTGCTCGACGGGGGACACCTGCTCTTCTATGCGTACGAAGCGGTGGCGCGACGCCCTCTTGCTGCCAAGGTTCAGGCCGCAGGGTATCGGATGGGTCTTGCTCTGGTGCTTGGATTGATGTTGTTCGCGACGTGGAACGATCTGCAGCGCCAGCACGTGCTCACTTTCCTGGGCGGCTTTTCCTCCTAAGGTCGCCCTTTCCCAGTAACGGCTGATTCGATGCACAGAACCCGCGCCCGCAGCGCCGCGCTCGCCACCGGCCTTGCCCTACTTCTAGGGTCGACGGCGCTCGTCGCGCCGGACCCCGCGACGGCGCAGGTGCAACAGGGCGGCGTCGTCAAGCGGATCATCGTCAAGGGCAACGAGCGGATCGAACCTTCGACGGTGATCTCCTACCTACCGATCCAGGTGGGCGACACGGTGGACTCGGCCAAGGCGGACCTCGCCCTCAAGGCGCTGTTCCGCACCGACCTCTTCTCCGACGTGAAGATCGACTACCAGGACGGCGATCTGATCGTGACCATCGTCGAGAACCCGATCATCAACAGGGTGCTGTTCGAGGGAAACTCGAGCCTCAAGGAAGACAAGCTCAAGGACGAGGTCAGCGTTCGCCCGCGCGGCATCTTCACCCGCGCCAAGGTGCAATCCGACGTGGCCCGAATCCTGGAACTCTATCGCCGATCGGGGCGCATCTCGGCGACCGTGACGCCGCAGATCGTCGAGCTGCCACAGAAGCGCGTGGACCTGATTTTCAAGATCGACGAGGGCCCGAAGAGCGGCATCCTGCGGGTCAACTTCCTGGGCAACAAAGCCTTCTCGGACAATGACCTGCGCGGCGTCGTCGTGACCGAGCAGTCGCACTGGTACAAGTTCTTCTCCTCCAACGCCAACTACGACCCGGACCGGCTGGAGTACGACAAGGAGCAGCTTCGCAAGTTCTACCGCAACCGCGGCTATTACGATTTCCGGGTGATCTCCGCCGTGGCCGAGCTGGCGCCCGACAAGAACGGCTTCGTCGTGACCTACACCGTCGACGAGGGCCCGGAGTACAAGTTCGGCAAGATCACGGTGGAGACCGAGCTGCAGAAGCTCAATCCGAGCATCCTGCAGGCGCTGGTGCCGATCCACACGGGCGAGATCTACCAAGACAAGAAGCTCGAGGACTCGACGGATGCGCTGACGTTCGCGGCCGGCGCCGCGGGCTTCGCTTTCGTGGACGTGCGGCCGCGCTTCACCCGCCATCCCGAGACCAAGACGGTCGACGTGATCTTCGACGTCAAGGAGGGCCCGCGCGTCTACATCGACCGGATCGACATCGTCGGCAACACCCAGACCCTGGACTATGTGATCCGCCGGGAGATGAACGTCGTCGAAGGCGACGCCTACAACCGCGCGCTGGTCGACCGCTCCAAGCAGCAGATCAAGGCGCTAGGCTTCTTCAAGGACGTCGACATCACCGAGACGCCCGGCTCGGCGCCCGACCGCACCGACCTGCAGGTGAAGGTCACCGAGCAGCCCACCGGCGAGCTGTCGTTCAGCGCCGGCTACTCCTCCGTCGATCAACTGGTGCTCGATGTGGGATTCGCGCAGCACAACTTCCGCGGCCGCGGCCAGGATCTGCGCGCGCGGGCGTCCTGGGGCTCCATCAGCAAGCAGGTGGACCTGTCGTTCACCGAACCGCGCTTCGGCGGCCGCGACCTCGGGCTGGGCACCGACATCTTCTACTACGACTACGACCTCAGTCAGTTCTCGGCCTACCGCAGCAAAAGCATCGGGGCCAACGTGCGCGTGAGCTTCCCGATGAGCCTCAACTCGCGCGGATCGGCTGTCTACACCTTGCGCAACGACGACGTCTCGCTCGACTCGTCGCTCTGCGACCCGAGCCAGGCGCTGGTGTCGTTTTCGATCTGCGCCGAGCGCGGCTCCTTCATCACCTCGCTGGCCGGCTACGGGTGGCGCCTCGATCGCCGCAACGACGCCATCAATCCTTCCCGCGGATTCTTCGTCAGCATCAACCAGGACTTCGCCGGCCTGGGCGGTGACGTGAAGTACGTCCGCACCGAAGGGGAGACCGGCTGGTACCACGGCTTCAACAAGGACTTCATCCTCAGTGTCACCGGCCAGGCGGGCTTCGTGGGCGGCTGGGGCGGCGACCACGTGCGGATCAATGACCGCTTCTACAAGGGCGGCAACGACTTCCGCGGCTTCCAGACGGCCGGCATCGGTCCAAGAGACCTCACGTTCGGGCGCAGCGACTCGTTGGGCGGCAAGGCCTACGCGATCGGTTCGATCGAGCTCACCATCCCGACCTACCTGCCCGAGCAGTACGGCATCAAGGCCGCCCTGTTCACCGATTTCGGGACGCTCGGCCTGCTCGATCCGATCGACAAGCTGACGCCGGTGCCCGTCAACCCCAGCGACCTGACCCAGGGCTTCCAGAAGGACGCCAACGGCAATTTCATCCTCGCGCCCAATCCGGACATCAAGGACGATCTGTCGCTGCGCGCCTCGGCGGGGATCAGCATATTCTGGAAGTCGCCCATGGGTCCGCTTCGCTTCGACCTGAGCGGGATCCTCGCCAAGCAGCCCTACGACAAGACCGAAACCTTCCGGTTTTCCACTGCAACCAGGTTCTAAGACACATGACTTCGAAACACGTCCTCACGGCCGCATGCGCCGCCTTCGGCGCCCTGGCAGTCGCTTCCAGCGCCTCCGCCCAGACTGCGGCCGCCGCGCCGGCCAACGCCGGCCCGGCGATCAACGGCGTCTGCGTGATCAACATCGAGGCTGCGATCGGCACCTCGACGGTCGGCAAGTACGTCGACAGCCGCATGCAGCAGCTGGTCGCGCAGGTGAAGGCCGAGCTCGCCCCCGAGCAGTCCACGATCGAGACCGAAGGCAAGGCGCTCGAGTCGCAGCGCGCGAGCCTCGACGCCAAGACTTTCCAGCAGCGCGGTTCGGCGCTGCAGGGCCGCTACAACGCCCTGCAGGAAAAAGCCCAGCTGCGTGACCGCGAGATCCAGGCCACCGAGCAGAAGGCCATCGCCCGCATCGGGCAGGAGATGGATCCCGTCGTCCACCAGGCCTATGCGCAGAGAGGCTGCGGCCTGCTGCTCCAGCGAAACGCCGTGGTGCTGGCCAACCCGGCCATGGACATCACGCCCCAGGTGGTCGCCGGCTTGAACGCCAAGATCACGCAGTTCGCCTTCGATCGTGAGCGCCTGGACCAGACCGCCAGCGCGGCGCCGCCCGTCACGACCGTGCCGAGGCCAGCCACCACCCGTCGCTAGACGCAAACTCGGATCGAGGCGAGGCGCCATGCCCGATCCGCGCTTCTTCGAAGACCTCGGTCCGATCGGATTGGGCGACCTTGCGGCCCTCGCCGGCGCCGAGCTCACCGAGCCTGGCGCGGCGCGGCGAATGATCCGCGGCGTCGCGATCCTCGGCCGCGCCGGACGGGACACTGCGACCTTCCTCGCCGATCGCAAGCACGCGGCGAACCTGCCGGCGTCAGCCGCCGCGGCCTGCTTCGTCCGGGCGAAGGACGCCGAGGCGCTTCCGGAGGGCTGGGTCGCCCTCGTCACCCGCGAGCCGCAAGGCGCCTATGCGGAGGCGGCCGGCCGGTTGCACCGGGTGCGCGCCATCCCGCCGGGCCCGGCGATCGCGGACAGCGCCGAGCTGGAGGAGGGGGTGATGCTCGCTCCTGGCGCCGTCATCGGCCCCGGCGCGCGGGTCGGGCGGGGCACGCAGGTCGGACCGAATGCGGTAATCGGGCCGGGCGTCGCCATCGGCCGCGACTGCCTCATCTCCGGAAACGTGACCCTGAGCTGCGCGTTGGTGGGCGACCGGGTGAAGATCCTCGCCGGGGCGGCGATCGGCGAGGCCGGGTTCGGCGCCACCGTCGGCCCCCAGGGACTGATGGACATCCCCCAGCTTGGACGCGTGATCATCCAGGACAATGTCACCGTCGGCGCCAACAGCTGCATCGATCGGGGGGCGTTCGAGGACACGGTGATTGGCGAGAACACCAAGATCGACAACCTGGTCCAGATTGGCCACAACTGCCGCATCGGCCGTAACGTGGTGATGGCCGCGCATACCGGCATTTCCGGCAGTGTGGATGTGGGCGACGGCGTCCAGATGGGCGGCCGGGTCGGGATCGCCGACCATGTGACGATCGGCGCGGGAGCCCGGCTCGCGGCCGCCTCCGGGGTGATGGGCGACGTGCCGGCCGGCGAGACCTGGGGCGGGTTCCCGGCGCGGCCGATCCGTCGCTGGCTCCGGGAGGCGGCCTGGGTGGGGCGCATGGCCGCGCGCAAGGGGGGAGCGCAGGAATGAGCCGCAAGGCGCCGACGGCGGAGGGCGAATCCGAGATCGACATCACGGAAGTCCTCGCGCGCATTCCGCACCGCTACCCTTTCCTGCTGGTCGATCGCTGCGAGGAATACCGGCCGAACCAGTCGATCGTCGGCATCAAGTGCGTGACCGTGAACGAGCCCTTCTTCCAAGGGCATTTTCCTGGTTATCCGGTGATGCCGGGGGTGTTGATCGTGGAAGCGCTGGCCCAGACCGGCGCGGTCTTGATGTCGAAGTCGCTCGACGTGGACGTCGGCGGCAAGGCGATCTTCTTCATGTCCGTCGACAATGGCCGTTTTCGCGCGCCGGTGCGGCCCGGCGACGTATTGCGGCTGCGCGTCGAGGTGCTGCGCGCGCGCGGCGACGTGTTCAAGTTCCGAGGCAAGGCGGTGGTCGGTGACAAGGTGGCGGCCGAGTGCGAGTTCGCCGCCATGGTGGTGGAGACGTAAGTCGTGGGCAGACATGAAAACGTGAGCATCGAGGTCCATCCCACGGCCCTCGTGGAAAAGGGCGCGGAGCTGGCCGAAGGGGTCAGCGTCGGTCCCTATTGCGTCATCGGCGAGCACGTGAAGATCGGGCCCCGGACCAAGCTCCTGTCGCACGTGGTGGTCGAGGGCCGCACGACGATCGGCCAGGACAACACGATCCGGCCCTTCGCCAACCTCGGCGGTCCGCCGCAAGCGCCCTACAACGGCGAGCCGACGGAGTTGGTGATCGGCGACCGCAACATGATCCGCGAGCACGTCACCATGCACGTCGCGACAGCGGGCGGGCGCGGCGTCACCACCGTCGGCAGCGATTGCCAGTTCATGGCGACGGCCCACGTGGCGCATGACTGCGTGGTGGCCGACCATGTGATCCTGACCCATTCCGCGACGCTTGGTGGGCACGTCGTGCTGGATGAGTTCGTGATCGTCGGCGGCCTGGCGGCCATCCACCAATACTCGCGTGTCGGCAAGCACGCCTTCATCGGCGGACTTGCCGCGGTGACCAAGGACGTCATTCCGTACGGCTCGGTATGGGGCAACCACGCCCACCTGGAGGGCCTGAACCTCGTGGGGCTGAAGCGCCGCGGATTCAGCCGCGAGATGATCGCCGAGTTGCGCTCGGCCTACCGATTGCTGTTCGCGGAGGAGGGGACGTTCCAGGAGCGCATCGATGATACCGAACAGACCTTCGGTCACTCGGCCCCGGTGATGGAAATCATCGAGTTCATCCGCGCCGACGCCAGCCGCCCGCTCTGCCTGCCCGAACGCGAGGTGTGATGACCAAGCTGGGGCTGATCGCCGGCGGCGGCGGTCTGCCGCTGGAGGTCGCCGAGCATTGCCGGCGGACGGGAAGGCCGCTGTTCGTGGTGCGGCTGAAGGGTTTCGCCGACTCCGGGCTTACCGCCTATCCTGGCGCGGACGTCGGGCTCGCCGAACTCGGCCGCTGCATCAAGGCGCTAAAGGCGGCGCAATGCGAAGCGGTGTGCCTGGCGGGCCTCGTCGCGCGGCCGGACTTCGCGGCCCTCAAGCCCGATCTTCGCGGACTTGCGGCCTTGCCTGGCGCGGTCGCGGCCGCCCGAAAGGGTGACGACGCACTGCTACGCTTCCTGCTCGGCGAATTCGAAAAGGAAGGCTTCACGGTCGAGGGCGTCCATCAGGTGACGGCCGACCTTGCGCTCGGCGCGGGCGCGCTCGGTCGGGTGCGTCCGGACGCCGAGGCCTGCGCCGACGCCTCCCGCGCGCTGGAGGTCGCCCGCGCGCTCGGCCGGCTCGACATCGGCCAGGCGGCGGTGGTCTGCCGCGGCCTTGTGCTCGCGGTCGAGGCGCAGGAGGGGACGGCCGCCCTGTTGCAGCGCGTCGCGAGCCTGCCGGAGGCGATCCGCGGGAGCTCGCGCAACCGCGCCGGCGTGCTCGCCAAGGCGCCCAAGCCCATCCAGGAAACGCGGGTGGACATGCCCACCATAGGTCCGGACACCTTGCACGCCGCCGCCGCCGCCGGGCTGGCCGGCGTGGCGGGGGAAGCGGGCCGCCTTCTGATCGTCGAGCGCGAGACGGTTGTCGCGCTGGCCGACGAGCTTGGCCTGTTCGTGGTGGGCCTGGAGCCCGCGGCGGCGTGAAAGACGGGCCGCTGACCGTGATGCTGGTCGCCGCGGAGGCCTCGGGCGACGACCGCGGGGCGGGCCTCGCGCGCGCGCTGAAGCGCAGGCTGGGCGATGATGTTCGCTTCGTGGGCGTCGGGGGCGAGCGGATGCGGGCGGAAGGCGTCGAGAGTCCGTTCGACATCGCCGAGCTCTCCATCCTCGGGTTGTGGGAGGGTCTGCTGGCCTATCCGCGGGTCGTGCAGCGGGCGGACGAAGCCGCCGCCATGGCCGCGCACGAGGCGCCGGATGTGGTCGTGCTGATTGATTCCTGGGGCTTCACGCTGCGGGTCGCCCAGCGGATCCGGCGGCACGATCCCAAGCTGCCGCTCGTCAAGTACGTCGGTCCGCAGGTCTGGGCGACGCGCCCGGGACGGGCCCGGACGCTCGCGGCGGCGGTCGACCACCTGCTCTCCATTCACGCCTTCGATGCACCTTACTTCGAAGCCCAAGGTCTGCCGGTGACCTTCGTCGGCAACGCGGCGCTGAGCGTCGATTTCTCCAAGACCGATCCGGGCCGGCTCCGCGCCCAGATCGGCGCGAATCCCGATGAGCCGATCCTTTTGGTGCTTCCAGGCAGCCGGCCGGGAGAGATCGAGCGCATCATGCCCGCCTTCGAAGCGGCCGTGAACATCCTCAAGGCCGACCGGCCCGGGCTGCACGTGGTCGTCCCGGCTGCGCCGACCGTGCTGGAGCTGGTGAGGGCGCGCATGGCCGGATGGCCGCACCGGGCGCATCTCCTCGAGGGCGAAGCCGCCAAGCTGGACGCCATGAAGGCCGCCACCGTCGCGCTCGCCTGTTCGGGCACGGTGACGACGGAGTTGGCGCTCGCGGGTGCGCCCATGGTGGTGGGCTACCGCCTGGGCGCGATCACCGCGGTGATCGCCCGGCGGCTGATCCGCACTCGCTACATCACACTCTTCAACATCGCCGCCCATGACTTCATTGCGCCCGAGTTAGTGCAGGAGGACTGCACCGGGCCGAAACTTGCGGCGGAAGTCGCCCGGCGACTGGACGACCCTGACCTGCGCGCGCGTCAGGTCGCGGCGCAGTATGCGGCGCTCGACAAGATGGGCCGCGGTGGCCCGGATCCCTCTGAAACCGCTGCCGAGGCGGTGCTGAAGCTGCTGGAGACGCGGCGCGGGGATCAGCCGCGCTTGTCGATAGCCACGTAGCTGCGCTGGGTCGCGCCGGTGTAGAGCTGGCGGGGCCGGCTGATCTTCTGCGCCGGATCCTCGATCATCTCCTTCCACTGGGCGATCCAGCCCACGGTCCGTGCGACCGCGAACAGCACGGTGAACATCTCGGGCGGGAAGCCGAGGGCCCGCAGGGTGATGCCGGAATAGAAGTCGACGTTCGGATAGAGCTTGCGCTCGATGAAGTACTCGTCGCTAAGCGCGATCTTCTCGAGCTCCATGGCGACCTTGAGCAGGGGGTCGTCGCTGTCGCCTACCTCGGCCAGGACCTCGTGGCAGGTCTTCTGCATGACCTTGGCGCGCGGATCGTAGTTCTTGTAGACGCGGTGGCCGAAGCCCATCAGCCGGTAGCGGCGGTCCTTCACGCCCTGAACGTACTCCGGGATGCGGTCGACCGTGCCGATCTCCTTGAGCATGTTGAGGGCTTCCTCGTTCGCCCCGCCGTGCGCCGGGCCCCAGAGGCAGGCGATGCCGGCGGCGATGCAGGCGAAGGGATTGGCCCCCGAGGAGCCGGCGCCGCGCACGGTCGAGGTCGAGGCGTTCTGCTCGTGATCGGCGTGCAGGATGAAGATGCGGTCCATGGCCCGTGTCAGGATCGGATTGGCCTTCCAGTCCTCGGCCGGCACCGAGAAGCACATCCGCAGGAAATTCTCGGCGTAGGAGAGCTCGTTGCGCGGATAGACGAACGGCTGGCCGCGGAAGTACTTGAAGGCGCGCGCGGCGATGGTCGGCATCTTGGCGATCAGCCGGTGCGCCGAGATCGTCCGCTGCTGCGGGTCGTCGATGTCGGTGCTGTCGTGGTAGAAAGCGGACAGCGCTCCCACCGCGCCGACCATGATCGCCATTGGGTGAGCGTCCCGCCGGAAGCCCTGGAAAAACCTGTCGAACTGGTCATGCAACATCGTGTGGTAGGTGATGTTGTGCTCGAATTCCGCATACTCGGCGGCGGTCGGCAGATCACCGTGCAGCAAGAGGTAGCAAACCTCGACGAAGTTCGAGTTCTCGGCCAGCTGGTCGATCGGATAGCCGCGGTGCAGCAGGATGCCGTTGTCGCCGTCTATGAAGGTGATCTTGCTTTCGCAGCTGGCCGTCGAGGTGAAGCCGGGGTCATAGGTGAAGACATCGGCCTCGGCGTAGAGCTTGCGCACGTCGACCACGTCCGGACCGGTGGTGCCCTTCAGAACGGGCAGGTCGTAGCTCTTGCCGCCGATCCCGATCTTCGCCGTGTCGCCCATGCGGATTCCCTCAACCGTCGGAAATTGAAACGCGTGTTCGGGGCCTTATAGCCGTTTAGCGCACGAGCGAAAGCGCATCTGCGATCCGCGCCAGGCTTTCATCCTTACCCAGCGACACCAGCGCGCTGGCGAGGTCCGGCGCGGGCGATCCGCCCGAGAGCACGGCGCGCAGGGCCGGCCCGAACCTGCCGATGCCGACCGCCTCGCGTTCGGCGAACGCGCGGATGCGGGCCTCGAGCCCTGCGACCTCCCAGGCCGGCGCAGCGGCAAGGTCGTCGCGCAGGCGCGCGAGGCGGTCGAGCGTTTCCCGGCTCAGCATGCTGCGGGCCTTGTCCGGCAGCTTTAGCGGGCGGGTCTTGAGCACGAAGACGACGGCGTCGGCCAGGTCGAGCAGGGTCTTGGCGCCCTCGCGGACCAGCGGAATGGTGCGCTCGAGGATCGGCCGATCGGTGCTCTTCAGGCGCCAGTCTCGGCTCTTCAGGATCTCCAGGGTGAGGTCCGTCAGGCGGCCTGGCTCGGCCTGGCGGATGTAGTGGTTGTTGAGGTGGTTGAGCTTGTCCCAATCCAGGCGGGCAGGCGCGCTGACCACGTCCTTGATGTCGAACCAGGCGATCGCCTGGTCGTCCGAGAAGATTTCATCGTCGCCGTGGCCCCAGCCGAGCTTGGCGAGGTAGTTGCGCATGGCTTCGGGCAGGTAGCCCAGGTCGGCGAACTCGCTGACCGCCTGGGCGCCGTGGCGCTTGGAGAGCTTCTTGCCGTCAGGGCCGTGGATCATCGGCAGGTGGGCCCAGACCGGCGCCTCCCACCCGAGGCCGTTGTAGATCAGCGTCTGCCGTGCGGCGTTGTTGAGGTGATCGTCGCCGCGGATCACGTGGGTCACGCCCATGTCGTGGTCGTCCACGACCACGGCGAGATTGTAGGTCGGCGTGCCGTCGGTGCGCAGCAGGATCAGGTCGTCCAGATTGCGGTTCTCGAACCGGACGGGCCCCTTCACCTGATCGTCGATCAGGGTTTCGCCCTCCAGCGGGCACTTCAGACGGACCACGAATGGCCGAGCGGGCGCGTCGTTGGGCGAGCGGTCGCGCCACGGCGAGCGGACCACGCGGCCCTCCGCGCGGGCGAGTTCGCGCTCGGCCTCGAGCTCTTCGGGCGTCATGTAGTCCCGGTAGGCGGCGCCGCGCGCCAGCAGGTCGTCAGCCGCCTGCCGGTGGCGGTCGGCGCGCGCGAACTGGAAGACGGGCGTCGCATCGGGCTCGAGTCCGAGCCACTTCAGACCCTCGAAGATCACGTCCACGGCCTCGGCGGTGGACCGTTCGCGGTCGGTGTCTTCGATGCGCAACAGGAACTTGCCGCCCGTGTGTCGCGCATACAACCAGTTGTAAAGCGCTGTCCGAGCCGTGCCTATGTGCATCATGCCGGTCGGCGAGGGGGCGATGCGGGTGACGACGGAACGCTCGGGCATGGAGGTCGAGGAGGCTGGCGGCGCGCCGGCTGGCGGCGCCTGGCCCGCGCCTCTTAGCACGCGGCTTCCGAGGCTTCCTAGCGCCGCCGAGGCGTTGGCCTGGCTGGCGTACGAGATC
>Ga0207695_10004002_pt1 | contig 20302 bp, 11 predicted proteins | sample KBSC54metaG_FD_184354 | JGI IMG/M metagenome (GOLD analysis project Ga0207695, IMG submission 184354) | Corn rhizosphere microbial communities from Kellogg Biological Station, Michigan, USA - KBS C5-4 metaG (SPAdes) (version 2) | ecosystem: Host-associated > Plants > Roots > Rhizosphere > Soil...
TATTTTCTAATATTGGCCGATTGGCTCAACCGGATCAATCAATAATATTCAGAGCCCTCAGCGTAATCCACAGCGACACCCGACAAGGAGCGTCGGGGGTCGATAGTTTGCATTCTGGTCCTTTAAGAATCATGAGACTCGGAGATTTCAATGGGGTATCAAACTGCCTCCGGCACCATCTTATTAAAAGTACCGCCCGCAGATGTTCTGATGTTCTTGAAAGATGGCTCCAATATCCCAAAATGGGCAGTAGGGTTCGCTGATGATGTCAGGCATGTCGCTGGACATCGCTGGCTAGCACGCAAAGGAGATCGCGAGTTTTCGATAGATATTCTATCATTGAACAATAGCGGATTAGTTCAATACATCCGCGACATGCCGGATGGAAGCAGAGGCGGCGCATCCGTTCAGCTTTTGGATGCGCCGGACAACGGCTCGGTCTTGGTGATGACCATTCCTATCAGTCCCACATCATCTGCTCGCGAATCTGTGCAAATCGTCGACGACGAGCTGCGACAACTTTCGCTTCTACTTGAGGATGGCGCGATCGCGCGATGACCGGCAAATAGCGATAGAAGACATGTCAATATCGTCGCACTGAGCATCACCCGCAGGATTGCAATCGCTTGGCCCCGTTCATCCCGCGCGCATCTCTAGCTGTGGATCGACGTCGGAAACGGGCCCCCGCTGCGAGCGAGGCAACTACCTGTAATATTTGGAAAACATGCGTTGCCGGGGACGAGATAGGCGCCGATCGGGCCCGGGTATGCAAAGTGAGCTTCCACGCGGATTCAATAGCTTGGCAACAATTTACCGGTTCCTACTTTCGGCGCCGATCCACAACCGTCCGTAAGACAGTAAGACATCTGTGTTCAACTTTGCCCCGCGCGCGATCCTCGCCGGAAGCCCGAAAAACCGCCGTTCCTGACCTGCAGGCTCCTGCATAGGGTGCCCTAGAATCTTCCCTCGCTCCACGCGCTTTTTGGGGTCGCATGGTCACGTCCTGGGGCCGGAGATTGATGTCCCGACCGATGGCGAGCAGACCGTCGTTACAGCTTGGAAATCACGCTGTAGTCGGCTCCAAGTTCGGCTTTCAGAAGAGCCTCCAGCTCACGGCCCTCATCGGAAAACGCCGCTTTGGAGTCATCGTCCGGGAAGCCAGAAGATGCTGGATCATCTCTGTTGAGCGTAGCGTCGAATGCATCCGCCCATTTGAGAAGTCGATCCGTTAGCGATTGCGAGATGGGCAAATCGCTAGGATCAATATTGCCCGTCGCTCCAGGGCTCGCCTCCCAAAGCGGATATGATTCATAGTCAGGCATAAGTTTGATCGTTCTCATGGTACGCCACCTGCTGGATTTGCGCCTACGATATATCCATTGCTACCAGTGGTAATCGCTATTCTTTGAACGCGACCGCCTAGATCAATTTCGTAAATCGGTCGGCCAGTTCCCCTGCCTTGATAGCCAACGATCTGGCCTTGAGTGGCGGCTTTCATGATCACACCGGGCACGTCTGCTTCGGAGATACCGGCACGGGCAAAATCATCGCCATGCGCGCCGATGATATGCTGAAGACCGGACGATGTATTGCCCTTCTCTAAGAAAAGAACCTTGCCTCCGGCGTCTCGCCCTGTTGCAACCAAGGCATTCCGAGTAAATTTCACGCCGTTCGCAGTGAGTTCGGCAATATGCGCTTCATCGACTAGGTTGCCTGAGAAAGCACCTCGGAAACCTCCGATGATGCCCATCTTGATTATGCTGGTGCCCTTGAGCGCCAGACCGCCGGCAGTGACAAAGCCCACTCCGCCGGCAGCGGCCTTTTCGGTTGACCAGTCGTTGGCTCCCAGTTTGTCGGAGAGATATCCCGAGATGTCGCTCTTGAAGTGATCGAGGAGCAGGCCGCCGACAAATCGCTCAGGCCCTCCCGCGATCGTCAGGCCAACATTCGCGACGCTCAGAGCGACACCGACACCCGGATGATCCGAGATGAATTGACCGGCCGCGTTCTGGATATCTTCGACGTTCTCGCCGACCCAGATTCCAGCGCCATCGATCGTGCTACCGGCCCAATATCCGCGATGCCCTGTGACCGTAATATCGCCGGATTGGGCCGCGCTGAAATTGCCGTTGTTGTTGATCGATTGCTGGAAGTCGATGACGGCAGGGTTGTCGGAGTTCGCATCCAGGATCGCGCTGACGCTCGCATTGGCACCAGCCCGCGCGTCGGCGTCATCCGAATTAACGACGGCGTTCCGGATCGCATCCCTCGCATCAGCGAAGAGCTGCTTCTGATCGTCCGGCACGCCCTGGTCGCCAAAGAGCGACTGACCGAGCCGATCGACGCTCGCATTCGCGGCGCGGGTCGGCGCGCCTATGCTCGCTATCTCGGTTGCCGCCAGATTCCCGATGGTTTGGCCGACGACGTCAGGGAGGGCTCTGAGGATATTGTCTCCGAAGTCGGTACCGGTGAGCAGAGAGCGTGCGGCAGCCGAGGCGACCGCAGCTGCGGATCCGGAGAGGCCTTCGACAAGGTAGTGATCGGCACCATTGCCGCCCACGTTGGGAAGCGCGCCGAGAACGCCCGCCGACACGCCGGCGGCAGCGACACCGGCCCAGTCGAATTGGCTCTGGAGGCCTGAGGCGAGCGCGACGCCCTGGCTGAGGCCGCTGGCGAGCGCGCCGCGTGCGACGTCCTGGCCGATGCCCGTGATGCCGCTTGCGCCTCTCAAGATCCCAGCACCGCCTATGCCGCCGCCTATGCCCCCAGAGATAGCAGCGAGTGCGACGCCCTTGAAGCTGAAATGATCCTGGATGCCCGTGACGACACCGAACGCCTGGCTCGCGACGCTGGCCGCAGCCCCAACCGCAGCTCCGCCAACGATCCCGGCTCCGACCGCCGCAGCGGTTCCGACCGAAGCGAAGGTCCCGCCAAATGCCGCGGTGAGCCCGGTTGCGTTAATCAGGCTGCCGTCAAGCCCAATGGCTGCGGGTTCGCCGATCACCGTCGGCGCGAGGGCGATCGTCACAGCGACGGCGATGGCGACCATGATGATCTGCCCGATGATGCCGCACCCGCCATGTTTGTGGACGGGTGGTGCGGGTTCAGCCGGGAGGGTCGGCATGGCGTCGCCGATCGCCTCGCCGGGGTTGTAGACCCGGTAGACGCCCGACTGGTTGTGGACGTTGGTGACCTTGTTGGGGATGGAGAGGGTCTGGCCGGCGATCAGCGCGTCGGAGCCGGTGAGGCCGTTGGCGTCCGCGATCATGTACCAGAGGCTGGAATCGCCCCACAGCGCCTGGGCGATGGAGGCGAGCGTGTCGCCGCCGCGCACCGTGTAGGTGCTCGCCGCCATGCCGGGATAGCCGGGCCCGATCGGCTCGTAATTCTCGTCGAAGTCGGCGCTCGAGACCGGCTTGCCGTTGCGGAAGGCGCCAGGCTGCACCGGATTGTCGCGCTGGGCGAGCGCGGTCGCATAGTCGACCCGGCTCGGGCCGTCATTGCCGACGTCGCCGATCCGGTTGCCGTCGAGATAATAATAAAGCTGGCGCGGCCCCATCGTGCTGCCGCTCTTCTGCTCGCGCTCGAGCACCTGGCCATAGGCATCGTTGGTGTAGGTGATGGTGGCGCTGGTGCCGCCGGTCAGGACCGCGGTCTTGAGGTGCCCGTTGACGTCGTAGCTGAACTGCGAGGCGCCCGGCGCCCACTGATAGGCGTTGGGATTGCCAGGATCGGTGCCCTTGACCTGGATCCCGGTCTGCTTGGCCTCGTCCCACCACACATAGCTGTAGGCGGTGTCCTGGACGACCGAGCTGCCTTGCTGTTGCTGGCGGCTGTGGGTGATCACGCCCTGGTCGGTGCCGGTGTAGACGCCGCCGCCCGCATCGGCGCGATAGTCGTTGTGGACGTTGGTGACCGTGTTGCTGCCGTCCGACTGGCGCTGGGTCACGACCTGGTCGGTGACCCGGTTGTCGCCGTCATAGGTCGAGGCCTGGCTGAAATTGACGGTCGAGCCATTGGACAGATATTCGGTATAGGTGGTGACCCGGCCCATGGCGTCGTTGACGCGACGCGAGGCCAGGACGTTGTTGATCTTGGTGTCCTCGAGATAGCCGTCGGCGGTGTAGGTGTAATCCTCGCGGCTGCCGTCGCTGCCGTTGATCGCGAACTTGCGCTGGCCGTCGAGATCGTAGCCGACCTGGACACCGGTCGAGCCGGTCACGATCGTGGCGGTCGAGCCGCTGCCGGAAAGCGTGCCCATGGTCAGCACGAAGCGGTTCATGCCGTCATATTTGTACCAGTAATCCTGGGTCTGCTGGTCGCCGTTGATGCCGTCATGATAGGTGCTGAGCACCCGGCGCCGGTTGCCGACGGCATCATATTGGTAGCTGATCGTCGCCTTGGCGTCGGTGAAGGTCTTGACCCGGTTGAGCTCGTCATAGGTGACGGCCGCAACCTGATAATAAATCGGATTAGATCCCATGCCGGAATAGCTTTCCAGCGTCCGGTTGCCCTCCTTATCATACTCGAAGGTCGAGATCAGATTGAGGCTGTGGTCGATGATGCTCCGGATGTAGCCATTGCCGTAATAGGCATAGCTGATGTTCTGGCCAACGGTGTTGGTCTGCAACACGACGTGCCCGGCCTTGTCGAAGGCGTAGCCGGTGTCGTGGCTGCCATAGTCGCGCGACCAGACGAGCCGCCCGAAGAGGTCGAGATTCTGATAGCTGGTTCGGCCGGATGCGGTGGTCGCGACCTGCCAGCCGCCGAAGGCGCCGAGCCCCGAGTCGTAGATCGCAGAGCCGTCATAGAAGGTGTAGCTGTAGGTCGTGGCGTTCCCGGCGAAGTCCTTCGTCCCCACGACCCGGCCCTTGGCGTCGTAGTCGGTGGTCTCAGTCTGAGTAACCGGTGGTGGCAAACGGTCCGGCATATTCGCGACAATCGCAATGTGTTCTGGACTCTCGGAACAATTGATAAGGGCCTGACCGCGAGTCAGATTGCCGCTGTCGAGTTGACTCGCCATGGCTTCGGCCGCGCCTGGTTCGGCGTTGCGACGAAGTACGCTCGTGTAGAGAAATTGCGCGAACTGAAGGTTGGTCATCGCGTTAACGCCACGCGCTTGGTATTCTGAGCCCGAATAGAATATTTGACCGAGCTGTGCCAACGTCGTGCCGTTGGTCATTGCCGTCATATACGTGTTGAAGCCGCTTGGATCAGCCGCTCGATTAAAAGCGGCGTCATAAAGCCGATAGATTTCAGCTGCATAGGTGGCTTGGACACCAGTCCGCGCATAGGATTGCGTATGAGTAATGCGCTCGCCGAGGCCGTCATAGGCATAATAATCGGTGAGCGCGACGCCGTTGGAATTGCCGCCGACGCGGGTGGGGTGGGTGACCTGGACCAACCGATCCATCTTGTCGTAGCTGTCGGTGGTGACGGCTCCGAGCGCGTCCTTGACCGTACGGGTGTCGCCGAACACGTCGATCCCGTAGCTCACCACGCCGCTGTCGGCATGGAATTCCTTGAGCGTGATGGCGTCGCCATCGCCTTCGCCGGTGCCGGCCAGCAAGGCGAGGGTGTTGCGGTTGCCGTTGGCGTCGTCGGTGCCGACCAGGCGGCCGGCGACATCATAATAATAATGCTCGGTCGGGTTAATGCGGGTCACCACGCCATGCTCGTCGGTGGAATCGACCTGCGGGCCCTGCTTGGTGATCAGGTCGCCCATGACGTTATACGCCATGGTCGTGGTGTAGCCGCGGCCATCGGTCTCCGAGACGATGTCGCCGAAGGCATTGTAGGCCTGCTTGCGGTCGATTGTCGCGGCCGGATCGGGTGAGCCGACCAGCACCCATTGCAGCGTCCTGGTGTCGGTCGAGCGGTCGGCATTGATCGTGACATAGCCGGTGGCATGGTCCTCGCCGCCGATGGGCGCGATCGCATTGCCCGAACTGTCGCGCAGGTCGTAGAAATATTCGAGCGTCGTCGACCCGCTTCCCGGGCGCAGCGCGTCGGCGTTCCAGTTGAACTTGCCCGAGCCATCCTTGGTGAGCGTGACCGTCGAGTAGGCGCCGGTCGAGCCGGCGCTGCGATAATTCAGTATTAATGTCGCCGCATTGCTCTGGGACGGAGCGAAGACGACGGTGGAGGGCAGCTGGTCGGCGGTGGAAGAGGTGCCTACCGGATTGAAGCCGAGCTGCACGGTCCCGTGCGCCTGGTTGACCAGCACGCTGCCATTATAGGTCTCGTAGCGGAAGTCGTAGCCGTAGTTGCTGAGCTTGTCGGGCGTGATGCCGTTAGCGTCCCAGTCCCACGAGCTCGTGCCGGAGTTCCAGACGGGATTGGCGGCCTGGGTCCAGGTGCTGCTGCCGGCCGGCTTGTACCAGAGCTTCATGGCGGTGGCGGCGGGCTGGTTGAAGATATGCACCGTCTCGGGCAGGTCGACATAGCCGGTCAGCGCCGAGGGCTGGCCGCCGACCGTGAAGGTGCCGGTGCTCTTGGCGAGCAGCGAGCCTGAGCCGCCCGCGCCGGAGAAGTCCTCCAGCCAATATTCATACGGACCGCCCCAGCCGGTGACGTTGAGCGCCCACAGGCCGGTCTGGCCGTAGCCGCTGCTGCTGAGCCAGGCGGTTGACCAGCCATTGCTGCTGCCGGCGGCGCGGTAGCGGATGCGGATGCTCTGGGTGCCAGATGGCTGCTCCGAGGCGATGAGATAGTCGGTGCTGCCCTCGCGCGTCAGGATATCCTTGCCAGCGCCGCCGATGGGCTGCGCGGTAACGTTGCTAAACGACGGGTTGCCCGAGCCATCCACGGACAGCGTCGCGGTCTGCGAGTTGAGCGTATTGCCCGACCCGTCCATCGCATAATATTTGATGTCCCAGCCCGTATTGGCGGGCAGGCCATTGAAAGGCGCCGCGTTGGGGTTGATGGTGAACCATCCGGTGACCGCCGCGCCGGCGGAGTTCAGCAATTGGGACGTTCCGATCGACTGGTACGGGCCGGTTGAACCCTGCGGTCGCACGAACAGCATCAGTCGGCTAGTGTTCGGATTCTGTGCCTGGATCTGAAGCGAGGATACCAAGGCGGTATCGCCGAAGGTCGCGATGTTCGATTGGATCTTTATCTGGCCGGAACCCGTTGGGCCGTCCTGGCGAAGCTCGTAGTAACCCCCGGAAGGTGCGGATTGGTTCGCCGAGAAATTGATATAATTGCTTGTTGTAGTGGTGATGAGATGCTCGGTCCCATTTGTGGGAACGAAATATAGGTATGTGGTACCCCCACCAAATTGCGGAATATTACTCGCGCTTATGCTCCAAGTGTAGATTGTGCTATAGGGTGTCTGGTGGGACGCATATTCAACATGAAAATTCCCACCTTTGGATGCTGCTAGACTGCCCGGGGTACCTGAGACGTTTCCGGCGCCTGAGCCGCTGGTGGTGCGTGTGGAGCCGACGGTGACGGCGCCTCCGGTGAAGTTGGATCCGGCGTTGACGGTGTCGAAGGCGTTGATCGCGCCGTCCTGCTGTGCGGCATTCTCGATGCTGGGCTGGACGGTCTCGGTGAGCTGGTTGCGTTTGTCGAAGACGCTCTGGGTCTCGGTGACGCCGCTTCCGGCGGCGACCATCTGGTCGAGCGTCAGGCTGTGGAGGTCGGCGCTGCCGGTCGATTGGAGCAGCAGTGTGGCGTTGCCGTTGGCGTCATAGACATAGGCCTTGGTGACGCCATCGTTGAAGTTGGTCCGCCAGACCCGGCCCATGCCGTCATAGTCGGCGAATTCCTGGTAGACCTTGCTTGTGGCGCCAGCCGCATTGACGCCGCGCCCGGTCATCTGGCCATAGGCGTCGTAGCGCATGTCGGTGGTTTCGCTCAGCGTCCAGCTGGTGCCGCCCGCGAACGTGCCCTTCTGCTGGCTGATCTGGTGGCCGAGCAGATCGTAGCCGTAGAAGTCGGCCTCGGTGACGCTCGAGCCGTCGGATTTCTGGCGGGTATATTGCTGCTTCGCGAGGTGGCCGGCGATGTCGTAGAAGGAGCTGGTGACGAAGCCGCTCGCATCGGTCATCGCGGTGACGTGGCCGGCCTTGTCATAGGCGTAGGTGGTGATGTGGTCGTCGGCCTCGGTGGTGCCGTCGGTGCCGCGCACCAGCTGGCGGATCAACTGGTCGAGCCCGTCATATTGCATGTCGGTGGTGGGCCTGACCGAGGCGCCGGAGCTGTCGACATAGGCGCTCTTGGCGATCTCGGTGGTGCGACCCATCAGATCGTAGCTGTAATCGGTATAATCGCCATTGGCCTGGGTCTTGCGGGTGACCAGCCCGAGGCCGTTATAGGCGTAGGTGATCTTCGCGTTGGTGGTGGCGGTGGTGAGGACGCCGGTCGCCGACACGGTGGAGGCGGCCACGTTGAGCCGGGTCTCGGTCAGGCGTCGGCCGTTCTTGTCATAGGTGAACTGGGTGATGCGGTCGGCGGCATTGCTGCCGGCATTGGTCTTGAGCGCGGCCGGGTCGCTTGCGGTGCTCACCACGGCCGTCAGGCGGTTGGCGTAGCGTGTCTCGGTCGTGACATTGCCGTCGGCGTCGAGATCGTAGGTGGTAAGATAATTCTCCTGGTCGACCTCGGCGATCTTGCGGCCGGCCTTGTCGTAGAAGCTGTAGGTCGCGTTGCCGCGCGCGTCGACCTGCTGGATGACGTTGCCGGCCGCGTCATAGCGGGTCGAGGTGACGATGTCCTGCGTGCCCTTGCCGTAGACGCCGTTGGCGCGCTCACCGACCGTCATGCCCACGACGCGGGTCCCGATCAGGCGATTGTCCTTGTCGTAGCTGTAGGCGGTCTGGTGGTTGTTCGCGGCATTGACCGGGGCGGGTGGGGTGCCGCCGGCATTGGCGGGCAGCGCCACCACGTCGCCATAGACGGTGGCGGTGAGCGCATTGCCGTTATCGTCATAGGTCCAGGTCGACAGCGTGCCGAGCGCGCTGATCTGGGCAACGCGGCGGTCATTGTCGTCATAGTAAGAAAGGGTGCGGGCGCCGGCCGCGTCCTTCTGCTCGATGAGATTGCCGCGCAGGTCGTATTTGTAGGTCTCGACAGGCGTGCTCGCGGTGGTGTTGGTCCGGTCCGCGTTCAGCGTGGCGAAGGCGGTGCCGGTCTTCGAGACCAGGCGATCCATCTTGTCGTAGGCGTAGGTGGTGGTGCGGGCCTCAGCCAGCCCCGAGGCCTCGACCATCTGGATGCGATTGCCGCGCGCGTCATAGGCATAGGTGTTGGTGACGCTGGTCGCGACGACGGTGCCGGCGCTGTTGACCGAATTCTGCGGCAGGGTCTCGGAGGTCAGCAGGCCGCGATGGTCGAAGACGTTGGTGGTGGTGCCCGTGAGTTTGTTGCGAACGGATGTCCGGTCGCCGAAGGCATCGAGCGTGTACTGCTCGTAATAGCCCATGGCGTCGGTGACCTTGAGCACCCGGTCGAGCTTGTCGAGCGTGAAGCTGGTGGTGGCGTCCTCGCTCGCGTTGGCGGTGATGGCAGGCGGAGCGGTCGCAGACGGCGTGCCGCTGACCGCAGTCGCATAGTGCGTGACTGAGGTGACGGCACCGCCCAGCGAGTAGCCCGTCGCCGTCGCGTAACCCATCGGGTCGACCGTCAGCACCAGCCGGTCGAGCTGGTCGTAATAATTGGTCGTGACGCTCCCACGCGGGTCCGTCACCGTCGCCTGGTTGCCGAACGCGTCGTAGGTGAATTTGGTGACGTCGGTCGCGGTGCTGTGCTTGAGGAAATATTGATAGGTCGACACCGTCGCTGACGGCTGCGAACCTTCCGCCCATCCCCAGTTCAGATAGTGGACGAGCGGATCCATATTGGCGGCTGCCACGTCCGGTCGGCCCGCCAGGTAGGCGTTGGTGTTGAAGTCGGGGTTCGGATTGTAGCCCTTCTTCCACCCGATCGTGTCATAGTGGGTCTGGGCATCAAGCCCAGAGGATGCGGCATCCGGATAGGTTGCGAAATACCAGGCGGAGTCGACACCGCTCGCCTCCATGCTCGCGACGCCGACATGAACCTCCCTCAGGACCTGCCCGAGATTGTCGTAGACGTAGAAGGTGCCGCGGTAGTTGTTGGTATTCTCGTAAGCGGTGTCGCTCTTGAATTGCAGATTTCCGAGCGCGTCGTAGCGATAGAAGACCGTGATCGCTTCGGGCGAGCCGGCAGCCGTTATAATGGTGATCGCATGACCCGCCTGGTCATAGTCTGTGTGGGTGGTGGACGCGTCGGCTGTGCCGTAGGCGACTGTGATGTCGGTGACGCGGTCGAGCGCATCATAGGCATAATGAGTGACGGCACCGACGCCGTCGGTCACGTCGGTGAGGCGGCCCGCTGTGTCGTAGACGCTGGTGACGGTGACGGCGGTCGCCGGCACCGTCCCGATCGCCGCCTTGAGGCTGGCGGTCGTGGTCGTGTCGTCGACCGTATAAGCGGACGGATAGCGAATGGTCTTCACCACGCGGCCGAGCGCGTCATACTGGCTCTCGGTGACATAGCCCTCGGCGTCGACCTGATAGACCGGGCGGCTCACCGCGTCATAGAAGGTGCGGCTGATCCGGTTGCCGGTGTTGGTGATCGTGCCTGCCGCCCAGCTCACCCAATTGGCGAGAGCAGGGTCGTTGGTGCCGGTCCAGGTCTGGGCAAACGCGATGGTCTTGATGACGCGGCCTGCCGCGTCATAGACGAACTGGGTGACACCGCCGGCCGGATCGATTGAGAAAGCGAGGCGGTTCGCATTGTCATAGACCAAATGACTCATGCGGTTGGCGGCATTGGAGGCAAGGCCGAGGACGGAGATCTGCCCCACGACATAAGCGAGGCTGTAAGTGCCGTTGCTGGCTGGCGCTGCGATCGAGGCGCCATAGACCAGCGTGTGGAGCAGGTTGCCGGAAATGTCGTAGGCGAACTCCGTCAACCGCGAGGTTGTGCTGCCTGTGCCGAGCGCACCGCTGCTATTCTCCTCGATCGTGTAGCGGAGTTGGCCCACGCCATCATAAACATAGTCGGTCTGACGGTCGGCTGCGTTGCTGCCGACGCTCGCCAGCAATTGCGCGAAGGTGCCCGAGACGCGCAGGCTGGCGGTGGTGAAGGTCGCATAAGCGATGGTGCGGATCTTCTGTCCGGCGGCATCATAGACAGTCTGGGTGAGCGCGCCGTCACCATCGAGCGTGCCGACGAGTTCGCCGTCATTGCCATAGAAATAGCGCGTCGGCCGGTCATGTGCGGCGTCCCCGGTCGGCAGTTGCAGCGTGGTCGGCTGCGCGGCCTTGAAGTTCGCAAGTGCGGTCGGGGACAGTGCCGTCGCATAGGCTGTCGTCTGCAGCAGCCGGCTGGCGCCGTCATAGGTATAGACCGTCGCCGCGCCGATCGAATTGATCGTCTCGATCAGGCGATCGGCATGGTCGTAGATGTTCCAGGCCCAGCTGTCCGCGGCATTGGCGGCGGGACGGAGCGAAGCGAGTGTCACGGCGGCCGGTTTGCCACTTGAATCGACAAGGCTGGCGATTTGCGTGGAACTCAGCTTGGTCGCATATTGAACGGTGTGGGCGATCCGGCCGCCTGCATCGTAGACCGTCTCGGTAAGCGCGCCGTCGGCGGTGATGTCGGCGACCTTGCGGCCGTCATTGTCGTAGAGGAAATAGCTCTTCTGGCCGAGCGCGTTGGTCACCATCCTGAGCCGGCCGAGGTTATCATAGGCGTTGGTCGTGGTGATCGCGCTCACGCCTGAGCCTGCGAGGCTGGTCGAGATCAACTCGCCAGCGAGGTCATAGACCGAGGTGGTGGTCGAGCCGTCCTTGGCGGTCACCACCGACGTGTTGGAGGTATCGGTGAAGACGATGCTGGTGGTCGCACCCGCAAGGTCGGTTGCGCCGATCACCCGATCAAAGCCGTCATAGATGTAGGTCTGCGTGTTGGTCGTGCGCGAGTCGCGCGCGCTCAACAGGTTGCCGGCCTGGTCGTAGACATAATAGGTGCGATCATAGGTGCCCATCCCGTCGATGGACGTGCTCGTCATGTCGTCATTGTTCGTCGTACGGGCATTGAACTTCGGGATCGCGGTTTGCAGCAACGAGGCCCGTGCGATCATCGGCTGGGTGAGGGTGACGCTGCCGGCACCTGCGCCCGCACTGGTCGCGATCAGCTCGAGCCTCGCTTTCGCGGCGCCCGACGGCACGTTGACGAAGCCCGAGATCAGCGTGCCAAACGATTGCGCGCCGGCCAGCGAACCGACGACGGTCTGGGACAGCTCGGCCCCTGTCCCATCGATCCAGTGGACGACAAGCTGCACGGTGCCGACGGCCCCGGTCGCCTGGATGCCGGCCTGCACGGACAACCGCTCCAGGCTGGTGAGGGGCACGAAATGGCTGTCGTCCGTGGCGATCGAGGTCGTCTGCCCCGCCGCGGTCGCCGTGAAGCCGACCTGTGTCCAGGCCTTGCCGCTCGTCGTACCTGTGGTCAGCGCGCCGCTAGTGATGTGATTGGCGTCGGTTCCGACCTTCCAGCCGGCCGCGCCCGACGGGAAATCGGCGTAACGCACGCGATTGACGTTGAGGCTGTCATAGCGGGCTACGGTCGAGATATTTCCCCGCCCGTCATAGTAGGTTTCGGTGACCTGCGCGGCGGTGCTGTCGGCGAGACCGGTACGCCAAGCATCGAGGGTTGTCTTGGAGATGGTGTCGGTGACGCCTGTACCGGTGTCGGTGGAGCGAAGCCCGCTCGTATCGAAGAGGGCGCCGGTATAGGCGGTCTGGGTGATCAGCTGGCCATAGGCATTATAGTCGTAGCTGGTGACCCGGCCCTCGTCGGTGACGGCATAGACGAGGTGGTTTTCGGCATCATAAGCATAGCGGGTGGTGACAGGCTGGCTGGGCAGGCCGGTGCCGCCGGCATCGGGGTCGGGCACCAGGAAATGGGTCTCGGCGACCAGATTGTTGTTGGCGTCGTAGGTCCAGGCGGTGGTGGCGCCGCTCAGATCCTGCCGGAAGGTGCAGTTGCCGTTGGCGTCGTAGCGGTAGATGGTCCGGTTGGCATTGCCGTCATAGCTGGCGGTGAGATTGCCATTGGCATCGTAGGTGTAGGTCGAGACGATGGTTGCGCCGCCCGCGACGGGGGCGGGCTGCTCAAGCTTGGTGAGGTTGCCTGAGGCATCGTACGTCATCTTGGTGACGTTGCCCTGGGCATCGGTGACGGTGGTGATGCGGTTGGTGGTGTCGTAGCTGAAGCTGGTCAGCGAGGAGGTGCCCGACGCCTGGGCCTGGGTCAGCGTCGCTACCCGATAGTCCGAGCCCACCAGCGTATAGGTGATGGCGAGGCTGGCGCCGCCGGTCTGGCTGATCGAGGCGACCCGGTCGCTCGTCCCGTCATAGGTGTAAGTGGTGGTGACCGCCTTGCCGTCGGCGACACTGTTGTCGGTGGGCGTGAGGTCGGTGGTCACCGTCGAGAGGCGGTTGGACGCATCATAGGTGTAGCGCACCCGGGTCTCGGTCGTGCCGTCCGAGCGGGTGGTGACCACCTGGGTGAGGTTGTTGGCGGTATAGCTATAGTCGGTGCGCTCGCCGTTCGCGGTGGTGACGCGGGTCAGCAAGGTGCCGGTATAGGTGAAGGTCAGCGCGTTGCCGTCGGCATCCTTGGCGGCCGTGATGCGGCCGTTGTTGAGATTGTCATAGGTCTCGGTCTGGCGGCTGCCGCCGTCGGTCCATGTCCACACGTTCGACGCGAAGGTCAGCGTATCGTAGGGCCCCGCACCCTCCTTGGACACATAGGCGCTCTTCGTCGCATCCCACGTGTAGACGATGTTGGAGCCGTCCCAGTCGTACCGAGTGACGGTCGAGCCGGCGGTGTTGAGGGTGCCGGTCAGCCCGGTCACGCGGCGGCTCTGGGTCAGCTGCCAATTGTCGCCATTGTCGTCGAGGCCGGTGCCGAGGCTGTTGTAGCTGCGGCTGACATCGTCATCGAGGCCGCGCCCGATGAGCAGCTCGTCCTGGCGCTGGATGGCGAGATTGCCGGTGGCCGCGTTGACGTAGACATTCTCGCCGTAGCGACCAAACCCGCTCGAACCCAATGTCCCACGCGAGCCCAGCACGAAGCTCGACCCCCGCTCCACGCCCAGACCCGCACCCGTGATGACCGCGACCATAAGGAACTCGCCCCCTGAAACATCCCAGGGCATGATCGACGGCTTCCGGCGCCATGCCCGGATGCTACATCCGGCGATCCCGGCGCGAGTTTAGCAATTTCTTTCGAGGCGACGAAAAGGGGCGGCCGGCCATCAGCGCCGCGACGTCCCAAACATAGAAGGGCCGCAAGAACCTGTCCCGGCGATCGGGCCGAGGTGCCCCTTCGTCGTCGATCTGGACAATCGACTTGCCTCCCTGTGCCAGGCGATGGAGTCGCCTACCACGATAAGCCCCGGCGCCGGACCGGTAAGACAATTGATACGACCAGACCGAATATGCCAGCTGAGCTGTTCCCAGCAGCCACAATGAAGGCGAACCCAGTCGAGACGCTACCGCGTCGCGAGGCTGCGGATTGCAAACGCGGACGCCGGACTCAATGCTCAGCCCGCCGGCCACTCAGGCGCCATCCGATTCGCGGACATCGATTCGTGCCGCATGGCGGTGATCTGTAGATTGATCTCGGTCCGTTCGAGGCCCATTTCGGACGCGGTACGAGTGTGGCGTTTGAGGATGGTCATGGATGATGCGCGATTCGAGAGCCTGAGCGATCGGCAGCGCCGCTATCTCCGCCTGGTTGCCGATCTCTGTACATCAACGGAAATCGCCTACCGGGAGAGCAGCACTCCCAAGGCTGTGGACAAGCAACTCAAGCAGGCCTGCGACAGGCTGGGCGTCAGTAGCCGGATCGATGCGGCCCGGCAGCACCGCGACTGGGAGGCGCGGGTAGAAGCTTTCTACCCCCAGGGTAGAACCAATTTTCTTTCACGATCAAGCCTTTGGCGTCTTCCATGGCCGCTGCCGAGCAAGGCGAAGCCGACGAACACATTGAGTCGGCAACAGGTGCTGGCCTGGGCGGCGATCATCTCGATCGTGACGCCCCTGGGCCTGACCTTTGCCGCGATGGTGATCGTCGCGATCGCGGTCATGCTCGGCGTCCATCTGTAGACGGCGCCACGCCGGCGCCCAAGGAGGCCATAGTGAACGAGCTTGCGACATCCAGCCGACTGGCGGCCAACGACCTGCGCCGTGCCGAACATTCCATCGTCAAGGCGACGCGCGATACCGCCCAGTTTCTGGTGACCGCCCTCGATATCAGCGAGGCACAGAGCCTCTCGCCCGGCCTTGGGCATCCAACGGTGCGGGCGACCGTGTCGGCGTTGACCGCCCTGGTCGAGAGCCAGAACCAGCTCGGCGTGCGCGCACATCTGCATATCGAGAAAGCCGGGGTCGCGCTCGGCCTGACCGTCACCGACTGGGGCGCCGGCGATCCCAAGGTTCCCCCCAGCCTGACCGAGCCCGAACGCTCCGCCGCATGACGCTGCTCATTCGGGAGACAGGCCGTGGTCCCTCTGTTTCATGACCATCTATGTCGATCTGGCGGTCGCCTACGACATCACGCTCGTCGCGGTCTGCGCTTTCGCGCTCATCAGGGGCGGGCCGCCCGAGCGCTGGGGGGCGCTGATCAACCTCGTCGGAACCTTCCTGTCGAGCGCGGCGCGCCTGTCCGGTATCGCCAGCTGGGCTCCGATGGAGGGGCTCGTCCTGGTAATCGATGGTCTGGTCGCATTCGGTTTCTATCGCCTGGCGATCACCACGACGCGCTTCTGGCCGATATGGGCGCTCGGCTTTGCCTTCGCCGATCTCTACGTCAGCATCGCGGGCCGGTTCCTGCCTCATGCTGTCCTGCTGGCCTACGAGACCGGCCTGAGCGTCTATTCCTATCTGGCGCTCCTCGCGCTCGCGCTCGGGACCCTTCGGCTATCGGCGGATGCCGATCCTCATCTCAGATCGGGAGCTAGACCGCCATGGCCCCCACAGACGACCAAGAGCGAGTCGGAATCCAGCTCGAGCTCCCCCGATCCGTCGTCGAAAGCGTGATTCTCGCGGCGCGGCGACGGGACCATGACCAACAGGAAGAGCGGGAACGACTGGCAAGGATCATCGTCAGGGGCCGGCAGCAGCGCGCTGCCAGCTTCCCGGCGATTGTCTTCGGTGAGCCGGGTTGGGACATGATCCTTCAGCTCTACATTGCCGATTGTGCCGGCCGGCCGGTCGACGTGTCCAGCCTGTGCGCCGCGACGGGTGTCGCGAAAACGACGGCGTTGCGCCATCTCGACAGGCTCGAGCAACTCGATCTCCTCGAGCGGTGCGCCGACCAGGTCGACGGACGGCGGATCTTCGTCCTGCTTCGCGAGGATTTGCGGCGACAGACCGAGCGGTGGCTCGATTCGATGCGCCTCGCACTCGACATCGGCGCACCCTGAACGAGATCCGGCCGCCATCGCGATATGGTCGGCCCGGTTGGCACCAGTCCCAATTGCGTGAACGTTGCGTCGTCCTCGAATCTGGCGGCACGTCGAGCCCGTGACCCACGCCTTTTCGGATCCGGCCATCGTTCGCCGCCTGGCTCAAGCGGAGGACACGCGATGGACGATGCGCTGTTCGAGGCTGGCGGTCTGCCGTGGCAGCGCGAGCGATCTGGGGGCGGGCCGCCGCCATGGATCGACCGTGCGGAACTGGACGCGCTCTTCGCACGACGCCATCCGCGCGTGGCGAGGCGGGGCATCCCGGATGTCGCTGGCCATCTGTTGCGCGACGATCCTCCGATGCGGCTGCTCGTGCCCGACCCCGAGCGGATGCCGCGCACGCGATCCGGCCTGCGATTTTGCCGGGCCTTTCGGCGGACGAAGCCCCTTGCTGACGATGTTCTGGCCCGCCGCCCGCGACGCCTCCACCCTGCCGGTGATCGCGAGCCCCGCCGCGGACGACGGGCCCGAGACCCTCAATCTTCTCCGCCTTCCCGTGGAGTCGGTGATCTGGCGCGAAGCTGCCGGGCATGAATATGTCGTCATCGGCGATCGCTGGCGTCGCGTACGGCTCGATGCTGTAGGCGCCAGCCTGGCCAGCGGGCCGGTCCATCTGCGCTACGATCTCTCTGGTTTTCGGCGGCTGCGCGCGAGTCTCGTCAGCCTCGGCCGGCTGGAGGCGCTCAAGCGTCTCGGTCGATTGCCGCGCGCCTTGTTCGCGCGCGATCCCGTCGCCGGCCGCTGGATGAACGCTCTCGCCGCCCGGGACATGCGGGCGGCGGGCGCCTCCCAGATCGACATCGCGATCGCCTTGTTCGGCGCAAGCGAGATCGATGCGGACAGCATCGAGCGCATCCGCAAACGCGTGGCGCGTCTGCTTCAGCTGGCGGATCGCCGCATAGCGGCGGGCTATCAGCGCTTCTTCGTCGATTGATGACCCGCTGCCCCGAGCCCGACGCGCCGATGCCGCCGACCGACCCGCGTCAACCCAGGAGGCATCCTGCCATCTGCCAGCGCCAGATGCTGCGTCGCGCGCCGGCGGGTGGGCCATGCCGCCGGTCCGCGGGATCGCGAAGACGGCATGCTGGTTCGGTCGGGCGCGCCACAGCCAGCGGCGGAGGCAAGCATCGAGCAACGGGATGTCGTTTCGCATGTGCCAAAAGGCCGGACGCCGCCTTGGCCGGCGCTGCCGAGGACATCTCGAACCAGAACTCCCGGCGGCCGCGCAACATGCCTCAACCAGCCATCCGGGCCATCATCCGCCACTCGATGTTGCCAGAGTCGAAGCGGAACGCCGCGAAGGATCGCACGCGCCTTGCGCCGTCTCGATCATGCACCCCTCATCATGGCGGCCCCGATCAGGACGCGCGCATTTCCAAGACGGGCCCTCGCACCCGGATCGGGGACCGCGCCGCGAACCGGCCGCTGACAACGATCGGCTGCGCAATGGATACAACAATTTACGTGCGTCGCCCGCATTCGACCATCATGGCGGTCCGGCGTCGCCGTCAACAGGAATGACCGCCGTGGATCCGCTGGCCCATCGCTATCGAGCCCACCAATACACCAGACAGGGTGGAGGACCCGCCGGATTGTCCCGCGCGCTTGCGCCGGGCATTCTCCGCTCGTCGCATCCGGAGCCGGCTGAGCCCGTTAACCACGACCCATTCGCAGGTGCAGCGTTGGACGCCCGCGATGGAGGCACGATGATCAGCACCACGGCGATGGCCCCCCAGGAGTGGGCGACGCGCGTCGAGACCCAGGCCGAGCAGATGCTCGCGCTTGCCGCCGCGACGAACGACGACGAGATGCGCGAGGATTTTCTCGTCTTCGCCGAGAGGCTCGGCATGCACGCCTCCCGGATCTTGGCCGTCCACGATCGGGCCCGTGGGCATCATCCAGGGGACGAGACGTTTTGGACGCATCGTTTCACCGCAGAGCGGCGCGGGCTCGTCGAAGCGCGCGTCCTATCCGGCGCGGATCGTATCGGACGGACCATCCGAGCGCATACCGAGCAGGGCGCCGCGCTTCGCCAGGAGGCGGAGTAGGGCGGCAGGCGATACGCTTCCTGCCGGTGACATGGCAAAACGCCCGCAAACGAGTCGATGGACCGGTCGGCCTGTCGAACACCGCCGCAGATCCTCGCTGAAAATCGCGAACGGGTCTCGCTGCGGCCGGGGCGTTGGTTTGCTGATAGCGCCGGGGCCCGACGCCGGTGCTGGGTCGCGCGCCTGGGCTGCGGCTGTCGCGTCCGTGACACGCTTCCGAATGCCGGCCGACTGATCCTGTCGAGGTCATGACGCCGCGCCGATCCTGCTCGACCTCCGTAGACGGCGGGGGCTGATAGCAGCGGCGGAGCCGCCGAGCGATCGAGCCGGTTTTTCACGACGCTCCGACGATCCTGTCGGCTCGGCAAGAGCCGTCGCCGGCCTCGGGGGCCGAGCCGATCGTGATCGCCTTCAGCTCCTGGAAGGGGCGGGCGCCTCGCGCCTGCCGGCGCGACCGCGCTCTGCTCCGCCCGCCGGGGCGGGCTCCGTCGAGCCGCTGCGCGTCTCGATCCTGCGGACCACGATCGCTGGCGCGGGGGGCAGGGGCGACGGACCGCATGGTCCGCGATGGTTGTCTATTCGGACGCCCCCCCGCCGGCAGCTTCGCTGAGGAAGGAGGATCTCGCGGCCGGCCCGCTCCATCGCGCCCTCCACCGCCTCCCAGCGTCTCTGGCGTGCCGCACGCCGGTTCGGCGGCAACGAGTTGCGTCGTCACCAGGCTCCGCCAGCGCGACACCGGGCCGGCGGCGCCTGTCCGCTCAAAGCGGCAGCGCCGGCCCGGTGTCGCGTGGGCTGCGCCAGGTTCCTCCCGTGCCTGTTGCCGCCGAGTCCGGACGCGCGGCCCTGGAGCCCCTGCGAGGACGGCTCCGGGTGCGATGGATCGGACCGGAACCCTGCCCCCGATCCTCGTGTCGGTCGAGCGGAATGGGCCGCGCTGCCGCGCGGCCCATGCTTCTTCGTCCCTGGCTGGCCGCTGGTCGCGGCCTGGGATGTGCTCGGACCCACCAGGCACGATGGAAATCGGTCAAGAAAACAATGCGTTCGATCGATTATGAAAAGTATAGTATAAGTATAGATGTCAGTCGGAGAGATGAATTCAACTGACGGAAACTATCCATGCACAAAGGAACTGAGCCATGAACATCGGTGAAATGATCCGCAGCGACAAGGGCGTGTCCGGCTATATTGCGGAAGCCGGCTTCGATTTTCCCCATGTGGTCCTCGAGGCGGTCCAGTCGGGCAATCCCCGTGCACCACGGTTCAACCTCAAGACCCGGAGCCCGCGCGGTCGCGACGTGCGACTGGGCTCGATCTGGGAACGCTCGGCCAAGGATACCGGCGAAGTCTATTTCGGCGGCTATATCGATACCGCCCAGTCGGGCTTCGTGCCGATCCGCATTTTCCGCTCACGGGCTGACGACAGTGTCTGGACCATCGTGCGCAGGACCGCGCAGGCGCGGCGGCAGGAGGCCGGGGACATCGGCCTACCCGATCCAGCCTTTTCGACGGACACGCGCTCGGGCGATCACCGCTTCCCCGATTATAACGACGATTGATCCTTTCGGGGAGGGTGATCCTCCCCCTTTCTAACCCATCAGCAAAGGAGCCTTCGCCATGACGAGGCAAGCTGCGCGGCGCGCGCGTGGCGGTGATCCGTCGCGTCCGCGCGACATCTACGCCGAGACCACCGCCAGGATCGTCGCCCAGTTGGAAGAGGGCCACGTGCCCTGGGTCCAGCCGTGGG
>Ga0207695_10004004_pt1 | contig 20295 bp, 19 predicted proteins | sample KBSC54metaG_FD_184354 | JGI IMG/M metagenome (GOLD analysis project Ga0207695, IMG submission 184354) | Corn rhizosphere microbial communities from Kellogg Biological Station, Michigan, USA - KBS C5-4 metaG (SPAdes) (version 2) | ecosystem: Host-associated > Plants > Roots > Rhizosphere > Soil...
CCGTCGGGTCATAGTTGATGTCACGGCAGGGGCCGCTGTCCTGCGGCTGCTCGCTTTCGACCACCAGCGTGCCGGCGTCGACGGTGGGGCGATCGGCCGGCCATGCCTTCGTCGCATCGTTCGTGGGATCGCCCGGCTTGGCCAGGGTCACCAGCAGCTTCCAGTGCAGCGGGCCATGGGCAAGGCGCTGGCGCAGGTCGGCGGCCAGGTAGTCGGGATCGTTCGCCGGTGCGGTGGCGCCGTCGTCCACGGACTCCGGCGCCATGCGCCAGCGCACCGCGTGTTGCGCGCCGTCGGGGGCCGTGAACACGAACGCGTCGAGGCTCCAGTAGCCGTCGGTGGCGAAGCTGGCCGAGGGCTTCGCGGTTTTCGCCCAGGCGCGGAACGCCGCCGTTTCCGGGTGCGTGGCGAAGAATGCGGCCAGCTTCGCCGGATCGGGCTTGCCGGTGGCCGGATCGGGCTGCCCCGCCTGCAATTGCGCGAAGAACGCCTGCGGCGTGGCGACCGGGAACACCGGCATGCTGTTCATGCCGGTGCGCCATTGCTGGCCGTTCGCCAGCGCGAAGCGCAGCGCCATGCTGCGGATAGGCACGCTGCCGTCCGGCGCATACGGGTTGCTGCCGGGAATCGCGAAGCGGCCCACCACCGGCGTGCGCTGGCCCGGCGCGAACACCTGCGCCACCGAATACGGCGCGGCCCCGCCGCTGCTCTGGAAATAGCCGGCCACGCACACGCCCTTCGCGTGGTTGCGCCGATAGCCGGGATGCACGCCGGCGTTCTGCTGGAACTGGTCGACGATGCGCCCGGGCGTCAGCCGCTGCGGCGAAAGCCAGCCGCCGACGTAGGCAAGCGCGAGCGCGCAAGCCGTGGGGACGGCGAGGATCAGCGCCCAGGCGCCCGGATGACGGGCAGGCGGGGCAGTGGGTGCGTGTGGATCGGGCATGCGGGATTCCTTGCCGGGGACGGGGACGAGCGCGGCCGTTGCCGGCCCGCGCCACCAAGGCTTTCGCCGCACGTGCGCGTCCGGTTACATGCTCGCCAGGCTGCGTTCTTCCGCAGGTTTTTCCGCCGCCATGCGGCACCGCCACTTTCCACGCGGGGAAGCGCTCGCCACAATCGGGTTTTCACCGGTTCCGCGAGATCGCCATGAACGCTCCCACCCGCATCGACACCACCCGCACCATCCGCGCGCCGCGCGGCAGCACGCTCACCTGCAAGAGCTGGCTCACCGAGGCGCCGTTCCGCATGATCCAGAACAACCTCGACCCCGAGGTGGCGGAGAACCCGGCGGAGTTGGTGGTGTACGGCGGCATCGGCCGCGCCGCGCGCAACTGGGAATGCTTCGACGCGATCCTGCGCAGCCTGCGCGAGCTGGGCGACGACGAGACGCTGCTGGTGCAGTCTGGCAAGCCGGTGGGCGTGTTCCCCACCCACAAGGACGCGCCGCGCGTGCTGATCGCGAACTCCAACCTGGTGCCGCACTGGGCCAACTGGGAGCACTTCAACGAGCTCGATAAGAAGGGCCTGATGATGTACGGCCAGATGACGGCCGGCTCGTGGATCTACATCGGCTCGCAAGGCATCGTGCAGGGCACCTACGAGACCTTCGTGGAGATGGGCCGGCAGAGTTACGGCGGTTCCTTGAAAGGGCGTTGGATTCTGACGGCGGGCCTCGGCGGCATGGGCGGCGCGCAGCCGCTGGCCGCCACGTTGGCCGGCGCGTGCAGCCTCAACATCGAGTGCCAGCAGAAGAGCATCGACTTCCGCCTCAAGACCCGCTACGTGGACGAGCAGGCGACCGACCTCGACGACGCGCTCGCGCGCATCGCGAAGTACACCGCCGCCGGCGAAGCGAAATCCATCGCGCTGCTGGGCAACGCCGCCGACGTGCTGCCGGAACTGGTGAAGCGCGGCGTGAAGCCCGATGCCGTCACCGACCAGACCAGCGCGCATGATCCGGTCAACGGCTACCTGCCCAGCGGCTGGACCGTGGAGCAGTGGTTCGAGCGCCGCAAGAGCGACCCGGCCGGCACCGCCAAGGCCGCGAAGCAGTCGATGCGCAAGCACGTCGAAGCGATGCTCGCGTTCCATGCCCAGGGCATCCCCACCTTCGACTACGGCAACAACATCCGCCAGATGGCGAAGGACGAAGGCTGCGAAAACGCGTTTGCCTTCCCCGGCTTCGTGCCCGCCTACGTGCGTCCGCTGTTCTGCCGCGGCGTGGGTCCGTTCCGCTGGGTCGCGCTGTCTGGCGACCCGGAAGACATCTACAAGACCGACCAAAAGGTGAAGGAGCTGATCCCCGACGACCAGCATCTGCACAACTGGCTGGACATGGCGAAGGAGCGCATCAACTTCCAGGGCCTGCCCGCGCGCATCTGCTGGGTGGGTCTGGGCCAGCGCCACAAGCTCGGCCTCGCGTTCAACGAGATGGTGCGCAAGGGTGAGCTGAAGGCGCCGGTGGTGATCGGTCGCGACCATCTGGATTCCGGCTCCGTCGCCAGTCCGAATCGCGAAACCGAGGCGATGAAGGACGGCAGCGACGCCGTGTCCGACTGGCCGCTGCTCAACGCGCTGCTCAACACCGCCGGCGGCGCCACCTGGGTCAGCTTCCACCACGGCGGCGGCGTGGGCATGGGTTACAGCCAGCACTCCGGCGTGGTGATCGTCTGCGACGGCAGCGCCGAGGCGGACAAGCGCATTGCGCGGGTGCTGTGGAACGATCCGGGCACCGGGGTGATGCGGCATGCGGATGCGGGGTATGAGATTGCGGTGGAGTGTGCAAGGGAGCAGGGGTTGAAGTTGCCGATGGCGTGAAGAGTATGCCGGGCAGGTGAGCTGTCTGCTTCTGATTGCAGTAAACAATTAATTGCGCTATTAGAACGGGGGGTCTTTCTAATGTCGGATAAAACTCTTCTTGCGTCAGTCGCTTTATTTCGCGAGCTTTATGACAATCAAAAGGATATTTACGATGTCATATCCGAACTAATAAAGGCATCGCTAATTTTTTCCGGCAAATATCAAACAGACGCTACAAGTGCGACATGGCTGATTGAAGAGCATTTCGATTTAAAAATTCCAGAGGCGGTGGTTAATACGGCACTGAATCAACGTCTATGTAAGCGCGATAAGATAATTTCCCGAGATGGCCGTGGTTATGTTGTCAGTACAGATGCGCTCGAAGGTTCACGGCGCTACATTGAGGATTTCAACTTACTCCGGGAACGTCAGGATGAATTCATCGAGAATCTGGAGAAATATATTGAAGGGCGAGGCGTATCGCTCTCGAGTGTGCAAAAGAAAGATTTAGTTACGTCAGTTTGTAGCTATTTTTTTGATGACCAGTCACGATCAAAATATTCAACCGAAATAAGTGGGTTCATAGTTCAGAATAAAGGTAATAAGGATTTTACAGAGAGGTTGAACGCGATTAGGGAAGGGTTTGTGCTTTATGACGGAGTGAGGCATTCACCTGACGTGAGTCAGGATGGCTCTTGGCGTAACCATCTAGTTGTTTATTTTGATACTGAAAATCTTTTTAGTGCCACCGGATTGAATGGCGATTTGCATCGGCAGCTTACTAGAGATTTTCTATCACTTGCGGCTGAGGCTCGTGTAAGCGGAAAGCGGCTTATCACGGTAAAATATTTTGCTGAGTGTCTCGATGAGATTGAGCGATTTTTCTACGCTGCCCAGATGATCGTTGAAGGGAAGACATCTCTCGACCCTTCAAAGCCAGCAATGGTCTCAATTGTTGAGGGGTGTTCAAAGAAAAGTGATGTATTGGAGAGAAAGGCTAAGTTTCTGAGTGATCTTGAAAGGCTCGGTATTGAATACTGTGGTCTTTCAATCGGCGACGTTGATCCAAGATACAATCTTGATGGAAGGGTGTTGCAAGAGCAATTAAAGGGCGATTTGGGGCCTACGTATCGAGATTTTAATGAAGAGAAGTGTTCCGATCTCCTTCAAATGTTTACTAAGATTAATTCTTTGCGCCGGGGGAAAAACTCTGGTCCATTTGAGGCCATTGGTCACATTCTGGTGTCTGAGGGCTTTTTTTCTAGATATTTAGCTCACTACCATGGTGTGGTTGAAAAAGAGGGTGATATAACATTTTCGGTTGACCTTGAGTTCATAACGAACCGATTGTGGTTCAGGCTGCATAAGGGGCTTGGCAGGCATCTTGCGCAGCCTCAGACGTTGAATATTCTTGCAAAGGCTCAGGTTGTTCTGTCATCTCAGATAAATACCGCTATTTACGGTGAATATGATAAGTTAAATAGAAAGTTTTCTTCGGGTGAGATGAGAAGAGAGGAGGCGTTATATCTTCTCGATGATTTGAAGGATAAGGCAAAGTCTCCAGAAAGCATTGATGAAAACAATGTTGAGTCTGTAATTGAGTTTCTTAGTCATGGTGATCTGACCTCTATGCAGCGCGAGCGAAGCATGCTTTTGGCGAGAGTTGAGAAAGGTGATAAGGCTGTAGCGAAACTTGCGAAGCTTGAAAGCGATTCTCGAAAGAGAAAGATAATGCTTGCTAAGATAATTTCTATTTTCTGCATAATTATATTATCTGTTCTCGCCGCACTTATTTTGACAGAGTTGGTCAAAATTACTCTTGGATTGCTAGTTAGTAAGCAAGATACCAGGCTTTCTATTTATGGTTTTGCGATTACGGTTTTGGCGCTTATTCTGACTGTCGTTAACTTTAAGAAAATTGCTTTTCTAATGGAATCAATTTATTTGTTTTTATTCTATAAGGCCAGAGTTTTTTTTGGTGTCGATTTGGATGATTCGGCGGAGGGCGGGTGAAGCTTCTGCTGGTCTGGCCTTTCAAAACAGGCGGAAAAGGTGTCCGGGACAATTAAGCGGACCCTGTTTCTTGGGGAGGAACTTTACTTTGTAATCTGTGTTCTTGATTGATGGATGGATGGATGGATGGTAGGGGTGGGGCGCGGTGTTGGATATATTCCAACGAAATCGTGGGTGACTCTGTTCAACCGGGGCGACACATGCAAGGGGAAGTATTGTGAATAACGAGTTCAATCCGTATTCGGCGCCTGAGGCCACCGTCGTCGACGTCGCCGATCATCGGCCAAGGGAAGTGGCTGGTAAGTGGCTGCGTTTTGGCACGCTTGTCATTGATTACATCTGTTTTTACATATCCGCGGCGTTGTTTGGCCTTATCGTTGGCATGCTGTTTGGGCCGGCAGGCATAGTGGCAATACGGAAAATGCCGAGCATAGTGCTCGGTTCATTGATGCTTCTGAGCTTTTATTGTTTCTTCGAGGGCATTTGGGCACGCACGCCAGGAAAACTGGTCTTCGGTACGGCCGTCGTGAACCTCCAGGGCGAAAAGCCAAGATTTTCACAAATTGTCGGTCGCACTTTTTGCCGCTTTATACCGTTCGAGGCGTTCTCCTTTTTGGGGGATGGCGATGGCTGGCATGATTCCATCCCCAAGACACAAGTAGTGCGAGTTCGCGGGCGTTGATGTTCGTAGCGAAAAGGAGTGAAAAGGTGTCAAGGACAATTAGGCGAAGAACGGATATTTCCGGCGAGTAATCTTGGCGAAGGAGAGCTTCAGCGATGCATCCGAAAGCGTGGTTCGGAGTGGCGGTGCGGGTTATCGGTGTGTGGATGGTGGTGCAGAGCGCATCGTCGTTCGTGTATGCCTTCAACCTGGTGAAAGGTCTGGACAGTCTGCGATCCATTTCGCCCATGGCGATGGTCAATCAAGGCGTGGGTTACTTCGTGGTAGGCCTGTTCCTCATCAAGGTTGCTCCTTTGGTCGTCTCGTGGGCATACCCAAGGAGAGCCGAGATCGACGCGCAGGTGGCCGAAGAGCTGGCAGAAAAGGACGAGAGGTGATAAGCCAAACCCGGGCCAGCTCAGCCCGACCTCGTCAGGTCGTATCCCCATCCCCCGAGAAAACGCACACCCCCAACGCATGGCTCTTGGCCTGGTACATGGCGGCGTCTGCGGCGCGCAGGTAGTCGTCGGTGGTCGCGAAGCCGGCTTGGCTGCTGACCACTCCGATACTTGCAGCACAGGTCACGGTGTGCGGGCCGATCCGGTAGGGGGCCGCGAGGGCGGTCGCCATCTGCCGGGCGCGGTCGGCGGCGCCCGCGGGATCGATGGACTCCAGCAGCACGTTGAACTCGTCGCCGCTCATGCGGGCGACAAGATCGATGGGTCGCACGCAGGATTCCAGCCGCCGCGCCACCTGCTGCAACAGCTGGTCGCCCACGTGGTGCCCAAGGGTGTCATTGACGCCCTTGAACCGGTCGAGGTCCAGCAGCAGCACGGCGAACGTGGTGGTGTCCCCCTGTGACGGTGCGTCGCCACCTTTCGACGCGCCGTCCCGGTGCAGCGCGATGGCGTGTTCGAGGCGGTCGCGGAACAGCGGCCGGCCGGGCAGGTTGGTCAAGGCGTCGTACGAACTGCCGCGTTCCGCCAGATCGCTCAGCGACCCGGCCATGCGCACAGCGATGCCGTCTTCGAATTGGGCAATCCCGCGCCAGTTGAGCCACACCAGCCGCCCCGAGCCATGACGGGCGCGAAAATCCACGGAGAAGTTCGGGTGGCGGCCCGACAGGTGCCTGCGGTAGGCCGCCTCCACGCGCTGATGGTCGTCGGGATCGATGAGCCGTTGCAGGAACTGCCAGCCGTCTTCATGCAGGTGGCCGGTGTCGCTCAGCCCGACAATCTCATGGAAGCGCTGGGACACGTGCAGCACGTCCGTCTGCAGGTTCCAGTCCCAGATGCCGTCGTTGGAGCCGCGGGTGGCGAGTGCGTAGCGGTTGTCGGATCGCACCAGTTCGAGTTCGGTGCTTTTCTGCTCGGTCACGTCGATCATCAGGCCGATCATGCGGTTCGGGCGGCCATCGTCGACATCCACGCGGCACAGGTCGCGCACCCACACGACATCGCCGGATTTGGCGATCAACCGGTAGCTCATCTCGTACGCATAACTGTGCTTGGCGTAGTAGGCGGCATCGTCGATGACCAGGGCTTCCGCCAGGTCGTCGGGATGCACGTGCGCCCGCCAGAAACCCGGGTCGGCCCGCCACTCTTCCACCGAGTAGCCGAAAAGGCGCTCGACCTGCGGGCTGAGGAAGGTATTGCCCACGCCAAGCTCCGCTTCCCACACGACGCCGTCGATGGTTTCCAGCAGCCGCAGGAAGCGCTGGCGGTCCTCCATCAATACCTGCTCGCCGATCTCGGTGATCTCGATCAGGACGCCCTGGCGACTGATCACGCGATCCGCGGCGTCGGTCTTCGGATGCAACTGCAGGCGCATCCAGCGATGGGCCGAGTCGGCGAAGCGCAAGCGGAACACCGACATGCCCGCTCGCAAGGCTCCGGTGTCGTCGGGATGCACGAAGTCGAGCAGGGACTGGCCGAGCGTCCGCTCCACCGGATGACCCGTGAGCTTGTGCCAGGCGGGATTCAAGTAGGTGATGATCCACCATGCGTCCGTTTGCACCACCGCGTCGGGCAGCAGTTGCAACAGTTCTTCGGACGGCGTGAGAGGGGCGGGCATCGGTGGCTTATGCTCACCGAAGCGCGATCGTCCAGTCCAGCCCCTCAAAAACGGGGTCAAAAACGGGGCCAGGTCCACTTATCGGCGCTTGCGCTCACGCATACCCGCTCCCGGCGGCCCCGATGAAATCGACGAACGCGCGCAGTGGCGCGGGCAGGTGCTTGTAAAAACAGGGTCAGCTCAAGCCGGCCCCGTTTGTGACCCGGCAAGGCTAGGACAGAAATTTCACCAGTAGCTGACGCTTGGGCTCGGGCAGGTTGCGGAAGGCGTCGAGAAGGCGCCCCTCGTCGTCGGTGAGACGCTGATAGACGGAGGATTTTTCCCCCACCCCCAGGCGGACATGGCCCCGACCGGTGGCAAGCCATTCGAAGCTGGCGTTGAAATCCTTCGCCAGTTCGACGATGCGGGCAAGCTCGGGCAGGGCCAGGCCCGTGAGCCATTTGCGGGCTGTCTCGCGCGACACGGCGTAGCGGTCTGCGAGGGCGCTCGTTCTTCCGCGTCCTTGCACGAAACGGGCGCGATCCAGCGTCTGCTGCAGGCGGTCCGCGAAATCCTCGTAGGGAGCTGTCATCCAGGTTCCTGTTGTCGCATCGTCGCCACGCGCTCACGCCTTGGGACATTGAGTAGATGCAACGCATTGTTGCGCACCCCCTTTGCGGAAGTGCAATTTATGGTTGTTGATATGAGCAACTTGAAGTTGCATAATGCCGGCCATGAACTGCATCATTGCCGCCGTTGCCGCCGTTGCCAAGGCAGCCGGCTATGTGCGGTTCCAACCTCCCGACTTCCCGTCCGTCGTCATGCCATGGACGGGCACTGCGATGGAACCAGGAGGCGATCATGTCGACGTTCGATTCGGATGACCCGGAAACGATGGGCTATTTCCTGCCGGAGGACAGCCAGCTGCGGCTGAAGAAGCTGCGCGAGTACGCCGAATTCCTGTCGCATCTGGCGCAACCGCGCAGGGCGGATGCCGAACAGGAATCGATCCCCGGGATCAGCGCGGGGGAAGTGGCGATCTGCCTGGAATTGTTGGCGGAGCAGATGGGGCTGGTGCTGGACGACATCGCGTGGCCGGCCTACCGGTCGGAAAGTGAGGCTGCGGCCGTGGCCGGCGCGGAGCCTGCGGCCGAAGAGCCGGTGCCTGACGAGGCGGGCGCGCGCTACCTCTTCGGCGTCACCCTGGATCAGCTCGATGAGATTAACCTGCTGCTCGGGATGGTCCGGGCCCATGGCGATGTGGTGATCGCCAGCCATGAAGCCGAGTTCGCCGACCACACGCTGTCGCTGGTAGGGCATGCCATCTTCTGCGATGCGCAGAAGCTTCGCGACATCCTCCGCGACGTGAATGATCAGCGGCTGAGGCCGGCGCGCGGCACGCGAACCGGCGTGTGCGAGGAGCGGGCCGCCTACTACGCGCTACCCGCGCATTTGCCCATGGGCAGCATGTCGCCCATCGTGCGGCAGCTTCCGACTTATCAGTAGCGGGGAAAGGTGTCAGGGACAACTTCGGGGGCTTGCGGGGACGCCCGATCTTGAGCGGTTCGCTCGCTCGGGCTGAGCCTCGATAGCGGCATGGACGACAAACGGAGGCAGGCTCACCTGCCTCCGTGTGGGAGTGCATCCGACTCACTTCGATCGTTCATCACCAGTCGATGACAACAGGCAGGTGGTCCGGGCCCATGCCGGCCTGTGTGATCAATTGGTGGAATATCTGCCTGTCCGTTGCATCCAGCCTGTCCCGATCCTTGATGCGCTCGCGAAAATCCGCTATCGCTTCTCTGGCGTGGCTGACCTTGCTTTTGCTTTTCCCCAGGCTCTCTTGCTTGGAGGCGATGGCTTCCAGTCGAACCCACGGCATATTGCCGCCGGACAGGGCGGCGCCCATGGCCTCTTCGCTCTCGCGGAGGCCCTCGTCGAGCGTGGCGACGGTTTTGTCGACGCGCTGCAGATACTCGTCCAGCAGGGGCAGGACGCTGCGGAGATAAAAGACATCGGGTACGAAGGCGGACAGGGAGACACTTTCCGTGAGCGTCCCGAAGACACAGGCGTAGTCGAGTGTTTTCGCATTTGCCGCGGGTTGCATGATCTGGTTGGCGGGGATCCTCGGATACCGCGTGGGCAGCGCCGGGGCGACGATCTTTCCCCCGAAGCGCTTGGTGACTTCCACGGCATCATCGGCTATGAGGTTCCAGTCAGCCAGGGCCATCACGCCGCTTCTCGGCCATTTCGGCGGACTGGTGTGCATGTTTTCCCGCATTTGCTGACATATATCCCCCAGGCACGCGGCGCCGGACGTACCCAGATCCGACTTGATGTGCGTCACCAGCAGGGGCGGTATTCCCGATCCGGGCGCGCTGGCGACATGTACCACGCCTCGCGGTTTGTCGGAAAAGGATGGGAAATAGGCCGTTGCATCCGTGCAGGTGTGCCCGTGCTTCGTGAGGATCGCGTATTTGAGCGAAGTGCCATCGCCGTGGATGCTCGGCAAAAAGCTGCAGTTGTAGGCGAACTGGTCGATGGAATCTTCGGAGGTGACTTCCAGAAGAACCACGGCGGTCACGTCGTACTTCTGGATGCAGCTTCCGATGACTTCGTTGATAAACGCGTTTTTCGATGAAAAGGCATCCTGGAAGCCGCTGGAATGCTCGATGTTCCACAGAAGAATCGCAGGCATGATGTCTCCTCTATGCCTCAATGGCGCTGGCGCTTGGCTGAAATCCCGTCATTCATGACCGTGGTCGTCCGACGCGTGGATCACCGGGTCGGATCCGCTGATCCACGGTCTGTGATCCGGAGCGAACCTTGATCCTCCGGTTGGGGCTGGCTGGCGAACATCGCCACGACAGCCTGGGGAAGCCTGCGACGCGCGGCGTTCACATCACCACACAGCCGCAGCACGGCTTGGTCTTTTTGAGTGTGTCGGCCATGTGGCTGTCTTGGCTCACGCGGGACGAGCGGCGCTGCTCCTGGTGAACCGCTGCAGTTTTTGCTTCGGGCAGTTCGTGCATCCAGGCCGAGTTGAAATTGCGGCCGCCGGGATCGAGCTCGGCCGGCGCACCGCTGTGCAGCCGGCTGAGTTCGGCCAGCCATTCCGCGGCAGTACCGATGAACACGCGCGGGTCGCCACCGAACTGCGCGATACTCGGGTCGACGATAAGCCGGTTGTCATCGGCGTCGCCGGTCCAGAGAGCGGCCATCGCAATGTGGTTCTGGGCGTAGTCGCCTCGGACCAGCGCGTGGATCGGATAGCACTTTCGCGGCGCGTTGCTCCAGAACAGCGCAGCCGTGCACAGCTCGTCGCTGACCCGGTCGCATGAGCCCCTTTCGGCAGACACGAATTTCAGGGCTAGAGCGTGGATGTAGTCGTGATCGGGTCTGGCCATGGGCAAACCTGCATTGTTTGGGAACCGTTCCCGACAACTATGTAATGCGCAAGAACGCGGCCCATCCGGTCAAGTCCACGGAAAAGGCGCCTGGGACGGTTTCAATGCAGGGTCGCGCTCACTTTTCAGTGAAGGATTGAAGCTGGTGTCCGGCTTTCGTCGGCTCGACGAATCGTTGCCAAGGGCCTTTCGGCAGTGCCGCCATGCGTTGATTGCTGCTCGGGTGCCGTTCGCCGATTCCCGGGTTTGCTTGTTGGGTTTCTGCTGCACGCCGATACGTTGGCCGCGCGCATTAAACCCTGCGCGGCATCGGGGCATCTCATGGCAAGCCGCGTGGCCACGCCTTGCCGGTTTCCCCCGTTGATCTTCCCCGCACAGGCGATCCCGATGAAATTCCTGCTTGGTGTCTTGCTCGCCGCTGGACTATCGATGATGGCCCCGTGCGCGCGGTCGCAGCTTGCACCCGGCTCGGTGGATATGCACTGGGACGAAGGCGCGAACGACTGCACCATGAAGCCGCACCCGCCCATCCAGGTGCATCCGTACAACGACCGCACCTATATCTTGCGCGAGAACCTGTGCGCCACCTTCGAGGCGCCCTTCATGTATCTGCTGGTGGGTTCCAGCAAGGCGCTGTTGATCGACACTGGCGACGTGGCCGACCCGGGACGGATGCCGTTGGCGCAGACGGTCATGGGGTTGCTGCCGGGCGAGAGGGCGTCGAAGATGCCGTTGATCGTGGTTCACACACACGGACACCTGGATCACCGCGCCGGCGATCCGCAGTTCGAGCACCTGCCCGGTGCCACGGTGGTTCCCGCCGACCTCGATCACGTCCGATCCTATTTCCATTTCACCGATTGGCCCAACGGCCTTGCCCGGATCGATCTCGGCGGCCGGACCATCGACGTGCTGCCGGTTCCCGGCCACTACCCCTCGCACGTCGCGTTCTACGACCGCAATACCGGACTCTTCTTCTCGGGGGATTTTTTCCTGCCGGGGCGCCTGTTGATCGACAACACCGCCGCGGCCCAAGCCAGCGCGAAGCGCGCGGTGGATTTCGTCGAGAACCGCCCGATCAGCCATGTGCTGGGTGGTCATGTCGAGATGGATCGTGCCGGTAACACCTTCCCGTTCGGGTCTACCCATCACCCGGATGAGCGAGCCCTGCCGATGACCAAGGCAGACTTGCTCCGCCTTCCCGCCATCCTGGATGGATTCAACGGTCTCTATGCCGAGCACGATGGCTTCACCATCATCCATCAACCGCACGAACTGATGACGTTGGGCCTGGCGGCCTTACTGATACTCGTGCTGGCGATCGTGCTGGTGCGTTGGCTGGTGTGCCGCTGGAGAAACATCCGGCGACAGCGCGCACTTGCTGCGGCTTGATGACGCGATTCCTGCGGCAGCTCCACGCTTCGACAAAAGCAAAGGCCCGCATCGCTGCGGGCCTTTGCAATGGCTGCTTGCGGATGTCTCAAACGCTGGGCCGATGCCTTTCCTTCACCTCGCGAAGAAGTTCAAGCATGTGTTCCCGCTGCGCGCGCCGCTTCAGCTCCTGCGCTTCAAGCAACTGCTGCCGCATCGTCATCGGCCGCAAGGCCCGGTCCGATGCAGCCGTCGATGACGGATGCATGATGTGCGTGAAGTAATGGACCCATGCCCGGAAGTGCAGCGGCGATTGGGGGTGCGATTCGAGTTTCATGGTCAGGACCTTCTGCGCATGTCACGGCCAGAGCGATGAATCTGCGCCAGCGATCGTTAGCCGCCAGTGACGTTATCGATAAGGCATCTGCCTGCACGGAAGAGGGGCCGGAAAAGGGCGCTGGGGACACTGCCGGACCCGGTCCATGAGTCGGCCGGGTTGCGAAAGGCCGGTCCTGAACCTGCTCTGGAGATCTTCCGATTCCTGACATTGGCCATCTTGGGCCCGGTGTGCTGCGCCCCCATGGTTTTCGGGAAGTGGCTGGCGATGATGGAGAGCGGAGCATGAAATCCTTTGGCAAGGCGCCGCAGGGCGAGCGGCTGGAGCGGCTGCACGATCTGCCGATGTGGGACGGCGAGCGCTTGCGCAACATCCATCCGATGCTGCCCGGCCTGCGCGATCCGCAGGCGGCGCGACCGACGCTGCGCGAGTTCCTGTGCGGCGACGACAACCGCACGCCACCGCAGCCCTTGCCCGCGCATGACCCGCGCGAGGCGTGGTTGCGCAAGCCGGCGAGCGGGTTGCGCGCCACCTGGCTGGGCCATTCCACGGTGCTGCTGGAGATCGACGGCTGGCGAGTCCTCACCGATCCGGTGTGGGGTCAGCGTGCCTCGCCGTTCGCCCTGCTCGGGCCGAAGCGTTTCCAGCCGGTGCCGGTCGGCTTGCGCGACCTGCCCTCGATCGATGCCGTGGTGATTTCGCACGACCATTACGATCACCTGGACTATCCGACGATCCGCGCGCTCGCGAAGTCGAAGGTGCCGTTTGTCACCTCGCTCGGTGTCGGTGCGCACCTCGAGAACTGGGGCATCGCGCCTGCGCGCATCACCGAACTGGTGTGGTGGCAAAGCCATCGCATACCCGGCACCGGCCTCACCATCACCGCCGCGCCTTCGCAGCATTTCTCCGGCCGCGGCCTGAAGGATCGCAATCAGACGCTGTGGTCGTCGATGGTGATGGCCGGCGAGCGCCATCGCGTGTTCTTCAGTGGCGATACCGGGCTCACCACCGAATACGAATCCATCCGCGAGCGGCTCGGTCCCTTCGACCTGGTCATGCTCGAAGTCGGTGCGTTCCATCCGTCCTGGGGCGATATCCACCTGGGGCCTGCCAATGCGCTCGCGGCGCATCGCCTGCTCGGCGGCGGCGTGCTGATGCCGGTGCACTGGGGCACGTTCGCGCTGTCCACGCATGCCTGGGACGAGCCGGTCGAAGACCTGCTCGCCTTGGCCGATCCCGACGACACCGCGCTGCTGTTGCCGCGCCTCGGCGAGCCGGCCGAACCCGTCGAGCGCCGCGAAGTGCAGCCGTGGTGGCGACGTGGCCAAGCCGTGGGCGACAGGTCGTTGGTCAAACCCGAACCGCCCGAGCCCGCGATCAGCGGGCGGTTGAGCGACCAGTTGCCGTGGCCGCTGGATTGAAGGGCGTCGCATCGGAGGCGGCCCCGATTCCGGAATTCCCTCCATCCTCTTCGGGCGCCATTACCGCTGGTGGTCCTCGAAGACTCAGAACTGGTAATCGACGCCGAGGCCGATGCCGTTGGAGCCGAGGCGGATGACGTTGCCGTCTTCCCGGCTGCGTTCGTCCTGCCCGAGGTAGCGATGGACGACGTAGGCGACCGCCTGCCAGTGCGGCGCGAACCGGTACTCCAGACCCAGTTCCTCTTCCTTGTCGGTCTGCGCGAGCCGCACCTCGCCCCCTTCGGTGCGCAGGCTGTTGACCCAGGGCAGCCGCCCCATCGTGACGTCTGCCGTGAGCTTCAGCGCATCGGTCAACGGATAGCGCAGGTGCAGGCCTACCATGGGCACGGGCAACTCCTGCACGTAGAAGTCCTCCTTCAGTTCGTGACCGATGCTGTCGGCGGCGATGGTGCCGTCGAGCCTGAAATTGAGCATCACGTAGGTCGCCCCCACGCTGCCCCACAGGCGGCCGCCGTTGCCGAAGTCGACCAGCCGGTGCCAGTACGATGCGTCGAATGCGATGAAGTCCTGGAAATGAGTGGTGGTATCCAGGCGTCCGGGGGCGATGGTGGTGCCGTTGTAGTACACCGGTGCGTCGATCAGCGCGTGGCCGTTCAGTCGGCTGGTGGAAAAGCCGAAGTGCAATTCGCTGGTGTCGGAAAGCGGCTTCCAGGCATTCAGCCTGATCGTCTGCATATGGCTGACGCGCAGCCCGTCATGGATGGACAACTGCGTGCCCTGGATGGCGTTTTCCCGCACGCGGACCCAGCCGTTGGGTACGGCCTGTTCGGCCTGGACCGCCACATGCCAGCTGTCGTCGTCTGCGTGAGCTGGGAAGCTGACCCATCCAGTGGCCACGAGCAGCACGGCGGCGCTGCGCAGGATGGATTGCGGAAAGCATTTCGTTCTGGACATGACCGGGTGGCACGGGGTTTGGAAGCCACCTCGCTCCGACATGGGACCCTGAACCTGTATCGCCAGTCTACTCTCCGTAAAAAGGTGCCAGGGACAATTTTCGTTTCCTTCGGCGGACCTACTCGGACCCGGATTTCGAACGATCGGGCATGCGAGTCAGGACCTGTAGGTCGGCCTCCGGAAACTGCTTGACCACAGCCTGCACGCTATCCATCGGTGCCCCGCCCAAGGTCTCGGAGAAGAATCCGGCCAGCAGGCGCACGGTCAGGTCCAGGCCGCGCGTGCCATCGATGGAGCCGTAGCGGTTTTCGCGCAGCTTCCGCGGCATGGCGGAGGCGGGCAACAACGCCGAGTCCTCGAAGTTGGCGTGGAACATGCCACCGACGCGGACTCGAAGCGCGCGCGGACTGCGACTGGCGAGATGGCGCCAGAGGCGGTCGCGGCGGACTTCATTGCGCTCGGTGTCCCAGTCGCTCTTGGGCTGGGCGGGCCGGTCCGGTGGCTGCGACGTGACGTACAGCAGCGGCACGCGTGGCTGCTCGACCGCCGAGGGGCCGGCGTAATCGCCGTCCAGATTTGCCGCGGCGCGCACCTGTGGCGCGCGCGCCGCCGCAAGCATGGCGGCAGCCCCGCCCACCGAATGGCCAAACACGCCAACGCGATCCAGATCGAGGTGGCCGGCGTATGCCTTGCCCGCCGACGCGTCCAGCGCAGGCAGTTCGCCGGTGGCCGAGACGATGTCCCTGGCCATCGTGTCGTAGCTGCGATCATCGAGCGGCATATTGGGCGCCATCCGGTTCCCGGCCAGCGGAACGACTTCGGCGATGCCGGGGGAGGCCATCGCCAGCACGACGTAACCGCGCGAAGCCAGCCCTTCGAGCAGAGCGCTGTAGTTGGTCGGCAGTTGGTGATAGCCATGCGCGAAAACCAGCACCGGGAACCGACCGGGTGCTGCAGGTGCATCGCTGGCGTGCCAGTGCGCCGTCAACATCGCCTTCGCTGCGGCAACTCCAAGCCTGCGTTCAAGGCTGGGCCGATAGGCGTCAGCCCACGCCCCATCCAGTGCGACGCCTTCGACGGCGGGCGCTTGCGTGGTGGGGTAGTAAAGCCAGCCCCTCAACTCGCGCTTGCCCGATGGCGTGTCGGCATCGCTGCGCGTGGTATCCGTCCATGCCAGCTCGCTGCGACCCACGCCATGTCCGGCCGGCACGGGAGTGACCGGCGCAGCCACATGGGCAGGCGGTTGCTCCGCAGGCGTACAGGCGGCAAGCGAGGCCACGACGATTGCGGTTGCAAAGCTCGCCCGGACGACGAGTTGGCGCAGAGAGGGTACTGGCATGCAAGCACCGGCCGCAGAGGGATGTGGCTGCATGCTGGGATGCTTCGACTCGCCGTGCATGTGCCATTGGCTGGAGAAGCAGAGGTGCCAGGGGCAATGCCTGGACCTGATTGGCGAAGACGCTCAGCCAGAGATTCCGTTCGCGCTGAGCGTAGCTTGCGATAGCAAGCGAAGTCGAAGCGTCAGGCAGTGATTACCCTTCGACTTCGACCCTGCGGGCCTACGCTCAGGGTGAACGGTGGGACATGAGCTGAGCGTCGTCACTAATCAGGTGCCCGGAAGGCTGGCCGGGTGTTCGAATGGTTCCCGGTGCGATTCCTTGGAGTGCGCTCCCGTCAGCCGGCCGGCGGCTTGCCGGTGAACACTGCCAACTGCCGCGAACGCTCGCTTGTACGCCGGCCGCGCTTCACCGCGCGCGACATAGGCGGCAAGGCTAGCGAATTCATCCAGCAGGCCCGAGGGCCTCAGCCGCTGCAGCGTGTGCACCATCATCAGGTCGCCCGCGCTGAACGCGCCGTCCAGCCAGTCGGCCTCGCCGAGGCGGATGGCAAGCTCGCCCATCCGGTGACGGATGCGATCCTTGATGAGCGGCAGGCGCTCCCCGGTCCAGGGCTTGTCGCCTTCCGCGAACTTCGCGGTTTGCAGTTCGAGGATGGGCGGCTCCACCGTATTGAGCGCGGCGAACATCCAGGTGATTGCGCGTGCCCGGGCGTTCGCGTCCTGCGGCAGCAGGCCCACATGGTGCTGCGCGATGTGGAACACGATGGCGCCCGATTCGAACAGGACGAGTTCGCCTTCCTCGTAGGTGGGAATCTGCCCGAACGGGTGCAGCGCGCGATGCGCGGGTTCCTTCATTGCCTTGAACGAAACCAGGCGAACGTCGTAAGGCTGGCCCGCTTCTTCGAGCGCCCAGCGCACGCGCATGTCGCGCGCGAGGCCCTGGCCGCGGTCGGGCGAGCTTTCAAAGGCGGTGATGGTGGGGATCATGGGGAGACTCCTGGTGCCTTCAGCTTGGAGAAAAGGTGTCTAGAAAAGGTGTCTGTCTAGAAAAGGTGTCAGGGACAATCCTTGGAAGGCTGTCTGTGCGTGCGAATGGTCCCTGACACCTTGCTCCCTCATTCCTCGAGGGGACGTACCTCGGACTCGCCCTCGAACCCGGGCCAGTAGGTGCGGTGCAGCTCCATGAACTTCGTGGCCAGCTCGACGGCGTCCGCGTGCGTGGGGGCCTCGATCAGGGAATACCCGCCTACGACCTCCTTCGCCTCGGCGAATGGACCATCGGACACGATCACCTTGCCGCCGGTGAGGCGGACGCGCGTTCCCTTCGCGAGTGGTTTCAGCCCCGCACCGTCGATGAACATGCCCTTTTGCACGTATTCCGCGATGAATCCACCCATCGCTTCGAACAGGGCGGGCGGGACGTCGCTGTGGTCATAGTCCGTGGGGTGCTTGATGAACATCATGTACCGCATTGCGTATTGCTCCTTGGGGGTGAAAGCTGGAGTGAAACCGGCGGACCTTGCCGGCCGGGGCGGCGGCCGCGTCGAGGCGTGCCACGGTTACCACGAATGGCGTCTGTCGAAATCGACACTACTGTCGAAATCGACGTTGCAAGACAAGATGCATTTTGAGTCGCAAGTCTTGCCCCATGCTCGGCGACAGATCGTTGCCATCGTCAGCCGCGCCGCGCCGCCTCGATCGCTGCAATATCGATCTTCGTCATCGTCATCATGGCGTCGAACGCGCGCTTGGCCGCGGCGGGGTCCGGGTCGGTGATCGCGGCCATCAGCATGCGCGGGGTGATCTGCCACGACACGCCCCACTTGTCCTTGCACCAGCTGCAGGCGCTGGCCTGGCCGCCGTTGTCGATGATGGCGTTCCACAGGCGGTCGGTTTCGGCCTGGTCGTCGGTGGCCACCTGGAACGAGAACGCATCGGTGTGCGGGACGCCGGAGCCGCCGTTGAGGCCCAGGCACGGGATGCCCATGACCGTGAACTCGACCGTCAGCACGTCGCCCTGCTTGCCCGCGGGGTAGTCGCCGGGCGCGCGATGGACGGCGCCCACGGCGCTGTCCGGGAACGTCCTGGCGTAGAACGTCGCGGCGTCGAGGGCAGTGCCGTCGTACCAGAGGCAGATCGTGTTCTTGCTCATCATGGGGATTCTCCTGGTGTGGAGCGCGGAACGCGCTGTTTCATTGCCGGCGGCGAAGACGGCTCAGCCCGGGATCGTCGGTTCCACCAGCCGTTCCAGCAGGGTCAACGATTCCTGCCAGCCGAGATAACACTGCTCGGTGGGGATCACGTCGGGGATGCCGGCCTGCTCGATCTGCACTTCGGTGCCGCAGCTCACCTCGCGCAAGGCGATGGTGGTGACCATGGTGCCGGGCAGGTTGGGGTCGTCGAAGCGGTCGTCGTGGACGATGCGCCGGTTCGGCTGCAGTTCCAGGTACGTGCCGCCGAAGCTGTGGCCGTTGCCGCTGCTGAAGTTGCTGAAGCTCATGCGGTAGCGGCCGCCGACGCGCGCGTCGAGCTCGTGCACGGTGCAGGTGAAGCCGTCCGGCGGCAGCCACTTGGCCAGCGCGGCGGGATCGAGGAAGGCGCGATAGACGCGTTCGGGTGGAGCGGTGAGCACGCGCAGCAGGCGAACGGTGCCGGACATGGTGGATCTCCAGGTGGGTGGCAAGGCAGTCTTCACTGTGACGACGAACGGGCGAGCCGCACATCGACACGGGTGGCGTACCGATTTTTCCGATCGTGCGTGGTCATCATGTCAGCACGCGTGTCCGTACCGCGTCCGATGTCCGCTGCGAGTGTCCGCGGACGGATGTCCGCTCGTTGATGGTCGACACGAGAATGGCTTGGGAATGCGGGTTTCCGGGCTTCGTCTGGGTTGGCACGGTGCTTGCCATATCCATCTCGAAAGCTTCATTTGCACTCAAAGGAGAGCCGTCATGAAATTCGAGACCCTGATGCTGCAGAGCCTGTTCACCGCTTGCCTGCTGATCTGCGTGATGACCGTCGGCGGCATGTTGCTGGCGTGAGCGGATCGAGGCGTCGGCGAGCTTCGCCGGTCGCTTCCGCGCATGCCGCTTCGTCTTGCGCGCATGCCTGTTCTTTCGATGTTGTTGCGGATGTGTCATTCGGCATGCATGACCTCCTGCCCATGGGAGTCGGTGTTTCCGGGCAGTAGTCTGCGCGCCGTCATCCGACGAGATTTTCATCGGGTGACGGCGGATCGATGTGCATCGAGAGTTTCCGGCGACATGCCGGTTTTGGGCGGCACGGTCCGCCACGTTTCACGGGCACATGGCCAAACCCCTGGCGTGCCCGTGCTTTCCCCCACTGATATCAAATGGAAGCCATAACCATGAACAGCATTTTCTCGAAGCAGCCTGTTTCGCGTCGCCTTGGCCGTGGCCTGATGCTGGCCGGCATCGCCGGCGTGTTCGCGCTGGCCGGGGTTTCCACGGCCAGCGCGCAGTCCACCACGGGCTCGGTGTTCGGCAAGGCGCCGGCGGGCTACGCCGTTTCGGTCCGCAGCGCGACCACCGGCACCGGGCGCACGGTCCACGTGGACGACAGCGGCCGCTATTCCGCCCGGGAACTGCCCAATGGCGTGTACACGGTTACCTTGAAGGACAAGGATCAGGCCGTCGCCAAGCACCCGAACGTGGAAGTGATCGTGGGCCGCGGCGTCGAGGTGGATTTCGACTGCAGCAAGATCAAGTGCGGCGAGATTGCCGACGCGAAATGAGCCATCGGGCATGTCGATGCCCTGATGCACCGTGGATGGAACGGAAAGGCCCGACGGGAAACCGCCGGGCCTTTTCCTTCAGGCGAAGGATGCGGCAGCTGCGTCCGCGAGCAGGAAATCCAGCGCTTCCTCGCACGGCGCATCCACCTTCAGCGCGAGCAGCGCGTCGGCGCGGGTGCGGCCCAGC
>Ga0207695_10004005_pt1 | contig 20286 bp, 15 predicted proteins | sample KBSC54metaG_FD_184354 | JGI IMG/M metagenome (GOLD analysis project Ga0207695, IMG submission 184354) | Corn rhizosphere microbial communities from Kellogg Biological Station, Michigan, USA - KBS C5-4 metaG (SPAdes) (version 2) | ecosystem: Host-associated > Plants > Roots > Rhizosphere > Soil...
CACTCGAAGCGGACGTCGCGTTGCGCGGCCTCCTGGTCGAGCTTTTCCCACAGGTCAACGTTCTGCTTGCGCTTCCACCCGAGCGTCATCGTTTTGACGACGTACTGGCTATCGGTGCGCAGGACCACGCGCGTGCCGTTCGGGATGATGCGCAACCCCTCGATCGCGGCCGTCAACTCCATGCGATTGTTGGTGGTGGCTGGGTCGCCGCCGAAGATCGTGTTGGAGACGCCGCCGGGCTTGACGATTACCGCGGCCCATCCGCCGGGGCCGGGATTACCGAGGCACGAGCCGTCGGCGTAAACGTAGTGGGTCTCTTTCGCTGCGGGCATCGTCCCCTTCACACGCCGATATGATCGTTGCGCAGCCGATCGAACCATTCGAGATACTCGGTCGCGGCGCGGTCCCACGAGAATTCCGCCTTGAAACAATTGCCCATCAGCCGGCTCCATTTGTTGGGCCGCGCGTAAACCGCAATCGCACGCGTCAGCGCGGCGATCAGTGCGGCGGCCGTATAGGGCGTGAAGACGAAGCCATTGCCCGCCAACGTCTTGGGATCGAATTCGCTGATCGTGTCGCGCAAACCGCCGGTCGCGCGTACCACCGGCACGGTGCCGTATTTGAGCGCGTACATTTGCGTGAGACCGCACGGCTCGAAGCGCGAGGGCATCAGGAACATGTTGGAGCCCGCCTGAATCCGATGGGCCATGGTGTCGTCGAAGCCCAGGATCACGCGCATCCGATCCGGGTAGCTGCGCTCGGCGTCGAGGAAAATCCGCTCCAGCGCCGGGTCCCCGCTCGACAGCATCACCAGTTGCAGATTCAGCGCCATGATATCGTCGAGCGCTTCGGCCAGCAGGTCGAGTCCCTTCTGCGCGGTCATCCGCGTCACCATCCCGATCATCGGCACCGGTTCCGATTTCGGCGGATGCGGCAGATGCAGATCGTCGCGCAACAGGTCGAGGCAGAGTTTCTTGTGCGCGCGCTTTTGCGGCGAGTATGGCTTCGGAATATGGCGGTCGCGCGCCGGGTCCCATTCGGCGTAATCGGCACCGTTGAGAATTCCGCGAAAGCGATCGCCCTTGTCACGCAACACGCCGTCGAGGCCGAAGCCGAGCGTAACGTCGTGCGCAACTTCGTCGGCGTAGGTCGGGCTGACGGTGGAGACGGCGTCGGCCATCACGATCGCGCCCTTCATCAGGTTCGCGTTGCCCCAGAACTCCAGGCATTCGACGCCGAACCACGACGGGTCGATTCCGATCAGCGGAAATTCGGCCGGCGTCAACACTCCCTGGTAGGCGAGGTTGTGAATCGTGAAGACCGACAGGGTCGAAGCGAACTTCGCGCGCAGGACGGGGTCGGCGCGCATCACGATCGCGGCTGCGGCGGCGTGCCAGTCGTGCGTGTGCAAGACGTCGGGGCGAATCAGATCGACCGCGGCCATCGCGGCGCGTCCGAAAAAAGTGTACCGGCGATTGTTGTCGGCGTAGGCCTCGCCGCGATCGCCGTAGATACCGTCGCGATCGAAGAAGCCCGGATGGTCGATGAGGTAGATTGCGACACCGCCGGTGCCGTCCGCCCGCAGGATTCGAAACGGCTCGCGCACTGTCCCCATCACGATTCCGAGTCCGTCGGCGACGACGATAGTCGAGAGCTTACCGAGCAGCGCGCGATAGCCCGGCACGATCACGCTGGCCGCGACGCCTTGTCGCGCGAGCGCCTGCGGCAGCGCGCCGATCACATCGGCGAGGCCGCCCGCCTTCGCCCAGGGTCCCATTTCCGCCGCGATGATCGCGACGCTCGCGACGTTCATGTGCCTGCCATCCTGTGTCCGCGCCGATGCCGGTTTCGGTGCCGCCGCCCGTCTCATTCCGTTTCCGCCGTCCACGTATGTCCGTTGATGCGCGAGCGCTCGCGGCGTCGCCGCGACCCGATCGCGCCGGATGCGCCGGCAGGTGCAACTGATTTATGGAGCGTGAGTGTGCCAGTCAACCGCAGTGCCGATTTGACGCGACCGGCCGCCGTCGCCGACGCGCTCGCGAGGACCGATCCTGCGCGTGCGCCGGGGCACGGCTAAGCTGCGGCCGGTGCCTTCACCCCGGCTTCCGCCACCGGGGGAACGCCGTCACGCAGCGCGTGCTTCAGCACCTCATCGACGGTATCGACGAAGATCGTCTTCATCTCGCTGCGGACCTCCGGCGGAATGTCTTCGAGGTCGCTCTCGTTGCGCCGCGGCAGGATCACCGTGGTGATTCCGGCGCGCCGCGCCGCGAGCACCTTTTCCTTGATTCCGCCCACCGGCAGCACCTTGCCGCGCAGCGTGATCTCGCCCGTCATCGCGACGTCGTTGCGCACCGGCCGCCCGGTCAGCAGCGACGACAGCGAGGCCGCGATCGTGACGCCCGCCGACGGCCCGTCCTTGGGTATCGCGCCCGCCGGCACGTGCACGTGGATGTCGGATTTCTCGAAGAAGTCCGCCGCGATTCCCAGGCTCACCGCGCGCGACCGGATATACGAGAGCGCTGCCTGCGCCGATTCCTTCATCACGTCGCCGAGCGATCCGGTGAGCGTCAATCCTTTCTGCCCGCTCATCCGCGTGCTTTCGATAAAGATGATGTCGCCGCCCGCTGCCGTCCACGCGAGGCCCGTCGCGACGCCGGTTTCATTGGTGCGCTCCGCCACTTCGGAAAAAAACTTCGGCGGTCCCAGGTACTTGCGCAGCATCTCGGGCGTGATTCTTTCCGGCGCGCTCTCGCCCTCGGTGATCGACCGCGCGATTTTGCGAAACACCCGCGAGATCTCGCGCTCCAGATTGCGCAAGCCCGCCTCCCGCGTGTAGCTGCGGATAATTTCCGCGACCGCTTCTTTGGTGAATTCGATCTTGTGATCGCCCAGCCCGTTTTCGACGCGCTCTTTCTGAATCAGATGGCGCTCGACGATTTGCAGCTTTTCCTCTTCGGTGTAGCCCGGCAACTCCAGCACTTCCATCCGATCGCGCAACGCCGGCGGAATCGTATCGAGCATATTGGCGGTGGTCAGGAACAGTACCTTCGAAAGGTCGAACGGCACGTCCAGGTAATGGTCCACGAAGGAATTGTTCTGCTCCGGATCGAGCACTTCGAGCAGCGCCGAGGCCGGGTCGCCGCGAAAATCCGCGCCTAGCTTGTCCACCTCGTCGAGGATGAACAGCGGGTTGTTCGATCCCGAATTGCGCAGGCCCTGCACGATTCGTCCCGGCAGCGAGCCGATGTCAGTGCGCCGATGGCCGCGAATTTCCGCCTCGTCCCGGATGCCGCCGAGCGACAGCCGCACGAACTTGCGCCCCAGCGCCCGCGCGATCGACCGCCCGAGCGAGGTCTTGCCCGTCCCCGGCGGTCCCACGAAACAAAGAATCGGCCCCTTGGTATCGTGCTTGAGCTTGCGCACCGCCAGAAATTCCAGGATGCGCTCCTTCACCTTCTCCAGATCGTAATGGTCCTCGTCGAGCACCCCGCGCGCGTGCTTGATATCCAGATTGTCCTCGGTCGTCACGCTCCACGGCAGGCTCACGAGCCAATCGAGGTAGGTGCGCACGACCGTATGCTCGGCCGATTCCGGCGGAATCATGCGCAGCCGCTCGAGCTCCTTGTCGGCCGCCTTGCGCGCCTCTTCAGACATTTTCGCGGCTTCGATCTTCTTTTCCAGGTCCTCGATTTCAGACGACCGCGCGTCACCCTCGCCGAGTTCCTTCTGAATCGCCTTGAGCTGCTGGCGCAGGTAGTACTCGCGCTGGTTCTTGTTGAGCTCGGTCTGCACCTGCGACTGAATCTTGTGGCCGAGTTCGAGCAGTTCGATCTCGCGGCTCAGGATTACGATCAGCTTTTCCAGCCGCCCGCGCACATCGAGCGTCGCCAGCAGATCCTGCAACTCCTCCACCGCGACCTTCAGATACGACGCCACCAGGTCGGTCAGCCGCGCCGGATCGCGCACCTGCATCGACATCACTTGCAGTTCGTCGGGCAGATACGGCACCAGCGAGACGAACTTGGAGAACTGGCTGACCAGGTTCGCCTGCAGCGCCTCGGCCTCGCGATCCGCGGTGAAATCCTCGGTCAGGCGCGTCACGTGGGCCGTGAAGTACGGGTCGCGCTGCACGAACTCGCCCAACTCGATTCGCGCCAGTCCCTGCACCAGCACGCGCACGCTCTGGTCGGGATACTTGAGCATCTTGAGCACGCGCACCGCCGTCCCGCGCGCAAACAGACCCTCCGGATTCGGAGCTTCCTCTTCCGGATTCTTCTGCGCCGTCAGGCCGATTATTTTCGACGCTCCGCCGACCTCTTCGATCAGCTTCAGCGACGACGCTCGCGAGACCAGGAAAGGATGAATCTGGCTCGGAAATATCACGATGCCGCGCAACGGCAGCACCGGCAAAATATCGGGTATTTCGGCCTTGGTCAGGTCCTCTTCAGTCTCGAAACGCTTTTCCTCTGTCGATTTATCAGCCATAGATGTGCGCCACCCGCGTGCCTGGACGACGATCTGCCGTCCACACTTTCCCCACCGCCGGAATTTAACGTAATATAGGGCCGGGCTAAGGACAAGGCGGCTTTTTCTACCTCGTCCAACAAAGGTAATCACGCCCGGCGGCGCGCGCTATGCCAGTGAGGCGGAATTGGCCACGTATCACTTCGATAAACTATTCAGCACCAGGGACGCAGACCAACTTATCCCAACTCTTGAGTTGCTGATTCGTGACCTACAGTCCCAAGCCACCACTTTGCGCGAGCGCATCCAGGATCTCGTCCGCGCCGACGAAAATGTGGACTCGATGCGCCTGTCGCAGATCATCGAAACCCACCCGGAACTGGGCCCGGTCACCACTCGCATGGCCGAAATCGCCACCCAGATTGAATCGTTGGGCTGCCTGCTCAAGGACATCGACCTGGGTCTGGTTGATTTCCCGTCCGAGCTCGGTGACGAGGTCGTCTTCCTCTGCTGGCAAATCGGCGAACCGCGCGTCGCAGCATGGCACCGGGTCGAAACCGGTTTCGGCGATCGGCAACCGCTTCCCGGCGCCCGCGGGACGTATCTCAATTGACCGCCTCTATAGCTGAACGCGTTCGCGCCCGGATGGCCCCATGGTCATAGCACTATTCGTCTATCTGCTCGCCCTGGTCTGCTGGCTCGGCGGCATGATTTTCTTCACCGCGATCATCGCGCCGGTGGTGTTTACCATGCTGCCGATATCCGAGGCCGGCAAGCTCGTCGCGAGCCTCTTTCCCCGCTACTACATACTTGGTTACGTCGCTGGCCTGATCGCCGTCGTGCTGGCGATTTATTTCACCGTCGAACGGTCCCCGCGCCTGTGGTGGAGTCTGTCGGCGCTGGCGCTGGCCGCGGCCCTCGGCTGCAGCGTCTATGCGGGCATGATCGTCCGTCCGCAGGTGGACGCGGTGCGGATGGTAGTCGAGGACCAGAATCCCGATCCCGTGCGGCGCGCCGAGTTCGATCGCCTGCATCGCCTGTCCGTGATGCTCAACGGCGGCGTGATGTTGCTCAACCTGGCCGCATTGTTCACCACCGTAGTTGCGCTCACCCCCAATGGCTAAGGCTGATTTCAAGGCGGTCGTCTTCGACCTCTTCGACACCATCGTGAAGTGGGAGCCCGACCGCCTGCCCCTGATGGAGGTCAACGGGCACCAGATCCACACGACCATCCCGTGGGTCTTTCCGATGCTCGAGCAACGTCTCGGCGCGCGCTTCGACCGCGATCGCTTCGTCGAGGTCTATCACGGTGTGATCGACGAGATCATCGCAGAGCGCGAGCTGCACGGCATCGAGATCACCTGTACGGAGCGCTTCGTGCGCACCCTCGAGCGTCTGGCGCCGGAACTCGACGGCGATGCGCGTCTGACCTTTGCCGAGGAATTGACGCGCGTCCACATGGACGGAGTGCGGCGCGTCACCTGGGCGCCGGCGGCTCGCGTCGCGGCGGTCGAGCGCGTCGCGGCGCATTACCGGGTCGGACTGCTGTCGAACTTCGACGATACCCGCTGTGGCCGCGAGGTTTTCGACGATACCGGCGTCGCCCATCTCTTCGAGGCGGTGATCATCTCGGCCGAAATCGGCCTGCGCAAACCCAATCCGCAAATTTACCGCCGGATGCTCGAGATGCTTCGCCTCGACGCCTCCGACGTGCTCTTCGTCGGCGATACCCCGCGCGAGGACGTCGATGGTCCGCAGCGCGTCGGGATGCGCACCGCATGGATCAGCAAGGGCGCCGCCGCCGTTCCCAACGGCATTCCGCAGCCCCATTTCATCATCACCGACCTCTCCGAACTGCCGCCCCTCCTGGGCCTCTAATCCAGGCGCCTTGCGAGCCTCCGAATCGCTCTCGCGCGTAACCCCTGCGGGTGCTGATTCGTTATGTACGGCGAGTGCCGGCGCGTGGGCGAGGATGACGACCACCCGCGCGACGTGTTAGCTATTGCGCAACGTGAACTCGATGATGGTGCAGATACGGCGCAGCCTGATGGCGCTTCTGTTACTTGCGGCGGCATGCTCCTCGCGGGTCGAGACGCCGCGCGCGGCGAATCCCAACCGCTATATCTACGTCACCGGCGAGAACCTGTCCGAGCAGTGTTATCGCGACCTCGGTCCGATCAATGTGACCGAGCCGTTTGCGCAGGCGACGGTCGACCAGGGCGACTCGACGATGGAGAACCGGCTGCGCGCGCTCGCGATGAAGCAATACCCCCGCGACGCCGACGCCGTCATCGGCGTGCATGCCGACGACAATGAAGCGGGCACTGCGGTTACGGTGACCGGTGAGGCGATCGAGGTCGAAGACCATACCACTCCGGCCTGCGTGCTGCGCGGGATGCCGCCCGTCATCGATAGCGCGGCGCGCACTGCGGCGGGCGGGATACTGGGGACGGCGGTTGGAGGCCTCGTCACCGGGACCCCGCAGGGCGCCGAGGGTGCCGGCTTCTTTGGTGCGGCGGGGGCCGCCACGTTGGAGGTCGCGGCTCATCGGCAACGCGAGATGGAGCATGACCAGGCCGTCCACGATGATCTGGTCGAGCAGCGCCAGACCATCGCGCGCCTGCAGGACGAGCGCGCACGGCTCAATCAATGCCAGGAAGAGGAGACCCCGCTCGATCAATGCGGTGGCGGTGCTCAAGCTGCCGCGAATCACGCCGCGGCGCCCGACACCTCCGATGAGCCCGACTGGAATGCGAGCCGCTTCGATCTCGAAAAGCAATCGCAGATGCAGCAGGATTATATCGCGAAGCTGCGGGCGCAGATCGGCGACATTAAACAGGATATGCAGCCCAAGTGACGCCGTGCGCTTCGATCAAACCGGCGTTGCGGGCCGCCTGTTTCATTCCGATCTCGCCATCGGCGGCGCGAGACCGCGGAGGTGAACAATCATGGCGGACGCGAAAGCCGGCGGCACCGGCGGATGTCTCTGCGGCGCGGTACGCTACCGTTACGAAGGCGCGCCGGCCTCGATCGGGCTATGCCAATGCCGTCGTTGTCAACGACAGTCCGGCTCCGCGTTTTTGATTGGCGTCGTGTTTCCCAAGGCGGCCGTCACGATCGAAGGCGCGATGACGACCTATGAATTCGAAACCGGCGGGCAGCGCTTGCGGCGTCATTTCTGCCCGGTCTGCGGATCGGCCATATCGATCACGCTCGACCGTTTTCCCGGCATTCGTTCGATGATGGGTGGCACGCTCGACGACCGCAACGCGGTCAAGCCGACCTTCAGCATCTGGTGCTCGGAGGGGCAGCCGTGGCTCGAGTTGCAGGAAGGCATTGCCCGCTTCCCCGACTATCCCGCGGGCACCTTCGCATGACTTTGTCGGTCAGGCGACGGCGCGGCCCGGCGGCCGGATACCGATCGCTGCCGGCGTAATCGCCCCGCGCCGCGACGCGTCACGGCGATCGAGCATCGTCGCGGTCAGCACCAGGATCGCGATACCGAACACATTCACCGCCAGGTTCGCGGCGTTTCTCGCCCCGCTCTCCTGAATCACCACGTAGCCGAGGCAACTCAGCACCAGGCCCATTCCATACACCGTCAGCGAATGCCGCCCGCACGAGGTGCACAGCGCGGCGATCCCATTTTTGAGCCATTGCGCGCGCGGCGATACCAGGTAAGCGAAGACGTACAGCAGCGCCAGTACGTTGATCACGCGCAGCGGCGAAAGATAGGTTTTGTCGGTCGGCCAGATATATGAAAACGGCCGCATCTGCGTGAGACCCAGTTGATTCAACGGCCACGCAATGATCGCCGTGACGATCAGAAACGCGAGCGCCGCCCACAGCCATCGGCGTCCCCACGGCAGGATTTGCGGCTCGGTCCGGCTCAGATGGCACAGCGTGATCCCGAGGATGTAGAGAAACTGCCAGGTAAACGGATTCAGGTACCATTCGCGACCATATTTGTCCGCGCTCAAATTCCAGCCGTTCGCCCACGCCAGCGCATAGACCGTCGCCGATACCAGCAGCGCCACCCGATAGTCGTGCTTGACCACGAAAATTATCGCGGGCGCGACCGTCAGTAACAAAATGTACAACGGCAAAATATCCATCAGGCGCGGCAGGTACGCGAGCATTACCACGGCGACCATCGCACGCCATGGATCGTCCACCAGCCATTGCAACTTGACCGAATCGATATAGTCGGTGCCCGACGAAAATTGCCATGCGGCCCACAGCATCAGGCCGCCGACTATCACGATCAACAGCAGATGCGCGAGGTAGATTCTGACGCAATTGCGCCCGACCGCTTTCGCGCACGCGGCGAAACCAAAGCGAACCAGCCGCGAGCCGTAGGCCAGGTAGGACGCGATGCCCGAAATCAGCACGAAGACTTCGGCGGCGTCGCAAAACGAAAAATTGCGCAGCGTCCAGCTCGAGAGCGGATTGCCCGGCACATGATCGATAAAGATGATTATCAACGCGACCCCGCGACAGAAATCGAGGCGCAAGTCCCGCTCGGAGTTCTCTTTCATTCTGGCCCTACCAGCAAATCACGGACGCCCATAAAAACTTCACGTGCATCGCGCTTGACGGTAAATTGCACAATCAGTGTGCGCGTACCACCGGATTTTCCTCGGACTCGTCAAAGGCAGCAATGCCTATGCCACTTTTGCGAAGCCGCTTTACTCTACATTGATGTTACGACGGGCGACCGCGCCGATCGTTGCGGGTGGGCGCTTCGTAAAAATATTACCGGCACCAGAAAAATTGCGAGATGCAATCTCCGCGGCGTCTTGCGCAGAACCACCTGTCAATCGTCACGACGGTCGCTGGATTAATCGCCGTGCCGACGGCCCTACCGTCTGCCTCGACTCGCCTCGCAGGGTCGTCGCCGCAGACGTGGTTCGCGCTACCAGCGTGGCGATTGGATCGATTGCACTTGCCGTCAACCTATCCGCCGCTCGTAGCGGGGCAATGAAAAATCGCCGCGAGCGTGTAGAATGCGGACGGAATCAAAATCCGACACCGCCCGCGGTCCGGGATGTCGCCAATCCTCAACCCGCCGCTGGCCGCACCAAGGAGTCCGCTTATGCCCGCAAAAGTGATGGTAAACGGTGAATTCGATCCGCGCTTCTCGCGCGTCCGCGACGCCTTCATCCAGAACTTCGATCAGCGCGATGAAGTCGGGGCCGCCGCCTCGGTCGTGATCGACGGCAAATGCGTCGTCGATCTGTGGGCCGGTCACGCCGACGCCGCCCGCACGCGGCCGTGGAATCGCGACACCATCGTCAACGTCTGGTCCACCACCAAGGGGCTGTGCGCAATGTGTGCGCATCGGCTCGCCGATCAGGGCAAGCTCGATCTCGACGCGCCGGTCGCGAAGTATTGGCCCGAGTTTGCCGCCGGCGGCAAAGGGTCGATTCCCGTCACCGCGCTCCTCAACCATCGCGCGGGCCTCGCCGCAATCCGCGCGCCGCTCAAGCTTGACGACATTTACAGTTGGGAAAAGGTCACCGGCGAACTCGCCCGCCAGGAGCCGTGGTGGGCGCCCGGCACCAAGCACGGTTACCACGCGATCACCTTCGGCTGGCTGGTCGGCGAGGTCGTGCGCCGCGTCAGTGGCAAGAGCCTGGGCACCTACTTTCGCGACGAGATCGCAAAACCGCTCGGCGCCGAGGCCTACATCGGCATCGGCCCGGAATTCGACGCGCGCGTCGCCGATATCATCTATGCACCCGCGCCCCAGCCGGGCGAACGCAACATCTTCGCCGAGATGATGAAAGACCCCGCCTCGGTCGGTGCCATGGCGCTCTTGAATCCGCCAATCTTCGCCCCCGAGATCACCAACGGCCGCAAATGGCGCGGCGCCGAAATCCCCGGTGCTAACGGCCACGCCAACGCCCGTGCACTCGCGCGCATCTACGGAGCGCTCGCCCGCGGCGGCGAAGTTGACGGCGTCAAGCTCTTCGGCCCCCGCGAAATCACGCGCTGCTACACCGAGCAGTCAAAAGGCCCCGACGCCGTATTGCCCCTCACCACCCGCTTCGGTCTCGGCTTCATGCTCTCGCAGCCGGGCGCCCAAATGGGGCCCAATGCCCATACCTTCGGCCATCCCGGCGCCGGCGGCTCGCTCGGCTTTGCCGACCCCGACGCGAAGGTCGGCTTCGGCTATTCGATGAACCAGATGAGTAACGAACCGCTGCTCGACCCGCGCGCCGGCGCGCTGATCGACGCCATCTACCAATCGCTTTGATCCACGCGCGCTGCCCCGTCGCACCCGCTCCGCACAACGCGGGGCGGGTGCCCGGATACTGCCGGCTTCGCCTCGCTGATCGGTGCAACAGTCCCGGTAATCGCGCGCTCACGCCGCGCAAACCTCCGCTAAGATCATGGCGCGCTTTCTAATCCGGCGAATCCTCATCATGATCCCGCTGATGCTCGGGATCACCTTCATCTCGTTCATCGCGATGTCGCTGGTGCCCGGCAACTTCATCACCAATCTCGCCCTCGACCCGCATATCTCGCCGCAGGTCATCAAGCAGATGGAGGCGGAGTTCGGCCTCGATCAGCCCCTGATGGTCCGCTACGTCCGCTGGTTGTGGCAGGTCGTGCACCTGAATTTCGGCGTCTCGCTGGCCTACCGCGTCAATGTCACCAGCCTGATCGCCTCGCGCGCTGTGAACACCGTGCTGCTCTCGCTCGCGAGCATGCTCTTCTCGTGGGCGCTCGCGATTCCGATCGGCGTCATCGTCGCGATGCGCCAGAACTCGGCCCTCGATCGCGGGCTGTCGTTCTTTTCCTTCCTCGGCATGTCGGTGCCGGCCTTCTTCCTCGCCTTCCTCGCGATGGACTTCGCCCTGTGGAGCGGCGTCTTTCCGGTCGGCGGCAGTTTCTCGCCCGACTACGCGACGCTCGACGCCTGGAGCAAGGTCGCCGATCGCATCAACCATCTGATTCTGCCTACGCTGGTGCTCGGTATTTCCGGAGTCGCATCCCTGATGCGCCTGATGCGCTCGCAGATTCTCGAACTCAAGAATTCCGAGTTCGTCCGCACCGCCCGGGCCAAGGGCCTCTCCGAACGCACCGTCATCTACAAGCACGTGCTGCGCAACGCCCTCAATCCATTCGTCACCATGGCCGGTTACGGGCTGGCCGATTTGCTCGGCGGCGCCGCCCTGGTCGAGTCTGTGATGAATCTGCAGGGTCTCGGATTACTCCTGCTCAACGCCGTCCGCTCGCTCGACGTGCCGCTCGTGATGGGTTCCGTGCTGATGGGTACGATCCTGCTCCTGCTCGGTAACCTGCTGGCCGATATCGCCCTCGTCGCCGTCGATCCGCGCGTCGATTTTTCCACCCTGGCCTCGCAATGAGCGCGCTGCCCAAACCGCTGGCCGAGGCGTCCGCGTCCACCGAACCGGGTGGTACCGCTGCACGTCTGCGCCGTTTTGTCGCCGGCTCGCGCCACGAATGGCGTCGCGCGCCTTATACCGTGCGCCTCTCGATCATCTGCTTGCTGGTCTTCTATCTCTTTGCCGCCGCCTCGCCCGTCATCGCCCCCTACGACCCGACCCGGCAGTACCGCAACCTGCCCGACTGTCCTCCCATGCGCCTGCATCTCGCGCCGCCCTCCCAATGGTCGCATGGCTTCTTCTTCGCCTATCCGATGGTCATGACCGACCCGATGGCGCGCCGCTTCTCCGAGGATCGCTCCCGCCGCACCTGGGTCCGCCTGTTCCATCGCGGCCATCTCTTCACCACCGACTCGCCCGCCGATCCGTATTTCATGCTCGGCAGCGAGAACCTCGGCCGCGATCTCTTCTCGCGCATCGTTTACGGCGCACGCGTCAGCATGTGTATCGGACTGGTCGGCGTGCTGATCAGTTTCTCGCTCGGCATCACGGTGGGTGCGTTCTCCGGCCTCGTCGGCGGCATGACCGACAATCTGATCATGCGCTGGTGCGAGATCGAGATGTCGCTACCCGCCTTCTATTTCCTGCTCGCGCTCGCCGCCGTAATCCCCGCCGGATGGAGTACGGTCGCGACCTTCTTCATGATCGTCGCGATCATGGCCTTCATCAGTTGGGCCAGTTTCGCCCGCGTCATCCGCGGCATGGCCGCGGCCATCCGCTCCGAGCCGTTCGTCGAGGCCGGCCGCGCGCTCGGCGCGTCGCGCACCCGCTTGCTGATCCTCCACGTGATTCCGACCGTGCTCGGCTTCGCCGCGGTCAACGCGTCGCTCTCGATTCCCGGCTACATCCTCGGCGAAAGCTCGCTCTCGCTGCTCGGCCTCGGTATCCAGGAACCCGCTTCGAGTTGGGGCAACCTGCTGTCGCAGGCGATGGATCCGCAGAATATCGAGCACTATCCGTGGGTGCTGATCCCCGGCGTCTTCATCTCGCTCGCCGTGATGGCCTTCAATTTCCTCGGCGACTACCTCCGCGACCGCCTCGACCCCTCCAACCTCAGCTAACCCCGCAGGGAGGTCACAACCACTCCCGACTTTCTGAAATCCCTCTACTTGTCCTTTAAGGTGTGGAGCCCTGGTTGCGTGGACACCCCGAGACGCACGGAAAGACGGCAGGAGTGGATCATGGAATGCGGCGGCAGGGCAAGCGGCGCAGGTTTTCGGCTGAGTACAAGTCCGCGGCGAATGCAGCTCTGAAATCCCTCTACTTGTCCGAGGAGAGGGCAAGCTCGCGCGCAGCGAGCGCGGGTGAGGCCTCCCTCTTTTTACTCCTCTTCTCCTTCGGTCCTGGAAGGAGACGGCACAGGTCGCGGTTCCGAAACCTGGGCGAAACCTTCCCTCGCGAAAAGGAGTACATTGTATTGGCCGCGCCGCCGCTCAGTGTCGCGGCTCACTCGCCAACGGAATGGCATGAGTTGCAAAAATATTTTGTTTCAAAACGAACCTAACTTGACGCTGCCTGGCGCGTCTCCGCCTCAATTTCCTTGCGGCACTCCGTACTGATTGACGGGAGAGGGTGCAGGCTCAGCACAGCCCGCGCAGCCGTGTCTCTTTTGGTTGTCGCCGCGCGCCATGCCTTGCTAAAAACCGATCGTCCGCGTCATAGGTGAAGAGTGAGCGATACCTCGAAAAAACCCGTCCCGGCCGCCGACGATCTCAGCCGCCCATTCTGGACTGCGGCGCACGATCGACGCCTCGTGGTCCAGCGATGTGCCGCGTGCGGCTACTACAATCATCCCCCGCGCCCCTTTTGCGACGCATGCCTCGCGCAGGAATTGCCCTTCGAACCGGTCAGCGGCCGCGGCACGGTGTATTCGTTTACCGTGATGCATCAGCGCGATGTCGCCGGCTTCGAGCGCGACGCTCCCTTCATCAATATCGTGGTCGAACTGGCCGAGCAGCCGCGCCTCCTGATGGTCTCCAATCTGCCCATCGCCGAGCGCCCCAAAGTGACTATCGGAGCGCCGGTCGAAGTATATTTCGAGGATCGCGATGACGGTATCAGCGTGCCGCAATTCCGCATCATCTGAAGGTCACTCGCGAATAACGCCTGATAAGGTCGGAGCATTAGTCAATGTGGCAGGGCAGAGGTAAAACCGCGATCGCCGGGATTGGCTATTCGGAGATCACGCGCAAGCCACTCAAGCCGCTCGGGCTGTTGGCGATTGACGCCTGCCGCGCCGCCCTCGCCGACGCCGGCCTCGACGCCGCCCGCATCGACGGGCTCGCGACCTATCCCGAGTCGCCCTTCGCCGGCGCCGGCAATCGCGACGGTGAAGACGTCGTCAGCGTCAACTGGATAATGAACCATCTCGCGCTCGCGCCCGACTTGCGATGGTACGCGCAGATCGAAACCGGCATGATCGCGAGTCCGATTATCGAAGCGATCAACGCACTGCTCGCCGGCGCCTGCGACTATGTATTGGTGTGGCGCGCGCTTCATCGGCCGCGTCCCCGCGCGACCGGCGGCGGCGCTCACAGTGGTCCACCACGCGCCAGCGGCGACGCGCAATTCCTCGCGCCTTACGGCGCCAGCTCGATCGTGCAGACCCACGCACTCGCATGGCAGCGCTATATGCATCGCTACGGCGCCACGCGCGACGCACTCGCCGCGCTCGCGCTCAACAGCCGCCGCAACGCCAATCTCAATCCGCGCGCCTTCTTCTTCAAAGAACCGATGACCCGCGATGACTACTTCAATTCCCGCTGGATCGCCGAGCCGCTCTGCCTCTTCGATTGCGACGTGCCGGTGGACGGCTGCGTCGCCCTGATCATTACGACGGCGCAGCGCGCCCGCGATCTCTCCCGTCCGCCCGCCTACATCGCGGGCTGCGGACAAAACACCGCGAGCCGCCGCACGCTGCTCTACTACACCCTCGACGACTACATGGCCTGCGGTTCCTCGCTCGCCAACAAGCTCTGGCGCTCGGCCGGCCTCGGCCCGCGCGACATGGACGCCGCCCAACTCTACGACGGCTTCAATCCCTCGACGCTCTACTGGCTCGAGGCCGCCGGCTTTTGCGCGGAGGGCGAGGGCGCCGCTTTCGTGCGCGACGGCCGCATCGCGCTCGAAGGCGAGTTGCCGGTCAACACCTTCGGCGGCAGTTTGAGCGAAGGCCGGATGCACGGGATGGGGCATATCGCCGAGGCGGTGCGCCAGGTGACCGACCGCGCCGGGCAGCGGCAGATTCCGGGGGCCGCCGCAGTCTGCGCGATCGACGGTTCTCCGATGCTTCGCGGCAGCGGCCTGATAGTCACTCGCGATCCCTGAATGAGGAGGCGCCCACGGCAATGAGTACCCATCTTTACGAAGTCCTCGAACGCCTCGTCGCCTACGACACCGTGAGTACTCACTCCGACGTTCCCGCGATGAAATATCTCGCCGCAGAATTCGACGGTGCGGGTTTCGAGACCGCCCTCCATCACCTCGACGCGGGCGGCGTGCCGCAGGCCAACCTGGTCGCCTGGGCCGGGCCTCCGCGTCCCGACGGTCTCATCATCTCAGGCCATCTCGATACCGTTCCGGTCGTCGGACAACCCGGATGGGAGCGCGATCCATTTCGCGCCGAAGTCGTCGGCGATCGCGTCTTCGGGCGCGGCACTTCCGACATGAAGGGGTTTCTCGCGCAATGCGCCGAGGCCGCGCGCACCCTCGATCTCGAACGCCTCACTCGCCCGCTGGTCTTCGTCTTCACCGCCGACGAGGAAGTCGGGATGCGCGGGGCCGCGAGCGTCGCGCCCGCCCTGCAAAAACTCCTCGGCGATGTCCCCCGTCCCAATCTCGCGTGGATCGGCGAGCCGACCTCGCTCGCCGTCTTCCACGCCCACAAATGCGTTACCGCCTTCGAGATCAAGGTGCGCGGACGCGGTGGCCATAGCGGCAACCCCGAGCTTGGCGTCAATTCGATCGCCGTGATGGGCAAGGCGATCGAGGCCATCGGACGGCTCCAGGCCGAGCGTCGCAATACGCGCAATCAGCAATTCGCGGAGATGTTTCCCGCGGCGCCCTATGACGTGATGAATTTCGGTACCATCACCGGCGGCATCGCCACCAACGTCATCGCGGAACAATGTGCGATGCGCATGACCTATCGGTCGCTGCCCGACGCCGACCCGCTCGAACTCTACCGTGAAATCGAACGCCGCCTCGGCGCCCTCGATATGCACGACTACGGCTCGCCCCATCACCTCGCGACCGTCGAACTCGGCAAGCCGACCGTCGCACCGCCACTGTTCTCGCCGCGTGACACCACGCTCGAGCGCGCACTGTTCGCGGTCACCGGTGAGACCGTCGCGCGCGGCGCGCCCTTCGCGACCGACGGCGCGTGGTTCGCCCGCGAAGGAATAGTCACTCTGATTTGCGGACCCGGCGAATTCGAGCAGGCCCATCAGCCCAACGAATCGATCGCGCGCGACGCGTTCGAACGCGGCATCGCAATCATCGCCGGCGTCGTCGATCGCATGTGCTGCCGCCCCGTATGAGCGGGCACCCGAGTATCGCGAGCAGTCCGAAAACTCAGGTCAAGACGGTTGGACCGCTCGTCAATCCTGCGCCGGGTGTTTCAGGGCGAAGCCCGCATCCTGTAAACGGGAAGTCTGAACCCTTGTGAGGTTTCAGAAAAATTATTGGCTTTGATCTCCTCGGCAACATCTCCCGCGACTGACTATTGCACCCCGGCCTCCGTCAGAAACTCCGTCACCGCGCGATTGAAGTCGTCGGGTCGCTCGAAATAAACCGAATGGCCCGCGCCCGCCACCTTGACGAATCGCGCTTGCGGAATCCGATGGGCCATCATTTCCATCACCGCCGCCGGGATGATCGCGTCTTCCGCACCCACCAGCAGCATCGTCGGAATCCGCCAATCGACGATCGGCTCGTAACGATTCTTCAGCTTGACCAGCACCGGCAGCAGGTTCGCGGGCACGTGCGTGTTGAGTCCCGAGATCTGCTGATAGAGAAAACAGCGCACCGGATCGCGCGTCGGAAAATCAGCTGCGTAGGCCCGCGTGAGCACGTTGGCGAGACCGCCCTTGGTCAGTTCGCGCAGCTTCGCCTGCTCGCGCGCGACCTCGGGATCGTCCATGCCCGCGTGGGTGTCGCACAGCGCCAGCGCACTGACGCGATCGGGATACGCCGCCGCAAATCCCAGTACAGTCCACCCGCCCATCGATTGTCCGGCGAGCGCCGCGCGCTGGATTCCCAGATGGTCGAGCAACTGCCGCAGGTCCTCGACGAACGCGTTGGCCCCCGGGCCATCGCTCAGGTCGTGCGACGCGCCGAAGCCGCGATGGTCGAAGGCCACGCAACGATATTTGCGCGCGAGCACCGGGACGTTCTGCCACCACGAAAGGTGACTGCCGCCGCCACCGTGCGCGAGCACCAGCGCCGGCCCTTCGCCGTGGACTTCGTAGTAGAGTTCGATTCCGTTGATGCGCGCTAGCGGCATGGGTCTCCTCCGTGCGGATACTGTGCAGGATTACCGCCCCATTTCCCCAAAAAGATCAAGCGCGCCATTTCACAGTCATGTACCTGGCTATGCGACTGACTATTGAACCTGCCGACGGAGTAGCTATCTGGTCAATGCGCCGGACGCAGCAGCGCACGGCCGTCAACCACGATTGCGCCCTGCCCGGGAGCGAGCAGCTTGACCGGATTCAGATCGAGTTCGACCAGCTCGGGCACTACGTCAACCAGCGCCGACAGGCGCATCATGAGCGTGTTCATCGCACCGCGGTCACCGGCCGCCGCACCGCGATAGCCGTCCAGCAACGGATTCGAGCGCAGCGATCGAATCATCTCATCGGCGTCGAGGTCGCTCACCGGATGCAGCCGGAACGCAACATCCATGAAGAGGTCGGCCATCGTGCCGCCAAGTCCGCACGCCAGCAGCGGACCGAACGTCGGGTCGCTGCTGACTCCCGCCATCATCTCGATCCCCCCGGCAACCTGGCGTTGCAGCAGCACGCCCTGCAGCTCCGATCCGATCGCCGCGGTCCGCTCCTGCAGCGTGCGTATGGCCTCGGCCACGGCCGCGCGCGAATCGAGACCCAGGATGACGCAGCCCGCGTCGCTCTTATGCACCAGGCCGGGCACGATCGCCTTCGCCACCAGCGGATAGCCCAGGCGCTCGGCCACCGCGGTGGCGTCGGCTGCCGTAGTCCGTTCCGCGAGCGCGACTTCGATTCCGGCGGCGCGCAGCATCATCGCAAGGTCGATCGGCCCGAGCCAGCGCGGCGTCACCGCGCCCTCCAGTGCGCGCTCGACCACCGTGCGCACGGTTTCGCGCGCAAAGCGGCTCAGTGTATGCACCGTGCCGCGTGGACGCGCGCGCCATCGCCCGTAACGCGTCGCCGCCGCCAGCGCCATCGCCGCGTTCTCCGGAAAATTGTACGACGGTATCGCTCCGCGCTCGCCCTGATTCAGTTCCGCCGGAGTGCCCGCAGTCGAAAGAAAGACCGTCAGGATCGGCTTGTCCTGCGGCATCGCCGCCGCCCCCCGCGCGATTCCCGCCGCGGCCGCCTCCGGCCGTATCGCGATCGGCGGGATGTAGATCGCTACCACTGCATCGACGTTCGGATCGTTGCCGACCGCCGCAATCGTGCGTTCGTAATCGAGTTCGCCCGCATTGGCCGTCATGTCGATCGGATTGGTGAAGCCGCCGACCTGCGGCAGAAACGTGCGCAATCGATCGACCGTCGCGGCGCCGAGCGGCGGCAGCGTGAGCCCATACGCTTCGCACGCATCCGCCAGCAGGATCGCCGGGCCGCCCGCGTTGGTCACTACGCCGACCCGCGCACCCGCCGGCCCCGGCTGCATCGACAGCATCGCGGCTACGTCGAACAGTTCCTCCAGCGTCGCCGTGCGGATCACGCCCGCCTGCTCGAACAGCGCATCGACCGCCACGTCCAGGCTCGCGAGCGATCCCGAATGACTCGCCGCTGCCCGCGAGCCCGCCGTCGAATGCCCCGATTTCACCGCGATGATCGGCTTCTTCGACGCCACCTCGCGCGCCAGCCGCGCAAACTTCTTCGGATTACCCACGCTCTCCAGATACAGCAGGATTACCGCCGTGTTGGGATCGTCGGCCCAGTACGCCAGCAGATCGTTGTTCGAGACGTCGGCGCGATTCCCGGCCGAGATGAACGACGACAGTCCGAGGTTGCGCCGCCGCGCATGATCCAGAATCGCGATACCCAGCGCGCCGCTCTGCGAGTACATCCCGATCTTCCCGTGCGGCGGATCCAACGGCGCGAAAGTGGCGTTCAGCCGCACTGCCGGATCGGTGTTGAACACCCCCATGCAATTGGGTCCGACCATTCGCATCCCCGATTGCCGCACCAGTTCCACGATACGCTGTTGGCGCGCGCGGCCCGCGTCCGAGACCTCGGCGAAGCCGGCGCTGATCACAACCGCGGCATGCACGCCCGCCCGCACGCAATCGGCGAGTTCGGCCTCCACCGCCTCGGCGGGCACTGCCACCACCGCCAGATCGATCGGCGCCCCGACCGCGCTGATCGATCGATAGCTGCGCAGTCCCTGCACCTCGCCGGCGGCTCGGTTCACCGCATAGATCGGACCGTTGAAGCCGCTGCGCTGCAGATTCGCGACGATCGCGCCGCCGATCTTCTGCTGGTCGCGCGACGCCCCGATCACCGCCACCGATCGCGGCTTCAGGATCCACGCCACGCTGTGCGCCGCCGCGTACCATTCGCGCGCGCTGCTCGCCTCGATCGAGCGATCGGTCTCCGCCGTCGGAAACGCCACGTGGATCACGCCCGATGCGTTCGACCGCCGCACCTTGAACCCGCTCTTGGCGAACACCTCGAGCATCCGGTTGTTGTCGCCCAGCACGTCGGCTTCCAGTTCCACGATCCCGCTCGCCCGCGCGATCCTGCTCAGATGGTCCAGCAGGACGCTGCCAATGCCGCGGCCCTGATGTTCGTCGAGCACCGCGAACGAGACCTCCGCATGCGTCGGATCGTCGCCCCGGATATACCGCGCGACGCCGATAAAACGCTCGCCCGCCGCATCACGCAGGGTCGCCACCAGCCCCACGTGCGCGACGAAATCCAGTTGCGTCAGGCGCACCAGTTCCGCGTCGCTCATCGAGCGTTTGAGCCCGAAAAACCGGTAGTAGCGCGACTGCTGGCTGAGTCCCTTGAAATGCTCCAGCAGCCGCTCGCGATCGTCGGGCCGCAACGCGCGCACATGGATCGATCCGCCATCGCGCAAGGCTTCGTCGGCACTGTAATGGGCCGCGTCGATAGTCGCCCGTTCGTTCATAAGCCCGCCGCGCAGCGTCCTTTCATCGGCGTGCGGTCTCTCGTTCGTACCACCGCCGCGCCTC